>Ga0256406_1000802_pt1 | contig 53906 bp, 56 predicted proteins | sample RumenRJG_03DNA_FD_185986 | JGI IMG/M metagenome (GOLD analysis project Ga0256406, IMG submission 185986) | Bovine rumen microbial communities from Lethbridge, Alberta, Canada - RJG_03 | ecosystem: Host-associated > Mammals > Digestive system > Stomach > Rumen | place: Canada: Alberta | collected...
TATTCCATCTTTATCTATAATTGTAGAAGTTCCATTATAATTTGGTGCTGTGGTTTTTATTAGCTTCACTCGCTATTATAAGTTTTTCACCCCCCCCCCATATTAATACACTCTTTAAGCTCTTATGGGGGGAATTATCGAAAATTTTGCTATTAATCCTCCCACATGTAAGGTGTAGTTACGTTATACTATGGGGGGGGGGTGAAATAAATATAATTGTGACTTATTTGAGTAGGGATGATATAACCGGAGAGGTTTTTATTAATATTCATGCAAATAATTCTTTTATTTACAATTATGCTGATAAAGATTATATATCTCTTATAACATGGATCGGCTCTCCAAGAAAAGATCAAATTAAATTTAGTAATTCCAGTATTGCATCATTAGCAATATTTTTGGGAAATAAAAAGTTTACTTCAGACAAAGACTTCACTGTATCTTTATGGATGTATAACCCAAATAATATGGATACTAATCAAGCAACTGTAATAAGTTTGATACAACAAAATAACTATAATTCCAATGTTTTGCAAAATTCGTATTTTATAGATTTACAACCAATGAAGAAATATTACGGCAACTCTAATATAACAAATTTCGAAATAATGCATATTCAAAATAACAACTATTCATATTTGGTGACATATCCAAATAATGTGTATAACTTTTCTGATTTGGCTGATAGATGGGTTCATACAGCAATTGTAAAACATAATAATTTACTAAAAGTTTTTATAGATGGAAAATCCAAATATTCGTATCAGTTTAGCGATTCAGACGCCACAAATTGGTTTGGGCAAACTTATCAATATATCAGTATTTCCACATCTTCTCCATATATAGCATATTTTGATGATTTAGTGATTATAAATGATCAAGCATTGTGGACACAAGATTTTGACATTCCAACTGATTATTTGATAGAGGGATCAGAAAACAAAAGAATATTATATCCCCTCAATATCAACAAAAATAACAATATTATCAATTATTAAGAGAAGAGAGGATTTAACCTCTCTTCTCCTTATGGTGTTTTTTAGAATTATAATCTGTATCTTTTCTTCTGAAGCTCTTCTCTAATTTTCTGGTTGCTGAAAGTGATCTTATCAATCAGATTTCCATCAGCATATATATAAATTACTCTCACATTTTTTAATTTAAAGAATTTATAAATTCTTTTATTCAGCTTAACCCATTTGAAATTCAATACCTGCTTGCTATTGCCATCAATATATTGCAATTCTCTATTATCAGTTACAGTGAAAGTGCATCTGGTACCATCATTAGAATCCATAAATCTAGTTTCTATATATAATTCTTTTATTTCTTTATTGATTAGCAATTGACACAGATGCTTAGCAAGCTTACCCTCAATATATTCCTTATCAGAAATAAGCTTTATATCGGTACTCCTACGTACATCGAGAGAGAATACTCTCATGGCAGTGCTGCAAGGAATGAATGTTCTAATTAGTTTATGCTTAATCGCTTCTGATGCATCATTTCCGTTTGCTTCATATTCATCAGCGCCATTCTTTATTTTTAGATGTAGTTCATATAGATTATCTGTTCCCATACCAGCCATATTTCTATATAATAGGCTAACGTCTACATCTGGTTTTCTTATATCCGAGAATCTATCTTGTATGAATAGCTCTCTTTCTTCGTTAGTGAATTCTCCATTCCAGAACATGAATTTCAATCCATTATGATAAGTGCCATCATTATACAAGATCCTGTCTATTAGCGGCTCTACTCCTTTTTTATCTGTCTTATCTGGCATATATAGTCCTCCTTTAAAGCAATGGTAGTAGTTATCTTGTAGTTTTCATTGGTATAAAAGCCAATAAACAAAACAACGTTTGATTAATATATTATAATAATGAAGAGTAGGTCATACATAGGTATTGTGTATGTATTGCTCTAATATAAGATATATTTTATGTATTACAAAAGGAGTGTGTGATTTGGATATCACGAGTTTCACTGGAGAGTATGAGTTCTTATCTAACAGCTATCATTGCCCATTTGAGTATGATGGAGTTGAGTATGCTTGTGTAACAACAGCATACTGGGCATTGAGTGTGAAAGATCACCATGCCAGGACAAAGATTGCCAGACTTCGGTTTAATAAGGCCAAAGCCAAAGCTATCAATATGGCTCAAGAGGATGATTGGGAACAGAAGAAAGTTGGTGTCATGTATAAGCTTCTTCAAATCAAGTTCTCAAAACCAGAATTGCGTGAAAAATTACTGGGAACCGGAAATGCTAAGTTGATTAACAACGTCACTTACTTCGACGATTTCTACGGAGTAAAAGATGGTAAAGGCATGAACCTTCTTGGTAAACTTCTCATGAAACTTAGAGATGAATTAAGATACGACAACTAATATGATTTAGTATCATTAGTTATCCCCAGCCTGAAAAGGTTGGGGATTATATTTTTTATTATCATACAAATTCTTAACGATTAGGAGGCGAGATACAGAATATGAAAATATATGACAGCGATTCTATATATTTATCTATGAGAGATTATTGGTTTTTGGTAATAGATGAAATAGAGTTCCAAAAAGCATTTGCTATAGATTATTATGGAAGAGGAGCGATAAAGGCTATCTGGGATCATGATAATCTACTAAATATACCATATGGAGAAATGCACAATGTTGGTATAAAGAAGTTAAAGAAGTACTACTATAAGAAAATATATACTAGAGAAGATTTAGATGGAAAAGATTTTATAGATCCTGGTATAGCCGTAATAATTAAACTAGGATGGGCTAGAAATTATCCATCGTATAGATAAAAAAGGAGGATCTAATAAATATGAGTTTCGCTATGGTGGACAATGAAAGATTTTTCATACAAGAAAGCGCAACCCAATTACCAATTAATATCACAAGAACCAAGTCTGTTCATAAAAATCTGCTACTAACTTCAAACAATGACTCGCAATTCTATTTTTAAAAAAACTGCTGTATTGCGAAAACAAAAGTTAGACCAGGATTCTATGTTCCACAATACTTCAAGTATTATATAATTAGCATGGGATGTAAAGACAAACACTCTATTTTCATTGCTGGGGAATCAGAATTGCTAAAAGGAAAAGCAGAGACCAATTATATGATACCATCTATCTTCATTCATTCATTGAAAAATCGTTACAACCCATACAGAGAATAAGACAAATAAAGGAAAAAAAGGAGGCGAAGTCATGATATCATTTGACACATATGTTATAAACAATAAAACGCGATATTCCGAATGGTTAAATTTAAACAAAAGCTACAGAACTATGCTTAAGGAAAATAAACGTACAACATTAATTCCAAATAAGATACCAAAGTATTCAAACTTTGGTTTTAAATTCAAATATCTAAGAAGAGAGATATTGAAGAATAGGTTGATTCGTGCTAGAAATATATACGGGTACGATATGAGAGGAGTATCTATGGATAAATGTGGAAGATTAATAGTATCTTATAGATTAAAGCCATCCCAAAAAATATTAGCCACAGTCCATATACTAGATTATGCACGTATCTATGATGAGAAATAATTATTCATAATGATATTCCAATATGAAAGGATAAGTGGATATAATGTTTGTGTATATTGATACTACTATATCAAAAAAGTCTAAGAAACGAATATGGGGTATTATGAAGGACTATATCTATCTTAGAAGATTCAAAGAACCTCGTATGTGCATTATATCAATGCATCTAAATAATAAGTTTAGAGGATATCGTGGATGCCAAATAGGATATGATAAATTACTAAAGAACTCTATAAAAGTAACAAATTTTGTACCTCTTACTATGGAAAATGGGGTAATGAAATATGACAATACATCCCGTCTTGTATTCAAAATAGTAAAACATGAAACAACTTATAAAATCTACTCTATATTCAATACGAATGGATTATTGATTAAACCAAGTATTAAGATAGGATTGTTGCCGAAAATTTACGATAATCAACCCCGTGCTTCGATGTAAATTTGGTTTGATAAAGAGGTGCATTTAATATTATGAGGGTCACTGTCTATGGAAGCAATAGAATGCTGAGCAAATATGATTATAGATTTAATATAAAGGCGCTAAAGAAGAGCATCAAAATAAATTATCTAAGAAGCGTATTAGCAGAAACCAAAATAAAGATTGCAGGAACCACATCATTGATTTATACCTATGACGATCTTGGTATATCTCCTAATGACAGAATACTGACTCCATCAAATAAAAAACTTTGCCTTCTCGCAGATAGAGGGCTTATAAATATAACTAAGTATCCGTTCAAGATATGCAAGCTTGGATGGAAACAAGCATTCATTAAACCATATAAAGAGTATAGGGAATGATGCTTGACACAGTAGTAAACGGCTTCTTATGGAAAGAAGGTGTATTACTATGAGAGTATTTCGAGATTTGGCGGATGAACAAATATACAACGACGTATTAAACAAGAAACTACTATGGTATTCTATTCAAGTACTTAGTGCATATACCATGGATGAGATATTTGGTTCTCCTATATATAATTGCTTTGATAATGAAAATACATTGGATCATGATGAATACATTACAATAGAGGATAAGTACGCCATGAAAAAGTATTTTCATAATAAAGATGATATAAATCCGGATTTTGAAAGTAAAGACACTTTATACTCTCTATGTAAGGTTATAGTAGTACCAATGAAGAAATTAACTAGAAAGAGATTTAAAATGGAGATAGAGGAGTAATCCTCTATCTGGCTATTTTTTGAAGATTTGATTATTTTTTAAGGAGGAGAATATTTTCGATGAAGCGCAAAGACATATTTGATTCTAGCCAGTATCATCGGTGGTATGATTGGTACAGTTTTTATAAGTACCATAGGGATCTCTATATGGGCAAACTATTGGATCGAACAATAGATTATCAGAATATGTCGCCAGAAGTAATAAGAGGATTCGTTCTTAAAAGAGAAACAAAATTTCTTCATAGCGATGACAAATCTCGCTTTAAATTCTTGGATGATGTACGATATGCTGGAAATTACAAAACATGTGTCACTTCTAATACAATATATATAGAAGTTGCTTTAAAGAAAATTATTGGAAGCATAGTAGGGTTACCAAGGATGTATTGAGGTAAAAAAATGATTAAGAAGATATATGATCATGAGTATTGGTATCCAGGGATAAATTCATGGTGGAATAAATGGCAGGTAAATCGTAAACGAGCAGTGCTTGCCAAATCCGATTATTCTAGATTAGTAAATTTCGCGATAGAAATGGATGATGGCATAATATATAGGCCCAGAATTCATATGCAAAATGATTTTTTAATGAAAAAATCATTCACATTTATAAGATTGAATGGACTTTCTAAATTGTTCCCAGATCACCATTACAAATATTGTGAAAAACCATTACGCAAGCGCCATACTTTGATATTAGCAAAAATAAAACCAAGTTTATCTAGCATATGTAATATTCCAATTATATACGACGAGTAATATCTGACAAGCATATATCGGTATTACAAGATTAGATAACAGAGGATGAAAGAATGTGTATATGGTTATATATAGATTATTCCAACTCTCTTGACCTATATATACCAACTTGTATGAAAGGAGAATATATGTGAGACTACACTCAATATACCTAGAAAACTTTATAGGTATTTATAATGGTATGGGATTGAATAAGCTTAGTATAGACTTCACTAAGTGTACTCATCGTATTCTAGTAATCAAGTCTGATAATGGTTGTGGCAAGACCTCTTTCATGAGAACTATTACACCATTATCAGATTCTAGCATTGATTTCATACCTGGAATGCCAGCAAGAAAAGTAATATCATATTTATTAGATGATGGCAGTTTACTTACAATAGACTACTATTATGCTGTGGATAATAGTGGTGATAGAAAGCCTGCTAGATGTAGTATAAGTAGACTATATCCAGGACAAGCAGAACCTACTGATTTAAACCCATCTAGAAATATGGGTAGTGGTAAAGAAATAATCAATGATATTCTTGGTATAGATGATAGCTTCTCTCTGCTATCATCTATATCTGCTACTCAGAAAGGATTGGGCTCTCTTACTCCATCTCAAAGAAAAGCATTCATAAAGTCTTCTCTCTCTTCATTAGACTTCTATATCGGTGTCTATAAGATGCTTACTAAGAAGCACTCCGTATTGAAGTCTCTTTTGAATAATGTGACTACTAAGCTATCTCAGATAGGCAATGTTCAAGTTCTTTCTGATTTGTTGAATAAACAGCAAACAGAGATGAACATGCTCACCAATAGGAAGAATACCCTTACAGATGATATAGCTAATATAAGAGCTGAGATGATATCTCTTACTAAAGGGACTGATCTATTGCAGAGATACAATGAAGCTGTAGTAGAGCAAAAGAGGATAGAACAAGATTTTAAGAAGCTTCCTAATAAGAAAGACATTGAATACTCTGAAGAGAGACTACTCTTTCTAGAAAAAGAAAAATCTGCTATGGAAGCTAAGCTATCAGTATATAATGATGCCTTAGAAGATATGATGGCAGAAGAGAAGAGACTGAGAGATAAAAAGCAAAAAGCTGAAATAGAGTTAAAGTCTCTTGGTAATGAGGAGATCGTAGCAGAGATAAAGAAAAAGCTTAAGTATATCAATGATAAGATAGTGATATATTCTGAATCATTTGAAGATATAGGCTTCTCTGCATATAAAGATATAACTCCTAGAGAGTATGAGCTGGCTATTTCATCTTTGGAGAGAATCAATAACTCTATTCTCAATATAGCAGATAAATACTCAGAAGCTGATAGAAAGTTGGCAATAGAGTATCTGAATAAGACCTATGATGCTGGAGAAGATGATGCTAAGCTGATAGGTGTTATTCAGAATAAGATGGATGGTATTAAGAATATTCTGGATGAACAGAATAAATTGGCTATTGCTACTAGTGATTATTCTAAGATACCAAAAGATTGCAATCACATGAATGATTGCCCATTCATATCTACGCTAGTAGCTAATCAAAAGAAAAGAATGTCTGAAGAAGAGCTAAATAGACTTAGAGATTCTTTGGATAGTTTATCTCAAGATATGGAAAAGACAAAACAAGAGATCTATAAAAGAAATGAAACATTCGGTTGCATATCTGAAGTGAGATATCTTGTAAACTTCATACAATCTATCTATGAGGTTATATCTAAATTTCCAAATACAAGACTTCTGTCTTCTACAAAGAATATCATCTATCATATTGAGCAAGTAGTGCCAATAGATATCAATTTACAGAAGTTCAAAGAGTATTCCAACTATATCACTATCTTAGACGGATTAGAGCAAGATAAGCAGATCTATCTAGATAAGCTAGAGTCTATCAAGAGATCATCTAGTACAGCAGAAAAGCTGAAAGAGAAAATAAAAGATCTATACAATCAGATAGATAAACTGTCTAGAAAGAAGAACAAGAAACTAGATGAGATAGCAGATTGTAAGAATAATATTATCAGTATAGATGATGCATTACAAGCTATCAATTATGCTAAAGCTACTAAGCTTAGATATGATAAGATAGTAGATGAGATGAATGCTAATGATAGACTTGTAAATCAGTTAGATGCTGACTACAAGAGATATACTGTACTAACAGAGGATTATAACAAGAAAAAACAGGAATTGAACAATCTCAACTTAAGGGATATCCCTGATGTGAGCAATCGTATAGAGCAATCTAAGTATAGATTGGTTATGTACGATCAGTACAAGAAAGATCTAACTGAATATCAAGATATCTATACTAAAGAAGAGATGATTAGAAAATATGCTGGAGTAAATGGTATACAGACGGTATACATGTCTGTATTCATGAATTCCATTCTTCAGAATACGAATAATCTTCTTCATCTATTATTCAATGGCATGTTTAGATTAGAGCCATTTGAGATCAATGAAACAGAGTTCAATATACCATGCATAGATATAGATGGTAATAGAAGAAGAGATATATCTCTGATGAGTGATTCTCAGTTGTCTATGATATCTATGATCATTTCCTTTGTTATTTTCCATGAAGCATCTGCTGGATATAATATCATCAAACTTGATGAGGTGGATGACAACTTGGATAATACAAACAGATTTCAATTTTCTGTTTTGCTGAATCAGTTAATGGATTTGCTTCACTATGATCAAGCATTAGTCATTTCTCATAATGATGAGATAGACCTTACTAATGCTGATATGATTTTGTTCAAGGTTTCTAATCCTGCTTATTTAGCTACTCTTAAAGAAAGTGGAGCTAATATAATATTCTCATATCAATAATAAGAAAGGAAGATTTAAAAATGAGTGAAGAAAAGATTGAAGCTAAGGTAAGTTTTGGTGTTGCTATTGAGGCCATCAAGAATGGCCATAAGGCACAGCGCGCTGGTTGGAATGGAAAAAATCAGTATATTGAACTGGCTAAGAATATTAGCTATCAGAACTCTAAGGGAGAGATTGTAAATGCTCAGCATGATGCAATTGGCAATCAGGCCATTGCCTTTGTTGGGACAACTGGAGTGCAGCTTGGATGGCTTGCATCTCAGGCTGATATGCTTGCAAAAGATTGGATTGTAATCGAGTAACAGTATCCACACACAATAGAATATAAATTCATAGAGACAGGGTCATAGGCCCTGTCTCATTATTTTTTTTTTATAAATTATATGCAATATAAACTCTCATGAGAAAGGATTTTCGTATCTATTGTGGGAGATTAATAACCAGATAGTTTATATACTATAACACTGAAAGGAGTGTGAGATATGTATTCACTATGGGATCCGTTCACCATACAGGATAGGATCAATGAGACAGTGTCTCATATAGAACAGTTAAAGCTGCTCTATCCAACAGTAAGATCAATCAAAGAAAGAAAAGAAATCATTAAAGAGATGAGAGACGATTCTTTATATTTGACAGATCTCATCATGATTTCTGAAAGTATGTAAATTTAAGGAGGAGATATTATGGCAGCCGAAGTAGTAAATTTTCTCGATTATAAAAACTCACCAACAAGGGAAATCAAGAGTTCTTACAAAGAGCTTAAGAAGGATATTCTTACTGATAGGTGTGATACCGCAGAAGAGTATGAGATCAAAGCATGGATGAAAAACTGGTTCAAGGATATGGATAAGTTAGTTAGCGAGTTACATTGATGAAAGGAGATCATAATATGAAGAAATCAAAGTATGAAATCAATAGAATGTCATTCGATATAGAAAAGAATGGCGATATCAAAGTAAATGTAAACTTTGACACCAAAAATTTCAAGAACATTCTTGCATTAGTTCATTTATCGCGCTTTGATAATAAGTATGAGGTAGAATATTCGGTATCACGGCATGATAAACTCAATGCAAATGGTAGTTACTACAAACTTGAAACAGACAATATATATGGATCTATTATATCTGCAATAGACCAGATAATTGGCAAAGCTGATGCTAAATTAGCTGAAAAATTGGACACAATTCTGGAACACAGAATGGCTAAGCTCATTGAGGCCATCAAAGGTCGTCATTACGACGACCCGATGGAAGAAAGAGTGTACAAAAGAAAGATTGCGTTTAAAATGCAGAGTCTTTTGGACGGGTACAAATCCTGGCTTTGGCTCAGTGAAGATAAAGACTAAACCAGGAAGAGGAATGGGGGAACTCATTCCTCTTTTTTTTTTTGCAAAGATTTGCCTGTAGCTATTATGGCTACAGGCAGTGTGTATGTAAAGGGTAGTTATTATCTATGGTACACGCGGTAGGACTTGAACCTACGACCATTCGGATATAAGCCGAAAGCTTCTACCAGCTGAGCTACGCGTGTATTTGATTATTAAAATGTGCTATCTGTAATAATTTATTACAATTTTCATTTAGCATACTTTCTCCATTTTATTAAATTTATACTGTGAGCATATATTATAATAACGATAGATCTTTTAATTTTAAAAAAGGAGTGGTTTATATGGAAATCATCACAGTAACTCTAGGAGATATAAAAAGAAAGAAATACGATGGAGATAAGAATCTGATTTATGTTTTGCTAAATTTCTCTAACCGCAAATGTAGAAAATATGCCATAGGGATGAGGCAAATAGATGAAGCTGGCAAAAAATATCAAGTATCATTCGAAAAAGAAGAACCCTCTCTATATTTTTCAGAATACGATGATAAGAACAAAGAATATTATTTGGATTTTAGTAATCGTAGATATATGGTAGGGTTTAACAGAAATATCGAATCAGACGAAGATATTAAAAAGTTTGTAAGAAATATGCTGGAAACCACTATTCTTCCAGACCATGAATTTATAGCATATTATTCATATTTCCATATGAATGAAGTAAACACAAACACAGATAAGGTAATGGTAAAAGCATACTATTATTTAATTGATCAAATTGCTGAGTTTGAAATAAGGCCAGATAAGAGTATCGTAACATGGACTGATCTAAATGAATGTGGTTACAAGTCTAATGATGAGAGTAAAGAAACTAAAAATATTTTGGAAAAAGAACCATTAGATCCATATGATACAAAAGAGGCAATTAGAAGATTAGAACAATATCTTCGTGTAAAATATCCAGCTAAATTTGAATTAAAATAAATAAATGGGAGAAGCCTTTTTGGCTTCTCCTTTTTTTTTTTAGTATCCCATTCCTCCGCCAGCTCCGCCTTGCTGTTCGGATTTCTTCTCACTTCTTAATTCTACTTCTGCTTCATCTCTTAGTCTGGATATATCATCCATTGGAAGCATGGTAGAATAGTAGTACTTCATAAGCTTTTCACTAAACTTAGCTTTTAGTGTTTCATCTGGATTAGCTCCTAATACCATCATATTTATGCTTTGGATCAAATCATTGCCAGATGCAAGTAACTGAGAAGTATTTGTGAAGCTCAATCCTCTTGGAACAGGAAGTTCTACTTTTACTATATCATTTCCACCATATTCAAACTGATAGATCTTGGTCATTATCTGAGTCAGAATCTCTTCATATGCCTTCTGTTTCTCTCTAATCATTATTAAGAATCTCTCATTATTCTGCACTACATTAGTAGCAGATTGCTCAGACTGATAATGATTAGTGATCATCTCCATAGAGACACCAGTTTGTTCTACTGCCATCTCTTCTAGTTGATTCATGAATTCAGTTTTCACATCTATATTCTGCCCTGGTAATATCTCTGTTGTGATAGGAGATTCTCCATTAGCAGATTGTGGTACTACAATATCATTGAATCTACCAGTAATATTGAGAATATTGTTCATATTCTCTATCTGTCTTAGATTGAAATTAGACTGCCTTATCTGGTTTATTACATTGAGCAATACAGCAGTTATATTTGTATCAAGAGTCTGTCTAACTCTATAGATTCGCTTATCATATCCTCTAGTAAGCAAAGCAATACAATTAGAGATATATAGACAAGAGAACAGCTTAGCTGGGAACAAACTCTGCTCAAACATAGACTTTCCTCTATGAGTATGCTCATTCATATCAAAGTATGAATGGATAATATCCTCAGGAGGAATAAATGAGATTCTTATTTTTGATACTTGCCCATTATTGTGATCATAGTTGTATTTCAGTATTGAATATATATCTTCTAGTAAATCTTGGTTAGCATTGATGAATTTGGAATCGATCTTATCAGATATCTGTTTAGCTATCTTTCTCAATACAGCATTATCTTCAAAAGATCTATCCATATTAGCTCTATCTCTGACAGATCTCTTTGGCCTTAATCCTCCTAATGTGGATGAGAAAGTTGTCTGGGACCCGAAGTCCATCTTACTATCACATTCGATATAATAATATCCCAGGCAAGTTCTATTGTCTAAATACAATGGGCGCACATACTCATGATCCAACTGTTCTACTATACAACCTGGTACATCTACTTTGATATCTCTGTCTGTAGTCAACCCATCAGGAGCCTCTAATCCTCCTGCTTTATCATCAAGAGTTTTTACAGAATCTTTCATAAAATGCTTAAATTGAGAATCTACATTTTTCAAAACTTGTGAAGACTTAGCTAATCCATTGTCTAACTTAACCGATACCTCGTCAATTATGGATGCTGTTTCTGCCAAAACGCGTTTTGTAGTAGCTACCTTAGCTACTAGTGAGGGTATAACTCCAGAAGTGTTAATTTCTATATCTAGGCTATTTACGTAGTCTTTGTTTCTCTCTAGCATCAATTCATCATCTCTAGAGATATCAGTAGAGTCATATAGCTTACCAACACAATCCTCATCATCGCATCCCTCAGATAAATACTGAGCAGTGAATTTGATGCTAGAGTCTTCTGCCAAACCTTCTATAGCATTTTCTGTAAGAACTCCATTTTCAGCCATGGAATTAAGCGTAGCATTCTTTTTCTTTAATAATCTCGAGAGAGCTTTATCGTAAGAGAGAATATACACGAACTGTTCTCCATAGCGATCAGTCTTTTGGAGCAGAGTTTTCTTTAGCTTCTTAAGATTATATTTTTTAACCATATTATCCACGTTATTTTGATTAACGTTTGAATATAGGTTTGTTTCTCCCTCATTATCCTTAATAGAACTAATTACGTTTATTTTTATATCTTCCTCATTGGCATGATCAGCTGCTAATACAGCAGTCTCTATCAAATCTTCTGCTCTTTGTAGTCTAGGAAGATATTTTAACACTACATCTATCTCTCTATCCATATCTCTAACAACCATATTATTGCTATAGAGATCTAGAATATCAGATAGCATAGTAGAATCTGTAAGATCTTTTACTACAGTAACATTAGCATCGTTCTTTGCCAATACTCTAGCATATAGATCAGATATATTAGAAGTTCCAGTTCTAAGTTTTGTGTTATCAATCAATCCATTGATAGATTGAGACATTCTGTTTTTAAGATTATTCACATACTGCTTATTTTTATTATCAGTATAATAAGTATTCTTGTACAAATTGTCTATCGTATCTTGGGCTTGTTGAGCTAGTTTCTTATTAAACTTCACATTCATCATGAGTTCATCTTTATCGATGGCCATTACGTAACCTCCTCTAACCGCTAAAGTTACTGCAATGTCGCGGATAAACAAAATTAAATCCTCCTGGGATTAACCCAGGAGGATATATGCTTGCGATAAATAAAGTATTTACAATTACTCATTCCAAGTATCAGGATTCGGATCATCAACTGTTGGAGATGCAGCACCAACAACACCAGTGTTTCCACGGCTAACTGCATTCTTACCGCAGAGGATATCATAACCAAACTCCATCTCATCGAAGCAAGTATGGTCATTGATCCAATCGAGGAACTCTGCTCCCTTCTGGTTAACAATACGACCAGAAATTGGATATGCATTAAAGCCAAGAGAAATCTCCTGGAAGCTGATCTCACCACGAGTTACGTTATAAATAGAAGTATTAGCAAGTGAAGGCTGAGCAGAGGCAAGGATATATGCCTTCTCAACATTCAGACCTGTATTATCTGTTACAATAAGCAGGAAGTGGAATACTTCGTACTGATAGCCTTTCTCGTTCATGAGGTTACGCTGTGAAGCATCACTACGGCCAACACGAGAACGAAGAAGACCATTATAACGCTTCATCTGTGTACGAGGATCTTTAATACCACGGATGTAGAGCTCATTAACTTTCGTAAGCAGTGAACCGCTTCTCTCGAAGTAGTTCATAGTAAAGTTAGTGCCACCCTGCTCAGTAGTACGAGTAATGATATTCAGATCGGAAATACCATTCGTAAGAGCAGCTGTTTCTGTTGTGATATCTTCGATACCCTGTGCACCACGGAAATCATACTCAAGAATATGCGTGTAGTTCTTGATAAGAGTCTCATACTCTGTGTTTGTATCAGCAAGAGTATTGAGGAACTCTGGAATCTTCAAGCAAACAAGAAAGCTATAACCTGTTTCATACAGATCGAACTGTGCAAGATTTGTATAATCAGGTACGCCACGCATAAGAGTAAATGTCGTAACGTCTTTCGGAGAAAGGGTGCTATCGAAAATATTGTTAAGCTTTTCGGCCATTTATTATTCCTCCCTTTCCATTAAGACTGAAGTGCTGTAATTCTGAAATGCTCAGTCTGAATGAAGTTTCTGAACTGAACATAGATTACTGCATAGATGATCTTGTTGGATGCATAACTAGCATCTTCTACATACTCAATCGTAAGTGACTTGAACTTAGAAGTGTACTTATCAAGAACATCCTGAACGTCCTTCTTGTACTGCGTAATATCATCGCCATCCATGAAGGAGTAACGAATCTTCGGGCACAGAGAACGAATAGCCTTGATAACTTCCTGCACTTCAAGAACGTTGTTAAGCCAAGAGAGCTGAGTATAAGCAGTCTGGCTAGTATACTCCGTATCCATAGTAAGAATATTGCCATCATAATATGTGCAATAGTTTACTCTCAGAGTATCAAGCTCTTCCTTCTGGTTGAGTTTAGGAGTATGCTTAGGGAAGAAATTGAGCGTGCCATCAATTACATAGCTGGATACATTGTTGCCAGGCAGTGTAGGAATGATGACATCGTATTTCTGACCGCAGAAAGGACGAGAACGACCATTGATGAAATGCTTAACAAAGAGACGAGCAAGATCGTATGTAACTGTAACATTGATCTCTTTCTTTGTATATGGGTCATAGATGTCGTAGCTGTTCATATATACAGCAACGAATTTAGAACGCATAACATTATAAGTCGAATAAGCAAGCTTTACATCCTCAATGTTTCTGATATTCGTGCCAAGATCACGGAAGAACATGCAATCTTCACGGAAATTAACCATCTGCTCAATAGCAGACTTAACAACCTGAGGATAGTTAGCATCAAATATGCAGTCGATGCGGTTGTTATCCAGATCATAGACTATATCGTCATATGAACCATCGAAAGCAGATCTAACCTGGGAAGGATAATCTGCGCTATCAATAGCATTGCCAGCGAACTCACCATCGCTACCATTCTCAAGCTGGATACCGTAAGTAGTACCGAGGTTTGGCGTAGATGCTACTGTGATATCTTCATATGCATTACCATATTCATCTGTAGCAAACAGAGAGTCTGTGTAAGCATATTCACTATCGGCAAGACTAGCAAGATTTGATACGTTCTCAGCAAAAGCCTCAAACTCAGAATCAAAGAATTCTGCACGAATCTGTTTAGACTTAGTCTTCACAGAGTTATACAGAGACATGTTTCTGTCATTCTCGATTACTGATGGATTCATTGTGAATGGAATTGTCTCAAGCACATTACCATTCTCAATTACATCAATAAAATAACGAGTATATGTTACTGGCTTGGAAGATGACGTATCTCTGTAGATACGGAATCTCTTTGCAGATGCACCACGGCCATTATCCATGATAAGGAAAAGAGCATAATGGCCACTTGTTCCAACAGCATTGTTGTGCTTATTAGCAGCATAGAATGCATTGGCAAAAAGCTTTGGATCATTACCAGGAAGGACCACTGATTTCAGTTCATACTGAATATCAATATGGTTCTTAGTAGCTTTCTGGTTCTGATTACCACTTGAATCGTACTGGCTAGTCGTATCATTACCAGTGATATTATCTCTCCAGAGAAGATTACCATTTTCATCTGTCTTCTGGATAATAGACGTAGTTACGTTAGCAACAACACCAATATTAGCGAGCGTTGCATCTTTTGCAACTACTCTCTTACAGGTAAGATAACCACCAGCCTGAATCACATTAGCAGCCTGAATAAGAGGCTGACCATGCTTCTTGAATGAAGGCGTTGCGCCATATAAAGTGAAAAAGTCGTCACCGAAGACTCTAGGTTTCCACTCTTCTGGGCCTTTGTCAGAACTGAATACTGACATGAAAATTGGGCGATCTACTTCGTCCTGCGAAATAGTAGATAGTCTATTGATCGCGGACTTGTCGTCCCAAGTAATAGTTACTTCAGGAGCCGGCATTTCATTTCCTCCTTTATTTACTGTATAATAGAAAGCCCTCCTAATAAACGGAATGCTTAATATACATTTATTTTTATTTCAGAAAATTTGTGCTCTGATTTAATAAGATGTAACTTTCACCCATATAGCTTGGGCTAAAGATACATTTGCTGATATATTATAAAAATGATAATATATCTAGAGCAATATAGTAGGAGGAAGAAACATGAGAAAAGCAGACCCAAATACAAGATTATGTGATCTTAATAATCCAACCATGAGATTGGTTGAAAAAGATCCGAATAATGCGAAGTATAGTAAAGAGTTATTGATGAAGATCGCTAAAGACTACTTTGATTGTGGTGGAGGTGGAAGTTATATAAACTTCATCATAGATAGAGCTAATCATGTGGTAGAAACATGCACAATCGCAAAAGCAGACGTCGATCCAAATTATAACGTAATTCAATTTCCAAAAAGATAAAATCATATCCCAGTGGAATATCCACTGGGATTATTTTTTTTTTATTTAATTTCTCCAACTAGAACTTTCTCTAGTGTAGTATCTTTTGGCTCATTGTTCATCATAGCATGTAGAATGGATTCATCAAAATCTTCTGATAGCAATGCTGTATATGGAGATATGAGCTTAGATACATTCTTGACACTAGTAGAATGATATGCATGTAGATCATCAGTATCAGACAATCTCCATGGTATAGAGGGATTGTCCTTAGATCTGCAAACTTCTGATATACAAAATCCAAATACCTGGTTATTTATTCCATATGAATATCCATTCAATGCTGCAGATTCTATGATATACTCATGAATCTGATCATATGGAATAGTATTTGGTATATATCCTAAGATGAAGAATAGATTGATAAACTTTTCCACGTTACCAATGAATTGTACCAACTCAGTGGATACTATCAATGTGTCTCCATCTTGATATCTGAATATTCTATAATCATCTGGCTCAGAATCATCGGTCAATCTTATCTGTTGTCTCTTTTCTACTGAATAAGGTTTGGTAGAAAACAAAGTTGGAAGTCTAAATGGATGAAGCCCATTATTTTTTCCAGTTTTAAGATCTTGTATGGTATAATCATATACACCAATGAGATTATAGAAGTCGCCTTCTTGCTCTGCTATACTTCTTTCAAAGTACTTTTCAGGGATATACGCAACAAATTCTTTTCCTGGAGATTTAAAATCTATTCCGCCATCTTTATTTTTTACGCAAAAACTTGGCATATCGGCCATAATATAACCTCCTTTCATATAAGAGCTACATTAACTCCTAGTATAAATATTGCATAAGATTTCATAACTTTCTTTATTCTCTTTAGATGGAATTAGGTGCATCTTATCATTACGTTGCAATAACTTAAAACCAAGATCATTCTTTACATGTGGGTCACACCCAGCTTTTACAAGAAGTAAAGCTATTTTGTAGTTAGCGTGTTTCATAGCAGATAAGAAACTAAAGCCTTCATCAAATGATGGATTAGCTCCATTGCTAAGGAGGAATTCTATAATATCTTCATTACCTATTTTTGCTGCTTCTACTAGCCCATTACCATTGCTGATGTTACCATATTCTTTAAAGCAAGGTTTTATCTTGTTCTTCTTCATATACTTTACTGTAGTCTTAAGATAGAATAGCTTATTAGCGGAAATGCAATTAAGACAAAGTATATCAATTACATATCCGATATTCTCCTCTTTCTGCTTGCCTTTTATGATATCTAATATCTTCTCATAATAATCACGTATAGGTTTTTTAGCAAATATGATGCCTTCTACTACAGGAATAGTGATATGAACTCTTCCTGCATCGCTAATAAGATAATCTAATACTGAAGTACCACAAGTGCTCACAAGATTATTCCACAAAAATGGATTATCAAGAGCCTCTGTATTTTTTACCCCATATTTGGTTTTCTTAGTACTAACTGCAATGTACTTGTATTCATTTATATCTATACCATGCTCTTTTATATATTTTAGAAGCATCTCATCATTTAGAATCTTGGTATCTTTCACTTATAACCACTTTCCTTTACAAATAATATTCTGTACGGGATAGTCTCCCGTACAGAATATTACTTCATTTATCGTTTATTTCCCCAATATCGTCTATTCTTCCCATAGTAGCTACACCAAGATTAGTGCTAAATTCTCCCGTAACTCTATCTTTAAGAAGAAGCAGATCATCATTATTTGGCCAACGTGGATTTCCTTTTCTATCTACATTGATCTCTCTAGCAAGATTGCTTCTCTCATCATTCTGGAAATCAATCTTAGCTATTGGAATTGGATTAGTAATACCAGGAACTAATGTGCCACCAGTAGTCGTACCATTGACAGTAGTTCCCTTAGTGACAACGCCACCAGTAACAACAGCGCCAATAATCACATTACCAGATTTAATGCCACCAGTGATTGTACCACCAACTACAACAGCACCAGTTGTAATAAGCTTCTTTCCAGGTTCTGGTTTAGTAGTACCGCCTTCAATGGAATAAGATCTACCATCGATAATACCAGTTGCTGTACCACCTGTAGCAATACCACCTGTGGTAGTTCCTCCAGTAGTAATATTTCCTTCTGTTATGCCACCAGTAGTAACTACATCATCACCAGTAATGGTAGCATTATAAACAAATCCATTCAATTCTTGTGTAATAAACTTACCATCAGATGTCTTACCACCAGATACTGTTGTATTGATTATCACGACAGCTTCCAGAATGGCATTTGTTATAGTAGCCTTAGAAGTGATATTAGTCTCATCATCTAAAATACCATCAACACTACCACTTCTTACCACACCAGAAATAATCTTACCATTAGTGATAGTACCACCATATGTTTTACCATTAGTGACAATTATATCTGTACCAGATGAATTGGTTCCAGTAGCAATACCATCAAGAGTATATCCATCTACTACACCTTCGATGATATTGCCCTCAATAATATTACCATTAGTATCTACAGTAGCATCTGTAATAGTTGCTTTTGTAATAGAACCAACTGTAGTGCCAAATTTATGCTCACTATTGTCTATAGTGGTATCTTCATCAGCATGTGGAACAAACTTAGATACTCCTCTTATCTGGTCATTCTTGATAATAACAGATGTGCTGCTATAATCAGTAGAACAATCTATCTTGAGTTTGTAATAGTTGTTGGTATTATCTGCTTCATATACTTTCCAGATATTAACAACCTTACCAGTGCAAGTCTTTATTTGCCCATCCTCAATGTATCTGAATGTATCTACATCACCAACATTAATCTCTATTGTTTTATCTTTAGTGGAATCATCATAGTTGATAGTAACCTCTAAAGATATAACGGCTTTAGTAGATACACCTACTATAGTAGATCCATAATTAAATGCATCTCCTACTACTAATGGCCCATCTGGATGGTATAATCCATAATTCATCCCTGGTACTGCTGTACCAATACTCTTTGGATCAATCCATGGTCTGTATGCATAATACCATGCTGCAGTATATGGATTAGGAGGAGGGAAAGCAGGACCATGCCCTGGATGGGCTGGATCTCCAAATGGCCCAGGAGGAGGTGGTGGTGGAGGTGCAAATGTATGATTAATTGGATCATTAGACCAATGCATTTCTTTGCATATCTTCTGTTTCATAGGACAGACTCCTTTCTTCAAATTTATTAAGATGTGAGGCCATGACTTAGTCATGGCCTCCTGGAGGAATGTAAAAAGAACAACAACATCGAAATTTAGGAGATCATAAAAGAAGATATGATCTATAAAAAAGAAATGAGTCAGTCTATGATCTCCTAGGGAATATTGATGAAAGAAAACTCTCGTTACTTTATGTCAATTTCTTTTTTATCAGTATCTTTGATATAGAGATCATAAATCCTATTAGCTAGCTCAAATAGATGAGATGCATATGTGACTAATTCTGGATTATTATCCAATATGCTCTTATCTCCAATAATGCAATTATAGGAAAGATTCTTACAGAAGCAAAGTACAAAGAAAGAATCATGATAATCGTATGGATTCAATACTCTAGCATATTTAGCAAGAAGAGCTGCTAAAATATTTGATACATAAACGTTATCACTCACATCAAACTTTGGCTTTGTTTCCAATTCTGTTTTACCATAAGTGCTAATCATATTGGAGAAGAATAAAGGAATATATCTGGAAGTAACAAATCTCCCAAATCCCATTCTATAAACAATAGTATCTATATCATCATAGATCCTATTTGTTCTATACTTAGTAAGCATCTTTAGAAGATTTGGTTTCTTATCTAATAGACCCATTAGTCTCTTAGATGGGCCATCCATGCAGCCAGCATCTCTGAATGCCATATATAGATTATTCATCAGAGTTTTCTTTTTATCTGGAAGAGAAATAGACTGATTAAAAAGTTTCTCCATATTTGTATATCTATCTTCTATAGAGTCATATGAGATAACTTTTTCTAGTTTATTTGCATAATTCTGGTCTAGTAACTGTGCAAAAATATTTGTAGCAGTGATCTGCTCTTCTTTTTTATCTTTGTCTGCCATTTAATGTATCTTCCTCTCTATTACTGAATTTTGATTTCTTGTGGAACTTCATCTAATTTAATAGATTTCTGAATAGCAATGCGAATCTGTGTAATGACTGTTCCATACATATCTTCATTAAACAGAATTCTGTTATAGATCTCGAAGATAGGAGTAAGAGAGCTCAAACTACTCTCTAAGAGATATACAACACTTTCCATTCCTTCTGGATATGCATATCTATAAATAACCCCATCAGCAATTGGCATATTAGAAAGAGTCTTAAGAATGGTAGGAAGGTTTGCTGCTATCGTTACCATATCTTTATCTTCACCAAAAGCATAATTGCTGTAAATAGAGGAAATATCTTTTGCTTGCTGATCAGTAGCAAATTGGGAGCAAATGTCTTCCTTGTTGTTTAATAGATATCTACAATAGAAATTGATGAAATATTTGCTGAAGTTTGCTACATAGAAATCATACATCCATCTAGCAAGAGAGTATTTATCTACATCCTCATTCTCAACGTAATGGATGTTAAACTTTGAGCAAATATTTTTGATAATGGTATCATAAGTTTCTCTTCTGCATTGATTTACATTATCTTCTTCAAATGGATAAATGGAAAGAAGCTCTTTAAAGTTTTGTTCAAATCCAAGAACTATATTAGGTCTTGGCATTGTATCAAAACTAACCAAAATTCCGTTTATGGTATCATCCATAATATCCATGATATAATTAGAATCGAATTGAGCTAGAATTACAGCTAATTGATCATTAGCCTGATTCTCATAGATCTTGTCGTTCATAAGAAAATCGAGCATTTCGTTATCACTCCCATAGAAAAAAAAAATAAAAGGTTTAATACACAGTTGCAGTTTCGATTAAAAAAAAATATACTAGACCAAATAGTCTAGTATATTTATAACTAGGAATAGAGTATATCTGGATTATTAATTGAGGGTCCCGAATCCAATCAGCCTCTTGTTTTCTTTCCTGCGGATTCCTTCAAGAGAGAAATCCTCTGCATGCAAGGTAAGCAGATATTTGTCGTCATAGTTGGCAACATTATCAGGATCTTTCATGATACGACGAGACTGTTTGATGATAGACTTTTCAAGAACGTTGCGGATATAACGTCCATTACCAAAATCTTTCTCATGCCTCTCATTCTCAATTGCTTCAGTAAGCTTATCAATATACCCATCTGTAAGAGAAATGCCATAAAGCTTTGCCTGCATTTTGGCAATCTCAATAAGCTCTTCAGTGGAGTAATTTGGGAATTCGAAGAAGAACCCAATACGAGATCTCATACCTTCATTCATATTAAGGAAATTTCTCATTGGCTTTGGATAACCAGCGAAGATGATAATAGTAGTATTGCGCACTTCTGGTTTATCCATATAATTCACCAGAGTATCGATTGCTTCTTTACCATATCCACCAGAATCGGTAGCAAGGGAATATGCCTCATCAATGAAGAGGATACCGCCTTTTGCTTCCTCGATGCACTCTTTGGTCAAACGTGCAGTCCAACCAACATATTTTCCGCAAAGATCATCACGAGAAACCTGCTTAACTTTACCATTCTCAAGAAGTCCTTTGGATTTCAGAAGTTTGCCCAAGAGAGTGGCAACAGTTGTTTTTGCAGTACCAGGATTGCCCATGAATACCATATGCTTTGAAATTGGAACATCTTTGATTCCACGATCAGACTTAATCTTGTTAAGCTGTACATAAGCTGCAAAATCTTTAACCTGCTGCTTAATGTTTTTAAGACCAATCATCTTATCAAGAGTGATTTCGGCATCATCAGCAATATTGGTTTCACTGCTGTTCTTTGGAGCTGATCCAGATGCATATGCATCAAAGCTGCGACCAATAGAGGAGAAGCTATAGTCTTCATCATCCTCATCTTCGTCTTCTGCATCATCGTACTCTTCATTTTCCGATGTTGCTTGCTGTTTACGACGAAGTGCTTTCCTCTCTTTCTCTTTCTTTTTAGCCTCCTTAATCCTATCTTCTGCGGTATTTCCATCTCTATCAGATACTCCGATATAATCCAGATACAAAGATACTGCAACCTTGATATCAAAAGTAGACCTGGCTTCAGAATGGAGTTTAGCGGGATCGATGAAATGATCAACAATATCTTTGGAAATGGCATCAATATCTACTTTATCAGGGATATTGGCCAATTCGTCAATATTGTTTACACCATACCCAGCAAGCACATAAGACTTTACCAGCTTAATGAGAGTATCTTCGTTGGCATAATTGAGCTTGCTAATTGGGCATACACTAACATTGATATTGGAAATACGCTCAAAGAAATTTCCCATGCAATAGTTGTTCTCATATGCCGCAGAATCTGAATATGCAATAATGATATTTGCAATTCCAATATTATCCATAAGCCAGCCATAAATATCGGAAATTGTCTTAGGAATATCATCTGCTTTCTTCTTATTCTCATTGAATTTCTTGATAGATGCAGTCACCTTTGTAATGACCTCAATCTTATCAGAAAATGCAAGAGAATCATCGATATCCATGATCTCATATTTCTTATACATATTCTTGATTCTCTCGAACTCATTGTTCTTTGAGATATCAGTATTATGCAAAGATTTGCGATCATAATTCGATTCATTATCCTCTATCTCGATATTAGCAGAATAGAATGAATTCGGAATATCGATATAGAGAATAATAGTAGATCCGCGGAAGTTGAGCAGAGACAATTTCTTAACAATCGATTCTTCATCCATCATCGTATAGACAAAATCGAAGAAATCGATTACATAATAAGAATTGGACATGAGCTGGTTCTTCTTCCTAAGCGCTGGGATGAACTTACTCATCTGAGCTGGGATAGAAGTTCTGCTGGGGAATAATGCTTTGTACACCTTATTGAATGGGCGGAATCCACCAGTATACTTAGAGATATTCTCAATCTCTTTATCGAGCATTCCAGCAGTGAGAGCTTCTGCTTCGAGACGTTTGGTATCTCCAATAATACCATCTCTTCCAACAGTATCTCCAGTAATCAAAACCGAAGAAAACTGAACCAGATCCAGCCATACTTTAATGGATGGGAGAAATCTACGGTTGTAGGTCTCTGGTGCTTTGGCGTAAATATTCTCTTTCACCACCACATCATGAGGATCACTATCCGGAATCAAGTAATCATCCTGCTTGTAGCAATAGATCATAGATGCTGCAGCATCGGTAAATGGAATCTCATAAAATTTGATAAGATTCGGTTCGATTCGAATACCAGCCCTATGAAGATCGAGATTATCGCTATTTGAAAAATCTTTCTCGAACAGATCAACTACAGAATCGATGACAAACTTTCTGAGCTTTTCTTCATCAATTCCGTGACGGGCTGTTCCCTTTGTCTGAATAACCTCGATAACGAATTCAAGAGACAAAGGGTTGTTAATGGACGGATAAATTGCGATCATATGATCATTCAATTTGTCATCCAGTTCATTTGAAATGAACTTTGCCACGATATGAGCTTCTTCTTTTGTAAGCATGCTCACTTTGCTTTTGGCACCTATAAGTTTAAGTGGTACCTCTAATCTGTAGTTTAACAATTCTTACTCCTCCTTTTGTATACACTCTAATTGTTTACTACATTGATATAGTTTATAATTTGCGCAAAAATTGCTCTGTACGGTTCCCCGTACAGAGTAGTCGTTATCATTGTAATTCTTCTCTTTGCCTTATTAACTCATTCTCTATCTGCTGTCTAGCATTGTTGGTGAGATAATCATTCATATCAGTATATATAGAATTATCTCCTAATTCAGAATCGTCTTTGTTAAAGTCCAAGAATACAGAATTAGGAACTTGTTGTCCCACACCAGGTCCATATGCTTTATCATCTATAGCAATAGTATCAGCTTTAATACCATATCTTTTTGCATATGCTTCTCTTACGACAGGAGACTGAAGCATGAGTTTAAGTTGTTCATCCTCTTTCTTTCTTTGATTGGCAACGAATTCAGAGAACATGATTCCTTTTCCTTTTTGCAGTTCAGCCATCTGCTTCTCGTATTCATCTTGTTTATCTCTATTTACATATGCAATTTCTTCTGTTATATCAGATACATCATCTACAGAAGATAGCTCTAATACATCGTCTACCGCTTCTTCTGTTTTAATGCCAAATTTCTGTATTCCGAAGTTTTCTCTTAGATTCTTTCCCTCATACCAAACATACATTGCCATGAGATAAGAGAATATCTGGTCATCATGTGTGAGATCGGAGTGTTCGACTTTTCCGTTCTTCTTTACTTCCAATCCAGTAAGTTCTTTATATATAGTAGGAGATATAAACTTGTCTTTATGATAAGTCATTCTTTCTCTAAGAAGTTCTATTAACTGTTCACGAACTTCTTTTGTAGATTGAAGCCCATAAACTTTTGTTTTTCTCTTCTTAGTTACTATAACTCCATCTTCAACACTTTCTTCTATCGTCTTATCTTTAATCTCATAATATAGATTTCTTTTCAGTTTAGATCCTTTAAGTTTACCAATAACAGAAAGACCATAACCAGTTTAGTTTCTTATAGATCGCAACTCTATAAGATGGGTTTATTCCCATTCACTTCCATTACAGAACGTGCTCAGATCATATGTACATCCATATCTTATATATGGAGCAAGATTTTTCTTCCCTCATATGCTTAGGGTTCTACTCTCCCGCTAGGAGATGATCGTTGAACGTGTCTCTTATTGTAACAAAATAAGAGCTTTCGCTGCTAAACAAAGGAATCCACGAACTTTTTAAACCATCACGCTTATCTTCACAGATTACGTTGTGGTATCATGGCTCTAACCTTCTTGCAAAGCAATAAACCTTGGAGAACATGAAAATTACTAATCATGCTGAGATTGCTTCCGCTACTCCGTTTCTTTCTATATTGATAATAGCATTAGGCATCATATTCATAACGATATACTCTAGAACTCTTGCTAATTCTACAAGAGATATTGTATTCGATCTCAATTGAGCAAATACTCTAGTTGTTCTAGAATCTACGAAAGTTATGCATGAGCTATCTTTAGATACACCACCAGATGGGTCAACACCTACTATTGGCGGATATTTAGGAACTAGATTGCTCATTAGTGGAATCTCTTCAAATATATCAAGTTGATATTTGCCAAAGATTAGGAAACTCTTCTTAGGTTTCTTGCAGAACTTCTTTACTGTATCTAATTCGTCTTTAGTAAATGGGTTATTCTCAGACTCATCGGACCATTCTAGCAAATACTCGCGTCTAATAGTTACCCAATCCCAGTTCTGCTCTTTACAGTGCTCATAGAACCAATCTTCGGAATATCCTAACTCTTGATAAGTAAATTCTATATATACGAATACCGATAACTTATTTGAGGTTATCAAATCCATTAATTGATAATAGGTTAGGTCATACCAACCTTCATTGAATTTGGTGGCATTATTTATTATCTCATATGCATATTTGCCTTCATCTGTAGTTAAGAATCCAGGTGTTGTTGTATACAAAATACCATATGGAGATCCATTTGCTTTAGATATCTCAACAGCCTTAGACATAGCTGGTGCCATGTTTCCATATATAGTTTTCATATATGGTATGAATGCAAACTCATCTGCCCATAGTAATGGGAAAGTTTGACCACGTAATAGATTGGCAGCAGCTAATTCATTTCTTGCTTTAGGATATACTCTTATCTTATTATGATTGATTGCGTGTTCCATAAATACGACAGTATTAGGAACTTTGGTCTTCTTACCATTTACCATAGAAAACACAGAATCAAATCTAAGATAAGAAGGCAATAGATCTCTTATCTGTCTGATACGACCTAAGTTCTCTTTAGACAATCCAAAATCTTTACTAACATGAGATATCTGTGAATTCTTAGTCTTAAAATTATACACATACACATAGAAACATGCAGCACCAATAGTTTTACCAGTCTGACGAGGCATTAGAAGAATAGTGTTTATATTCATTATGGCTAAATAAAGAAATGCCATATTGCCTCTATTTAGAATAAACTTAGATGGAGCACCAGATGATGGAATACGAACTACTTCTCTTAAGAAATACCAGAAGTTATTGGTAACTTCTGTTAGTACTTTCATCTTATAAAAAGAAGATAGATTTGGATCATGAGGATCTATACCAGCTAAATCTTTATCTAGTAAGGTAAGCATGAATCTATTGTTCTTTATACCAATAGCTTTAAGATAATTGCTCATCTCTATGAATGACTTATTTGTGGTAGATCTTTGATAATATCTGGTTATACCAGTCATTTCTTGTTGTGGCTGTGTGTCATAGGTAAGAGATGCTTTTTGCTGTTGGTTTACAGGAACTACATTCATTTAGGATTCACCTCTTCCTCCTTAAATTTTATTTAGATGTGACGGAAGGAAAAACCACAATACAATCATGTATTATAATATTGAGGAGGCTTGAAAAAATGATGACTTACGATGATTTAGAAGAATTTATTAAGAAGGTGGTAATTTATGGGAATGGAAGAATTAACAAAGTTGTTTTAGATGATGAGTGTGTATTTGGAGCCTTGTCTAAAGTAACCAGAGAAGAATCTATCTGTTATGGCCAAAGCTTGGTCAATTCTATTTCAATCAATATACCGATGCTATTAAACCATTACAAGAATCCAAATTTTGATTTCAAAACAGATGAAGATATGAAGTCTCATGCAGCGTGGATTGCAATTCATGAGTTATCTCATCTAGATCAAAAGAAAGATTTTATTAAAATGGCTGATCCAGTATATTCTAGACAAATAGAATTGGCAAATGATTACAACGTATTGAAATTCTTCAGAGAGTATAAAGACGATATGGAGAAGTATACTGGAAAAATGTCTAACTATCATATGGATGCAATGGAAGCATCTTTCAATATGATGCCCAGACCGATACCAGAATATGTTAGATACCATAATATCGATGAATTGATCTATGATGAGATTCACTTTTTTGCTGGGGACTTCTATTTCTTTAACGTACTCCTCAATCCAAGAAACAATCCTAATGTAAACCTTCAAGTGAGAAAAATGAATGGGGAGATTTATGAATGTGTAATAACTAAAGGAGCTAGGGTAGTAAATCCAAATGAAGTTCTTAGGTTTATCTTAAAACGTACTATGCTATTCGATTTAAATAAGTTGTACGTTATTAACATAAACAAGGAAGAAGAAATTGGAGTAACAAAAATTATTCTTCATGAAACAGCAATAAAGGATATATAAAGAGAAAATAAGGAGTGTGTGTATAGTGATAATGTTTCCATCAATAATCATAGAAGGTACAGATGGTTCTGGTAAAACAAATTTATGCCGTAGTATCAGAAAGACAGTAAATGCCTATTATGACAATATCAAAACCGTAGGAAGATTTCCTGCAGCTATGATGAGATATCATCATTTCCCATCTGATGCTGCAAAAGAAGATGCTTCCACATTAACTAATAGAAAAGAGATTCAGAACGTATTTGCACAAGATATCATCTACTATGCATCTCATGCATCCAATCCATTTATCTCCGATAGATGGTTATTCTCTAATCTGATTTACAGTATCTATGAGAATACTGGAATAGTAGATGATCTTAAGAAATTCACAGAAGATGGGGTGCATATCAAGTTATCAAAGATCTATGAGTACTATGGCTGGAATAAGATTCCTACCAAACTTGTAGACCCAAGAATCTGTGTACTATTAGCTCCTCCATATTCTGTAATAAGAATGGTATCTTCATTAAGATCTAATAAAGATCCGTATGGAAATGATGGAGATATTAAGAAGTTATTCACGATAAGAGATATGTATGAAAATCTCTATAAATCTCTTACTGATATGGATAGCGAAGACCACTCTATTGGTGGTTTAGTGATTGAGAATGATATGGATGTAAAGTTTATATCATTCATCGGCAATAATACCAATAGAGATATTACCACAAATCAGCTTGGGGATTATATGAGATTACAAAATACATATATCACAACAAAAGTACTACAAGAAGTATGCAATTGGGTAGAACACAATATGTGAAAAACACAAAATAGTATAGAGGTTCTTAAGAACCTCTATATTTTTTTTTAGTAAAGATCATTAATACCTTCAATGATTTCTCTTCTTACTGCTGTCTCTAGTGGAACTGATATAGAATCTCCACAAAGAGTCTTCATATGCACATTCTTTACTACAGGATCTACAGCTACTGATTCACAAACAATATCAAACGAATTCAGTATAGCCTTTATATTACCAGATTCCTGCATAACGAATTGTGATACTTGTTCTTTTGTCATTGGAGTTGTCCAAGATTGCTCCATATCAACAATATTACCAGATTCTGCTACTGCATTGATCTCCGATTGTTTTACAGCAAAATAGTTGTTCTCATCTATCTCATAAAGTCTAGTAGCAATATCACTACCAGCAGATTCAGTAGTAACTATCTTTGTTGTATAAGCATTCTTATGGGATGGGAAATAAACTCTATCATATGTAATGATTCTAAGATTCTTTACCGTAGCTTTTCCACCCTCATTAACAAGAGCACCTAATGCTCTAAGAGAGAATGAAGGTCTCTGCCCATCTCTAAGATCGGCATTAAAGCTCTGCCCAAGAGCATTATTAGTCCCTCTGAAATGAGCCATTACATTATCTCCGCTCATCCATAATTTTGTATACCAAACCTGCTCTAGTGTAGGATCTACTTTAGCCTGTCTATCGAGAGACTTATCTAATGGGTGACCAGCTTCTCCCTTGAAATTACCAGACTTGACCAGCTCTTGTGTACGAGGTGAATTAATACCTATTCTAAGTTCATTTGTAGGATAATATCTTCTATTACGATTGAGCTCATTACCAGTCTGAATTATGCCCTCTGCTATAATAAATCCACTACGTTTATTTTCGGAAATAGGTTTAAATTCAACCTCTTCGTTTACTGCATCACATATGATAGTACCAATAGCATTTGGAATTACTTTGCTATCCATTCATATTCAACTCCTTTTAGCTACCATGTTATTCGAATGTCTTGGAAAAGAAGCCTAGAGGATTAACTCCTCTAGGCTTATTGTATTACTTCTTGTTATTAGTAGCCTTTGCGGAATTGTTATTCTGCTGTTTGCTATTGTTGTTTGCTGCCTTAGCATCAGCTTTGGTATCCATCTTGGAAGGTTTTTCTTCTTTAACTTCTACCTTCTCTTCTTCTTTCTTGACTTCAACCTTTTCAGCTGGCTTTGCTTCTTCTTTGATCTTGGTTACATTGATCGTTTTTGTACCACGGATCTTCGTCTCTTCTTTGAATGCATTGCCATTTGGAGTAATGCTTGTGACAGTATAGATATTGGACGTATCCGTCTCATCCTCTGTACGAGTATCCTCTGGAACCACTCCACCATTATCCTTATCATAGTTATCAAATCCAAGGGCAACCTTGGAACCATCTGCACAAAGCTCTGTGACCTTTGCCTTGTTTTCAAGAGCTACGCAAATAGTACGAGTGTCAACAATGATATTATGGCAAAACCCAGCAAAATGAGCTTTGTTATAGTGAAACGGTCTATAGCACTGAATATCTACATTCTTTTTCATTGTGTCATATCTCCTTTAAGATATTTTATTCTCAAACTTACAAATGTGTCAAAGGACTCAGAATCCAATCAATAGTCTTCATCGTCATCCATATCGAGAAAATCATCGTCATCATCTATGACTGGATCATCATATGGATCCATATCATATGCATCTTCCTCTTCATCCTCTTCTATAGCTTCATCTACGATAAAACTACCAGGAATCTCAAGAAAATCTTCATCACATCCACCTTCGTGGATAGAATCAAAATCAATATCCATCATTTGGAAAGCACCTCCAATATTTATTATTCACCTGGCTGTGGGAATAGTATCCCATCATCATCAGTATAATCAAGAGTATCTTCATTAAATCCAATGATGCAATCTATCGCATCTTCTGTTAATTCATCAATTTCAAGAGCATCTTCATTATCTTCTTCTTCCATCTCTTGAATAATTAACTCTTCGGCCTCTTTAGTCATTTGGGTTTCTCCTTTCTAGGATTACTTTCCAGTCATATAACATACTGGGCAAACTGCATCTTCATCCATATCAGAATACTTGGAAGAAGACAATTCGTTTATATATCCCTTTAAGCAATACATTAGTATTGGTATCTCATAAAAACACAACTTATTTCTAGCAAACTCTATCTTAAAAATAGAATCTATTTGATTGTCATTGAGAGAAGATATTCCTTCCCCATTTACATAATTGATTATGATATTTCTGTAAATAGGAAGCTCTATATCCTCTTCATTATAGAGGTTATTTTCAACTATTCTATCAAATAGATCCATATCCAGTATATTGATTGGATGTAGCATATCTATGTTTTGTCTCAATACAGATAACTCGAAGTATTCCTCTAATCTATCTATGAGAAGACTATTTGGATCACAGATAGGAATAGGATAAGCAGAATTTAGAGACAATCCTGGATTTCTATCTTCTATATTCTTGAAAATAGTTTTAGCGTATTCTATAGAGAAAGTAGATGATCTGAACGTAGCTTGAGATACGTACAGATAATCATTTCCTTCTGCTTGCATTAATTTATTCCGTATTAGAAATTCTATAAGATAAGGATCGTATAATAAATAATCTCCTCTATCATACGGATATATGAAAGTCTGTACGTTCTTTCTATAGAATATCTCTATGTAATACTGTCTAAGAGTATTATACGTATTTGCTAATTTCTCCAATAATGCACTATCAGAATCTGATAGAATACAAGCATAATTGGTTCCTACATTGTCTGGATAATAGGTAAAAGTTTTTACAGTATGCCGTAATAGCCACTGATACTTTTCTCTATTAGATTGATCCAACGTGTAGGATATTCTATAGAAATTACCTCCCGTTTCTAATGTATCAGGAGTAGCAGCAGTTACTCTAAATAATATAGGATTATCTTTCAGATAATCTATTATGAAGTAATCATTTGCAATAGGAATTATTGTATTGGGAAGAACGTACGCTTCTCCCTCTATAGGAGAAGTAGCTGGGCCAAATTCTTCTATCTGGATATCTGTAGTCATTCTAGTAATACCATACAGATAGAATCCATTTACTCTATTATATCTTGCAGGATCTTCTTCTGACAATTGGTCGTAATTTTGCTGGGTTCCCTGGTCGTAAGTACTCATTGTATTATTGGTGTTCCAATAAGTAACTTTAGTGGGTTTCTTGTCAGTAAATTTATAATAAGGATTTTTGGCTAATCTATCTTGATATCCAGAAGTAAGATCAGTTATTGTATTAGAGTATGATGAAGAATTCACAGTATTAGAAAACTGTCCCATTAGTTTCACCTCACTCCATGGAAATAGCATTAGTAATATGTCGTGGATAGGGAAATATAGCCAATAGAGCATTCTATAATATTGGGAAATATTATATACTATAAAAGTGATAATAGGTTATGATGATTTTAAGGAGGAATTAATCATGACAGAAAAAGTTGCACATCCATTCAAAGACACCATTAATGGGTTTACATTTATCAATGTATGCCCGCACGCTGTCGACATCCTTTTTAAGGATGGTAAGGTGCATCATTTCGACAAGCCAGACGAGAATGTTCCCATCCCTCGTGTCGAAGAAATCAAGGAGGAAGGCCCATTTTCGGTGGAATCCTTCCCTGCGGAATGCCCAAATTCCAAAATGGGCAATCCAGTAAATGTGCCCCTCCACAAAAGAGGTACAGTATACATCACATCATCCAAAGTTGCAGAGACTTTGAACAAAGCTGGACGTGATGATTTCATCGCTCCAGGTACGCTGATTCGTGATGAGAACGGCCAGCCAGTAGGTGCAAATGGGTTTAAATTCCCAATGTAAAATATACACCTAAAAAAAAATGGGGGAGGTTCTCCCTCCTCTATTTTTTGCAAAAATCTTAATAACATCTTAAATGCAATCATTGTTATGGAGTATAGAAAGGGGTCAAGAGAATAATCATGAAGATATCAGATAAGGTGAAAAGATTATTCACAAAAAGTGAATCAGAAAAGCCAGAAAAGAAAGATGAATCGTGTTTTGATCTAACAAAGAATATTGTAAATGCTAGAGATAGCAGATGGTGGAACTGGGCTTCTATTCCATTAGATAAGATTCATTGCTGGAACTGGGAAGAGATAGAAACTCATATCTTAAAAGAAAAGAATATACAAGAAGAAACTCTTATGTTATATTTAGGAGTTAGTGAGAGAACCATAAGAAGATGGAAGAGTGGAGAATCTAGCCCATCCAAACAGACAAATAGATTGCTTGATCTTCTTTATGCAGATTTTGTATATATTTCTTAAATTATGTACTATATTGGTGGATATACATATATCCACATATAAGAATTTGTTGTGTATAGGAAAGGAAGAAGATTATGCAGATCAAGAAAACATTAGTATCATCAGTACTAGCTGGGATAATTGCTATTGAAACATTACCTTGCAGTGCTGCAATGATTACAGCAAGAGCAACAAAAATCGATGAGTCTTATACAGTAGATACATCGTCTCTGTATGTAAAAGACAAGAACAATTTCAATGTAGGTGTGTACTATACAGACAATATCAAAAATAAGACTAATCCGTACGTATACAAATTTAGTTTTATTGATAACAAGTGGTACGTACTTGAGAAAACTACAAACCCTTCTAAAGACGATATCAAAGTAGATGATACGCACTACTGGGGATATATCGAGAATGGTAGTATCGCACAAGATGTTTTACGGGTAACATTGCCATACGTTTATGCTAAATGAGAACACAATTTAACCCACTCTCTATCAAGAGAGTGGGAATATTTATGTGCTTTATAGAAAGGAAGTAATCAGAATGGTAGAATCCAAAATTATCAATTTCGATATTAGAAAAATTATCCAATCTGGTATTTATCAGAAAACCATGCTTGAAGGATTGCTGTGTGATGGCATTACAAAAGTTTTTGTAGAAGTTCCATTTGCCAAACAATTTGATGGAGAAAATGCAGGAAGAGTATTTGATATGGCATATAATGGTGTAAGTATCAGATGTTTAGAGAAAGAAGATCTCCCCCATTATTATGGATTGGATCAAACATGCACAATCTTTAAAGAGACGTTTAATCCATTCTATTATTGCCCAGATTGCGATGAAGAAGTTGGAAGTGTAGAGGGGTTGAAATATCATGGGGATTATAACCCCAATGTAGGAGATACAGAGCAACAATGTCCTATCTGTGGAGGTATGACCGATCTTATCAAATTCTATGATGTTGATGATATGACCGATCTTAGGAAGTATTTCCTTACTAATAAAATTAGCCCAGATAATATGGTTCTCACCAAAGAACAAAAAGATATCCGCAATATCTATCTGAAGGCCAAAGAGAAAGGCTTATTTGCACCTATTCGTAAAACGAGAGCTGATATTGGCTATGTAGAATACAATGAAAAAGATGTGGCTGCACTTCTTAAATTTGTTGTATCTGAACTTAGGGATCTTTATAAAGATGGAAGTACCATTGTATTTGAATCTAAAGCAAATAGCAACGAAGATATTCCAATTACATGGTCTTTCATTAGTATCAGAGATCAAATTGCCAAAATCAGTAATCCATTCTTCTTCTATGTAATCTCTAAAGATGAATACAATGTAGATTACAAAGAATTTTGGTCAAATAAGTATAAACTGAATAGGCTGAAGTTGATTGTGGATTATGCAGAAAGAGAAAAAACTTATATTTATAAAAAGACCGGATATACTAAAAAGATCATCGATATTATGAATCTTTTAAAGCGCCCATGGAACTACAATATCTGTGCATTAAAAGATTCAAAAGGTTCTATTACAAAGATTACTAAAATAGCAGATTAAATATCCAACTGCACAAATATAGAAGAGCATCTATATAGATGCTCTTCTTTTTTTTTTATTTTATTCTCTCATGACAATATCCATCGCCAGTAGTATAGTAAATATCACGTATTCCTCTTTCTTTTATGATCTCCATGCATGCTGGGCATGGACGACACATTCTTAATTCTCCATTCTTATTTTCCCTATATACATATATTTTTGCATCTGTAAGATCAGTATTGCATTTACTTATAGCATACATCTCTGCATGTATATAATGATGACAGCAATCTTCATGATTAGGAGGGAACCTATAAACATTATACCTCTTCTGTATAGGAGAAGATTTTGCTATATTACATGCAGATGCAACAATATCTTTCTTTTTTACAATGCAACAACCGATTTTGTATCTTTTTATATTAGATAGCTTTGATACTGCTTTAGATATCTCAAAGTATCTATAATCATTATGAGTCATTTACATTATCACCCAAATCTAAGAACTATATAGATCATTACAGATATAATAGCCAATGAAGCAGAACTTAATATAATATAGATTAGATTATTCTTGCACTCATCTGCTGATTTTGCCCATTCATATCTCATATGAATTCTTTTCTCACTAATAGGTGCTCATAGTAGTTTTTAGCGTATCATTAAGATATATAATCTTCACTGGATAAACTAATAATGCCATTACCATATAGAATATAGTAATTGTCATAAAGATATCTGCTAATATAGAACCACCATATATGAATTTTAAATTAGATACGATTAATAGCAATGCTAGTATCAGTATAATAACCATTACTATTGATAAATGTGATTTATCTCTCATATCCTTTACTATTTTATCTGTGAGCTCTTTAAAATCTTTGCTATCATCATATTTATTCTCGCAATCTCCATTAGACATCAGAAGGGAATTCTTTAAAACTAAAGACTCATAAGAAGTTTGCTCATTATCTAATACAAATGGAAAGAAAAAAATAGTCATACTTTTTATAATTGATGATTTATTGATCATAATTCGATGAACCTCCGATTTTAGACGAATTAAAGGGATGGATAGTTTATCCATCCCTTATGAATCAGTCAAATATATTAATCGGTGAATCCAAGAATACGACCAACAATATCAGCAAGTTTATCTTCATCGATATGATGAATCTCAGTATTATGTTTCTGTGCTTCATTGTATGGATACACGATATCCCCATCAGTATCTACAGGCACAGCTCTAACAAATACTGGAGCATGTTCTACAGGTGTATCAGTAGAAGCGATTTGTTTGTTATCGTTAGTCTGTATATTAGGATTGATAACCGGTCCAATGATTTGCATTGGATTGATCATATTTTCGATCTCTTTCTTTGCTTCTGGCTCTTGATTACTAACAAGCTCCCAATGATAACCTTCTGGAGCATTCTGTGGTGCGATCCATCTCTGTTTCATAAATAAATTCCTCCTAATAGTGATTAAGACAATGTATATGCAAATAAATTTATCAATACAATTATAAATAGCAGTATTGTTATGAAAAAAGATATTATCAAAGATCTATCGTCTTTATCCATTTCATCACTATATTTTTTTTTATCTTTGCAAAATACGTGGCACCATAATAAAAATAGTGCTACGCTTAGTGCGGTAACACAAAAGAATGCATTCATATAATAAACGCTACCCTCCAAACCTATCATACTAATGTTTTTAGTAAGATATAAAAATATATGAGAGATGAGGCAATTCTCATCTCTCTATTATGTATAGAATCTACGATATTATTATGTATTAGTTATCACATGCATTATATCCACAGTTGGAGCAAGTGAAGCATTTACCCTCAGGACGCAAAGTTCTTTTATGGCAAGATGGGCATACCAAAAATCCCTCTTCTTCCTTTATGTCTTCTACCTCATCAGTATTATCAATAGCTTTTTGTACTGCATCAGCAATAGCATTAGCGCAAGAGAGGGATACATCCTTATTCCCAGCCCTTCTAAGTGCTTGGCAAGCTGGGCACTTATTCTCTCTTAACTCTTCTACAATCTTATCTACTTTGATTCCAGAACGAAGAGCAAGAGAAACCAACCTAGTGATAGTAGATACATTTGCTTGGCAACCACCAGAAGAATTCGTGAATACCTCGAAGATATCTCCGCCCTTAGTCTTATTCACAGTCACATACATAGACTTTGCACAAGACGAAGACTGTTTATAAGTAGATCCATCTACTCTTGCAACTCCTCTTCTCTTTGCAGGAATGATAGAATTGTAAGAAGGAGTAACTACTTTCTTATTGGAGAAATCTACTCCAAGAATATTACCACGGGCACATCCATCTCTAAAGATAGTAATTCCCTTGAGATGAGATTCCCAAGCCTTGATGTAGATTTTATAGATATCTTCTACAGTAGCAGAATGAGGAAGATTGACAGTAGATGAAATAGAACTGTCAACAAATGTTTGCATTGCAGCCTGAATGCCGACTCTATTCATAGGATCCACATCGTATGTATCCACAACGAATGGGAACTTTTCTTTTACCTCATCTATATCAATCTTCAGTGGATCAATATTATGATGAACAAGCAGATCATGAACACCACGAGAATATACAAGGAATGACTTCTTATCATCCTCAGTACTGTGAGTTGTTCTGCGATAAGCAATCTTGAACATCGGTTCTACTCCACCAGTGAACGTACCAGCAAACAAAGAGATAGTACCAGTAGGAGCTACTGATATCAGAGCGCCATTTCTCAATCCATTATTATAAGCTGCATATACACCAGTAGGCTCAATACCAATAGCTTTCAGTTCCTTTTCGACATTCTTGAGGAACTTAGACTGATTAGTTTTGGCTTTATCATACATACCAAAAGTACCCTTCTTAGTTGCCAAGTAAGAAGATTCTTCCAGTGCAGCATTAAGAATCGTACCCATTATCTGCTTGGTTACTTTGATGGCATTGGTAGATCCGTATCTCAATCTAAGAGCAACGAATGCATCAGCAAGACCAAATACACCAAGACCAATATATCTCCATTGATCAATGCATGTCTTGTTTTCTTCCAACGGCTGCATATCTCTACCATAATCAAGAATCTCATCAAGCATATCTACAGCAGATTTAGTAGTTTCAATAAGCTTATCGAAATTCACTTTGGCTTCATTAGTAAACTTATTATCAATCATATTGTAGATATTGATAGATCCGAGGTTGCAGCTATTATACGCATTAGCACCGACCTCTCCACAGTTGGAGGTCATTATGCCATTAAATACAACTGTGTGGTTGACTGGCTCGTTTACGCAGTACACAGTCTCAGCATCAGGAATCATTTCAATAGAAGTTACACTGATAAACCTAGTTTTTGCAAATCTGTCCATACGTGGATTAACTTGTACTCTTCTAAGTTGCAATCCAAGTGCAATAAGAATCGCAACATTAGATGACGAAATAGCCAGTCTATAGCAATCCTGGCACATATAAGGTTTATATCTACCAGTACCATCATTGGCCGGCATCATTTTCATTCCTCCGGCTCTCATAAGATTTAGAATACTTGCTACTCCCATAGTAGAAAGCATTAATTGTACTTTCTTAAGAAATTCATAATTAATACTTGAAATGGAAATAGATCCTTCAGGACCATTCTTCGTTCCATCTGAATCGATTAATCCAGCAAGCCATTCAAGCTTATATCTAAGCGTGAAGAAGAATTCCAATGGAACCATATCTTTTGGTAATGGGCTTTCATTCAACACTACATGAGTCCTGTTATTAGACGGCTGATAAGCAGCGTGTTTAGTATTCAAATATGGAATGCATTGTTCTTTATCTCCATAAATTTCGATGCTATTATGGCCAGTAGTGCCATCTCCAGCATAAAAGCCATTAGTATATGCATCATGATGGATAAACTCCATTCCACCCTGCATGATTGGATAATTGAATCTCTCCAGTTTATCTCCAATATGAAGATCTTTCGCTTTTACTCTCTTACCACCATCTAGTACAAATTTGTGGTAATAAGTGCAATCAAGACTCATACCATTAGAGAAGCGCACCCTCAGCATCTTCTGATTATGACCGGTAACTTTTGGAACTACTTGGCTCCACTGATATCCATTCCAAATATTAACTGGAACCCCAACCAATTTCTCTATCGGATAATAACCAAATTCTCTTGTAAGAAGAAGAGTATCCCCAGATACACAGGGGTTTGTAACATCGATGTGATATTCTGGGTATCCGTCCAGAAGATTGTAGCTATTGATTCTATCAATAAACAGAGCTCCTGGATCTCCCATATCCCACTGAGTCTTGCAAAAATCATCAAAGAAATCCCTTGCATTAATGATCTTCTCAATATAACCAGTTTGCTTGGAATCGAAATGAAGTTTCACATTCTCATTGTTTATTACTGCTCTCATGAAATCATCTGTAAACTTAATAGATATATTCATAGAAGACAACTTAACATTATTCTTCTTAATCTGAAGAAACTCTTCAATATCAGGATGATCACAACGAAGAGCAACCATCAGTGCTGCTCTTCTTCCATGCTGTCCAATAATCTCTCCAGTAGTATTGAAGAGAGGAAGAAAACTTACAGAACCGGTGGAAGTAATTGCGGAGTTATTTACCTTGGATCCTTTTGGTCTAAGGTTGTCGATGCACAGGCCAGTGCCACCTCCATAAGAACTGATGCGAGCAATTTTCTTAGCAGTATCAAAAATGGATTCAATATTATCTTCTGGGTTTGGAAGAATATAGCAGTTAGACATGCTAACCTTTCTAGTGCCTTTATAACCAGCACCAGTGAGAGTTCTTCCAGCAGGCAAGAAATCCGCATTGTTCAATACTTTTTCTGCTTTGGGTTTAACCTCGTCAGAGAAGATTGAGCAAACACGAGGAATAAAATCTTCTGGTTTCTCACCCTCATGAAGATATTTTTTCTTCATAATACCCATACTGATTTCATTGTCATACCACATGTAATATGGCCTCCTTTAAGTATACATTGCATATGCGCATTATTATAAAAAAAATATAATACTTAAAGCATAGCAATTTTACTAAAAACTTCTCACCCTAAATAGTAAGGGTTACTTAAAGTTAACCAAGAATAAATAAATAAAAAAAAAGAGGATAATAAATCCTCTTTCTTTTTTTTTTCGCAATCTACAAATTTAGATTTTACTGATTCCGGCATAATGATAACAATGCTGATCGTCTCCGCCTTTTCCAGCCAGCAGCACATACGCATGGTTTGAAAACACCTTGGTACCAGTAGAGTATTTGGTTGCGGCAACTTTGATTGCATCTTCCTTTGTGAAAAGGAAAATGTACATCGGCGAAGGATCAATAACCACCGGAACGTTTTTCAGTTTCGGCCCAGCTGTGATCATTTCAACAAGCTTTGTGCGGGCTTCTGTCCTAGTCCTAACCAAAGCCTCAAACGCGATCTCCAATTTCGGAAGACCGCTAACTGGGACAGTGATTGTCTCTCCATCTTCTTTGTCGAGGGAGATACAATCGCCTGTCATGTTGATAAGAAAATAGCTACCACAGAATGCAGCTTCTGCCACAATCACTTTGTCATTGACCATCACTTTTAATTCTGCCATTTTTTATTCCTCCTTTTATAAAATAACAGAAATATCACTCATCACTATTATAATATATAATATTTCCAAAATTTACCAATACAAAAAAAAAAGAAGAAGAGGGCCATATTCCTCTTCTATCATATTGTGACTATAACAATCATTTTTTCACACTAAAGAAACCATCTCTCTTTATAGGCCTCATAGCCCCCTGCATATCATTCATTTTATCTGCCAGCATTTCTGCTTCTTGCCTCTCTGCCATATTATATAGATTAATGCCAGGATCTGGTCTACCCATATAAGATAGCATAGTGGATGCATAAGTATATATCTGAAATGTTTCTATGATATACATGAACTCATATACTTTAGAGAAGGTTAATGAAGTAACATTATTCTTATCTCCATTTAAATATACATCCACACAAGGTTCCATTTTATCATCATTGAATATCTTATGCAACCCTGGGGAAAAGATAAGAGCTTTCACTCCCACATCTATCTGAAATGGTTTTACTACATCAGATACATATAGCTTCCCTTCTCTCTCTTGATATACAAGATCAAACTTCTCTATGATCTCTTTCAGCTTTGGTACAAGAAACAATTTCATCAGTTGAAGGTCTTTTCCTCTTATTGGGATGAATTCTTTGAATCCATTCTCATTGGCCCTCATATTCTCTAGAGATAGATATGCATCATATTCTCTAGATAGCTTCTTTACTGGTTCTCCCGCTTTTTGTGATATATATTCATATTCTTTGTAATAATACTTCCTCCCATATTTTTCTGAATTGGAATAGAACAATAGATTCATATTTAAAATTAGATTTTGCCCTAGAATGATTATACGATCTTGCATCTTATCGTATATGCCCATTCTTTGCATAAATGTGCTTTGGTTGTTTATCATAGCCTTATTCCTTTTTCATAGATAATTAATGAGAGGTCTGCATTGTATTATTTTTGCAATACAGACCATTGATCATCAATTCTCTATAATCTTAGAAAAATCTGGTTCGACAACCTCTTTGTTTTCAGAAACAGCATTTCCTGTACCACTAATTGGTACAGGATCTGTATTGTCTGCTGAATGATTATTTGTCGGTGCTAATGGTGGAACATACTGAGCATCTTGGGTGTTCTGCTCATCGTTTACTGGCAATACAAGAGTACCATCAAATGGCATCCTCTCATGAGCAATTACTGTATCACCAGCTCTTGGAGATCCTGTCTTGGCAGCAGAGTTGGCAACAGTAAGAACTGCAGCAATCCCCTTATCATTATAATATTTGATAGCATCTGCCGGAGACATGATCTTTACACTCATATCTTCATCAAAGATAAGAACCTTGCCAAAAGTATAACTAAAGAAGCCAAATAAATAGCCATTCTTGAACAACCCAGGCTCAATAACCCATGGAGTATCATTCTGATTGACAGGAAGTATTGCCCTGATATCTCCATCATCTTTAGATGCATTGATGAACTGGATCAGCCTCTTATACATCACATCTTTAGAGACAGACAAGATCGGATTATTAGGCAATGGGCTGATATCAAAACAGGAATTTACTTGATTGATATCTTTGACTTCGATAGAAATATTTTTGATATATTCCTTTCTCTCATCTACTGTCATAAGATCTCCAGTTTCTCCATCATACTGAAGCTCAAGATAAGTCTGAATATGCAATCTCTGTTCTGCTGCAGAAATGGCTTTGATAGCAGTAAGCCCTCCCTGCTTCACATATTCAACAATATCCGTATAGATCTTATTGAAATTGAGCACAAACTCTGACAGCATGTCTTCATCTTTTAATAAGATGAATTTACCATTATACTTCTTTGATGCTGCATATTTAGCCGCCCTAATCTCTGCTGTTCTGATAATATCAAATAGCAGATCAGGATCAGAGATACCAAGAGCAAACATCACATGAGTATTATTGATATTGATCTTTTTGCTGGTCGCAACAAAATCTTTGAAGCAGAACCGATAATACTCTTTATCGATTTCATAATGAAGATTATGAAGTCTTTTCGAAAAGATATCACACTTCAACCAAGAAAATACCTCTCCCTTTCCAGTGTCTCCTTTCTTAACCTCCATTGGATGGAAATCGATTGCAAATGGACTAGTAACCAAAGATTCTCTAAGTCCTTCATCGATATTATATGTCTCACTAATATCGAGAACCCTACCATATTCTGTGTCTTCTGCAGAACCCCAATTACTGATCGCACACAATACGTTATACAATGAATCAAGTTTTTTGATCCACAAAATATTGGATGTAAGAGGATATGTATGAACACAATCCATATTCATATTACAAATATCCATTACTTTGTATTGATCAAAATCATCATTGTACGCATCAAACCCAAGATTATTGCAAAGCATTGAGTAATAATCTTCTTGAGTTAGTTTATTTGTGATTTCCCCATCTACTTCTATTCCTCCTGGTTCGATGGACATTAACGAATCCAATGATCTAACTTTTAGTTTTACCCCATCACACAAGAATTCATTAGTTTTTGGCGTAGCCATTAACTCCATTTGTATTCCTCCCTTATAAAAACAAAAATAAAATCATAGAAATGGCATGGCCAGATGCCATTTATGATCAAATTGATGGAGATTTGACTATTGATACTCCTTTAGAGAGCACTCAAATACTATTCTCCCAATTTTATAATATATTTTTATAACGGAGTTTATGTATTTTTCTTAATTAGATACTTCGAAAGCCATATCTTTATATCTCAATCCCATCTTTACTTCATAAGAGTTGTTAGTATCTACTTTATTCCATACTGCTCTTATTTTATATTTAGCTAATTCTTTTAATATTTCTGGGATTGGATCATTATTTGCATCCAATACCATCTTTACAGATGATAAAGCTTTCTTAATATCATTAGTATCTTTTGTATCATATGCATTTTTTATATCTTCATATATAAATTGAGCAGTAGTCGCATTTCTATCCATAATATAACCCTCCATTTTTTTTTATACAATAATGCACTAGGTCTCCATAGACCTAGTGCTAAAATATGAGAAAAGGTTCAAAACTTTTATCACAAACCCACAGAAAATGAACTCCCGTATTCTCCTCTACGAGTGCCATGATCAATCATAATTGACGATCATTTCTAATTAATAGTCAGTGTTATAAAAAAAGAATATGGGGGATTGCCCCATATTCTATATCTCTTACAATGTGACTATGTTTGTCTTTATCACATGAGAAGAATCCATCTTGCTCATACCAAGCTCATCTAATGGGAAGTTTCTTAGATTATCTTGAATAATCGTATTATAATCGATAAACGGTACAAGCCAATCTGGGATATCGATATCCTGAGGTATTGCTATTGCATCAATAGATCCTTTAAATGCTTTATCTGCTAAGACTTCTTTAATATGAATATAATGCTGTGGATATTCATTCATGATAATATTGGCATTCTTCTTATCAATATGAGTCTTTATGATCAGTATAGCATTCTGAAGATCCAAGTTGATTAATGGCTCATCGTTGCATCTTATTCTATTATAAGCCACAGATGCTTTTATTCCCTGCTGGGACATTGGATCTTTATAAGTTGCCTGAGACTTAATTCTTGCTGGTTTATGATATTCTTTCTTCTTGTTTCTAATAGACTGATAGATCTGCTTCTCAAGAACTGTTAATTTCTTGAAAATATCCACTTGGTCTACAAATGTAGATCTAAGAATATCATACTCGAGAATATTCTGAAGAGCTTTCTTGGTAGATTCTGGAATACCAATCTTAGCAATAGGCATGCCCTTTATATCGAACTGTTTATTCTCTGGGATTATATTACCTTCTTGGACTAACTGAAGAGATGCATAGTTCTTCGCTCCATAAGTTAACAAAAGAGATTTGAACAAGAACTCATTCTTCATTATGAGCAAACAATCTCTACCAGGAGTAAATGTATTGTAATTCTCTGAGAATAGAACCATATAATCCAAAATCAGTTGAGACACAGTGTAAGACATGATATCTACGATAGAATAGCGAAGATTATCTTCTTCCACTATCACCATTGGATATTTCTTTCTCTTTGCTTCTACTAATTTATCATTATAGAAATCATACTCTTCGGTCGGTTCTGTTACCCTTTTCTCCATAATGATCTTATCAGAAGCCAGCTCAAACTCTTCTTGAGTATATTTTATCTTCATTGGTATACCAATAGTCTTAGCCAAAACCATCTTATACCATCTATCAAGGCAAACGATGCAAGAATCTGTGTCTGTTATCAATACAGCATTTCTTGGCATAGCGTATACTCTTTCAAGTTTATCTATCCAGATATGCCGATAATAACAATATTCATAGATCAGATCTTTGAATTTAACCAAATCATCCTCAATCTCTTTTGGAGGTTTATTTGGATTCAAGAATGGTTCGTTCAAATCAGTAAGCATCTTTAATACAAGATTCATTACTTTATGATTTCTTTGGCAGAATTCATATAGATTATTCTTGTAAAATAAGACGTTGATAGTTCTTTGATCAAGATTACAGATAGTATCCCATATAGCATCCCTTGCTTTATCGGATGGAACCCATGAGTTCCAATTACATTTGCTCATTACTCTCAGGAAACATTCTTCTACTGTAATATTTCCATCCAAAACATCCCAATCGTTAAACTTTCTATTATTAGGATCTTTTTGATCTTGATCTACAAACTCTATAAACTGCAATACCTCTGTTAGATTACCAAAAGACATATTATCTCCTAATAATCCTTCAAATAATGTGATAGAAGCAGAGATACAAGATCTGCCTTGAGAAGTTACAGCAGTTGCCAAATAAATATTGTAGATCATAGATGCTGGTGCACCAGCACATCCATAAACTGCATTAACCGAGACCTTATAGTTCTTCTGCATCAAATTCCATTCATTATATTCATCACTACCCTTAGGATACTTTTTCATATTATCCTTTGCTTCTTGTCTTTTATCGATAAGATATTGGATAAAATTATAGAATGGATTTCTTGCTCCATGTCTCTGAAACATAACACCCATTCCTGTAAGAATAGGTTTAGATGTGAGGATCTCATTACTAAGAGATAGAATATCTGTCTCCAGAGTTCTATTATTCACATTATTATGAACTTGTACTCCAAACTTTCCTTTTGATACTCCGTCATTATAACTCTTAGCGATTGCATAGTTTACCCCTTCTTCAATCTCTCCTAATTCTAAATCTGGGCAGATACGAAGAAGGATATGTACCATAGATTCTCTATATCTATCTATCAATTCTCCAGTTGGAATTGAATAATCCAATCCATATAATCCTCCATTATACATTCTCTAAATCACTCCTGTCAGTTAAATAAAGTTATTTCTTAGTTTCCGATGTTGCAACATATTATTCCCCCTCCTAGACATATCATTAAATTCTCCCAGATTTGGGAGTATAAGTGCACTTAGCAGTAAGAATATGACTTCCTAGGAGGTATTGAATATGTATTTTAGCAATCCAAATGCTGAACCAAAAGTAGAAGATACGTACTTTGATATTAACGAGAGCACGGATCTTTCTTACAACGAAGATGATTATGATGACGATGGTGCTCGTGGTGTAGTTAATGAAGATGCTGCACTTGAAGCAATGATCGTCGATCAGTATGAGCGTCTTGATGAGGATACTCGTCGTGCTCTTATGAATGATGAGGAGTTTAAGACTCTTGTCGAGGCTGGTGTTGTTGGTCGTCGTAGCCTTGTTCGTCTTAACAGAGCAGATGATCTTTCCCGTCGTATGACGATTCTCTCTCTTCAGATGGCTAAAGAGACGAATTCTCCGGACTTCGTTATGTATAAGAAGTTCCGTAAACGTGAGAAGGAATGCCTTGCTAAGATTCGTAAGCGTTTCGCTCCTCGTGTTCGTCGCCAGGCTAGAGATTCTCAGAAGAGACTTATTAAGCTCAATCCAAAGGCTTTCAAGCTCAATACCCCAATTCGTTAATTCTTCATACAAAAATAATAGGACTCTGGGCTATCCAGAGTCCTAGAATTTTGTTTTAAATCATTATCATATGAAGCATAAGGGTTGTAATAATACAGCCTTTCTTTGGCTTACTTACATTGAACTCAGATAAGAAATACGATGCATCTCTACTTGGAAGATGATTGTATAGATTGAACTCTATTTTATCTCCCTTATTTACATTCAAGAGATTGCTTGTCATATATATGAAATATGGATGCTGTTTTGGTAATCCCTCTACTTCTGGATACCATGGGAAAGATCCAACTCCTGCTTTGGATGCTAGGATCTTATTAAGTTCTTCATCATTAGTTACATCTTGATGCCATACTATCTGACTTCCATTATCTCTCTGGAATACCATTGCTGTTATCTTGTTTAAAGCATCATCATATGGAAATAAGTTATAATATGGTATCATAGACTCTTCTAACTCTCCCTTAATGGTTAACTTAGACTGGTCTACAATCTCAATTAGCTTATGAGCTATCGATACAGCCTTACCATTAATGGTATACCGTACAAATTGCATCTGAAGAGATAATGGCAAATCATCTCTTCCATAAATAGCTTTTCTCATCTTATTGAAAGATAGCATATCTTTTGGCATAAACATGATCCATTGGAGAGATTGCTCTTTCCAAAGATCATAATGAACCATATCTCTCAATGATGAGAATACTCCATGAGTTACTATCGCATTATGAGACAATCCAATCAAAGAACTAAGATATGTATTTTGCATTAGATTACGAGGAACTAATACATATTCTGCTTTCATATTCTTAGCTTCTTTGAATATCTTCTGAATGAAGTCTCCATTGACAGTTTCTGTTAAAATAACCTTTTCTGGTTCGAATATCATACTATCGATATCCCCCTTCTCATTTCATCTACCTTGTCTTTAACCCATTGTGGGATTGGACGTTTAATAACCATTGGTCTTGTATTATCGATCTTTACCATGACGTTCTTAAACTTCTTATCCATTGGTAGATTTCCTTGTTCATGTTTATACTCTGGGGTTCTCATATTCTTGAAATACCAATCAATATTTTCTATCATCTCTTCTACATCTGGCAAATACAACCATCTATGACAAAATTCGATAAAGTTGTAAGATGCAAGATTCTCTGTGAAATGTCCACCATTGCCAATACGAAGGAATTCTGCTCCCTTATATGGAGGATTATCGATAATAATCTTTCCAATCTGAGTAGAATTACTCATATTAAATTCTCTCATAAGAGATGGATACAGAGCTTTGTAATCGAAATCATCGCCATTGTTAAATTTCATAATATAAATACCATGAGATTTAACCTTGTTCTGATCAGTTAGATTCAATGGGTTAGCAACAAATGCACCAGCAAACTTATCTCTATTTTCTTTAGATACTTGCTTCTTGAATCTATTCACATTAACCCCAATGATAACTCCTTCATGATATTTATAAAACTCTGTCATCTTAGAGATAAGATAGTTAGTTTGTCTAAATATCTTCTGATAAGGAGTATTCATTTCCAATGCATTGGAGAATGTATAGATGATATCATCAGTTTGCTGTTCAAGGCAATACTGAACAATGGTATCGTTAATATTGTATAGCCAGAACATCTTGAAGTTGTTCCAACAGAAGTCTGCCATTCTAGATGCATATGGAGACCAATCCAATTTATGGATACCACATTCTTGATCCACAATATCATCAAGCTTATAAGACTTTGTTGCCGCTCCACCTTTACGACGAGATGCATACAGAATTAACTGGTCAAGCCATGTAATTCTAGAGGCACACTGTACATAATCTCCTCTTTCTTTGAAATCTACAAACTTACCAGCAAAATCTGTTTCATCTACTTTGTAATAATAGAACTTTCTTGGAGCGTCTGCATCACAGACTACATCTTGTGGATTTACTCCAAAAGCTTCCAATCTGGCAACAAGATATCTTAAATCGTAAGATGCATTAAATGCAATAGCAAAGTCTGGGCTAAGCTCTTTCATTACATTAAAAAAAGTTACGATCAAAGACAACTCATCATCAAAGAACCCTACTGACAACTTCAGGTCCTTTAGATGATATTTTTTGGCTTTTTCTTCTCCATGAACTTTTGCAAGAAATCCTATAGCTTCTTTTTCGGAAGCTTTGAAATTCGCTTTTATGGAATCTTCCAATTCTTGTATCTGTGGATTTCTTTTATCCCTTAATACAAATGAATACACTGTATGCGTCTTATCATACATGATAGATATCATATTAATTGGGCATTCACCAATAAGATTCTTTCCAGACACACAATCCCTAATGTCATTCTCGATATCGTAATATGCTACATCTATTGGGCATACTGGATTCTTATAAGCAACTGCAAATTCAGATCTTACGAAGTTCAATATATTCATATCGACAGAGAATACTCTTGGATGACTAAGATAAACATCATTCAATCTATATTCTCCTGCTCGGATATTAGCAAAATATTGATCTTTGAATCCTAATCTTGTTGCTACATCCAATGCCAGACTATTATAGTTGCATACTACTGGATCTACTTCTTTTATATCTGCCCATTCAGCATTATAATCTAATCCAACGCTAAATTCTGGTTTCTTTAGATAATATCTGAATTTAGGTGTTGTGATAACATGAAAATGTTTCTTTCCAGTTTCATTATCTTTAAAGACAATAGTTACATGATCTGTATCTCTTTTACCATCTTCTCTTTTCTTGGGTCTTTCATAATAAGCATTCATGATGGTAATGTTAGAACCAATAGGATATCCAGGAATCTGTACTAATGGTTCCTCATTTACTTCGACTAGTTTATCCATATCAAATCCTCCTTCAATATTATAGTGTATCAGTCAAAATAATTTTAGAGGTCATACTGCAAACAAGAATATAAATTCAAGAGGTGATTGTTAATGAGTAAGAAAATAGTTATGGAATTCTCCGATGATAGCCATGAAGAGAAGCTCATCGGTCCAGATTTTGCTAATATAATTTCTGATACTCCTGAGTCTTCATCATTAATTGTACCAGAGGATGCTACCCCTCCAAAGAAGAGAGGGCCTGGAAGACCAAGCAAGAAAAGCAATGCAAATACTTATACAGATGAAGGGTATTCAGTAGTTAAGAAGAAGCAATCTACAGAAAAGAAGTTTGAGCAGGGATACACTCCTATGGCTAAAATGCTATACAGTGCTATTGCTCAAACAGATTCTATTTATTCTGATATAGGGCAAGAGTTAGAAAAGTTTAAAGCTAATCGTTCTTATGGCGGGCGAAATAGAATGATGTCTATGTCCAACTTCATGAATACACAGGCTGCAGTAGTAAACACAAAAATCAATGCAGTAAGAGAGTTGGATACCATTCGTCACAAGATCAATGATCTTGTTCTTAAGAAGACTCAGATGGATAAAGATACAAATGAAGAGAATTCTGATAAGACTGTAATGGATGCATATTATGCAATGATTAATGCAACCAACTATGGTCTTCCACAACATACAGCTCCATTATCCCCAGCTTCTATTAACACCGGAGTTGCTATGAATGGCGCTGCTGTAAGTTCTCAGAATGTTGTATTTGACTCAACTCCATTTATAGATAAAAATGGTAGCCCAGTAGGTTCCACTCCCACAGGAGCCGAGATGTCTTTCCAAAATTACAAGGAAAATCTAACTCCTATTCAAAGAAAGATGATACTCGACAAAGATCCTAATATAAAGACAGTGGTAGTTTATAATCAAACTACTGGAGAGAAGTACTTTGACGTTATCAATGTACAAACAGGTCAGTCTGTACCAGGAGTACAAAGACCTGCAGAATTCTTGCTTGATAATATGAGGGTAGATGCAAGAAATGGTATAGCATCTAATTCTAACATAAACAAATCATTCCCATTAGTTATTATTGGTACTAGTGCTGCTGACGAGTTATAATATATTTCCCCATAGCTTAGTAGCTATGGGGACTTTTTGGTGGTCAAATAAAATAAATCAAAAAATTCGCTTGCAGCCGAACCCAAGTAGAAACGGCCATTCCACTACCACAGAACCAACGTAAAGATATCCCTTGGATTTGATCAAACCATGAACCCATGAAAGGTCAAATAGATAATGGTGTAAAGGATAAACGAAGGTGGCAATTAGATAAACGCATAAATCATGAAAGAATGAAACCTCAAAACCATGAATTTAGATTTCTCCTAATATGCCTTATTTGTTGCATATATATGTATTAGTTGGAGAAATCTTTATAATATTAATACCTGAGGCAAGGTATTTGATTTGGACAAACATAATCAAATCCAAATCTATTCTAGGATACTGCTTCCCAGATCATTATATGTTTTTGCATTTCCCTAGCAAAATCATATTTTCTTTTTCTGCATTCATAATGTAAAAAGAAAAATTACATAGATTGAATAGTTTCCTACAGAGTATAGCTACGTGGAAACTATTCAAAAATCACTAGCTAGTAGTATTCGGCTATTTACCGACTGCAAGCAATTTATTGTTTATTAAAGATCAACTACTACTTTGTTAGTCTCAGTAGCATTTGAAATAAGAGAATCGATATTAGCAATGTAATCATCGATCTCTTCCAGATTCTTTGCTACTACTGTGCCAATATCAAGAGGATTAAGAAGAATGAGATTATAATCCTTAGCAATAGCATTCTGGTATTCAATACGAGCTTTTGGAGCTGCATTGGAATCAGATCCATACTGAGAATTTACCTGAGCCATAAGAGAATTCTTTAGCTCATTTGAACGCGTCTCATATACATGAGAGAATTTTTGGAATTTAGACTGAATGCTTGCAAAAAGAGGACGAAGAGTATTGGAATAGTAATTCTTACGAGCAATTGCAATAGCAATGCTAACTTTTCTTGGAGCATCCTCATTATAGTTCTTCACTTCAATTGTAGGTCCAACCTCTGCAGAAAAAGCTCCATTAGCTTTCATGACAGCTTCATTCAGAATCTCTCTAGTTTTAATGAGATCATTGAGCTTCTGCCAATTCGATTTGCACTGTTCGACAAACTGATCTGGAGTAAGAGTTCCAATAGTTGGGAGACTCTCACGATAAAAACCAAACAGCTTTACCTGCGAACCAACATCATTAACAAAAATACTGATTTTCTTATCAAGCATCTTACGATCGTAATTAGCTTTGCGAATAGTCATTTCGGTCATTCTTAAAACATCCTTTCCAAAATTAGATAAAGAGCGAGTAGTGGTTTTCAAACCACTACTTAATTGTATCAGTTTAATTAAGAAATTATTTTTCAAGATCAACCTTACCGACAAGGATGCGCATGATAAAATCAACACCAACCATATTAATGAATCCGTGGATCTGATCTTGTGCTTTGTATGGATGGTAATTAGCTGCTGTAATTTCCATACTAGCATCAAACTCATAGTACCTATCTCTAGCAAATGTAACAGAACCATTGATGACATTGTAATCCTTATAGTGAGGATTCTTAACTACCATCGTAGCACCTGTATCGGCATGATATTCTTTCTTAGTATTGACTGAAGCTGTGTGTTCATCCACAATCTTCTTAAAAGTGAATGGATCTATCTTAGGAACGTTTCTTCTTGCCTCTGTATCAGTTACCACATTATATGTATCAAACAGCATATTTAGACCTTGGGTAAATCCATTGTAGTAATCTGCTGTTCTGGGTACAGTAACAGAGCATGAAAAATCCATAGAGTAATCTTGTTTTATAGGAACTACTTTCATCTTTACTGGAAATCCAGGAAAAGGCTCTTCCAACCAAAATCTTATAGCATCATTCCAGTAATTGTATATGGTTTGCACATCTCCATCTATGGAAAAGTCTACTACTTCTTCTCCAAAATTGGTATCACAAAGCAATCTATTTGGTTCTACTAGATTGGTATCCTCGAATACCTCATTTTGTGCTCTCAAGAACATATACCAAATATCACCATCATGAGAGCAATCTATTCCCTTTATAGATGCTGACATGAAGATTGCTCCCTCTGTATATATATCTATCTTATTATGAGCTAAATTAAACAGTATGCCTACAGTGTTTGGTTGTACTGGAGTGGAAGGATTGTATATTTTCGATATAGCGTAATTCGTTTTCTTTCCATTTACATAAGAATGCGTCCAAAATGTAGTTTGGGCTTTATGGAAAAGATCTATAACAAACGCCTTTGAAGATATATCATTTATTCTGTTAGATATTCCGATAGTAATAGGTATTCCGAAGTATCCTTCTTTTACTGTACAATTTCTCACATTGATTTCCATATACACTTTATTTGGTATTGGTATTGGATATGTGAGAGTAGTCATATCAGTATCTGTTTCTTTTCTCTTTTGCATATAAAATATATTAGTATCATTCTCGTGTTTCATACTAGCCTTATTATGCAACAGAGTAGGATGCCTATGCATATCAGAGCTTATAGGAGCTATAGAATTCTTTATATTGATATTGGAAACAATATCATTGAATCTATAGTTATCATATTTTGGTACAGTAGGAACTACTGGATCTGGTTTGCTTTCTTTTTCTTGTTTATCATAAAAATACTTATACAATGAGATGCAATCATTTTGTGGATATGTAAATTTGTATCTGCCAAAATTCACTCTACCAGTAATAGGAATCTCTAATTCATTATATATGGCAAAGAACCAATAATCATCCCCAGTATTCAGATTAAAAGTTTTTGGAGAAAAAGAATAGAAGCTCTTTCCATCTGAATACAAAGTAATCTTGTTATTTTTTAAATCTGCTGCTATACCCATTACAGTCCCTTTTACAGGAATCCTAGCCCCCAATCTAGGAACTGGTTGCTCTGTAAATTGAACTATACCTTGTTTTCTTTCAAATATACGAAAATCTTTCGTAAATGTATAATAGACGGAGCCTAATATGAAATCATTACAAAGAGTACCATACGAAGGTTCTTTGTGTACTCCCAAATATAATGGTATATGCCGAATAGTCTTATCTGCTATATATTTTGTAACAGTAACTTCCATATATACTTTTGCATCTTTTGGAATCTCTCTACTGCAAAATACTATGAAGCGTTTATTACAGCTAAAGGTTTCACCATTTATGATAGATGGGTCGGGCTCCATCTTATTATTGTAAGCAACAGGTTTTATACGGATGGCATTGTTAATGCGTGTACTCACTCTATAAAACCTCCTTTAGAATAAGTTACTAAAATGTCGTGGTATGGGGATTTCCCATACCACCTTTGTCTTCGACATTGAATTAAATCCATAAAGCCTTTCAAGAGTTATGATGAGTCAGAAAATAAATGAAAGGAGGATTTCATAACTATGAAAGTTATAAATTCAATAAAGAACTTCATCGAAGGATTGTTATTTGAAAACGATGAAGTTTCTCTCACTAGGATGATAGCTTTAATGGGTTATATACTTTTTGCAGGAGTATCAATATATCTCATCGTCACCCATACTAATTGGGACAACTATGCTACATTTGCTAGCTATACTGGTGGCGGCGGTGCAGCTGTTCAATTAGTGAATAAGGCTATCAACAGTAAATGGAATTCAAAGCCTGGTTCATATAATCCTACATCTGCTTCCACTTCTACTACAGCTCCTAGTGAGACCATAGCAAAAAAAGATGACGAACCAGATGTG
>Ga0256406_1000804_pt1 | contig 53834 bp, 54 predicted proteins | sample RumenRJG_03DNA_FD_185986 | JGI IMG/M metagenome (GOLD analysis project Ga0256406, IMG submission 185986) | Bovine rumen microbial communities from Lethbridge, Alberta, Canada - RJG_03 | ecosystem: Host-associated > Mammals > Digestive system > Stomach > Rumen | place: Canada: Alberta | collected...
TGGCGCAGTCCTTATGCTGGTAAGCAGTGCTGCGGGAACAGATTGTTCAAGCAAACACTGCGCATATCTTATTGGTGAATAACTATTCGATGAAAAGGTCTTGACCGAGAACTTGTTGACACATACCCCGTCAGGAAAGGTAAAAACAAGCTGCCCGGTTTGTGTTACAATAAAAGCAGACAGAACCTGCGCGGGCTATGGCAGGTCTTTTCTTGTTGAAGGAGGTAAGAACCATGAATTTGCTGGATAGTTTTCTTATCCATTATCTCGGACGGTTTGACAAGTACTGCTTTGAAGTGAAACTGCATGGAAAATCATATGTGATCGGCGAGGGAAAGCCGCTTTTCCAGATCATCGTGAACAATGAGATCCCGAAAAAGGATCTGCTCGCTTCCACTACCATGGCGCTGGCCGAAGCGTATATGCGCGGTGATATCGATATAGAGGGAGATCTGTTCACGGTCATCCGCAGTCTTCTGGAACAGAGCGATCAGTTCTCTCTGGACCGGAAAAAATTCAATTACCTGCTGAATCCGCCGGAAGACCGCAGGACCCAGGAAAAAGAGGTCTCTTCCCATTATGATCTGGGAAACGATTTTTATTCGCTCTGGCTCGATCCGACGCTCAGCTATTCCTGTGCCTATTTTAAGGATGAAACGGATACGCTGGAACAGGCCCAACGGAACAAAGTCGATTATATCCTGCAGAAACTCCATCTCGAAAAAGGGATGACCCTGCTCGATATCGGCTGCGGCTGGGGTTTCCTTTTGATCGAGGCAGCCCGCAGATACGGTGTCAAAGGATTCGGCTGCACTTTGAGTCATGAGCAGTGGGCCATGGGTCAGGAACGGATCCGGGAACTGGGGCTGGAAGACCAGGTGGAAATCGAACTGATGGATTACCGGGACCTGCCGTCCACAGGTCGCCGCTTCGACTGCGCGGCCAGTGTGGGCATGCTGGAACATGTGGGACGGTCCCAGTATGAAATCTACATGGATACGGTCGAAGCCGTGCTGAAGGACGGCGGCCGTTTCCTGCTGCACTACATCGACGGACGGGATGAAGTCAAGAGCAATCCCTGGATCCGGAAATATATCTTCCCCGGCGGAACGCTGCCCACCCTGGCCGAGATCATCCAGCTTGCCTATAAGGGGAGCTTCCATCTGCTGGACGCTGAAAATCTGCGGCCCCATTATTACAAGACACTGATGTGCTGGTATGAAAATTTCCGGAAAGTCCATGAACAGGTTGCAGCAGCCAGAGGAAGACAGTTTGTAAGGATGTGGGATCTCTATCTGTGCGGCTGTGCCGCCGCGTTCTATATCGGATATATCGAAGTCCATCAGCTGCTCTTTACCAAGGGGACCAACAATACGCTTCCCATGGTCCGCTGGTTCTGAGCTGGAATTTGAAGCCCCTGGGGGCAATAACCATATTCGTCTGTAAGAAAAGGTACAGAATACATCTTTTACAGACAGATTTTTTTAAATTCGGCGGAGAAATCCGTCTGTTATGGTATAATGTATACACTTTGCCGGGAAACGATGCTCCACCCGGCAGCTTGTCTTTGCACATCCATGCGGTATTTGCGGGACGGTGCATCACCGGTTTTTTTGCTAAGCCTGTGATGCACCGTCCTGCGGGAATACAGCAAAACTGTGCGGGGTCAGGCTGCTGCGGGTGCATTGATCCCCCAGGAATCGGAGGAATGGATATGGAACTTGAAATGGAGTTCATACGGAAACTGCCGTCTCCCCAGGAGCTTAAGATGGAACATCCTGTGGATCCGGCCATATATGAAATAAAACGGCGCCGCGATAAAGAAATCCGGGATATCATGACGGGTAGGGATTCCCGTTTCCTGCTGATCATCGGACCCTGTTCAGCGGACAACGAAGATGCTGTCGTGGACTACTGCAGCCGTCTTGCCAAAGTACAGGAACAGGTCAAAGATACCCTGTACATCATCCCCCGTGTCTATACCAACAAGCCGCGGACCATCGGTGTCGGCTACAAGGGCATGCTGCACCAGCCGGATCCGGAAGGCAAGGAAGATATGCTGAAGGGAATCATTGCCTGCCGGGAAATGCACTCCCGCGTCATCAAGGAGACCGGATTCACCTGTGCGGAAGAGATCCTCTATCCGGAAAACCACCGCTATCTGTCCGATCTTATTTCTTACGCAGCCATCGGCGCCCGTTCGGTGGAAGACCAGCTGCACCGCATGATCGCAAGCGGTGTGGGGATTCCCGTCGGCATGAAGAACCCGACTTCCGGCGACATTTCAGTAATGCTCAATTCCATCGCTGCCGCCCAGCATGAGCAGCAGTTCCTCTTCCGCGGCTGGGAAGTGCGGACCAAGGGCAATCCGCTGGCTCATGCGATCCTGCGCGGTTATGTGGACAAGTTCGGAAAGAGCCTGCCCAACTATCACTACGAGGATCTTGTCCGTCTCGGTGAAGAATATGGCAAAAGAGACCTGGAAAATATGGCCGTCATCATCGATGCGAACCATGCCAATTCAGGCAAGAAGTACCTGGAACAGATCCGCATTGCCAACGATGTGCTCTACAGCCGCCATATGAACGGCGACATCAAAAAAATGGTCAAAGGACTCATGATCGAAAGTTATATTGAAGACGGTAACCAGAAAATCGGTGAAGGCGTCTACGGCAAGTCCATTACGGATCCCTGCCTGGGCTGGCAGAAGACCGAGGAACTGATCCTGGAACTGGCGGACCGAGTGGACTATTAAGGAGGATATGCGAAACCATGCTGAAACAAATTTCGATTTTTGCTGCCAATACCGAAGGCGCCCTGGGAAAAATCACGAATGAACTGGCTGTACAGAATATCAATATCTATACGATGCTTGCCACGGACAGTGCGGAATTCGGGATTGTCCGCCTGATCGTGGACAATGCGGAGAAAGCCCGTGAGCAGCTGGAAAAAGCCGGCTATCAGTGCCGCATCGACTGCGTGCTGGCCGTGGATATGGCTTCTGACAAGCCCGGTACGCTGAACCGGATCCTGGCAAGTCTCAACGAGGCGAATGTCAACATCCGCTATCTGTACATTTCCTTTGACAGACAGACCTCCAGCCCGATCGTCGTGCTGCAGACGGATGAACCGGAAACAGAGACATTCCTGCAGGGAAAAGGATACAGACTGGTGGATCATTTCTGAGAAATGGTCCGGCAGCCTTTCTGCCGGAGCCGGGAAGGCTGCTATCCGGAAATTTCCCTTCTCCTGCCATGGTGCGGGAGCATTTGTGCGGGAAGAAAAAGGCATTTCACTGCATCCTGCGTGTGCTTCCTGAAAAGGGACAGGGCCAGATTTTTGCTGGCCGTACCGGTTCCACAAGGTCCCGGTACGGATGGAAACGGGCTGTGGACTGTGCCGTATCTTTTGCGGCAGAGGCCCCGGCCTTTTCCTGTTTTTGCTGCTGTCCATTCATAAAAGACAGGTATTTCTCTGATACTGAGCAGATTTACACCCACCATGGAACAGTGCCGGACGTGGCGGAAAAAGGGGTGCAGCAGGAGGTGCGGCAGCTCTCCGGCCAGAGAGCCCGCTGGGGAATCCCGGCGCGGAAAGGCCGGTTCCTTCCGGAGGAGCCCCGGCCCGAATGGAAAAATCAGAATCTTTTATGGCCTTTGAATGGCCTCCAGGTTATTGACATCGAACGTATCTATGGTACAATACAAATAAAGAGCAACCCTCCGATGTTCGAGAGATATCTCACATGTTTTGAGCCAACACTCTCTATACGGGAGCCCGTGTACTCCGGTCACCGATGATACGCCCTACGCCATGCGGGGGAAATCAGATTGTGACAGGGAGGGCACCCACCTGCATATGCAGGTTCAAAACGTGGGATGAATACGGCATTGTAGGGCTCTTTTTTTGCATACCTGATTTTGCTGCAGGGAACCGCCAGTTTTAACCGGTTTCCGGACGGGACTCATGATTCCCGTCTAAAATCTGAATTTACATGCTGTGAGGAGTGTCCATCCAGATGACAAACGGAGTCATCATTCTGGCCGTGATCCTGCTGGACCGGGTAACGAAATGGCTGCTGCTGCGCTTTTTCGAAGAAGGCGAAAGTGTAGCCGTCATCCCCGGTATCCTGCATTGTACATATATCCTCAATCCGGGTGCCGCTTTTGGACTCCTGGAGTACAGACGGCTTTTCTTTATTGTCATTACCCTGGCGGCTGTCGCGGCAGTCATCCTTTTCCGGCGCCACCTTGCCCGGGAAGGACGCCTGACGCAGGTGGGCGTCGACTTTTTTGTGGGAGGCGCGGTCGGCAATCTCATCGACCGCATCGAAACGGGTTATGTCATCGATTTTATCGATTTTCGAATCTGGCCGATTTTCAATGTGGCTGATATTTTTATCTGTACAGGAGTGGGGCTGATCCTATGGAATATGATCCGGAACGAACGGAAGAAGAAAATATCGTCGTAACGGAACCGGTGCCCGGAGCAAGTGCCGGTGAGCGGGCTGACAAATATCTTTCCGCAGTACTGGATATCAGCCGGTCCAGCCTTTCCCACGATATGGAAAACGGCCTTGTGACCAGAGGCGGCAAACCGGTCAAGGCAAGCTACAAGGTACGGCCCGGTGACGTATTTGAAGTCGTCGAGCTGCCCGCTGTGCCGCTGGAAGCCAAAGCAGAGGCGATCCCGCTCGATATCCTGTATGAAGATGAGGATGTCATCGTCATCAACAAGGCCCGCGGCATGGTAGTCCATCCGGGAGCGGGCAATTATACCGGCACGCTCGTGAATGCACTTTTGTATCACTGCCATGACCTGTCGGGCATCAACGGGGTCGTCCGGCCCGGCATCGTGCACCGTCTGGACAAGGATACATCGGGCGTCATGATCGCCGCCAAGAACGATGCAGCCCATATTTCCCTGTCCGAACAGATCCGCACGAAGGAAGCTAAACGGACGTACCTTGCCATCGTCAGGGGGAACATCAAAGAGGAAAAAGGACGCATCGAGACGCAGATCGCCCGGGATGTGAAAGACCGGACACGGATGGCTGTCGTATTCTCAGGCGGGCGGGATGCCGTGACTGATTATGAAGTCCTGGAACGGTACGGCAAGTTCACAGTTGTGCGGTGCCGTCTGCAGACAGGACGGACCCACCAGATCCGGGTCCATATGATGTATCTTGGCCATCCCCTCGTGGGGGATCCGAAATATCAGCCGCAGAAGACATGCTTCAGCATCAGCGGGCAGGCTCTCCACTCGGAAAAGCTGACTTTCCGGCATCCCCGGACGGGAAAGATCATGACATTCGAAGCACCGCTGCCTCGGGACATGGAAACCATCCTGACCCGGCTGCGGCATGGACAGTTCAACTGACTCGGAGCCTGAGGACTTTCCTGCAGGCTGCCAAAACGGAGGGGACTCAGTTCCCCGGAAAGGATTCCTGCTATGACGACTCAGATCAAAAAGAAGACCATCATGGATGAAGATGCAATGCGCCGTGCCCTGGTCCGCATTTCCCATGAAATCGTGGAGCGGAACAAAGGGGTCGATAAAGTTGCCCTGATCGGCATCCGTACACGGGGTGTGCCCCTTGCCAGGAGGATTGCCGCTGAAATCGAAAAGATCGAAGGTGTGCAGGTTCCCCTCGGTTCCCTGGATATCACCATGTACCGGGATGACCTGTCCACGCTGGGATACAACCCGGTCATGAAGGAAACGGACGTGGATTTTGATATCAACGGCAAGACCATCGTCCTTGTGGATGATGTGCTCTTTACGGGCCGCACGATCCGCTGCGCTCTGGATGCACTCATCGATATCGGCCGTCCCAGGGCGATCCAGCTCGCTGTCATGGTCGACCGCGGCCATAAGGAACTGCCTATCCGGGCCGATTATGTAGGGAAAAATGTGCCGACGAGCGCCAGCGAATCCGTCGATGTGACCATCCGGGAACTTGACGGATGTGACGAGGTGACCCTCTCCGACGTGACGGAGTGACGGGATCCGCCCGTCTGCGGACGGCCCGGACCGAGTGAGTCCGGACTGGCATTACACGCGAAAAGGATGGAATCAGGTGCGGTTAAAGTCATTTGAAGCACGGGGCTTTAAATCCTTTGCGGATAAAGTCAGTGTAAGTTTTGAAAACGGAATTACTGCCATTGTCGGGCCCAATGGCAGCGGCAAAAGCAACATCTCCGACGCCATCCGCTGGGTTATGGGCGAACAGAGCATCAAGTACCTGCGCGGAACGAAGATGGAAGATGTGATCTTTTCCGGCAGCAGCGCCCGCAAACCCATGGGTATGGCCGATGTGACCCTTGTCTTTGACAATGCGGATCATTCCCTGCCCATGGATTTTGCTGAAGTGAGCATCCGCCGGCGGGTCTTCCGCAGCGGCGAGAGCGAGTATTTCATCAACGGGAAGAGCTGCCGCCTGCGGGACATCGTGGCCCTCCTGGCGGATACGGGCCTGGGGCGCGGTTCCATGTCCATCATAGGCCAGAACAAGATCGATGAGATCCTGAACAGCCGTCCCGAGGAACGGCGCGGCATCTTTGAAGAGGCAGCGGGCATTGCCAAATACCGCATGCGCAAGAAAGAAGCACTGCGCAAGCTTGACGACACAGCAAGCAATCTGCTCCGGATCCGCGATATCCGCTCGGAAATCCATGGCCAGCTCCAGCCCCTCGAAAAAGCGGCGGAGAAGGCACAGAAATACCGGGAACTGGACCATTCTTTCAAGAATGTGCGGATGACCCAGCTGGTTCGCCGTCTGGAAAGCCTGGACGGCGAACAGAAAGCCATCGAGGCAAAGCTTGCCGGCTGGGAAGATGCGTCACAGGAGCTGATCCGGCGGACACAGCAGGCTGCGGCCGAAAGGGAAGCTTTTGCAGCGGAACTTGGAGCCTACAGCAAAAAGCTCGATGCCTGCCAGGAGGATGTACGGAAAAAACGGGAAACCCTTACGAAACTCCATGGGCAGCAGTCCGTCTTTACAGAAAGAGCAGCCCAGGGTGAAAAGCAGCTTGCTCAGGCAGCCAGAACAAAGCAGCGACTCTCAGGGGAGCTGGCCCGGCAGAAAGAGGCTCTGGGCCTTTTGGCGAAAGAATACGATGCCCAGGAAAAGCAGTATAAGATCCTGGAGGAGACCGTAAAAAAGACCGGAGCTGAACGGGATGACCTGCAGGAAGCTGTCAAAACAGAAGATGCCAGCATCCAGGAACACCGCAGCCATACATTCGAACGGATGCAGCAGCTCGTGGATCTGCGCAATGAGCTCACAGCGGCGGAACAGGAGCAGGATCAGCTGCACCGCCAGCTGGAAGGGATGAAGGCAAAAGCGGAGGAAGCGGATGCACGGACTGCCGAGCTTCAAACGGCACTGTCCCGGAAAGAAGCGGAGCTGACCAGCCTGCGCAGCCGGCAGGAGGAGATCACCCAAAAGGGGACGGCCCTCAGGACGAGCCTTGCGGCACTGGAAAAGCAGCTGGGCAAAGGCCGGGATGAAGTGAACCGCCTGTCCCGGAGCCGGGAACAGAAAAAAACGAGTTATTCCGTCCTGAACAGGATGGAGGAATCCCATGAAGGATTCAACCGCGGCGTCAAGACGGTCCTTGACGCAAAAGCACCCTGGCGCAGCCGGATCTGCGGCGTCACGGCAGATCTCATCAATGTCGACAAGGTCTATATCACGGCCATAGAGACGGCTCTCGGCGGCGCCATGCAGGACATCATTTCCCTTGACGCCGATGCGGCGAAAGCGGCCATCCGGTATCTCAAGGAAAAACAGGGCGGGCGTGCGACGTTCCTCCCGCTCGATACGCTGCGGCAGCGCAGCCTGACGGCCCGGGAAAGGGAAGCTCTGGCCATGCCGGGTATCATCGGCACGGCGGCGGAACTCGTGTCCTGTGATGAAACAGTCCGGCCGGCCGTGACTTTCCTCCTGGGGCAGGTCCTTGTGGCGGATACGCTGGACCACGCCTTTGAAGCAGCCCGCAGGGCGGATATGCGGATCCGGGTCGTAACGAAAGACGGCGATGTGGTCTACCCGGGCGGCTCCCTGAGCGGCGGACAGAAACAGCAGGGCCGCAGTTTCCTGTCGAGACGGCAGGAACTGACAGCGCTGCAGGAAGAGATCCGGCAGCTCGACAAAACCGTGGAGAAGGCCCGGCAGCAGCTGGAACTGCTGGAACAGCAGCAGCAGGAACAGAGCCGGGAACGCGACGAGTGCATCAGGAAATACCAGGAACTTGCTGTGGCTCTGGCTGCGGCCGGTCAGCAGCAGGAACAGCTGCACAGGGAAACGGCCCAGGCCGGGGAACAGGCGGAACTGCTTTCCGGAGAACGGGCGGAAGCTGCCCGGAAGTTCATGGAGCTTACCCGCAAGACCCAGGCCCTGGCACCGCAGGTCCGGGAGATGGAAACCCGGGAAAAATCCGGCCGGGAAGATATCCTGCGCCGGGAAGAGGCACTCAATAAGCGCAGGAACCGCCTGGATATCCTGAACCATCAGTACCAGGCCCATGTCATTTCTTTCAATACTGTAAAGAACCAGCTGGAACTGCTGTCGTCCCGGATTGGAGAAACGGACAGGCAGAGCGGGAAAACAGAGTCCGACCTGGCTGATCAGGATGCCCAGGCTGCAGAGATCCGGGCCATGATCGACAAGGCAGCTAAGGCAGGGAAAGCGCTTGCCGCTCAGATCGACAGTCTGACGAGGGAACTGGAAGGGACCGACGCGGCGGTGCAGGCCATGCTGGATAAAAAAGAAGCCATGGCTGCCACCCGGCAGCAGCATGAGCACAGGGCGGCAGCACTGGAGGAAGAACGCCGTTCCCTCGATGCTCAGAAACATGCGATCGAAATGGACCGGGTACGGAAAGTTTCTGAAGCCGAAAATACCGCAGCCCAGCTCACGGAGACTTTCCATCTGACCGCTGACGAGGTCCGGCAGCAGGGCCTTGCAGGAGGCAGTGCGGCGGAACTGAAAAAACAGGAAATCCTGCTGGGACAGAAGCTTGCCGAACTGGGACCTGTCAATCTGGCAGCGGAGGAGGACTTTGCAGCTGCCAGAGAACGCTACGAATTCCTGACCCGCCAGTATGATGATATGGTCGCTGCCAAGGAACAGCTGGAAACCGTCATCAGCGGGATCAATTCGGATATGACGAAGCGGTTCCGCGAGGCTTTTGACCGGATCAACCAGTATTTCGGCCATTGTTATGAAAAACTCTTCGGCGGCGGCAAAGCCCGGCTCGTCATGACGAATGAACAGAATCTCCTGGAAGCCGGCATTGATATCGAGGCCCAGCCCCCGGGCAAGAAAATGCGCAATCTGTCGCTTTTTTCCGGGGGCGAACGTGCCCTGACGGTCATTGCTCTCCTTTTTGCACTCCTGACGTATCAGCCGGCGCCCTTTGTCATCCTCGATGAAATCGACGCACCTCTTGATGAAGCCAACATCGACCGTTTTGCTGAATTCCTGCGGGAATACGGGAAGAAGACCCAGTTCATCATCATCACCCACAGGAAAGGCACGATGGAAGCTGCTGACGTCATGCACGGTGTGACGATGAGTGAGGCTGGTGTTTCCCGGATCTTATCTGTTAAATTGTCGGAGGTGGCATCATGAGTTTTGTAGATCAGCTGAGGGAAGGTCTTTCGAAGACCCGGAAGAATTTCACGGAACGCATGGAGGAACTCGTCGGCGCCAGTGTGGAACTGGATGACGATTTCCTGGATGAGCTGGAAATGATCCTTGTGGCCGGCGACGTGGGAGTGAAGACGACCGAAAAGATCATCACGGCCCTGCGGACGGCGGCGGATCAGCGGCAGATCAAATCGCCCGATGAAGCCATTCCGTTCATCAAGAAATATATTGCCGATCTGCTTACGAGAAAAGGGCCGCTGATGCATTTCACGGGCCATCCCTCCGTCGTGCTCGTCGTCGGCGTGAACGGCGTGGGCAAGACGACGACCATCGGCAAGCTCAGCAATTATTACCGCCTGATGGGGTACAAGGTCCTGATGGCTGCGGCGGACACCTTCCGGGCCGGCGCGGTGGAACAGCTGAAGATCTGGGGCCGGAAGGCCCAGGTGGATGTCATCTCCCATGGCCAGGAAGGGGCTGACCCGGCTGCCGTCGTCTATGACGGTCTCCAGGCGGCCATTGCCCGCAAGGCCGACGTGCTCTTTGTGGATACGGCGGGGCGGCTCCACAATAAGACGAACCTGATGAAGGAGCTTGAAAAAATTTATCGGGTCATCCGCAAGGAGGTCCCGGACGGACCGCAGGAGACCCTGCTTGTGCTGGACGCGACGACGGGACAGAACGCCATCAGCCAGGCCCGGCTCTTTCTGGAGACAGCTCATGTGACGGGAGTGGTCCTGACCAAGCTGGACGGGACGGCCAAGGGCGGTGTCGTTGTGGCCATCAAAGAAGAGCTCGGACTGGATGTCAAATGGATCGGCATCGGTGAAGGCATGATGGATTTCCGGCCCTTCGATCCCAAAGTATTCGTCGATGCTCTGTTCGATGCGGCTCCGGCTGAGGCAGGGACAAAAGCCTGAGCTGGAGCCGGCGGATCCCGGCCCGACATGCCCTGTCAGCCGGGGTGCAGTAAGGAGCGCACAGGGATCTTCCCCGCTGCTTTTCGGCATATGGATAAGTCCGGAAGTGCCTGTCATTTAGACGGGTGCTTCCGGACTTGCTTTTTTTGCAGAGAGAAGAAAGGGAACCTGCCTGCGGCGGGACCGAAGAGCTTTAAATTGGCAGGAATGCCGGGCACACAGGCGGAAAGGAATCATGTCCCTGTGCTGAGGTTCCCGGGCTGAGTGCTTTTTTGCTCTTTATGCCGGGCTGCGGCAAAACAGCATACAAAAATACCCTGTTTCCACCATAACGGTTGAAACAGGGCAACTATTTTCTTTTGACCAACTTTTTTACACCAGTAAAAAGTTGGTCGGGACGACAGGATTCGAACCTGCGGCCTCCTAGTCCCGAACCAGGCGCGCTACCAAACTGCGCTACGTCCCGAACAATCAACAAATGAAATTATAATCGCTCCGGAGCCTTTTGTCAAACACTTTTTCTGAAATGCGGCCGGACCTTGAGACCGATCTCAAATGCCCGCTGCCAGGGAAATCCCACGACAAAGTCCAGGTCCTCGACATAGTAGGAGCCGCTTTCGTCCTGATAGAAAGGATGGCGCCGCAGGGCAAGGGTGAGGATCGTCTTGTAGACCGTCAGCTCGCGGGCTGTATAGGCCGTGGCCGCGGCTGCGGAATTTTCCGAGACGGCAGGTTCGGCACCGTTCAGGGGACCCAGGGCGGACAGATGGGGCCGGATGAGCTTCTGGTAAGCCCAGTCATCGAGGAAACGCGCCAGCGTAAATGTAACGTTCCGGGCGTACAGATCCGGCAGGCTTTCCCGGGGCAGGAACAGGGCCTGACCGGAGACGATGGTCGCCTGGGCGACAGCTGTTCCCACGGAATTGGAGGCTGTGTTCCAGCCCGCATAGGCAAGGAGCCGGCCCAGCGGCGTCCCGTTGGCAAGAAGGTGGGGCAGCAGACATTCTCCGGCAGAAAAGTGTCTCGAGAGGTCGATCAGGGCGACGGGTTTTTCTTTCATGAGGGATTTGACTTCGTCCGCAGCGGCGGACGCATTGTCATGATTCCCGCTGCCGCAGTAGAGGTAGAGGATATAGTCAGCATCCTTTTGGACATCCGTCTGCACGCAGTTTGCAAGAGAAAGTTTTTCCCGTACGATCTCTTCCAGCGTAAGGGGTACGAAGGGCAGGATGTACTCTTTCATGGCCGGCGTCCCGTACATGACCTTGACCCGCGGTTTCCAGGCTTTTTTGCGCGTGTAGATCCTGGCCGCAGCCAGGGTGCCCAGTTCATCGGCCCCCTGGGATGTATAGATGGGCGGATGCGTGTCCAGGGCTTCCGTGTAGACGGGCACATTGGTCCGGTTGTAATTCGGCAGTCCATAGGGGTGGGCATCATCCTGACCGATGACAAGGTCATTCATGCCTTCTTCCGTGACGAACTGGATCAGTTCCTCGTTGAACAGGTCATTGCTGCGGTAAAGCGTCAGATATTTCCATTTCAGATCCATGGGGATCTCGGCTTTGACGCGTTCATAGAGTTCCTTATCATAGGGGATGCCGCGGATCTTCTTGTCCATATTGATGACCCAGGTCATGAGATGCCACTGGTACCAGCTGTCCGGAATGACCTGGTCGCTGATGAGCAGGCGCGGGATGATCGAAAACAGATAGAACTGCTTGTCCGGGTATTCCTCACGCAGGCCGCTCATGTAATCAAAGAAAGCACTGGCACGCTCTTCATCCATGCTTTCCTGGCGCGAATGGAGGAGCCCTCCGTAGATGAGGAGGTCCGTCGAAAGCAGGGCGCCTTCTTTGCCGTCCAGGTGTGCTGCCAGCCAGGAGCGGATCTGATCCGTCTTTGCCGGCTCTTCATACCAGTCCATCATTGCATCGGGCGGTGCTTCCAGCCGGATGCCGCCCAGGGCTGCAAGCTGTATCGTGAAATCGCGGCAGGGCGGACGGTTGTCCAGAGGCACGAAAGCCCAGGAACCGTTCGGGGGCAGGGGAGAAGGCGAAAAAACAGCACCCTTTTGGGAGAATGTATGATACAATACACATGCTGCCGCAAGGACAGCGGCGCCAAGAAAGCACAGCTTCCGGCGGCGGGACGGCCAGTTCCTGTCCACAGGGGTTCCTCCTTTCTGGCTGTAATCTCTGCATATGTTTCTTATTATAAACGATTGGAGACGAAAATCCTATGAGAATCATAACGGGACGGGCCAGGGGGCTGAAACTGACACCGCCCAGGAATTATGACGTGCGTCCCACGGCGGACCGTGTGAAGGAAGCACTTTTCAATATCATCCGCAGTGCGGTCCCTGATGCGGCGGTCCTCGATGCTTTCGCCGGAACGGGCAATCTGGCCCTCGAGGCATGGAGCCGGGGCGCCCGGAAGATCGTCCTTTTTGATAAAAGTCCGGAGAGCCTGCGTCTCGTGCGGACCAATGTTGCGAAAGCCCGGGCTCAGGAAGCCGCGGATATCCGCCATACGGACGCTGTGGCAGGCATCCTGAAATGCGCCGCCCGGGGAGAACAGTTCGATATCATCTTTTCGGATCCGCCCTATGACAAGGGCCTGAACCAGGAACTGTATGAAGCGCTGCTCGCACATCCTTCGGTGCTGCGCGAAGGCGGGCTGCTGGTGCTGGAACATTCCCTGGCTGAAGATCCCGCGGCCTATGTAAAGACAGGGACACCCATGCGCACGGAAAAGTACGGTGATACAAAAATCTCTTTAATTTTATGGAAATAGATTTTTATTTTTGTTATAATGGGTCATAGAATTCTGCCTTGATGGAGGGTCTGGCGTGCGTAGAGCTGTGTGTCCCGGGAGCTTTGATCCCGTTACATTAGGTCACCTGGACGTGTTTGAACGGGCCAGTGTGATGTTCGATGAAGTCATTGTGAGCGTCTTTGTCAATCCGGGCAAGGACAAGGCCATGTTTTCGATGGAAGATCGGGTCAGGTTGATCAGGAAGGCGACGACCCATATCCCCAACCTGGTCGTGACGAGTTTTTCCGGGCTCCTGAACGAGTTCTGCCGTGAGCAGAAGGCACAGTTCATCGTCCGGGGACTGCGGGCTTTTACTGATTTCGAATATGAATTCCAGAGGGCCCTGCTGATGAAGAAAATCGACAGAGACCTTGAGACAGTCTTTATCATGACGGACGAACGGTACTCCTGCCTGAGCTCATCAGGCATCAGGGAGATGCTGTACTTCGGCGGCGACATCACCGGATTCGTACCGGAGTGCATCCAGAAGGAAATCATGGAACGGGGAGCCCATAGCGGGGTGTGTCCCAAAAAGGTAAGGGAGGATAGATGAGGTATGGATAGAGACATGGAAATAGAAAAGTACCTGGACGAAATGGAAAATATCCTGGCTGAAGGGACGCGGATTCCTCTGTTCAATAAGCTGATCGTGGATGACAATGAGCTCCACATCATCATTGAAAAACTGAGAGGTGCGGTGCCTCTGGAAATCAAGAGGGCTCATGAGCTTTTGGATGAGCAGAACGAAACCCTGAAAAAAGCCCGGGCCGAAGCGGACAAGATCGTCGAGCAGGCCCATGCGGAAGGCGACCGGATCGTGGACCTTGCCAAGGCGGAAGCCGACCGTCTGGTCCGTCAGGAGGAAGTCGTCAAGGCTGCGGAGCAGAAGGCTTCGGAAATCGTGTCCGATACGCAGCAGTATGACCGTGACATGCGGGCCGCAGCGGATGCCTATGCAGACAAGCTGCACAGTGAGTCCATGAAATACGCGATGGAAGTGTTCAGTTATCTGGAAGACAATCTGACAAAGACACTGAATGCAATCAAGGAAAACGGCGATGCTCTGCGCAATTCCTACGATGAGGATCAGCGCCTGGAAAAGGGATCAGAGGAAAACCGCTGAAAAGAAAATAAAGAAAACAATCATGACAGCCATGGGGCAGAGTCCCTGTGGCTGTTGTTTTATTGGCTTTAGCCGGTCGAGTTTTGCGACCGAATAGGGAGCAAACGAGACAGAGAACCACCCGCTATGCGGGTGTGCGTTGATTGTTATACAAAAAAATCATCCTTTCCAAGTATAATACAGTTGCTCAAGCCGTATTGTACGATAGAAAGGATGATCTTTATGGCAATGATTGCGAACAGCCTTGCCCACACGAAATGGTTTTGCAGATACCACATCGTGTTCTGCCCAAAGTATAGAAGAAAAATTGTCTATAATCAATACCGAGAAAGTTTGAGAGATATTATTCGAGTGCTTTGTAAATATAAGGGCGTTGAAATTATCGAAGGACATTTGATGCCAGATTATGTACACCTGTTGGTATCAATACCACCTAAACTAAGCGTAGCACAGTTTATGGGATATCTGAAAGGAAAGAGCGCCCTGATGATGTTTGATAAACATGCGAATTTGAAGTATAAATTTGGGAACAGACATTTCTGGGCAGAAGGGTATTACGTAAGTACAGTAGGAATCAATGAAGCCACTGTAGTAAAATATATCCGAGAACAGGAAAAGCGAGATATCGCATTAGATAAATTAAGTGTGAAGGAATACGAAGACCCCTTCAGGGGTCAAGGCAAGTAATACAAACACCCTTTTAAGGATAGCTACGAGTCAAGGGCAATACGGCTTGAGCCAAGCCAGCGCCTTGAGACGCAGCCGGTAATAGGGGTTTATAGCCCCAGAGCAAACCGCCCGTTTTACGGGCGGTGCTGATTGTGGTATTTCTGCCGTCCGGGCAGTACGGCCGGAGCGTGCAGGCCGGGGCTGCTTCCGGATGCTGCCGGGCATGATGGTTCAGCCTTTGACCGGCGCTTTTTTGTAATCGAGATCCGTTATTTTTCCTGTGGTGATGAGCTCATAGAGATCCGTTGCCCGGACGTCGAGTTTCAGGAGCCGGCGTCCCTCTGCGGGCAGATGGGACAGCGTGTCTTTTTCCAGACAGGGCAGGATGGGCACTGCTGCCGTCTGTTTCATCCGGGAGAGCAGGGCCCGTCCCTTTTCCGTAAAGCCCAGGACGCGCAGGTAGGCCGGTTTCAGGTGTTTTGCCTCGGCAAAGGAGACTTCGCTGTCAGACAGGAGGATCTGCCAGAGCAGGCGCTGCAGCCGCGAAGGGGAGTAGCGTTTTGTAGCGGCCGCGGCAACGATGGCTCTGAAACTGCCGGCCCGTTTATTTTTACAGATCAGGTTCTCCAGTCCTTCCGATACGTCTGCCAGGGATGCGATCCTGCCGGCACTGGAAAGTTCCAGACGGTAGAGGAGGAGGTCATCCAGCACATCTTCCCGGACGGGTGCAAATCCCGCTGCCAGCCTGTGCAGTACGGGCTGTACCGCTGCCGGAAAGCCGCTCAGGAAGGATTCGGAAAAACCGTGTTCCCGGAGCTCGCGGCGCAGGGCCGAGGCACTCGGGAACGGTCCCTGCAGGGAATCCGCATTGTAGGCGGTCCCGTCCCGGCGGACAGGAAGGACCCGGAGAGACGGGTATTCTTTATCAAGGGCCCGCAGGTATTCCAGAGCGAGCTGGTTGTTGGAGCCTGTGAGCAGACGGCGGTACGCTGGCTGGCGCTGCTCCAGGATGGTGCGGGCCGCCTGGGCATAGGAGCGGCCCTGTGCCAGGGCTTCCTGCCATTCTTCGGGAGAGATGCGCTCCGCGGCAAGCTGTTTCAGGAGACCATAGTCTTCTGTCTCACAACCAAACGAGAGATGCGTCACAAGCCCCGTGACGGCCAGCGTTTCGACACCGCCGCGGGCAAACGCTTCGGCGCTGCGGCAGGCAAAGGCAGCAGGGAGCTCGAGGATCAGGTCGACGCCCCCGGAAAGCGCAAGCGCTGTCCGGGACCATTTGTCCCAGAGCGCCGCCTCTCCGCGCTGGGTGACGGGGCCGCTCATGACGGCGATCACGGGCACCGGGCCGAGCTGCTTTCTGATTTCCTCAAGCTGATGGGCGTGCCCTTTATGGAATGGATTGTATTCCGCCACGATACCGACGGCAGGTGCAGCAGTCATAGTTCCTCCTTGACAGATCCGGTTGCAGGATGGATTTAGTGTTCCTATTATACCATGGTCAGGAAAAACGGCGGCCGCCGGACCGCTTCCGAAAAGGGGGAATCTTTTCGGGTTCTCAATTCGTTCTCCCCTTTTCTAGACATTTACCCTATAGTTTGTTAAAATATTACGGTATGATTCCATATCAAGATAATACTGGCTCTGAACCAGCAAGAATTGGGAGGCTAACAATGAAGATTTTTGTTGTAAACTGTGGCAGTTCTTCCATTAAGTATCAGCTGATCAACATGGAAGACGAATCCGTCATTGCCAAGGGTCTCGTCGAAAGAATCGGGATCGAAGGCTCCTGCCTGACGCACAGACCTGCCGGCAAGGACAAGGTTGTGCTGCCGAGCGTCATTCCTGACCATGTGGACGGGATCAAGAAGGTCCTGGCTGCCCTGGTTGACCCGAACTACGGCGTCATCAAGTCGATGGACGAAATCGATGCAGTCGGCCACAGAGTCGTACATGGCGGGGAAATCTTCGATAAATCCGTACTCATCACGGAAGAAGTCCTGAAGAAGATCGAAGGCCTGAGCGATATGGCTCCGCTGCATCAGCCGCCCAATGTTGCCGGGATCAGAGCCTGCCAGAAACTGATGCCGAACACTCCGCAGGTCGGCGTTTTCGACACGGCTTTCCATCAGACCATGCCTCCTGTGGCTTATATGTTCGGTGTGAAATATGACGAATACAAGAAGTACGGCATCCGCAAATACGGGTTCCACGGTACTTCCCACCGCTATGTTTCCGAATATGCTGCCAAGCTGCTCGGCAAACCGGTGGAAGAGAGCCGCATCATCACCTGCCACCTCGGCAACGGTTCCTCCATCACGGCTGTCAAGGGCGGCAAATCCGTGGATACGTCCATGGGCTTCACTCCGCTGGACGGCGTCCTGATGGGTACCCGCTGCGGTTCCATCGATCCGGCTATCGTGCCGATCCTGATGCAGAAGCTGAACCTTGACGCTGCCGGCATGGACAAGTACATGAACAAGGAATGCGGCGTCCTCGGCATCTCCGGTGTTTCCAGTGACTTCCGTGATCTGGAATCCGCTGCCGCTGAAGGCAACAAGCGTGCTCAGCTGGCTCTTGACATGTTCTGCTATCAGGTGAAACGCTATATCGGTGCCTATGCAGCTGCCATGGGCGGTGTCGATGCCATCGTCTTCACGGCCGGCGTCGGCGAAAACGATATCGGGACCCGTGCCAAGGTCTGCTTCGGTCTGGAATTTTTGGGAGTGGAACTGGATCCGGAACGCAACAACGTCCGCGGCAAAGTCACGGAAATCAGCAAAGCCGATTCCAAAGTCAAGGTTTACCTGATCCCGACGAACGAAGAGCTTGTCATTGCCCGCGATACCAACATGCTCTGCGGCAAATAAGAGGTTCCTCCTGACTGCTTGACAAAGAGCATGCACGCCGTTATAATATAACGGTTGATATTATTATGATTAAGATCAATGTAGCAGAAATCAAGAAACAACTTAGCGGGTCACTATCCTGTCATTACGACCTGGAAGGACGCGACCTGGACCTGACGGAAGATGACGTCGAGCTGGCCGGACCGGTGTCCGCCGACTTCACTGTCACCAACGGCGGGGACATGATCCTGCTCGAAGGAAGCCTCGGCTTCAGGGTGAAGACCCAGTGCGCACGGTGCCTGAAAGACATTGTGCTGGACCTGACGGCGGATCTGGATGAGCGGTATTATCCGGAAGGGGCGGAAGGCCTTGATGAGGATGCTCTGACCTATAAGTTCGATGTGGTTGATGTTACGGATGCTTTGAGGGAGTCCCTTCTGCTTTCTGTTCCTGCGCGTGCTTTGTGCAAACCGGACTGTAAGGGTATCTGCCCGGTCTGTGGAGCGAACAGAAACGTGACGCCGTGTCAGTGTGAAACGAGATCCATCGATCCTAGATTACAGGCTCTCGAGGCATTGTTGAAGAAATAGGTTGAGTTTAGGAGGTGTACAACAATGGCAGTACCAAAGAGAAAGATGTCTAAAGCTCGCCGCGATTCCCGTCGCGCTAATTGGAAACTGACTGCTCCTGGCTTGGTTGAATGTCCGCAATGCCACGAGCTGATGCGTCCTCATCATGTGTGCCCTGAATGCGGCTACTACGACGGCAAGGAAGTCGTCAAGACGGAAGAAGAATAATCTTGTGTCTGGAAGGAGCTGTGACGAAATGAGTAATCATTTCGCCGCAGCTCCTTTTTGTATATTGGATCCATCCTCCGGATTTTGCGGCCCGACCGGGGGAGCAGGGCTGGAGAACCATCCACTGTGCGTCCGGGCGGCGTCCCGGAAACAGCGGCTCACCTGATCCTGCCATGGCCCTGCCCCTTCTTCCGCTCTGTTTTTTCTCTGTCTCCTTCCGTCCGGGCCTTGAAGGAAGCCCCCGGAATTGCGTATAATGATGGGACGGACAGAAAACTGGAACGGATCCGGCATCGCTGCGTGACGGCAGTTTTCCCGGATGCGGAATTCCATATATCACAGGAAAGGGGGCGGGGAATATGCTGCCTGCTGCTGTCTGGCAGGGAATCCTGATTCCCTTTGCCGGTACTTCACTGGGTGCAGCCTGCGTCTATTTCATGAAAGATCGGCTGGATCACAATGTACAAAGGACACTGACGGGATTTGCCGCCGGTGTCATGGTCGCGGCATCCATTTGGAGCCTGCTCATTCCGTCCATCGAAGAAAGTGCGGGCCTCGGGAAATTTTCGTTTCTGCCGGCTGTCGTTGGTTTTTGGGCGGGGATCCTTTTCCTGCTTCTCCTGGATACGGTCATTCCTCATCTCCATCCGGACACGGACAGGCCCGAAGGATTCCACAGTCATCTGGCCCGGACGACGATGCGGCTGCTGGCTGTCGTGCTCCATAATATTCCTGAAGGAATGGCTGTCGGTATGATCTATGCGGGCTTTTTGACCGATCCGGAAGAAATTTCCCTTGGCAACAGCATCGCCCTGTCCCTGGGGATTGCCATCCAGAACTTTCCGGAAGGTGCCATCGTGTCCCTGCCGCTCCGGGCAAACGGCATGAACCGGCACAGAGCTTTCGGCGGCGGGGTCCTGTCCGGCGCCGTGGAACCGGTTGCTTCCCTGCTGACCATCATGGCGGCGGGGATCATCGGACACCTGCTCCCGTATTTTCTCAGCTTTGCCGCGGGTGCCATGCTGTACGTGGTCGTGGAGGAGATGATCCCGGAAATGGCCGAAGGGGAACATTCCAATCTCGGCGTCCTTGCCTTCTCCTTTGGTTTTACGCTGATGATGACACTCGATGTGGCTCTTGGCTGACAGCGGACCGGCTTTGTCAGACCGTGAGGCATGCCGTCACGGCAGCCGGGATCCTGTAAATTATATGTGAAAACAAGGAGCGTGAGTTGCTTTTTGACTCATATCACTTTATAATAAAGTTTAGTATTAGGACTAGGTACTAAAAGTAGGTGATGAAATGGGTTCTGCTGCAAATAAAAAGCTCCGTCAAACCAAACTGCAGTCACTGCTCGCAAAGAATCCTTTTCTGACCGACGAAAATCTGGCTGAACAGTTTGAGGTGAGCATCCAGACCATCCGGCTGGACCGGCTGGCACTGGGCATCCCGGAACTGCGCGAGCGGACCCGCTTTATGGCGGAAAATGCCCAGAAAAAACTCCAGTCCATTACGAGCGCTGATATCGTGGGCGAACTGATCGATCTGGAAATGGGGGCAAGCGGCATTTCCATGCTGACTGTCACGCGGGAGATGATCCTGCAGAAAACGGGTGTCTGCCGGGAGCAGTATCTGTTTGCCCAGGCGAATTCCCTGGCACTTGCCATCATCGATGCGCCGTCCATCCAGAGCAGCGTGGCCAATGTCAAATACAAGATCCCCGTTTACGCCGGTTCCGTGGTGGTGGCCCGGGCCGAAGTGAAACGGAAACAGGATAATAAATATACAATTTGGGTGAAGATAAGAAATAACCGTAAGGAGGTTTTTCGCGCGAAGTTTCTTATTGCGTCCCTGCCTGAAGAGAGGGGTCAGGAAGATGAAAATCGCAGTTGATGTGATGGGGACCGATTATGGTCCCGCAGAAATCATTAAAGGAGTCCTGGAAGCAGTCGATGAATATGGTTGTGAGGTCGTCCTTGTGGGGGACCAGAACATCATTCGGGAAGCCCTGGTACGGGAGCATCAGGAGAACAATCCAAAGGTTTCCATCCATCATGCCAGCCAGGTCATCGAAATGAAGGAACATCCCGGCATCAGCATCAGAAAGAAAAGAGATGCCTCCATTGTAGTAGCGACACAGCTGCTGCATGCCAAAGAGTGCGATGCCCTCGTTTCGTCCGGCAGCACGGGAGCGGCGGTGGCTGCGGCCCTGTTCGGCCTCGGGCGGATCAAGGGAATCGAACGGCCTGCCATTGCAACGGTCATCCCGAGCATCACCGGCGCGACGGTGCTCCTGGATTCCGGTGCCAAGGTGGATACGAAACCGGAACAGCTCGTCCAGAGCGCAATCATGGGTTCCATCTATGCGGAACTCCAGCTTGGGATAGACAACCCGCGCGTGGGCCTGCTGAATATCGGGGAAGAGGAGACAAAGGGCAATGAACAGACGCTGGCCACGTATCCTCTGCTCAAACAGGCTAAACATATCAATTTCATCGGCAACGTGGAAGGACGCGATATCAATAAGGGAACCGTGGATGTCGTCGTCTGTGACGGTTTTACGGGAAATGTCGTACTAAAGACCATGGAAGGCCTTGGCCTTGCCATTGTCGATATATTCAAGGCCACCATCCTGTCGAGCGGCCTGCTGGCGAAACTGGGGGCCCTTCTCATGAAGCCCGCCCTGGAGAAGATGAAACAGAAGATGGATGCCTCTGAATACGGCGGTGCTCTGTTGCTGGGCGTCCGTGCCCCGTTCATCATCTGCCATGGCAGTTCCAAGGCCAAGGCGATCAAGAATGCCGTTCGTGTGGCCATGGAACTTACGGAGAAGGATGTCGTCGGTCGTATCCGAGACGTAATTTTGTATGAAGAAAGTGGTGAATCAGACGAATGACCTCGTCCGCTGTTGGTTTTCTTGGTATGGGATATTATGTCCCGGAAAAAGTTCTTACGAATTTTGATTTGGAAAAAATGATGGATACGAGTGATGAGTGGATCGTCACCCGTACGGGCATCCGGCAGCGGCATATCGCCGCCCCCGATCAGGCCACTTCCGATCTGGCTCTGATTGCAGCGAAGCGTGCCCTGGAAGACGCAGGACTCACGGCGGAGGACATCGATCTCATCGTTGTCGCCACGGAATCGCCGGACATGAAATTTCCGTCCGTCGCCTGCATCCTGCAGGACAAACTGGGTGCCTCCCACGCGGCTGCATTCGACCTTGCCGCGGGCTGCTCCGGGTTCATTTACGGCTGCGGGATCGCCAGCCAGACCATTGCTTCGGGTCTCTACCGCCACGTCCTCGTCGTCGGTGCCGAGACGCTTTCCCGGATTCTCAACTGGCATGACCGCAGTACGTGCATCATTTTCGGCGACGGAGCCGGTGCCGCTGTGCTCGGCCCGGTGGAGCCGGGATACGGCATCCTCGCTGTGGATCTCGGTGCCAAAGGCGCCGGCGGTCCTTTCCTGACCCTGCCGGCGGGCGGTTCCCGGCTGCCGGCTTCCCATGAGACCGTGGATGCCGGAGACCATTACCTGCACATGAACGGGTCGGAAGTCTTTAAATTTGCTGTCAAGGTCGTCGGCACGAGTACCCTCAAGGTCCTCAAAAAGGCAGGCCTCGGCAAGGCAGATATCGATCTGCTCGTGCCGCACCAGGCCAATATGCGGATCATCGCGTCCGCTGCGAAACGTCTGAATCTGCCCATGGAAAAGATCATGGTGAACCTGGACAAATATGCCAACACGTCCGCAGCCTCGGTCCCCATCGCCCTCTGTGAGGCCCGGGATCAGGGCCGTGTCCATAAAAACGACCGCATCGTCATGGTCGGCTTCGGTGCCGGTCTGACGTACGGTTCCCTGGTTGTCAAATGGCAAAGAGATGAGGAGGCCAAACATGAGTAAAATCGCTTTTATGTTCCCCGGTCAGGGAGCACAGAAAGTAGGCATGCTGAAAGAACTGTATGACGGCTATGCGGCCGTCAGGAACGTCTTCAAGGAAGCGGATGAGGCTCTGGGCTTTTCGATGACGGACCTCATTTTCAAGGGTCCTGAAGATCAGCTCCGCCTGACTTACAACACCCAGCCCGCGATCCTGACCTGCAGCGTGGCAGCACTCCGCGTCCTGGAAGAAAACGGCGTGCATTTTGATGTGGCTGCCGGCCACAGCCTGGGCGAATATTCCGCCCTGGTGGCAGCCGGTGCCATGAGCTTTGCCGACGCGGTCCGCACGGTCCGTCAGAGAGGCCGCTTCATGCAGGAAGCCGTCCCGGTCGGTCAGGGCGCCATGGCGGCCATCATTGCCCTTGATACCGAGAAGATCAGGGCCATCTGTTCCGATGTCGCCAAAGCGACGGGCGAATGCGTACAGGCAGTCAACTTCAACTGCCCGGGCCAGGTCGTCATCGCCGGCCATGCCGGCGCTGTCCAGAAGGCTGCTGATGCCATGAAGGAAGCCGGAGCCAAGCGCGCGATCATGCTCGCTGTCAGCGCACCATTCCACAGCACTCTGATGCAGCCCGCCGCCGACCGTCTGGCCGAGGTCCTCGACAAGATTACCATCAGCGATGCGCGGGTCCCCGTCTATGCCAATGTGACGGCCAGACCGGAAACGAACGGCGATGAGATCCGCAGGAGCCTCGTCAAGCAGGCTGCCAGCCCAGTGCTCTGGGAAGATACGGTCCGCAACATGCTTGCTGACGGCGTGGACACGTTCGTCGAGGTCGGACCCGGAAAGACTCTGTGCGGTTTCATCCGCAAAGTCGACCGCAAGGCCACGGCTCTCAATGTGGAAGATAACGACAGTTTGCAAAAATCTCTTGCTAAATTGAAGGAGGTTGGATAAAATGACTTTGATTGGCAAAGTAGCGCTTGTTACGGGCGCTTCCCGCGGCATCGGCCGTGCCATCGCCCTGAAGCTCGCCGGACAGGGTGCCGATATTGCTGTGAATTACGCCGGCAATACGGCCGCTGCTGAAAAAGTGGCGGAAGAGATCCGTGCCCTGGGACGCAGGGTCATGCTCTGCCAGTGCAGCGTGGCCGATGCGGCAGCCTGCCAGGATATGGTCAAGGCTGTCGTCAAGGAAATGGGCCGGCTCGATATCCTGGTCAACAATGCGGGCATCACCCGCGACGGCCTGCTCATGCGCATGAAGGAAGAAGACTGGGATGCCGTGCTGACGACCAACCTGAAGGGCGTGTTCAACTGCACGAAAGCCGTCCTGCGGACCATGATGAAGCAGAAGAGCGGCCGGATCGTCAATATGGCTTCTGTCGTCGGCGAGATGGGCAATGCCGGCCAGGCCAACTACGCAGCCGCCAAAGCCGGTGTCATCGGCTTTACGAAAGCGACGGCCAAGGAAGTCGCTTCCCGGGGCATCACGGTGAATGCTGTGGCTCCCGGATTCATTGCGACAGATATGACGAAAGTCCTGGACGAAACCGTCCAGAACCAGATGCTGATGGCCATCCCTCTGGGACGGCAGGGCCAGCCTGAAGATGTTGCCAATGCAGTTTCTTTTCTTGCTTCGGAAGAAGCTGCTTATATAACCGGCCAGGTTTTAAATGTGGACGGTGGCATGGTAATGTAGTATGATTAATGGATGGAGATTGAAGGGAGGTGAATGGAATGAGCGAACAGAGCACTTTTGAAAAAGTAAAGGCGATTACTGTTGATCAGCTGAGCGTCGATCCTGATGACGTAAAGATGGACTCTACTTTTATCGATGACTTGGGAGCTGATTCCCTGGACATTGTGGAGCTGATCATGGCATTTGAAGAGGAGTTCAACACTGAAATCCCCGATGATGTTGCTGAAAAGATCCGTACCGTAAGAGATGCAGTAGAACTGTTGGATAAGGTTGAAAAATAAGCTGCAGCAGTGCCAGGGGTACGATGCTCCATTGGAGTGACCCTGGATGCGCGCGGATGTGCTGTTCCTGCCGGTGGTGAAACTCCGGCAGGGACAGTGCGGAAACGCGGCCAGTGCTGCTGGATGGATCATCGCATTCCTGGTTTCGGAAGGTCCCTGCGGGGACTTTCCGAACTTTATCCATGATCTTTTTTCATCCTGAAATGGGGGAGTTTTCTTGAAATTGCCAGAGCTTAAGATTGGTGATAAAGTTGCCACGGTACCTATTGTACAAGGTGGTATGGCAATCCGCCTGTCGACGGCAAAGCTTGCGGCTTCGGTAGCCAATGAAGGCGGTGTGGGCCTGATTGCGGCTTCTGGTCTGCCGTTTGACCAACTGCGCAAAGAAATCCGCCTTGCCAGGAAACTGTCCAATGGCAAGGGAATGATTGGTATCAACGCCATGGTGGCGGCCCGTGAGTTCAAAGGACTCATTACGACCGCAGCTGAGGAAAAAATCGATCTGATTGTTGCCGGCGCGGGTTTTTCCCGGGATATGTTCTCTGTCGGCAAGGAATACGGGGTGCCGATCGTCCCGATTGTTTCTTATGCTAAATTAGCGAAAATTGCAGAACGTCTGGGTGCTTCTGCCGTAGTGGTGGAAGGTACGGAGGCCGGCGGCCACCTGGGGACTCAGCGTTCGATTAAAGATATCCTGCCGGAAATCCTGTCCGTCGTGAAGATCCCTGTCATCGCTGCCGGCGGTGCCATTACCGGCCGGGATGTGGCGGATCTCCTGCATATGGGGGCCAGTGGCGTCCAGATGGGCAGCCGCTTTGCCGCCAGTGAAGAATCCAACGGTGCACCGGCACTGAAGGAATTTTATTTGAAAATGACCAAGGATGACGTGGTTCAGATAGATAGTCCGGTTGGCTTCAAGGGAAGAGCGGTCCTGAGCCCCTTCTCCAAGGCCGTTTTGGAAGGACGCGCACCGAAACCGGTGGTCTGCGACCGCTGCCTGAAACATTGTTCCCGGAGCTTTTGCATTATCCGGGCCCTGACGCGGGCCCAGCAGGGGGACCTGGAAACAGGCCTGATCTTCACCGGTGCCAATATGTGGAAGATCAAGGAAATCCTTCCTGTGCATGAAATTTTCAAGAGACTGAAGGCAGAATTAAGTCAATCTTTATAAGAGGTGGTCCTTTTGAAGCGAAGAGTCGTTGTAACAGGTGTAAGCGCCATCACCCCGATCGGAATCGGCAAGGAAGAATTCTGGAACAACCTGATTGCCGGCAAGTCCGGCGTGGGCCGCATTACACGTTTTGATCCGTCCCGGACGGATGTGAAAATCGCCGGCGAAGTCAAAGGTTTTGATTTTGCCAAATATGGAGACCGCAAGGAAGGGAAACGGATGGACCGGGTGACCCAGTTCGCCGTGGCCTGCGGCAGTATGGCTTTCCAGGATTCGGGCCTGAAGCTGGAAGAGGAAGACCCGAAACGGATCGGTGTCTGTGTGGGATCCGGTATCGGCGGCATGGAGACTTTCATGGAAGCCTGCAGCAAACTGAATGACAAGGGACCCGGCCGGATCAGCCCGTTCTTTATCCCGATGGAAATCCCGAATATGCCCGCTGCCCAGATCGCCATCACCCTGGGCGTGAAGGGCCCGAACACTGCCATCGTGACAGCCTGCGCTACAGGTTCCAACTGCATCGGCGATGCCCTGCGCACCATCCAGTACGGTGACGCTGACATCATGCTGGCCGGCGGTGCCGAGGCGGCTGTGACGGAGCTGGCCATTGCGGGATTCGAGAACATGAAGGCTCTGTCCCGGGAAAATGAGCATCCGGAAAAAGCTTCCTGCCCGTTCGACAAGAAGAGAAACGGATTCGTCCTGGGTGAAGGCGCCGGTATCGTCGTCCTGGAAGAACTGGAACACGCTAAAAAGAGAGGCGCCCATATCTACGCAGAACTGATCGGCTATGGCTTCAATTCGGATGCCTATCACATCACGGCTCCGGATCCCAGCGGTGAGATGCCGGCGGAATGCATGCTCGCAGCGATCCGCGACGGCGGGATCACGCCCGATGATGTGAGCTATGTCAACGCCCATGGTACGTCCACTCATCGCAATGATCTGAACGAGACCCTGGCCTGCAAGAAAATCTTTGGCGACCGTGCCAAGGATGTGCCCATCAGCTCCAACAAGTCCATGACGGGCCATCTGCTTGGTGCCGCCGGCGGCATGGAAGCGGTGGCTTCCGTCCTGACCATCGAAAACGGCATCATTCCTCCGACCATCAACTACGAAGATGTGGATGAGGAAGAAGGACTCGATCTGGACTATGTGCCGAATGTAGCCCGCAAAGCCGATGTGGATGTCGTCCTTTCCAACAACTTTGGATTTGGCGGCCATAATGCCTGCATCTGCTTCCGCAAGTACAAAGGCTGAGGCGCGTTTGTATGGATAAGTTTCGTGAAAAAGCCCTGACGCAGTTCTGCGCAGGGCTTCATATTGTAATGGATGATCTTTCGCTGATGGATACGGCCCTTACGCATTCTTCCTATGCCTATGAAGTCACAAAGGGCACGCGGCCGGAATTCAATCAGCGTCTCGAATTCCTCGGGGATTCCGTGCTCAGCCTTGTCGTCAGCACCTATCTCTATCAGCACTATCCGGCGATGGATGAAGGACAGCTCTCCAAATTCCGTGCCTTCCTTGTCTGTGAAGAGACGCTTGCGGAGCTGGCTCAGGAGATGCATCTCGGCAGTCTCCTGCTTTTGGGCAAGGGAGAGCATCACCTGGACGGGGAAAAGAATCCGTCGATCCTGGCGGATGCCTTTGAATCCGTCATCGGTGCCTATTATCTCGATCAGGGATACGGCAAAGCGGCGGCGCTCCTGGCGGAGCTGCTGCTTGCAAAGATCCCAATCCTTACGGCGGACGGGATCGACCGCGATTACAAGACCCGTTTCCAGGAGGCTGCTCAGAAAGACGGCCCCGTGGATATCGAGTACAGACTGGCGGAGGCACAGGGCCCTTCCCATGACCGGACATTTGTCATGAAAGTGTTTGTGAACAATGTGGAATTCGGTACCGGCAGCGGGCGCACGAAAAAAGCGGCGGAGCAGTCTGCCGCCAGGGTAGCCCTGAAAAAGTTCAGCGGGCGCTGAATTTCCGCCGTGATCTTTTGTAATGAGCCCGGATGGGGCTGTTTTCAAATGGTATGTGAGGGAACTGCTGCAATTGCCGGCGGTTCCCTGTTTCTTTACAGGAGGGATTGCTGTGCCGAAACAGGACGGATGCCGGAAGGCGGTCATCCCTGTCTTTATTTCCTTTGCCGGCTGCCCGCACCGCTGTATATTCTGCAACCAGCGGGTCATCAACGGGGAAAGCGAAAACAGCCTCAGGGCAGCAGAGGAACAGATTGCCCGGGCCGAGGCCTGGGTCCTGCCCGGTGCGGCAAGTGAACTGGCTTTTTATGGAGGCTCCTTTACGGCACTGCCCCTGGACCGGCAGCGGGCCCTTCTCAGCCTGGCGGAAGGCCGGCGCCGGAAAGGCCTTTTTGGCAGGATACGTCTGTCCACACGGCCCGATGCCATTACGCCGGAAATCCTGGAGCAGCTGCAGGAATTTGGCGTGGAAACGGTCGAACTGGGGGTCCAGTCCCTGGATGACCGCGTCCTTGCCCTTGCGGAACGGGGGCATACGGCAGCGGATGTGGAGCGGGCTGCCTCTCTGCTGCGCCGGTACGGGTTCCGTATCGGTTTTCAGCTGATGGTCGGGCTTCCCGGTGAGACGGAGGACAGCCTCAGGCTTACGAGGGACCGTGTGCTTTCCCTTGCGCCCGACCTGTGCCGCATCTATCCGCTCCTCGTCCTTTCGGGCACGAAGCTTGCGCAGCTCTGGGAAGCGGGCGCGTATGCTCCGCTCAGCCTTGAGCAGGCAGTGTCCCGGACAGCTTATTTCCATCAGGCTTTCACGGCAGCAGGGATCCGCGTCATCCGCATGGGACTGCAGCCGGACCGTGACCTCTGCGCTCCCGGCCACATCCTTGCCGGACCGTTCCATCCCGCTTTTGGTGAACTCGTCCTGTCCCATGAATACAGGACCCGTATCGAATCCCTTATTGAAGCACAGCCGCCGGGGAATTATAATATGATTATTACCTGTCCGGACAGGCTTGCTTCCGTCCTGCGCGGCCAGCATCGCTGCAACGTGGAGGCCTGGGAGGCGGGCGGCCGCATCCGTGTGGTTTTCCGGCAGGGAGAAAAGGTAGGAGTTGATTTTCATGACCGCTAAGTTATACGAAAATGATTCCATGCTGAAGTCCTGTGAGGCGACGGTCCTCGACTGCCGCAGGAAGGATGATCATTATGAGGTCCTGCTGGACCGGACCGTCATTTTCCCTGAAGGGGGAGGGCAGCTTTCTGACCGGGGACTGCTGGACAGCGAACCTGTTTTCTATGCTTCCGAAGAGGGCGAAAACGTATGGCACTGGACAAAAAAGCCGCTGGAAACAGGCCGGAAGGTCACAGTGACGCTCGACTGGGATGTACGGCTGGACCGGATGCAGCAGCACTGCGGCGAACACATGCTGTCCTATGCCTTCTGGAAATCCTGCGGGGCCAATAATGTCGGCTTCCATATGAATGAAGAGAGTGTCTTCATCGATCTTGACAAGGAAGTTTCGGAAGATGAAGTCAAAAAAGCGGAACTGCTGACGAACCGGGCCATCTGGGAGAATGATCCCATCACGGTCCATTATGTGCAGCATACGGAACTGGGACGGTTCAACCTACGGAAAAAGAATGAAAAGCTGCGTGGAACGGTCCGTCTCGTCGCGGTCGAAAACGGCGACACCTGCACCTGCTGCGGGACTCACCCGCCTTTTACGGGAATGGTGGGCTGCGTGAAAGTCCTGCGTTTTGTCCGGCATAAAGGCGGCAGCCGGATCGAATTCTTATGCGGGCGCCGTGCCGTGGAAGAGATGTACCGGCGGAATCTCATCCTCGAAAAGACGAGCAACGTCCTTTCCGTCAAGACCGGAGAAGTCCTGGACGCCGTGAACAAACTGCATCAGGAAGTGCTTGATCTCCATGCTGCCCTGCGGGAACAGCGGCAGAAGCTATTCCGGCACGAACTGCCGGGGATCCTTTCGGCCGCGCCCGTGCTGGCAGGCGGCACGAAATTCATCTGGATCGCAGCGGAAGGCACACCGGCCGACGGCAAGAGCATCATGAAGCTCGTCTCCGGGCAGGACCATGTCTTTGCAGCGGTCCTCGTGCACAGCGGTGCAAAAGTCATGTACCAGTTCGCCTCGACAGCGGGTGCGGCTGTGAATTGCCGTGAAGTCTGCCAGCTGGCGAATACGGCCTTTGCGGGCCGGGGCGGCGGCAGTCCTGCATCCGCCCAGGGCGGCGGCACGGCAGGTGACGACTGGAAAGAAAAAGCGGAGGCGCTGCGGCAGCAGGTCCTCGCAGGGCCGGCAAAAGGCTGAAGCTGCCGGGACGGCGGCTCCGGAAAGACGGGACGGCATTTTAGGACTGCAGATTTGTACTGTTCTGTACAAAAAGAAGGCGGATCCCACTTGAACGGGATCTGCCTTTTGTGTTATAATTTCAAACGGCTGTGAACTGCAGCTCATCATAATTCTCACGCAGCGTTTGACGTCACTGTCCTTTCATAGGGAAATCGGAAAATAGCTGCGGCGGTAAAACAGGAGGAAGTATTATGGCAATCGTATCAATGAAACAACTTTTAGAAGCCGGTGTGCATTTCGGCCATCAGACCAGACGCTGGAACCCCAAGATGGCTCCCTACATCTTCACGGAACGCAATGGGATCTATATCATCGATCTGCAGAAGACCGTGAAGAAAGTGGAAGAATGCTATGCATTCCTGCGTGAACTGGCTGCTCAGGGCGGCAAGGTCCTGTTCGTCGGCACCAAGAAGCAGGCTCAGAGTGCAATCAAGGAAGAAGCGGAAAGAGCCGGCATGTTCTATGTCAACGAAAGATGGCTCGGCGGCATGCTGACCAACTTCAAGACCATCCAGACCCGTATCAAACGCCTGCATGACCTCGAAAAGATGGAAGAAGAAGGCACCTTTGATGTTCTGCCTAAGAAAGAAGTCATCGTGCTCCGTCATGAAATGGCCAAACTGGAAAAATATCTCGGCGGCATCAAGGAAATGAAGAAACTGCCGGATGCAATCTTTGTCATTGATCCGCGCAAAGAACACAATGCCATCATGGAAGCCCGCAAGCTCCATATCCCTGTGGTTGCCACTGTGGATACGAACTGCGATCCTGATGAAATCGATTATCTGATGCCTGCCAACGATGACGCGATCCGTGCGGTCCGTCTGCTGACCAGCAAGATGGCCGATGCCATCCTCGAAGGCAAGGCCGCTGCTGTCGATGAAGAAGAAGCAGCTGCTGCAGAAGAAGCAGAAGCTGAAAAGACGGAAGAAGCTGCTGAATAATCTTCTGTCATATGGGTATGGAACCACAGGGCCCTCCCACAGGCAGTGGTTCCGCAACTAAGTCGCTGAGGAGGAATTACGATGCAAATCACTGCAAGTCTCGTAAAAGAACTGCGTGCCCGTACCGGTGCCGGCATGATGGACTGCAAAAAGGCCCTGAGTGCAACGGACGGAGACATGGATAAAGCTATCGATTACCTGAGAGAGAAGGGACTGTCCAAGGCTGCCAAGAAGGCAAGCCGTGTAGCGGCCGAAGGTATCGTGGAATGCTATGTCGATGAAGCCAACAAAGTGGCTGCCCTCGTGGAAGTCAACTGCGAAACCGACTTCGTCGCCAATACCGATGAATACAAGAACCTGGTCGCTTCCATTGCCAGACATATCGCTGCCTGCAAGCCTGCCGACATGGATGCCCTGATGGCTCAGACCTTTACCGGTACTGACAAGACTCTGAAGGATGTCATTACCGAAGCTATCGCCAAGATCGGTGAAAAAGTGGATCTCCGCCGCTTCACGGTCTATGAATACGGCAATCATACCCTCGGCCATTATATCCACGGCGCCGGCAAAATCGGTGTCATGGTGGAACTGGAAGGCGGGGACGAAGAAGTTGCCAAGCATGTAGCCATGCAGATCGCAGCTGCTGCTCCGTCCTGGCTCGACCGCACCCAGGTGCCTCAGGATGTCCTGGATCACGAGAAGGAAGTCCTTTCTGAACAGGCCCGGAACGAAGGCAAGCCTGAAAAGATCATCGAAAAGATGGTCATCGGCCGTCTGCAGAAATTCTACAAGGAAAACTGCCTGGTCGATCAGGAATTCGTGATGGACAATGAAAAGACCATCAGCGGCCTGCTGAAGGAACACGGTGCCAAGGCACTGAGATTCGTCCGTTATCAGCTGGGCGAAGGCATCGAAAAGAAGAAGGAAGACTTCGCTGCTGAAGTCCAGAGCTTCATGAATAAATAATTTTTCCGGAACCGTATAAAAGGGAGCACTGTAAGGTGTTCCCTTATTTTTTGGGTAATGCCTGCTGATTTAGCCTTGCATGAACCAGTAAATTCTCATATAATGGCATTAGGTTATTTGTACGGGACAAAAAACCATGGGAGGGACAGTTTGATGTCGGCTAAAAGAAAATTCAAACGCGTAATTCTCAAACTTAGCGGTGAGGCCCTGGCTGGAGAGAAGGGCTATGGCATCGACCCGGCAACGGTGGACAATATTGCCGGACAGATCCAGGCAGTGCGGGAAAGCGGCCTTGATGTAGCGGTCGTCAATGGCGGCGGCAACATCTGGAGAGGGCTTTCCGGCAGTTCCAAGGGTATGGACAGAGCGACTGCCGATTATATGGGGATGCTGGCTACGGTCATCAATTCCCTGGCTCTGCAGGATGCACTGGAAAACCGCGGTGTACCCACCCGTGTACAGACGGCTATTGAAATGAGACAGATCGCGGAACCCTATATCCGGCGCCGGGCAGTACGGCATCTGCAGAAAGGCCGTGTGGTCATTTTTGCCGCCGGTACGGGGAATCCTTACTTTTCGACGGATACGACAGCTGCTCTGAGAGCTGCCGAGATCGAAGCCGATGCCATCCTGATGGCCAAAAAGGGTGTCGACGGGGTCTATGACAGCGATCCCAAGAAAAATCCCGATGCAAAGAAGTTCGACCATCTGGATTACATCGAAGTCATACAGAAGAATCTCGGAGTCATGGATTCCACAGCAATCAGTCTCTGCATGGACAACCATATCCCCATTGTCGTCTTCAACATCGACAAGTCCGGAAATATCATGAGGGCAGCTGCCGGAGAAGAAATCGGAACCCTGGTAGGAGGATTTTGATGGCTACAATCGAAGAACTGAAAGTAAAAAGTGAAGAGAAAATGACGAATGCGATCAAGGCACTCCGTTCGGAGCTTGCCTCCATCCGTACGGGCCGGGCGACGCCGTCCCTGCTGGATCGCATCAAAGTGGATTATTACGGGGCACCGACGCCGGTCAATCAGCTGGCCAATGTGACCGTTCCTGAACCTCGGCTCATCGTCATCCAGCCGTGGGATAAGAATCTGCTGAAACCCATCGAAAAAGCAATCATGACGAGTGATCTGGGCATCAACCCCAACAATGACGGTTCCGTCATCCGCCTGAATCTGCCCCTGCTCACGGAAGAGCGCCGTAAGGAACTTGCCAGGATGGTCGGCAAGAAAGGGGAAGCTTCCCGTGTGGAAATCCGGAATATCCGCCGCGATTTCAATGACGCTGTCAAAAAGGCACTGAAAGCGAAGGAAATCACTGAGGACGATGCCAAGGATGCAACGGATGTCAGCCAGAAACTGACGGACAAGTTCATGAAGCAGCTTGAAGAAGTCCTGGCGAAGAAAGAAAAGGAAGTCATGTCGGTCTGATGGGTACGGCCATGGCACCTGATCTGCTTGCACGGCCTCTTGCCAAAGCCCTTGCAATGGCGGAGAAAGCGGGCTGGCAGGTGGAAATCAGAAGAGCGGAACCTTTTTTCCGCCGTAAGGAGCTAGTCTGGTCCGACGACCGCGCTTATGTCCTTAAGCAGGTAGTCGAATCTGACCATAAATTATTACTATATGTCGGTTGTCGATTTTGAAAGGGGGTGTACTGTAAATGGCACATAAGATTGATCAAGATGCATGCATCGGCTGCGGTTCCTGCGCTGGTACCTGCCCGGTAGGTGCAATCTCTGAAGACAATGGCAAGTACAAAGTTGATGAAGCTACTTGCATCGACTGCGATGCTTGCTCCGGCGGTTGTCCGGTCGGCGCTATCAAAGCTGAGTAATCTCAGGCTTTCGGCGCAATGCGCAGCCCGCATCTGCAGGCTGCGCTCATTTTTTTACAGGGGAAACAGATGATGCTGAAGAAATTATTTGTGCGCAGCAAGAACTCGGAAGCTGATGGACCGGCAGTCTCACAGGTGATGGACTCCGGACTGGATGCTGCAAAGATTCCCCGGCATGTGGCCGTCATCATGGATGGCAATGGCCGCTGGGCCCAGAAGCAGGGAAAACCCAGGACCTTTGGCCATGCAGCAGGCGCCCGTGTCCTGCGGAATATCGTCAAATATGCTGATTCTCTCGGAATTGAAGCGCTTACAGCGTATGCGTTTTCAACGGAAAACTGGAAACGGCCTGTGACGGAGGTCCGTTTCATCATGAATCTGCTCATCGAGTACCTGACGAAGGAACTGGATGAGTTCAAAGAATATGACGTCCGCATGCGTTTCCTGGGCAGCCGGGAAGGACTGCCGCAGGCTGTCCTCGATAAGATGGACGAGGCTGTGGAGGAAACGCGTGACAATAAAGGAATCCGTCTTTCCATTGCAATCAACTACGGCGGTCAGGATGAGATCCTCCATGCCATGCGGGAAATCGCCGCACTGGTACAGGAGGGGAAGCTGACGCCGGATCAGATAACCAAAGGCGTGATCGAAGACCACCTGTACACGAAGGGCCTTCCGGCGCCCGATCTGCTCATCCGTACGGGCGGTGACCTGCGTGTCAGCAATTTCCTGCTGTGGCAGATCGCTTACTCGGAAATCTGGACCACACCGACATACTGGCCTGATTTTACGGAGGACCTCTTCCGGGAGGCCATTTTGAGCTATCAAAAAAGAGACCGCCGCTTCGGCGGTCTGACGAAGGGAAAGTAAAAAGTAATGGGACAAAGAATCCGTACAGCTGTCATTGCCGTTCCAATCGCCCTGCTCCTGATCAAGCTGGGCGGCCTGTGTTTTGCAGCAGGGGTCCTGCTCCTGGCCTGCGTGGCATGGCATGAATACCGCACCATGCTGCTGCAGACGGGTTATCCTCTTTACAGGATATTTGCCCTGCTTTCTGTCATCTGCCAGATTGCGGCGGCAGCGCTGGGAAAGCCGGCCTGGCTGACACCCATCGTCACCGTGTCCGCCCTGTGCATCCTGCTGGATGGGCTTTTCCATTATTCAAAGGGAAAATGGCCGGAAAACGCGGGACTTTCGTGTCTGGCCGTCCTGTATATCGGGCTGCCTTTTGCTCATTTCATCCTGCTCAGGGAACTGACGGGTCCGGTCCATCAGGTGCCGGTCTGGGGCAGCATGTCCCTCGGAGAGGCACTCCTCTGGACCGTCATGTTCGGGACCTGGGCGAGCGACACCTTTGCCTATTTCGGAGGGCGGGCCATGGGACACACGCCCCTGGCGCCGGCTGTCAGTCCGCATAAGACCCGTGAAGGTGCCGCCTGGGGGTTTGCGGGGTCCGTCGCTGTCGTCCTGCTGATGGGATCGGTGTGGCTCGGCTTTCCGCTGGGGGAAACTTTTCTCCTGAGCCTCATCGTGGGCATCTTTGCTCCTCTCGGCGATCTCGTCGAGTCCATCCTCAAGCGGAGCTGCGGCATCAAGGACTCTGGAAATTTCTTCCCGGGTCATGGCGGCGTCCTTGACCGCTGCGACAGCCTGATGTTTTCTGTGCCGCTTTCGTATTATTTCATTACGCTCGTCATGCTTTCATGACGGCAGGAGGGATTGTGCATGAAATCCATCGCCCTTTTGGGGTCGACCGGATCCATCGGGACCCAGACCCTTGATGTCATCAAACAGAATCCGGACCGTCTCCGGGTGGCAGCTCTCGCTGCACGCAGCAACGATGTGCTGATGGAAGAACAGATCCGTACGTTCAAACCGAAACTGGCTGCTCTTTCCGATCCTGAAGCAGCTCTGCGCCTGAAGAAACGCTATCACGGGCCGACGGAGATCCTTGCCGGTGAAGAAGGCATCATGGCAGCTGCGTCCTGTGCCGAGGCCGATACCGTCCTGGGCGCCATGGTCGGCTACGCCGGCCTGAAACCGACGCTTGCTGCCGTCAGGGCAGGGAAGGATCTGGCGCTTGCCAACAAGGAAACCCTTGTGGCTGCCGGGAGCCTCGTCCTGGATGCAGTCCGCAGGGCCGGCGTGAAGCTGACCCCTGTCGACAGCGAGCACAGTGCGATTTTCCAATGTCTCCAGGGCAGCCGTCACGGCGAGATGGCGCGTATCCTGCTAACCGCTTCAGGCGGCCCGTTCCGCGGCCGGAAGCGGGAGGAACTGGCACACGTCACGGTGGCGCAGTGCCTGCAGCATCCGACCTGGAGCATGGGGACGAAGGTGACGATCGATTCGTCGACCCTTGCGAACAAGGGACTGGAAGTCATCGAGGCACACTGGCTCTTTGCTGCCGGCTATGATCAGATCGTGCCCGTCGTCCATCCCCAGAGCATTGTCCACTCCCTCGTCGAGTATAAGGACGGTGCGGTCATGGCTCAGCTGGGAGCGCCCGATATGCGGCTGCCCATCCAGTATGCGCTGAGCTGGCCCGAACGCTGGGATTCGCATTTCCGAACGCTGGATCTCCTGTCGTGCGGACCGCTCACTTTTGAAGCACCGGATACGGATGTATTCCGCTGTCTTCCCCTTGCCATCGAGTGCGGACGCCGCGGCGGGACCCTGCCCTGTATCTTCAACGCGGCCAACGAAGTGGCTGTGGCGGCCTTTATCAAGGGCCGGCTGAACTTCCTCGGGATCGCGGACCTGATTGCCCGGACGCTTGACGCGATGACCCCGGAATTTGACCTGACGTACGAAACCATTGTAGAAACGGACCGCAAGGCGCGGGAAACAGCACAGCGCATTGCGGCCTCTATGGAGGAAGTATAAAGTGACTGCATTGCTGGCGGGCATCATCGTTTTCGGTGTGCTTATCTCCGTCCACGAACTTGGCCATTTCCTGATGGCCAAGGCCGTGGGAATGAAAGTGGAAGAATTTGCCATCGGCTTTGGCCCGCGTCTGTATCAGACCGAAGACAAGGGAACGAAATACAGTCTCCGGCTCATCCCCATGGGCGGGTACAACCGCATTGCCGGGATGGAGCCCGGGGAAGAGGACACACCGGACGGGTTTGCCACAAAACCGATCTGGGCCCGGATGCTCGTCATCCTGGCAGGCGTGACCATGAATTTCGTCCTTTCTTTCGTGATTTTTTTTGGACTTTTTTTTGTGACCGGCATGGATGTGCCGGTCAATGAACCTGTCCTGGGCAGGATCTCTGCAGGACAGCCGGCTGCGGAGGCAGGCCTCCTCGAAGGGGACCGGATCCTTTCCATCGGCGGCACAGAGCTGAAGGAATGGAACGATATCCGCAGCGTCATCGATAAGGGACAGGGAAAACGTGTGACCGTTGTCATCCGCCGCGGTGACAGGGAACTGACAAAAGAAGTAGTGCCCCGTTTCATCCCGGAAGCGAAGCGGTACATGATCGGCGTTTCGCCGCGCTTTGAGAAGAAAGAACTCGGCCTGGGCGACAGCCTGAAGTATGCGGCCATGGCGGAAAAACGCATCACCGTCGGTATGCTGGACGGCCTGCGTCAGATCGTGACCCGCAAGGCTTCTGCAGAACTGACCGGACCGATTGGCGTTGCCCAGATGGCGGGCAGTGTCGCCGAGGAGGGCATGGCATCGCTGATGAGCTTCATTGCCTTCCTGTCCCTGAACCTCGCCATCCTGAATCTGCTCCCCGTGCCCGCCCTTGACGGCGGTCAGTTCCTGATCCTCGTCGCGGAAGGCCTTTTGGGGCATACACTCAAACCCAGAATGAAAATGGGCATCCAGGCAGTCGGCGTCGCTTTTATCCTGGCGCTGACGCTCTATGCCACCATCCATGATATTATGCGATAGGAGGTCTTTTGCATGGAAAGACGAAAATCCCGGGTCGTCCGGATCGGATCTGTTGCAATTGGCGGCAGTAATCCGGTAGCCATCCAGTCCATGACCAATACGAAGACCGAGGATGTGGAAGCGACAGTCCGGCAGATCGATGAACTGACGGATCTGGGCTGTGAGATCATCCGCTGCGCTGTCCCGACCATGGAGGCTGCGGAAGCCCTGCGGTCCATCAGGGCACGGATCCGCATCCCTCTGGTGGCCGATATCCATTTCGACTACAGACTGGCCCTTGCCGCCATTGCCTCCGGTGTGGACGCACTGCGCCTCAACCCCGGCAACATCGGCGGACCGGAGCCCGTCAGAGCTGTCGTGAGCGCTGCCCGGGAGCGTCATATCCCCATCCGGATCGGCGTCAATGCAGGCTCCCTGCCGCAGGACATCCTCCGGCGGGACGGGCACCCCACACCGCAGGGCATGGTGGAGGCAGCCTGGCGCCATATTCATATTTTGGAAGAAATGGATTATAATGATATCGTTATTTCCCTGAAGGCGCACGACGTACCCATGACTGTGGATGCTTACCGGCTGCTGGCGGGTGAGTGCGATTACCCGCTGCATCTGGGCATCACCGAGGCAGGAACGGTCCACACGGGGATCATCAAATCCGCCGTGGGCATCGGCACCCTGCTGGCGGAAGGCATCGGGGATACGGTCCGCATTTCCCTGACCGGGGATCCGCGGCCCGAGGTCACGACGGCCTATGAAATCGAAAAAGCGCTGGGCCTGCGCAGCTATGGCCCCACACTCGTATCCTGCCCGACCTGCGGCCGTACGAGCGTCAACCTTGCCGCGATGGCGGCGGAAGTGGAAAAGAACCTGGCTTCCATCCGGGAGCCGATCACAGTCGCCGTCATGGGCTGTGTCGTCAATGGCCCGGGGGAAGCCCGGGAAGCTGATGTGGGCATTGCCGGCGGGAAAGGGGAAGGACTCCTCTTCCGCCGGGGGAAGATCCTGCGGAAAGTCCCCGAGGCCGAGCTTGTGCCCCAGCTGTTTGCAGAAATCCAAAAAATTCTTGTCGAAAGGAAGTCAAAGTAATGCGCGTTTCCAAACTGTATGCACCGACCCTTCGTGAGGTACCGGCTGAGGCGGTCCTCGAAAGCCATAAACTGATGCTGCGCGCCGGTTATATCCGGAAGCTGGCAGGCGGTCTGTATTCGTACCTGCCCCTGGCCTGGAGGAGCATCAGGAAAATCGAACAGATCATCCGGGAGGAAATGGACCGTACCGGGGCCCAGGAAATCATGATGCCCATCGTGCAGCCTTCCGAAATCTGGAAGGAAAGCGGCCGCTGGGATGTATACGGTGAGGAAATGTTCCGTCTGCGTGACCGGCACGGCCGGGAGTTCTGCCTGGGACCGACGCATGAAGAGATGATCACGACACTCGTCAAGAATGAACTCCACTCCTATCGGCAGCTGCCGACGAACCTCTATCAGATCCAGAGCAAGTTCCGGGACGAGAAGCGTCCCCGTTTCGGCCTGATGCGGAGCCGGGAGTTCATCATGAAGGATGCGTACTCCTTCGATGCCGATGATGCCGGCCTCGATGTGTCCTATAAAAAGATGTATGATGCCTATTCCCGCATCTTTGACCGCTGCGGACTGAAGTACCGTCCTGTGGAAGCGGACCCTGGAGCGATCGGCGGCAACGGCTCCCATGAATTCATGGGGATCGCCGACAGCGGGGAAGCGGGCATCGTCTACTGCGATACCTGTGAATACGCAGCCGATGTGGAAAAAGCCGAATGCGCACCCCTTGCGGCTCCGGAAGAGGCGCCGCTGCCTCTGGAAAAGCGCAGTACTCCGGGCTGCAATACGATCGAAGCTGTCTGCAGCTTCCTCAAGGCACCCATCACAAAGAGCGTCAAGGCCGTGGCTTTCACGTCCGAGCTGGGCGGCCTCGTCCTGTGCTTTGTACGTGGCGACCACGAAGTCAATGAAATCAAGGTCGCCAATGCCATCGGTGCCAACGAAGTGGCGATGGCTCCGGATGATATGATCCGTGAAGCCGGCACGGTGCCCGGATTCATGGGCCCCATCGGCCTCGATACGAAGAAATGCACGATCCTCATCGATTCGACGGTCATGAACATGCACAATGTGTGCTGCGGCGCCAATGCAAAGGATGTCCACTATGTGAACGCCGAGCCGTCCCGCGATTTTGTCTGTACGAAGGTCCTGGATATCCGCACGGCTGTAGCCGGCGACAAATGCCCTCACTGTGAAGGCCATCTGAAAGAAGCCCGCGGCATCGAAGTCGGCCAGGTCTTCAAACTGTATACCAAATATTCCGCGGCTCTGGGTGCCAACTATCTGGACGTCAATGGTGCGGAGAAACCCATGTACATGGGCTGCTACGGCATCGGTGTGGGCCGCACGCTTGCGGCCGTGGTGGAACAGTATCATGACGCTAACGGGATGATCATGCCCAGGAGCATCGCTCCCTATGAAGTAATCGTCCTGCCTCTGAATATGAAGGACGGAGCCTGCGTACAGAAAGCTGAGGAAATCTACCATACGCTCAACGCAAATGGTATCGATACCATCCTGGATGACCGCGATGAGCGTGCCGGCGTCAAATTCAAGGATGCGGATCTGATCGGCTATCCCGTACGCATCGTCATCGGAACGAAGACCATGGCCCGCAATGCCATGGAAGTCAAGGTCCGCTGTACGGGTGCGATGAGTGACGTACCCCTTGATGGAGATTATGTGACTGCCCTCAGGGACATCCTGGAGCAGACACTCTGATTGTGCGTCCGGGCAGGCCGGAATGCCTGCGCGGAGCCTGAGGAGGGAAGATATGGAGCCGGTTCTCATCTGGCATCTGACCCTGCGGATCTTTCTGGCTGTGCTGCTGGGCGGCGTCATCGGCCTGGAACGCAGCGCCGGAGACCGGCCGGCGGGTCTCAGGACCCATGTCCTCGTGGCTGCCGGATCGGCGCTCCTGATGATTGTCTCGATTTATGGGACGGACGGCGTGACCCAGTCGCGCGACCCTTCCCGGATTGCTTCCCAGGTGGTGAGCGGCATCGGTTTCCTCGGTGCCGGGACCATCCTGCATGAAGGTATGACGGTCAAGGGCCTTACCACGGCTGCCAGCCTCTGGATCGTCTCGGCAATCGGCCTGACCGTCGGCTGCGGGATGTACACGCTGGGAGTCGTGGCGACGGTCCTGACATTCGTCACGCTGAAACTCGTCCGCGGACTGGAAAAGAAAGTCCTGCCTGAAGGCAGAAACGTAAAATGGAAGGTCCGCATGCTGATCTCGAGCAACCCCGATGATATGGCAAATATCCTCGAATACATGAGGCGGCTCAATGTCAAGGTACGTGTCCTGGGTATCACGAACCACCCCGCGGAGAACAATATCGCTGTGACGTTGAGCCTGCGGATCAGTAAATTCGACAATGCCCACCAGATCCTGGAAAACATCAAGAAACAGCCTGCCGTGGAGCGGATTGAAATTTTGGAAGAATAGGGGAGGGAACTTTGAAATCAAAGTGTTATCGACTGATCCCCAATAAGGATCGCTTCCTGTCCTTTATGAAAACAATAGAATTATCACCGGAACAGCAGCATTGTCTGGACCGGCTGGTCCTGGACCATGTGGAGATCGACTGCAGTGCCAATACGTGGAAAGTGGCATTCGATGCAGTGACGAATCCACTGGAGGAACAAAACCTGGCAGCGGTGGGTGCAAAACTTGCCGCTGCCTGTGCTGTTGCCAGGGTCAGTTTCAGCAATGAGCATGCGGAGCCTTTTTATCCCCCCTGGGAGGAGGACCGGCCCCTGCCGGAACTGCCGCCCGACGAGGATGTGCCAGAAGCCCAGGAAGAATGCGGTGATGACGGGGATGATGACGTTTCTTCCTCGGAAAACGAAGTCTTCCAGAGCAGGGCCTACCAGGATGCACTCCGGGCCCTGCGCGGCGAAACGGCGGGACCTAAGGAAAACGGTGTCATCTACGGTCACAAGATCACCAAAAAACCCCGGACCATGGATGAAGTCGTGGAGGAGGAGAACGGGGTCGTCGTGGAAGGGACCATTGTCAAATATGATATCCGGGAACTGCGCACCAATGCCGTGATCCTCTCCATCTATGTGGCAGATGATACGAATGGCATCCTCGTCAAGATGCGTTTCGGTGAACGGGAAGGCAATGATCTCATCAAGAACAAAAAGGCCTGTGAAGACCTTCAGAAAAAGCTGCCCGTCGGATCCAGGATCCTGATCCAGGGAAACGTGGCCGTCGATAAATATGCCAATTCCGAGCTTGTCATGTCCAGTGTAAAAGGCATCATGCTCGAGCAAAAAGAAAAGCGGATGGACTGTGCTGAAACAAAGCGGGTCGAGCTCCACTGCCATACCAAGATGAGCAAGATGGACGGACTGACGCCCATGAAGGAACTTGTGGATACGGCGGCGGGCTGGGGGCATAAGGCACTGGCCATCACGGACCACGGCGTCGTCCAGGCCTTCCCCTTCTGCTATGACGAAGCAAAAGTCATGGCCGAGAAGGGTAAACCCATCAAACTGATTTACGGCGTGGAAGGTTATCTGACCCACAGCCTGGAAGATCGCAAGAATTACCATATCATCCTGCTTGCCAAAAACATTGCGGGACTGCGCAATCTGTACCGCCTGATCTCCCTGTCCCATCTGCAGTATTTTGGCGGCAAGCCCAAGCGGCCCCGCATGACGAAGGCCCTCATCGATCAGTACCGCGACGGTCTGATCGTCGGTTCCGCCTGTGCGGCCGGGGAAATCTACCGTGCCATCCTGGCGGGGGCATCCCACGAAGAACTGGTTGAGCTGGCTTCTTTTTACGATTATCTGGAAGTCCAGCCTCTGCGGAACAACCAGTATCTGCTCCGGGACGATACCCATCCGGAGATCAAAAGTCTGGAAGATCTGGAAAATATCAACAGGACCATCCTGTCCCTGGGCGATGAACTGGGCAAACTGACCGTCGCCACCTGCGACGTCCATTTCCTCAATCCTGAAGACGGCCTGGCACGGAAGATCCTCCAGGCCGGCATGGGGTTCCCAGATGAGGAACAGCCGCCCCTGTACCTGCGTACCACCGAAGAGATGCTGCAGGAATTTTCCTATCTGGGAAAGGAACGGGCCTACGAGATCGTCGTTACCAATACGAACAAAATCAGTGACCTCATCGAGGATTTCAAGCCGGTACCGGACCGGGATCAGCTGTATTCGCCGTCTATCCCGGGCGCGGAGCAGAAAGTGGAATCCATGTCGTATGCCCGGGCTCATGAACTGTACGGACCCAAACTCCCGAAGATCGTGGAGGACAGGCTGAAGAGCGAACTTTCGTCGATCATCGGCAACGGCTTCTCCGTCCTCTATTACATCGCCCATCTGCTTGTCAAAAAATCGAACGATGACGGCTACATGGTAGGTTCCCGGGGCAGTGTCGGTTCGTCCTTTGTGGCAACGATGCTGAACATCACGGAAGTCAATCCCCTGGTGCCGCACTACCGCTGCCCCCACTGTTTCCATACGGAATTCTTTACGGATGGGAGCGTCGGTTCCGGTTTTGACCTGCCCGAGAAGAACTGCCCCGAATGCGGGACTCCCATGGTCCGGGACGGCCATAATATCCCGTTTGCTGTATTCCTGGGTTTCCATGGCGACAAGGTCCCTGATATCGACCTGAATTTCTCCGGCGAATATCAGCCCCGGGCTCATAAATACACGGAAGAACTCTTTGGCCGCGACAATGTGTTCCGGGCCGGCACGCTTGGCACCATCAAGGACAAGACCGCCTACGGCTATATCAAGAAATATTATGAAAGCCGCGGCGAAGCCAAACGGAGCGCCTTCATCGAGAGCCTGATCCCGAAACTGACGGGAGTCAAGCGGACGACGGGCCAGCATCCCGGCGGGATCGTCGTAATCCCGCGCAATCTGGATGTCCATTACATCACGCCCGTTTCCTATCCGGCCGATGATGCCACCGTCGGGACCATCACGACGCATTATGATTTCCATTCCATCGACGAACGGATCGTCAAGCTCGATATCCTCGGCCACGATGATCCGACGGTCATCAAGATGCTCGATCAGATGCTGGGCGAAAATTACTGCCGTCACATCCCCATCGGGGATCCGGACACGATGGAACTTTTCCTGAGCACCAGATCCCTGGGTGTCACGCCCGAGGAGATCGGCAGCGAAGTGGGGACCTATGGCGTGCCGGAATGCGGCACCCGGTTCGTCCGGCAGATGATCTCCGATGTAAAGCCGAAGAATTTTTCCGATCTGCTGAGGATTTCCGGCTATTCCCACGGGACGGACGTGTGGCTGAACAATGCCCAGGATCTGATCCGCGGCGGGACGCCGACGGAAGATACCATTTCGACGCGTGACGATATCATGAACTGGCTGATCAATAAAGGGATGGAACCCAGCATGGCTTTCGGCATCATGGAGTGGAGCCGGAAGGGCAAGGCCCATAAGAAAGGATTCAAGCCGGATCAGCTGGAAGCTTTCAAAGCAGCAAACATTCCGGAATTCTATATCAAAGCCTGTCAGACCCTGCAGTATCTGTTCCCGAAAGCCCACGCGGTGGCTTATGTCCTGTCGGCTTACCGGATCGCGTACTGCAAGGTCCATCATCCCAAAGAATTCTACTCCGCCTACTTTACGATCCGGGCCCCGCATTTCGATTATGTCCAGGTCCACAAAGGCATCAATTACATGCGGCAGTTCATCAAGAACGTGAATCTCCAGGGCACAAAGGCGTCCGTCAACGACAAGGATACGGCGACCTATATGGAACTGGCCGTGGAGATGCTGGCAAGAGGCTTCGTCTTTGAGGACGTGGACCTTTACAGATCCGATGCGCACCGTTTCCTGGTGACGGAGAAAGGGCTGCTGCCGCCCCTTGGCGCAATCGGCGGCATCGGCGGCGTGGCGGCGGAAGGCATCGTGGCCGCCCGTAAGGCAGGGCCCTTCATTTCCAAGGAAGATCTGCGGAACCGGGCCAAGATCAGCAGCACGGCGGTCGAAATCATGTCCGATCTGGGCATCACGAAGGACCTGCCCGAGACGGATCAGATCGAGCTTTTCTGACAGAGCCGGAGACTGGAAAAAAGTCCTCTTTTGGGTTGCTTTTCCTTGCGTTACCGCCTCCGGAGTGTTATAATGTTACAGAAAACTGAGGCAGACCTTAGAGAGTGGGTATTTATACCCGCTCTTTCGTTTACTTACAGGGAAAGAGAGACAGGTGCCCGCTATGGACAAAAAAATGATCGTGGAAAAAGTGGCTGAGCTGGCCCGGCCGATCGCGGAAGCTTGCGGCGTGGAACTTGTGGATGTGGAGTATGTGCGGGAACGGGACTGGTACCTGCGCGTCTACATCGACAAGGAAGGCGGCATTGATATCGACGATTGTTCGGCAGTCAGCAGTGAACTGGAAAAGGCACTGGATGCCGGGGATTTCATCAAGGAAAAATACTATCTGGAAGTTTCTTCGCCCGGAATCGACCGTCCCCTGAAAAAGGACAAGGATTTTACGGACCATTACGGGCAGAAGGTGGATCTGGTCTTTTATGCGCCCTATGAGGGAAAGAAGAACTGGACCGGTCTGGTGCTCGTTTCCCACGACCCTGCCTTTCTCGTAGTCAAGGATTTCAGGAACAGGAAGCTGACCATCGACAGGAAATTGATTGCGTCGGTGCGTCCTCATCTGGATTTTTAGGAAGGAATAAGGAGGAAATAAAAAGTGAATGCAGATTTCGTGAAGGCCATTGCGCAGCTGGGGAAGGAGAAAGGGATCTCCGTCGACGTCCTCTACAGCGCTGTGGAAGAAGCGCTCATCACTGCGTACAAGAAAAATTTCGGCTCGGCCCAGAATGTCCGTGTCTCCATGGATAAGGCCAACGGCGAAATCAAGGTGTTCTCCCGCAAGACCATCGTGGAGGAAGTCACGAATCCCCAGACCGAGATTTCTCTGGAGGAAGCCCGCAAGATCAATGATCATTATGAGGCCGGCGATGTTATGGAAGAAGAAATCACGCCGAAGAATTTCGGCCGCATCGCTGCTCAGAATGCCAAGCAGGTCATTGTACAGCGCATCCGCGAAGCGGAACGGGGCATGGTCTATGCACGCTATTCCGACCGGGAGAACGATATCGTTACCGGCACGGTGCAGCGCATCGAGGGCAAAAATGTATTCATCGACCTCGGCAGTGCGGAAGGGACCCTGCTCCCGAATGAGCAGATCCCCAATGAAAAATACGATTATCATCAGCGTCTGAAGTGTTATGTGGTGGAAGTCAAGAAGACGACAAAAGGTCCTCAGATCATCCTTTCCCGGACGCATCCGGGGCTCCTGAAACGGCTGTTCGAGCTGGAAGTCTCCGAGATCCAGGACGGCACCGTCGTGATCGACAGCGTTGCCCGTGAGCCGGGCATGCGGTCCAAGATTGCCGTCCACAGCACGAATCCGAACGTCGATCCTGTCGGAGCCTGCGTCGGCCCGAAGGGGATCCGCGTCCAGACTGTCGTGGACGAACTCCATGGTGAAAAAGTCGATATCGTGAAATACAGCGAAGATCCGGAAGAATATGTGGCCAATGCGCTTTCCCCTGCCAAAGTCGACAAAGCGGTCGCTGACAGGGATAAAAAGATCTGCCGCGTGATCGTGCCGGATTTCCAGCTTTCCCTCGCCATCGGCAAGGAGGGACAGAATGCCCGCCTTGCGGCTAAACTGACGGGCTGGAAGATCGATATCAAGAGCGAGTCCCAGGCAGCCGGTGAACAGCCTGAGGCTGATGGCAGCGGTGACGCAGAATGAAGACGAAGAAAATCCCGCAGCGGACCTGCATCGGCTGCGGACAGACAAAATCCAAGAAAGAACTGATCCGTATCGTACGCCGTCCGGACGGGACCATTGCCCTTGACCGGAGCGGCAAGCTGGCCGGCCGGGGCGCGTATGTCTGCCCCGATCCGGAATGCATCAGCAGGGCAATCCATTCCAGGAGCCTGGAACGGGCCCTGCAGGTCCCGGTCCCGCCGGAGACGAAGGATGCACTGCTGACGGAGCTTTCTCATGAAGAGTGAACGTGAATTGTATTTTGCCCTGGGGCTGGCTCAGAAAGCCGGCAAACTCGCTTCGGGCGACCAGGGTGTGGAAGATGCCCTGAAAAAAGGACAGGGCTGTCTGGTACTTATGGCCCCGGATGTGTCCGACCGGACCAGGGAAAGGCTGGAAGGGCTGTGCCGCCGCTATGGCGTCCCCCTCAGACTAGGCCTTCCCATGGCAGAGATGGGACAAGCGGTTGGCCGGGCGCCCCGGGCAGCTGTCGTGGTGCTGGATCATCACTTTTTACAGCTGATGATGTAAGCCAATTGGAGGTGTGCGGATGACAAAATTTAGAATATATGAAATTGCCAAAGAAGCGAACAGAGATATCAAGGATGTCATGAACGTCCTGCAGAAACACAAGGTCGCCGTGAAGAGCAGCCTGAATTCGGTGGATGAAAGCATGCGCGAGCTCGTGCTGAAGGAGCTTTCGGGCAAAAAGACCGAAGCTCCGAAAGCGCCCCGTCCCGAAACCCAGTCCAGGAAGACACCGGCTGCCCCGGAAAAAAGCGGTGAGAAGGCAGCGGCCTCTGTGCATACTGCGCCCGCACACAAGGCTTCCGCAGCAGCCACTGAAGCTGCGGACAGGACAACGCAGAAACCGGATTCCCGCCAGGAGACCCGCAGCGGCCGGCCCGGCGACGGCCAGCAAAGCCGCAGCCATGACAGGCATGGCAGCCATAATGGCTCCTTTACGGGAAATAACGTCCGCGGAGACAGCCGCGACCGCCAGGACGGCCGGGATTCCAGGAATCCCCGCCGAGAGAACCGGGATGGCCGCGGCAGCGGTACCCGCAGTGAGGGCAGGGACAATGCCCGCCGCAGCGACGGCCGCGGCAGCAGCTTCAATCGCAGCGGCGACCGGATGAATGTACAGGGCCAGGGAAACGGCTCCGGCCATGCTAATTTCCGCCGCAACAGCAATAATAACCGCGGCGGCAGCGCGCACGGCGACGCACAGACGCGGAAAAACGGCCAGCACAATGGCCGTACGGAATCCCCGGTGGGCATGAACAGCGCCCATGCGGGAAAGGATATGGGCAAACACGGCAATAATTTTGCCCGCAAGGATAAAAAAGAGAAAATCAAGGGTTCTTACGCAAGCCGTGAGACTCGTCAGACTCACAGCGCGGATCATATGGTAAAGAATCATAAGAACAGGAAACAGAATCAGAACTCCACAGCCATGCAGAAGAAGACAGAAATCGTGAGACCCAGCAGTGTCGAGGTGGGCGAGAGCATCAGTGTCAAGGAATTTGCCAGACTGCTTGGCCGTGATGTGAACGAAATCATCAAAAAACTCTTTATGCTGGGCAAGATGGTGACAATCAACCAGGAAATCGATCACGAGACGGCGGAACTGGTCGGACTCGAATTCGACTGTGAAATCAAGGAACCGCCTCCTGAAGAAGATCCGACGGAAGTCCCCGAAGTGGAAGATGATCCTGCCCTGCGCGTGCCGAGACCGCCCGTCGTGACCGTCATGGGCCACGTCGACCACGGCAAGACGTCCCTGCTGGATGCCATCCGCAAGACCAATGTCACGGCCCGTGAAGCCGGCGGCATCACGCAGCATATCGGTGCCTACCGTGTCATCTGCCAGGGCCATCCCATCGTCTTCCTCGATACGCCGGGCCATGAAGCATTTACGGCCATGCGTGCCCGCGGGGCCCAGGTCACGGATATCGCGGTCCTCGTCGTCGCTGCCGATGATGGTGTGATGCCTCAGACTCTCGAGGCCATCAACCATGCCCGGGCGGCAAAAGTGCCCATCATCGTAGCCATCAACAAGATCGACAAGGAAGGGGCGAACCCCGACTTCGTCATGCAGCAGCTTTCTGAACACGGTCTGATCCCGGAAGCCTGGGGCGGCGATACCATCATGGTCCCCGTTTCAGCCCGGCAGAAGACAGGGATTTCCGACCTTCTGGAAATGATCCTTCTCGTGGCGGACATGCTGGAACTGAAGGCCAACCCGAAACTGCCGGCTCACGGCACGATCATCGAAGCCAAGCTGGATAAGGGCCGCGGCCCCGTGGCGACCGTCCTCATCGACAGAGGGACGCTGCATATCGGTGACTCCATCCTCTGCGGCACGACCTACGGCAAAGTCCGCGCCATGGTCAATGACCGGGGTGAAAAAGTCAAGAAGGCGCTGCCTTCGACGCCTGTCGAAGTGCTGGGCCTGAATGATGTCCCGGAAGCCGGCGACAGCATGGACGCGCTGGATGAGCATCTTTGCCGGTCCATTGCGGAAAAACGCCTGGCCAAGGCCAAGATGGAAGAACAGAAGAAAGCCAAGGTATCCCTGGATGATATCTTCAACCGCATCCAGGAAGGCGAAATGAAAGAACTGAACATCGTGGTCAAAGCCGATGTCCAGGGTACCATCGAAGCCCTGAACCAGGCCCTGACCAATATCAAGAACAGCGAAGTCAAGGTCGTCGTCGTGCATTCCGGTGTCGGCACGATCAACGAATCCGATGTCATGCTGGCCAGTGCTTCCAACGCCCTCATCATCGGCTTCAATGTGCGTCCGGACGCGAACGCCCGGAAAGCTGCGGACACGGAAAAGGTCGATATCCGGACCTACCGCGTGATCTACGATGCCCTGAACGACGTGCAGGCAGCCATCAAAGGCATGCTGGCACCGAAATTCAAGGAAAAGGTCATCGGCCATGTGGAAATCCGTAAAGTCATTCCCATCAACAAGGCCCTGATCGCCGGTGCTTATGTGAAGGACGGAAAGATCACCCGGACGGCGAAAGTCCGCCTCATCCGTGACGGTATCGTCATCCACGAAGGCGAACTGGATTCCCTGCGCCGTTTCAAGGATGATGTCAAAGAAGTGGCAGCCAGCTATGAATGCGGTCTGACCCTGCAGGATTATCGGGATATCCGTGAAGGGGATCAGCTCGAAGTCTATGTCATGGAAGAAGTCGCTGCTGAATAAGGAGTTAGAATGGGAAAACTGCGTGCAGAAAAATTACAGGCACTGATCAAACAGGAAATGAGCACCATGCTGATCCGCGATGTCAAGGATCCGCGGGTGAAATTTGTTACTGTGACGGGCGTGGAGGTCAGCAATGACCTTTCCTACGCCAAGATCTACGTGAGCCTTTACGGGACGGAAGAGCAGCAGGCACAGGCCTGGAAGGGCCTGCAGAGCGCTTTGGGCTTTTTCCGCAGTGAAATCGCCCGCCGCATCGACCTGCGGGTGGCTCCTGTCCTGAGTTTCCATAAGGACACGTCCATGGAATACAGCGCCCATATCGAATCCCTGCTGCGGGATATCAAAGAGAAAGAAGCCCATCATGAGTAAAGAACTGGATCTGAAGGGTATGTGGCAGATGCTGATGGGAGCCCGGTCGCTGGGCCTCGTGAGCCATGTCAGCCCTGACGGAGATACCCTCGGCGCCTGCCTGGGCCTTGCCCGGGTGCTGCAGGGGCAGGGAAAGGCCGTGCGTCTTTTTGTCGATGACGATGTGCCTGAAAATATGGATTTCCTGCCGGGCATCAGCGGGTATGAGCGGCCTCAGGCGGAGGCTTTCCAGGATTTTGATCTCGTCGTTTCGGTCGATGCCAGCTCAGCAGACCGCATGGGGCTTTGTGAGAAAACCCTCCGGGGAACGCTGGTCAATATCGACCATCATATTTCCAATACGCGGTATGCCGAATACCTGCTCCTTGACCCGGAAGCCTGTGCCACAGGGGAAATCATCTACGACATGCTGCAGGCAAACGGTATCGCCATCGATGACGGGACGGCACTGTGCCTGTATGTGGCCATCGTGACGGACTGCGGGTACTTTAAATACGCCAATACCACTGTCAAAGCCATGCGGGCAGGCGCTGATCTCCTGGGACACGGAATCAGGCCGGCAGAGATCTCGGACCGCCTGGAAACGAAGACCCGGGCGACGATGGAACTTCTGCGCAAAGTCCTGCCGACCCTGACCTTCTATGAGGACGGCAAAGTGGCTTCCATGGAAATCGGGTACGATCTCTATGACAGCACTGTGGCAACGGACAGCTTCATCTATTATCCCCGCTATATCGAAGGCGTGGATGCGGCGGTCATGTTCAAGCAGGTGGAAACTGCGGTGACGCGGGTCAGCATGCGTTCCAAAAAGGCGGATGTGGCCGCCGTGGCAGTGCAGTTCGGCGGCGGCGGACACGTCCGGGCCGCAGGCTGCAGCGTCAGGGCGCCCCTTGCGGAAGCAAAGGAACAGGTCATCGCGGCGCTTGTCGAAGCGGTAAGGAAAGTGGACTGATGGACGGGATCTTCAATGTACTGAAACCGCCCGGAATGACGAGCCACGATGTGGTGGGAGCCATGCGCAAACTCCTTGATATGAAGAAAATCGGCCATGGCGGCACGCTCGACCCGATGGCATCCGGAGTGCTGCCCGTCTTTACGGGGACGGCGACACGTTTCCTGGAGTATGCGGCCCATGAACGCAAGTCTTACCGGGCTGAACTGACTTTTGGTCTCCGGACGGATACGGGGGATCTGGAAGGCAGTGTCATTGCCGAAGGACCGGTCCGCACCGTACCGGATGCGGAACTGGAAGAGGTCCTGGCATCGTTTCGCGGAGCCGGGACCCAGATCCCTCCCATGTATTCCGCTGTCAGTGTCCAGGGCCAGAAACTTTACAAGCTTGCCCGCAAGGGCATCGAAGTCGAACGCGCGCCGCGTCCCATCACGATTTACGGACTGCGCCGTGTGGACTACGACGGACAGAAGCTGCTGTTTGATGTGGACTGTTCGAAGGGGACCTTCATCCGGACCCTGTGCGAGGATATCGCTGCGGCGCTCGGCATGGAGGGGACCATGAGCTTTCTGCTGCGGACCTCGGCCGGTGCCTTTACTCTGGCGACGGCCCATACCCTTGAAGAAATCGGGGCGGATCCGGAACGCTGCTGCGAGCCCGTGGAAACGATCCTTGCCGGCTTTCCCCGCCTTACGGTAAATGCGCTCCAGGGCAGGCGCATCGCCCAGGGCGTGGCGACGACGCTGCCCGGTCTTACAGAAGGGACCCTTTACTGCGTCGCCCTGGCAGACGGGCCCGTGATCGGCCTTGCCCGTGCGCAGGGAGGCCGTCTGAGAGCTCATAAAATCATTTTTATACCGGAAGTATCCAGAGACTCATGAGAATCATATCTGCATTAGAAGAACTGTATACGGAGAAGCCGGGACCGTCCGCTGTGGCCCTGGGGACCTTTGACGGGCTCCATCTGGGCCACCAGCGGGTCATCGGTGTAAGCAGCCGCTATGCGGAAAGCCACGGCCTGAAGAAGCTTGTCTTTACCTTCAGCAACCATCCGCTGGCAACGCTGAATCCGGAGCTGGAACCCCGGCGACTGCTCCTCAACGAGGATAAGGAACGCATCATGGCAGGACTCGGCGTCGATGTCCTGATCAATGTGCCCTTTACGAAGCGGCTCTCCCAGCTGTCGGCAGAAGGCTTTCTGGTCCTTCTCCGGGATCTGGGCGTCAAAGCTGTCAGCATCGGCATGAACTTCAGCTTCGGGTCCGGCGGCCGCGGCAATGTCCAGTATCTGAATACGGAAGGCGGAAAGTACGGAATGGAAATCCTGTCCTGTCCGCTTTTTATGCTGAACGGGACCGTTGTCAGCAGTACCCGGATCCGCCAGGCCATTGCCGAAGGCGATGTGGCCCTTGCCCGGGAAATGCTCGGCCGGCCCTACGTGCTCAAGGGCAGGGTCGTGTCCGGTTTCCAGCGCGGCCGGACCATTGGTTTCCCGACCGCGAACCTGGCGCTGACCGGTGCCCATATGGCCATTCCCGGAAACGGTGTCTATGAAGGACGCACTGCCGTCGATGGCGAGGGCTACCGGGCCATGGTGAACATCGGCAGCAATCCGACCTTTTCCGGGGAAAAAGTCACGCTTGAGGCGCACCTCATCGGTTTTCATGGAAATCTGTACGGAGAGCGTCTGGCAGTGAGCTTCCTGCGCCGGCTGAGGGATGAACGCAAATTCGAATCCGGGGAAGCACTGCGGGCACAACTCCTGAAAGATCGGGATATGATCCTCCGCGGCTGAAGCCGGCTTGACGGGACGCCGCCGCGGAGATTAGAGGCCATTGTCCGGCTGACTGGCACGGGCCGCTGCTATTTTGTGGTTGTGCAGAAGCTGCAGCTATGGTATAATGCTCATCGAGCCTGCTAAGGCCCGAAAAATTAACCTTGACGCTGCCGGGCGATCTCCGACGCCGGCTGCAGTCAATGGCATTTATTGTATCGAGGAGGAATTTCACAATGTTAACGCCTGCAAGAAAGAAAGAACTGATTGAAACCTATCGCATCAACGAAGCGGACACGGGGTCCCCTGAAGTTCAGATCGCAATCCTGACCGAACGGATCAACTATCTGACCGAACATCTGAAGAATAACAAGAAGGACCATCATTCCCGCCGCGGCCTGCTGAAAATGGTCGGCCAGCGCCGTGGTCTCCTGAACTACCTGATGAAAAAGAATATCGAAAGATACAGATCCATCGTGGAAAGACTGGGTCTCAGAAAATAATCCGGATATCGGGAAGCTGCCGTTTCTGCGGCAGCTTTTTTCATACCCCAAAGCTGAGAGGGCTGAAAAACAGGCAGCTGCACGGGGCCTCTGCTGCGCCGGTCCGCACGGCAGTGCTGTCTTAGTGTAAAATAGTTCTCGGTGGAATGAATAATCCCTTATAAAGTTGCAAAAAGAAAGACCTTCATCTTAAAATAGTTTTTGCTACAAAACTTAACCAAGAGAGAAGGTCTTCCTTAATCATGAT
>Ga0256406_1000805_pt1 | contig 53801 bp, 43 predicted proteins | sample RumenRJG_03DNA_FD_185986 | JGI IMG/M metagenome (GOLD analysis project Ga0256406, IMG submission 185986) | Bovine rumen microbial communities from Lethbridge, Alberta, Canada - RJG_03 | ecosystem: Host-associated > Mammals > Digestive system > Stomach > Rumen | place: Canada: Alberta | collected...
GCCGAGTGTGTTCTGCGGGTGGCTGATCGCGGGATGGATGGCCGTCCCGGCAGGCTTGTTCACGACCAGAATGTCCTCATCCTCAAAGGTAATGCCGAACGGCACCGGAGCAGGAACAATGTGAGAGGAGGAGACCGGGTCAGAGACGCGCGTCACCAGCACATCTCCCTCCGCCAGAGGGTGCTTCATGTAAGCATGAACGCCGTTCAGCAGCACCGCAGAAGGATCCGGCTTCATGGACTGCAGGATATGACGCGAGTAGCCTTTCTGCCGGAGGAAACTGTGAATATCCTGCCCCGCGTCTGCTTTTCCGATGCTGTAAGTAAAGGTGCGTTCCATCTGTGCCTCCGTCTGTGATACGTCATCATCATTCTGATGGTCATATCATAATCGTTCATTATTGAGAACGTCAAATTTTGGTGTTATACTTTCCGTGTCCGGCCTGAACGGACGGTTTGATTTCTGAAGATAAGAGAGGATAAGACACCATGGCGAATAAAGACAAAGAGAAATATGTAGCTTATGTCGGTACTTACACCCAGGGAACGAGCCTCGGTATTTATATTTATGACGTTGATGTGGAGGAGGGTACGCTGACCGAACGCAAGTATGTGCCGATCAGCAATTCTTCCTATCTCTGCCGTTCAGCCAACGGCAAATATCTGTATTCCATCGAGGATGAGGGTGTGGCTGTCTTCGCCATTAAGGATGACGGCGATCTCGAGATGATCAATCAGATCAAAATCAACGCGATGCGCGGCTGCTACATCTCCTGCGACCAGACCGGCCGGTACCTGTTTGTGGCAGGCTATCATGACGGCAAGGTGACGCTGATTCACACGCATCACGACGGAAGCCTCGGCTCGGTGATGGACGGCGTCTTCCACAAGGGCCTCGGCAGTGTGGCAGAGCGGAATTTCCGCCCTCACGTCAACTGCGTGAAGATGACACCCGACAACAAGTACCTCTGCGCCGTCGATAACGGCATCGATCAGGTAAAAATCTATTCGATCACCAAAGCAGACAAGCTCCATCTGGAGGACATTATCCGCTGTGAGCGCGAGTCCGGTCCGAGAATGATCCACTTCGGCAAAGACGGACGTTTTGCCTATATCCTGTTTGAGCTGAATAACACCATAGAAGTGTATTCCTATGAGGACAGAGACGGCTCGCCGGAATTCGAGAAGCTGCAGACCATCAGCACGACATCGGATAACGTGGACGAGATCCATGATGCCGCTTCCGGCATCACCCTTTCCCCGGACGGAAAGTTCCTGTTTACTTCGACGGCCGGCGACGATACAATTGCCATGTTCGAGATCAATCAGGAGACCGGTCTTCTGACCAAGAGATTTGCCCTGCCGTGCAGCGGCGTGTATCCCAAGGATATCGCCGTGTTCCCTGACGGGAAGCACATTGCGGCAGTTAACCATGAGTCCGGCACGATCACGACCTTCACCATTGATTATGATAAGAATATCATCGTTCAGAAGGGACGTCCGTGTACGGTCGATACACCGAACTGCATTCTGATCACCAGAATGGGTGTCTGAAACGGCCCCCGGATCACTGCAGATCTATCAGAAAGAGATGCGGCAGCGGGATTTTCCCGCGGCCGCATTTTATACGGAAAGCCGCAGGCCTTCCGGTGAAGCAATGACAGATATTCCTTAAAGGAGGAATGACATGGACAGAAAAGAACTGGCACTGAAGAAACACGAGGAATGGAAGGGCAAAATCGAGGTCATAAGCCGTGTGGCGATCAGAAATGCGGAGGATCTCTCCATCGCCTATACGCCGGGCGTCGCGGAGCCCTGCCTGAAGATCAGAGACGATGTGGATCTGTCATACAGGTACACCCGCCGGAGCAATCTGGTTGCTGTCATCACGGACGGCACGGCAGTGCTGGGACTCGGGGACATCGGTCCTGAGGCGGGCATGCCGGTCATGGAAGGCAAATGCGCCCTGTTCAAGACATTTGCCGACGTCGATGCCTTTCCCCTCTGCGTGAAGACGAAGGATGTCGATGAATTTGTCAATACCGTGGCGCTGATCTCCGGAAGCTTCGGCGGCATCAATCTGGAGGACATTGCGGCCCCCAGATGCTTCGAAATCGAGGAGAAACTGAAGAAGCGCTGCGACATCCCCGTTTTCCACGATGATCAGCACGGAACGGCGATCATCGTTCTTGCCGGTGTCATGAACGCGCTGAAGGTGACGGGCAGGAAAAAGGAAAACTGCCGCGTGGTTGTGAACGGCGCGGGGTCCGCCGGTATTGCCATCACAAAGCTGCTTCTGGATTATGGTTTCCCGGATATCACGATGTGCGACAAAACGGGCATCCTCTCGAAGGACAGTGAAAATCTGAACTGGATGCAGAGGAGCATGATGGAACGCACCAATCTTTCCGGACAGCACGGTACGCTGGCCGATGCGCTGAAGGGAGCGGATATTTTTGTCGGCGTGTCTGCGCCGGGTATTGTTACGCCGGAGATGGTCAGAACCATGAACAGGGATTCCATTTTCTTTGCCATGGCGAACCCGGTGCCGGAGATCATGCCCGACCTGGCCAGGGAAGCCGGTGCATGCGTCGTCGGCACGGGACGCAGTGATTTTCCGAACCAGGTCAACAATGTGCTGGCATTCCCGGGCGTTTTCCGCGGTGCCCTTGATGTGCGCGCCTCGGAAATCAATGAGGAGATGAAACTGGCGGCATCGCATGCGATCGCAGGTCTCGTGAGCGACAGCGAACTGGGCCCTGACCACATCCTTCCGGCGGCCTTTGATCCCGCCGTGGCACCTGCCGTTTCGAAGGCAGTAGCAGAGGCAGCGAGGAAAACAGGCGTCGCGAGAATCTGAAAATATCCCGCCGGACGATTCGGAAAGACATAAAAAGTTCATGAAAATCTTGTAAAAATCCGTAAAATCGTCCGGCTGTTCGATGACATTTTCCAACCTGCGTGCTATAATCTGAACTGTATGTGTATAGGGATGCCTCCCCGCCGCTTTCCGGAGGTCAGGCTGTCGAAATAAGTACACAAATTATATGCCCTTCATCAGGGCATGTAGCTTATAAACTTAAAGGAGGAACATGTAACATGGCAAGAAAAATGAAAACCATGGATGGTAACACAGCCGCAGCTCATGCTTCGTATGCGTTTACCGAAGTGGCAGCTATCTACCCGATCACTCCTTCTTCACCGATGGCAGAGCACACGGATGAGTGGGCTACCCAGGGAAGAAAGAACCTGTTCGGTCAGGAAGTCCAGATTACAGAGATGCAGTCTGAGGCAGGTGCAGCTGGTGCTGTTCACGGTGCAATTGCAGCCGGTGCACTGACCACCACCTATACCGCTTCTCAGGGACTTCTCCTGATGATCCCGAACATCTACAAGATCGCCGGTGAGCAGCTTCCTGCAGTATTTGATGTATCTGCAAGATGCGTTGCTACCCACGCACTGAATATCTTCGGTGATCATTCCGATGTATACGCGTGCCGTCAGACCGGTGCCGCTATGCTCTGCGAGTCTTCCGTACAGGAGGTTATGGACCTCACTCCTGTTGCTCATGCATCAGCACTGACAGGAAGCCTTCCGATCATCAACTTCTTCGATGGTTTCCGTACTTCTCATGAACTTCAGAAGATCGAGACCTGGGATTATGAAGATCTCAGAGATATGATCGATATGGAAGCACTGAAGAAATTCAAGAAGAATGCTCTGAACCCGGAGAACCCGAAGGAAATGGGTTCCGCTCAGAACCCGGATATCTTCTTCCAGACCCGTGAGGCCTGCAACACGAAGTATGACGAGTTCCCGGCAATCGTTCAGAAGTACATGGATATGGTCAACGCCAAGATCGGAACAGACTATAAACTGTTCAACTACTACGGCGCACCGGATGCAGAGCATATCATCATTGCCATGGGTTCCGTTAATGATACCATCGAGGAGACCATCGATTACCTGATGGCTCAGGGCCGCAAGGTAGGTCTTGTCAAGGTTCGTCTGTACAGACCTTTCTGCACCAGCGCACTGATCGATGCTATTCCGGATACCGTAAAGCAGATCTCCGTTCTTGACCGTACAAAGGAGCCGGGTTCCATCGGCGAGCCTCTGTACCTCGATGTTGTTGCAGCACTTCGCGACAGCAAGTTCAAAGATGTGAAGATTTTCGGCGGCCGTTACGGCCTCGGCTCCAAGGATACCACACCGGAGCAGATCGTTGCCGTATACGACAACACCGAGAAAGAGCACTTCACCATCGATATCGTTGATGATGTAACGAACCTGTCTCTGCCGGTAGGCGAGCCGCTCGTTACCACGCCGGAAGGCACAGTAAACTGCAAGTTCTGGGGTCTCGGCGCAGATGGTACCGTAGGTGCAAACAAGAACTCCATCAAGATCATCGGTGATAACACCGATATGTATGCACAGGCTTACTTCGACTATGATTCCAAGAAGTCCGGCGGTGTAACCATGTCTCACCTCCGCTTCGGCAAGAAGCCGATCAAGTCCACATACCTGATCCACAGAGCAAACTTCGTAGCATGCCATAACCCGTCCTATATCACCAAGTTCAACATGGTTCAGGAGCTTGTTGACGGAGGTTCCTTCCTTCTCAACTGCGCATGGACAGGAGAAGAGCTTGAGAAGCATCTGCCCGGACAGGTTAAGAAGTACATGTATGATCACAAGATCAACTTCTACACCATCGACGGTGTAAAGCTTGGTATTGAGACCGGCATGGGCCCGACACGTATCAACACCATCCTTCAGTCTGCGTTCTTCACCATTACGCAGATCATCCCGAATGAGAAGGCAATCAAGCTCATGAAGGACGCTGCTCAGGCAACCTACGGCCGCAAGGGTCAGGATGTCGTTGAGAAGAACTGGAAGGCTATTGATGCCGGTGCTACCGGATGGCAGAAGGTTGAGATTCCGGAGAGCTGGAAAGACTGCAAGGACGAGGGACTTGAGTTCCAGAAGACCAGCAAGGGCCGTAAGGACGCTGTTGATTTCGTCAACAACATTCAGATTGCCGTATCCTCTCAGGAGGGCAACAATCTGCCTGTTTCCAAGGTTCTTCCTTATGCAAACGGCGAAACTCCGTCCGGCACAGCTGCTTACGAGAAGCGTGGTATTGCAGTTAATGTTCCTATGTGGAATGCTGATAACTGTATCCAGTGTAACAGATGCTCGTTTGTATGTCCTCACGCAGCAATCCGTCCGTTCGCTATGACACCGGAAGAGGTTTCTGCAGCACCGGAAGGCTTCAGGAGCCTGGATATGACCGGTATGCCGGGATACAAGTTCAGCATCGGCATTTCCGCTCTCGACTGCACCGGCTGCGGTTCCTGCGCAAATGTATGCCCTGGCAAGAAGGGCGAGAAGGCTCTGACCATGGTTCCGCTCGCACAGGGCACAGAGAGCCAGAAGGGCTTCGATTATGCGGTTGAGCTTCCGGAGAAGAAGGATGTCATCGAGAAGTTCAAACTTACAACAGTAAAGGGATCTCAGTTCAAGCAGCCGCTGCTTGAGTTCTCAGGCGCATGCGCAGGCTGCGGCGAGACTCCTTACGTGAAACTGATCACTCAGATCTGCGGCGACAGAATGCAGATCGGCAACGCAACAGGATGCTCCTCTATCTGGGGCAACTCCTCACCGTCCACACCTTACACCATCAACAAAGAGGGCAGAGGTCCGGCATGGTCCAACTCCCTGTTTGAGGATGCTGCAGAGTTTGGTTATGGTATGCTGCTCGGCCAGAACGCTCTCAGAGAAGAGCTGAAGACCAAGGCAGAAGCTCTCGCAGAGAAGACACCTGCATACAAGGAAGTCGTTGATGCATACGTTGAGACCATGGCTGACGGCCCGGCTAACCGGATCGCTACAGACAAGCTGCTTGACGCCATCAAAGATGATGCTTCTGAAGAAGCTGCCTTCATCAAAGAGAACAAGCAGTTCCTTGCAAAGAAGTCCAACTGGGCATTCGGCGGCGACGGCTGGGGCTACGATATCGGATTCGGCGGACTCGATCATGTCATCGCATCCGGCAAGGATATCAATGTTCTTGTTATCGATACCGAGGTTTACTCCAACACCGGCGGACAGTCCTCCAAGGCTACCCCGACCGCAGCAGTTGCACAGTTCGCTGCAGGCGGCAAGGAGACCAAGAAGAAGGATCTGGCTTCCATCGCCATGTCCTATGGTTATGTATATGTAGCTCAGATTGCCATGGGTGCAGATTACAACCAGGCAGTCAAGGCAATCAGCGAGGCAGAGGCTTATCATGGCCCGTCACTGATCATCGCATATGCACCTTGCATCAACCATGGTATCCGCAAGGGCATGGGCAAGGCTATGACCGAGGAGAAGCTGGCAGTAGATTCCGGATACTGGCATCTGTTCCGTTACAACCCGGCACTGGTTGGCACGGACAAGCCGGCATTCACTCTCGACAGCAAGGTACCGGACGAGTCCATCTATCAGGATTTCCTGGATGGCGAGGTTCGTTACAACTCTCTGAAGAGAGCAAATCCTGCAAAGGCAGAGAGACTGCAGGCAAAGAACAAGGCAGAGGCGAAGGAGAGATATACTTATCTCAACAAGCTCGTCAAACTGTACGGACCGGAAGAATAATCCGGAACTTCACAGCATTTTCAGGGTCGGCGCACAGAAGTGCGCCGGCCCTTTTTCTGCGTTTCATGGACTTATAAATTCCGGCATGATATACTATGAACCGGCGGATTTTTATTTCAGATCCGTATGTCTGAGATTTCGAGGTACAGGTTATGACGATAGATAACAGTTTTATGATCAAGAAACTGAAGCAGTTTGACGAGATCTATGTTCTTTACTCATCCTTTACGCATCTTCCGTTTATCGAGTGCGATGATGAGACGATGGATGATCAGATCTACTGTTTCACCACAAAGGAAATGACGAATACCTTCGCTCATCCGTATATCCTGGAGAAGATTCTGCTCCAGGCGGTGCAGGTGCCGCAGAAGATGATGGATCAGTTCTTCAAAAGCCTCTATCTGTACGGCGTTAATGCGGTGATGATCCAGGATGAGGGAGCACCGGTTCGCGTGCAGCTTTCTCAGATCGAGGAGAAACCGGATCTGGAAGCGCTGAAGAACTCGAAGATTCCGCAGGCCAATCCGGAGCTGCAGCTGACAGCTATTTACTTTATGCAGGACCTGATGCGGCCGGTGAAGAGGGATACAGAGGAAAAGAGACATCTTCACGATCTCGAAGCCGATATGGCGCATTATCTTCTGAATTCCCGCTTTATCATCACAGCGGATGTATCGAAGCTGGACGGCAGAATCACCAAAGAAAACGTGGATAAGGCAGGTGTTCCGCTTGTGAAAACAAAGAACGGCCATGTATATCAGCCGGTCTATACAGATTTTGCGGAGCTGCAGCGATTCAACCATAACCACCAGGGACTGAAACTCCAGATGCTTCCTGTCACCTACGACAGACTGGAGGGATTCCTCACGTCTCAGGCGGAAGGCTTTGTCTTCAACCCTGCCGGTTTCAATCTGATTCTGAACCGTGATCAGCTGAAGAACATGCAGAAGAATTACGGAGAGACGGAAGCGTAAGCTGGAAAGGAGCAGGCACCGCATGTCTTCTGGCGACAGCGGCGCGGATAATCAGTATGAATGACGCATATGAAATCGTACAGCAGACCCGTGTGGAGGATATTCATTCCGACTGCACGCTGCTTGTGCATAAGAAGAGCGGCGCGCGTGTCGCTCTTCTTTCTAATGATGACAACAATAAGGTGTTTAATATCGCTTTTCGCACACCGCCGAAGAATTCAACGGGTGTGGCCCATATCATAGAGCATACGGTGCTCTGCGGTTCCAGAAAATTCCCGCTGAAGGATCCTTTTGTCGAGCTGGTGAAGGGTTCACTGAACACCTTCCTGAATGCCATGACTTACCCGGACAAGACCATGTTTCCGGTGGCGAGCTGCAATGACACGGATTTTCAGAACCTGATGGACGTGTATCTGGATGCCGTGTTCTATCCGAACATCTACAGGAATGAGAAGATTTTCCGGCAGGAAGGCTGGCACTACCAGATGGAGAAACCGGAGGATCCGCTGACATACAACGGTGTCGTATACAATGAGATGAAGGGCGCTTTCTCGTCGGCCGATGAGATCCTTTCGCGCACGGTGTTCAACGCACTGTTTCCGGATACACCTTACGGGGTGGAGTCCGGCGGCGACCCAGAGGTCATTCCGTCGCTCACCTATGAGGAATTTCTGGATTTTCACAGGAAGTATTACCATCCGTCCAACAGCTATATCTGTCTGTACGGCAATATGAATATGGATGAAAAGCTCGGCTGGCTCGACAGGGAATATCTCTCGAAGTTTGACAGAACAGAGGTCGACTCCAAGATCGCAATGCAGAAATCGTTCGGGAAACCGATCGATATCAGAAGCGCCTATCCCGTGCTTGACGATGAGCCGGTGGAGGAGAATACGTTCCTGACCACCAGTATGGTGATCGGAGATTTTAAGGATGTGGAGCTGAACATCGCTTTCACGATCCTGGAATATGTGCTGCTTGACGCGCCGGGCGCACCGGTGAAAAAGGCCATTCTGGATGCGGGCATAGCGAAGGACGTCGAGGGCGAGTACAACGACGGCATTGAGCAGCCGTTTTTCTCCATCATCGCGAGAAACGCGGATGAAAAGAATAAAGACCGTTTCCTCGAGATTGTCCGCAGCACGCTTGAGGACCTGGCGGATCACGGGATTGACAGGAAGGCCATCGCAAGTGCGATCAATTACTATGAGTTCCGCTTCCGTGAGGCCGACTACGGCAGCATCCCGAAGGGACTGATGTATTCCATCGGCATGTTCGGAAGCTGGCTTTATGATGACAGGGATCCGTTCCGCTATCTCCGTGAACTGGAAACCTTTGAGAACATCAGGAAGAAAGCGGATCAGGGATATTTTGAGGATCTGATCAGGAAATATCTGCTGAACAATCCGCATTCCGCCGTGGTGACGCTCGTTCCGGAACGCGGACTGGCTGCCAAGCGGGACGCTGTGACGGCACAGAAGCTGGCCGCTCACAAGGCAGAGCTTTCCGAAGAGCAGATCAGTGATATCGTGAAGGAAACACGTGAGCTGAAAGCATATCAGGAATCTGCGGACAGCCCGGAGGCGCTGGCGTCGCTGCCGTTCCTGAAAAGACAGGATATTGAACGGAAGACGCCGTATGTGATCAGTGCGGAGGAGACCTCTGTCGACGGAACCGGTTACCTGAAGCATCATTATCAGACAAACGGCATCGCCTATCTGCAGCTTCTGTTTGATACGGAGAAGGTGCCTGACCGTCTGGTGCCGTATATCGGCATTCTGAAAACGGTGCTGGGTGTCGTGGATACAGAGCACTACGGCTATACGGACCTGTTCCATGAGATCAACGCCAGCACAGGCGGTATCAGCTTCGGCATTCAGGTGCAGGGAACGGATGTGACGGATGCCGGAAAGGGGCGCTGCTTCTTCGGCATTCGCGCGAAATATCTGTATCCGAAGAGAGATTTTGTCTTCCGGATGATAAAGGAGATACTGCTCACTTCGAAGCTTGATGATCACAGGCGTCTGCATGAGATCATCGACAGTACAAAGGCAGGACTTGAGGTCAGCCTCCCTGCTTCAGGCCATGTGACGGCAGCCCACCGCGCAGCGGCATCGTTCAGCAGACTTGACGGCTGGAGCGAGAAGACGGCAGGGGTGGATCAGTATCATCTGGTGGAAGCCGTTCAGGCGCATTTTGATGAGCAGGCAGATGACCTGACAGAGAAGCTCACGGAGCTGATGCACATGATTTTCCGGCCGGAAAATCTCATGGTGAGCCTGAATGCGGAGGAAACCGGTGCAGCGGGAGAACCCGGAGGGTTTGACGGTATCGAAGACTGCATCAGGGATCTGAAGTCCGTGCTGTATACGGATTCAGTGGAGACAGGAAGTTTCAGCTGGACAGAGAGCAGGGCCAGCGAAGCCCTGATCACGCCGGGACAGGTGCAGTATGTGGCGGCTGCGGGAAATTACAGAAAGAAGGGCTACCCGTACACCGGCACCTGGAATGTCCTGAAGAAGATGCTGAACTATGATTATCTGTGGATCAATCTCCGCGTGCTGGGCGGTGCCTATGGCTGCATGAGCGGTTTCAAGAGAGACGGAAGCTGCTATCTTGTTTCCTACAGGGATCCGCATCTGAAGCATACGCTGGAGATCTACAGAGGACTGCCGGATTATCTCAGAAAATATGATGCGGACGAGGATACGATGACCAAGCTGATCATCGGCACCATCAGTGATATGGATACACCGATGACGGCCTCATCGAAGGGGACGTTTGCCCTGAATGCCTGGTTCTACGGCATCACAGAGAAAGATCTGCAGAAGAGCCGGGACGAGGTGCTTGACTGTGAGCCGTCCGATATCCGGGCACTGGCCGATCCGATGGAAGCTGTGCTTGAGGATGCCGCGGTCTGTATCATCGGAAGTGAAACGGTGATCAGCCGTGACAGAGACGCCGTAAAGACGGTCCGTTCCTTTAATGATTTTGAATGAAAAACAGTGAGTGAAGCGATGGACGAAAGCAGGAAAAAATCCGGTTTCGTGGCGCTGATCGGCAGGCCGAACGTCGGGAAATCGACGCTGATGAATCATCTGATCGGTCAGAAAATTGCCATCACGTCAAGAAAACCGCAGACGACAAGAAATCAGATCCGTACCATTTACAATTCGGAGCGCGGGCAGATTGTCTTCGTGGATACACCGGGCATTCACCGCGCGTCGAACAAGCTCGGAGAATATATGGTCCGGGCAGCGGAGAATTCGCTTCACAGCGTGGATGCGGTGCTCTGGCTTGTTGAGCCCGGCAGCTATGCGGGCGCAGGCGACAGAAATATTGCCAGGACGCTGTCACGGGCAGGTCTTCCCGTCATTCTTGTCATCAACAAAATCGACAGGGTGAATAAAGCTGCTGTGGCGGCGACGATCGAGACGTTTCGGGGACTGCTGGATTTTGACGATGTGGTTGCCGTATCCGCGAAGCAGAGCACCAATCTGGATACGCTGACTGACAGCATCTACCGGGTGCTGCCTTACGGCCCTGCCTTTTTCCCGGAGGATGAGATCACGGATCAGCCCATGAGGCAGATCGCGGCTGAGATCATAAGGGAGAAGGCACTTCGTTCGCTCGGCGAGGAGGTGCCGCATGGCATCGCCGTAACGATCAGCCGCATGGCGGAACGCCCGGCCGGACACACCGGCAGGAAATCCGGCAGCGGCATGAAAGACCGGTCCGGAACGGACGGCAGTACAGATGCCGGACAGAAAACGGATCAGCGGAACGTGGCGGGTCAGAAAACGGATCCGATCACCGATATCGATGCGGAGATTATCTGCGAACGGGAATCCCACAAGGGAATTATCATCGGCAGGGGAGGTGCGATGCTGAAAAAAATCGGCAGCGAGGCCCGTGCAGACATTGAAAAAATGACCGGCACACGCGTGAATCTTCAGCTTCATGTCAAAGTGAAGGCAAACTGGCGCGAGAGCGACGTACTGGTGAAGAATTTCGGTTACGACAAAAAGAATCTGGAATGACTTAACGGGTGGAGACTGTGGCGACATGGTCTCCATCTGTGTTCCCGGCCGGATTCATCAGATGAACAAAGCCACAGTCGGCCTTGCGCACCCTTCGGGCGTGCAGTCCGCCTCTGGCATGCGACGGACTTATACAGTATGAAAGCAGGCGCCGGCCGGACGGGAAAGGAGGGAGCGGCGTGAGTGATCAGATTACCGTACAGGGCATGGTGCTGTCGACGATGCCGATCGGGGAGAATGACAAGCGGCTTGTGATTCTGACCCGGGAGCTCGGCAGCATCAGCACCTTTGCCCGCGGCGCGAGACGGCCCGGAAGCACACTGATGGCTGCGTCGAATCCCTTTGTGACCGGAAAATTCACCCTGATTCAGGGGAGAAACTCCTACAGCCTGATCGCGGCGGATGTCATGGATTATTTTACCGAACTGGCCACGGAACAGCCGGGTGTCTACTACGGCTATTATTTTCTGGATTTTGCCGCCTACTACGGGCGGGAGAATATCGACTGCACGGAGATGCTGAACCTTCTGTATGTGTCGATGAAGGCGATTCTCAGAAGGCAGATGGACAGACGCCTGATCCGCAGGATTTTTGAGATCAGAATCATGACGATCAACGGGGAGTATGCCCTGGATGAGGAAACGGGACCGGAGACCAGGTATGTGATCGACTACATTATGCATGCACCGCTGACGAAGCTGTATACCTTCAGTGTGACCCCGGAGGTACAGGACGAACTGGACCGGAATACGGAAAAACATATCAGTGCCGCGGTTGACAGACCGCTGAAGAGCAGGAAGATTCTGGAGGTTATGACAAGCTGAAAAAATTTACCTGAATTAAAAAAAATGTACTGTTTTAAACGCATATTCGCTCTGATATACTTTTTAAGAGTGACGGAGAAGCAGTCCGCGCACGCAGAAGGAGGATGAACGGATGAAATACTATGCAGCGCTTGATTTCGGCGCTTCGAGCGGAAGAATGATGCTCGGCTGGCTGGAAAACGGAAAATTTCAGCTGAAGGAAGTGCATCGCTTCGAGAATGGTATGGTGAAAAAAGACGGGGAGCTCTGCTGGGAGCATGACCGTATTTTCAATGAGGTAAAGACGGCGTTCAAAAAGTGCCGCGAGATGGGTATGATGCCGTCATGCGTCGGCGTGGATACCTGGGGCGTGGATTTTGTTCTGCTGGATAAGGACGATCAGGTGATCGGCAATACGGTCGGCTACCGTGATCACCGCACCGACGGCATGGATGAGGAAGTTTACAGGATCATCCCCGAGAAAGAGCTTTACAGAAGAACCGGCATCCAGAAGGCCATCTTCAATACGATTTATCAGCTGATGGCAGTGAAGAAACAGCATCCGGAATATCTGGAGAAGGCGGAGACACTTCTCTACACACCGGATTATTATCATTTCCTGCTGACCGGTGAGAAGACCAATGAGTATACCATGGCGACAACCGGACAGCTGATCAGCGCAGAGACCAATGATTACGACTGGGAGATGATCGACAGACTCGGCTATCCGAGAAAAATCTTCCAGAAGCTGATCATGCCCGGTACGAAGATCGGACATCTCCGTCCGGAACTGGTGAAGGAGATCGGCTATGACTGCGAGGTTATCGCACCCTGCACCCATGATACAGGCTCGGCTGTTCTTTCCGTACCGGCGAATGATGATGACTTCATCTACATCAGTTCCGGCACCTGGTCACTGATGGGCATTGAGAGACCGAAGGCTGATGCGAGCGAGATCAGTCAGCAGCACAATTTCACCAACGAGGGCGGCTATGATCACCGCTTCCGTTATCTGAAGAATATCATGGGCCTGTGGATGATCAATTCCGCGCGCCATGAGGTAAATGACCGTTACAGCTTCTCCGAGATCTGCGACATGGCAGAGCAGGAGAAGGATTTTCCTTCCCGCGTCGATGCCAACGACGAGGTATTCCTTTCGCCTGACAGCATGACGGAAGCCGTGAAGGATTACTGCCGGAGAACCGGACAGAAAGTTCCGGAGAATTTCGGTCAGCTCGCAACCGTGATCTACTGCTCACTTGCCGACTGCTATGCGAAGACGGCGAAGGAGCTTGAGGAGATCAGCGGACGCACCTTCAGCCGCATCCATATCGTGGGCGGCGGATGCAACGCTGACTATCTGAACCGCCTGACGGCGCGCGCGTGCCACAAAGAGGTTCATGCGGGTCCGTCCGAGGGAACGGCCATCGGCAATATTGCTGCACAGATGCTTGCCACAGGTGAGTTCAGCAGCGTTGAGGAAGTACGTGAAAACATCCACGAATCTTTCGGCGTAAAGGTATATAACGCCGAGGGTGAACTGGTAAAATAATAAAACAGGGAGGATTTCAAATGGCAACTGTTGATGAAAGATATGAGATTGCAAAAGCAGAATATGCGAAGCTCGGTATCGACACGGACGCTGCGATTCAGAAACTGAAGGACGTGCCGGTATCACTGCACTGCTGGCAGGGCGATGACGTACATGGATTTGACTCTGACGGCCCGCTGACCGGCGGCATCCAGACAACCGGAAATTATCCGGGCATTGCGAGAACACCGGATGAACTGCTGGCAGATATTGAGGAAGTCATGAAGCTCTGCCCCGGCAAAGCAAAACTGAACCTGCATGCTTCCTATGCGATTTTTGAAAAGGGCAAGGCTGTCGACAGGGACAAAATCGAGCCGAAGCATTTCCAGAAGTACGTGGATTTTGCAAAGAAGCATCACATGGGCATTGATTTTAACCCGACGTTCTTCTCTCATCCCTGCAGCGGCGCTGACGGCATGAACCTCTCCAGCGCGGATCCGGATGTCAGAAAGTTCTGGATTGAGCACGGCAAAGCCTGCATCCGCATCGCAAATTATTTTGCAGAGGAGACCGGCGAGGTATGTGTCATGAACATCTGGACCGGCGACGGCCTGAAGGATGTGCCGGCGGATCGTATGGGTCCCCGCATGCGCTATAAGGATTCCGTAGATCAGATTCTTTCGGAGCCCTATGATTTCAATAAAGTAAAACCGTGCCTTGAGTCCAAGGTATTCGGCATCGGCGTGGAGTCCTTCACGTCAGGTTCTTCCGAGTTTGCCCTGCTGTATGCAGCATTCAACAAGGACAAACTGATCCCGCTGATGGATAACGGCCACTATCATCCGACGGAAGTCGTATCGGACAAAATCCCGGCACTTCTGTGCTACTTCCCGGAGATCGCTCTTCACATCACCCGTCCGATTCGCTGGGATTCGGACCATGTGGTACTCTTTGACGATGAGCCGAAGGAGATGGCGAAGGAAATCATCCGCAACAATGCACTTGACAGAGTTCATATGGCTCTTGACTATTTTGATGCTTCGATCAACCGTGTATCTGCATGGGCAGTCGGCTTCCGTACATGGCAGAAGTGCCTGCTGAACGCTATGTGCCTTCCGAACGAAAAGCTGAAGAAGGAGCAGGATGCCGGCAACTTCACACAGCTTATGATCGATCAGGAAGCGGACAAGATGCTTCCGTTCGGCGATGTATGGGCAAAGTACTGCGAAGTATGCGGCGCACCTCAGGAAGGTGAGGAGTATTCCGCAGAAATTGCGAAGTACTGGAACGAGGTACAGGCGAAGAGAGTATGATTTCGCCGGTGATCTGAGATTTTAGAAGAATATCAGTCCGTAACTTGCGGACCGGGGCGGCAGGAAACTGCCGCCCTTTTTTTATATACCGGTATTGTGGTCATCTTTTTTTCGTGTCAGCATCGTCACAGTCCAGACGCTGCGCGACGGTGACAGATAATGAGTAAACAGCGGGCGTTGACAGGACATGCCGTGTCTTCTATATTGAAGGCGTTGATTTTTCAAAACGGCAGATGATCATTCCGCCGCACATGAAGAGGCGGACGGATGAAATCGGATACAGGAGGAAGAAATGCGAATATTACTGATCCGGCACGGGGATCCTGATTATGTGCATGATGTGCTGACGGAGACCGGCCGCAGAGAGGCGGCGGAGCTTGCGGTTTTCATGGAGAAGGAGCACATTGATGAGATTTACAAGTCACCGCTCGGACGTGCACAGGAGACGGCATCGTACACCGAAAAAAAGACCGGCATGACAGGAAAGACCTGCGAGTGGCTGCAGGAATTTCCCGGAAAGCTTTCCGTTGATGCCGCGCCCTGGGTGAAGGATGCCTATCCTGACTGGACGGATCATCACAATGAAAAGAACGAGCGGATCTTCTGGGATATGCTGCCGGAGTGGCTCATGAAGAAGCCGGAGCTGCTGGATCCGGTGAAATGGAGAGAATCGGAACTGGCGAAGGTGAGCCCGCTGGTTCCCATGTACGATCATGTGACCGGAGAATTTGACCGGCTGCTGGCAGAACACGGATATGTGAGGGAAAACGGCCTGTACCATGTGGAGAAGGAAAACAGAAAGACACTGGCCTTCTTCTGTCACTTCGGCGTCAGCTGCGTGATTCTCTCGCATCTCTGGCACACGTCTCCGTTCATGAACTGGCACATGTTCTGCATGACGACCTCAACGGTGACGGAACTGGTGAGCGAGGAGCGGCGTCAGGGAACCGCGCTGTTCCGTGCGCTGAGAGTCGGCGACATGTCTCATCTGAAAGCGACGGGAGACAGGCCGGCCTTCGCGGGACGGTTCACGGAGGTCTATTCCGATATGTCGTCCAGACACTGAGCGGTGCCTGGTCACCATTGACCGTGGATGAGACACTGAGTGAATAACTGCCGTTACCGTTCAGACAGTGACCGGCAAAGAGTGAACAGTAACCGACAGTAACCGGCAGTCCGGCGGAACGGCCCGCTGTCTTGACAAAACATTCTCCGGCGCCTTATCATAAAACGGCTAATACTTTCATATGGAAAATGCAGCCTTAGAGCAGGAGGACTCTGACCTGATGGATAAAGAACTTGCCAAAACATATGATCCGAAGCAGATTGAGGATCGGATTTATCAGAAATGGGTGGATAAAGGATATTTTCATGCCAAAGTGGACAAACGCAAAAAGCCGTTTTCCATTGTCATGCCGCCGCCGAATATCACCGGAAAACTTCACATGGGCCATGCGCTCGACAACACGATGCAGGATATTCTCTGCCGCTATAAGAGAATGCAGGGCTATGAGGTGCTCTGGCAGCCCGGTACGGATCACGCTGCGATCGCCACAGAGGTCAAGGTCACCAATGCGCTGAAGGAAAAGGGAATCGACAAGCACGAAATCGGACGTGAGAAATTCCTCGATTACTGCTGGCAGTGGCGCGACGAATACGGCCGCACCATCATCAACCAGCTGAAGAAACTCGGTTCTTCCGCCGACTGGGACCGCGAGCGCTTCACCATGGATGAAGGCTGCTCAAAGGCTGTAGAAGAGGTGTTCTGCAGACTCTATGAAAAGGGATATATCTACCGCGGAAGCCGGATCATCAACTGGTGCCCGAAGTGCCAGACGTCTCTGTCTGACGCCGAGGTGGAACATGTGGATCAGGACGGATTTTTCTGGCACATTAATTATCCGATCGTCGGTGAGCCCGGTAAATTCGTGGAGATTGCCACGACCCGTCCGGAGACGCTGCTCGGCGATACGGCTGTTGCCGTCAATCCGGATGACGAGCGGTACAAAGACCTCGTCGGCAAGATGCTTGAGCTTCCGCTGACAGACCGGCAGATCCCCGTGATTGCCGATGCCTATGTAGACAGAGATTTCGGAACCGGCTGTGTAAAAATCACACCCGCACATGATCCTAACGACTTTGAAGTCGGCAGACGTCACAACCTTGAGGAGATCAACATTCTCAATGACGATGCGACCCTGAACGACAGATGCGGCAGATATGCCGGCATGGACCGCTATGAGGCGAGAAAAGCCGTAGTGGAGGATCTGGAGAAACTGGGCCTTCTGGTAAAGGTTGTTCCGCATACGCATGCGGTCGGCACACATGACCGCTGCCACACGACCGTTGAGCCCATGGTCAAGCCGCAGTGGTTTGTCCGCATGAAGGAGATGGGTCAGGCGGCGCTTGATGCCTATCACCGCGGCGAGCTGAATTTTGTTCCTGAAAATTACGGAAAGACGTACGAGCACTGGCTTGAGAATATCAAGGACTGGTGCATTTCCAGACAGCTCTGGTGGGGCCACCGGATCCTGGCCTATTACTGCCAGGACTGCGGGGAGATTGTCGTACACAGGGGCGGCGCACCGGACAGATGTCCGAAGTGCGGCGGCACGCATTTCAGGCAGGAAGAGGATACACTCGATACCTGGTTCTCTTCGGCACTGTGGCCGTTCTCCACGCTCGGATGGCCTGAGAAGACGCCGGAACTTGACTATTTCTATCCGACGGATGTTCTGGTGACGGGCTATGACATCATCTTCTTCTGGGTCATCAGGATGGTTTTCTCTGCGATCGAGCAGACCGGCGAGGTTCCCTTCCATCACGTGCTGATTCACGGACTGGTGCGCGATTCGCAGGGACGGAAGATGAGCAAATCCCTCGGCAACGGCATCGATCCGCTCGAGGTAATCGATAAATACGGCGCGGATGCCTTAAGGCTGACGCTGATGACGGGCAACGCACCGGGCAACGACATGCGTTTCTACTGGGAAAGAGTAGAGGCGAGCCGTAACTTCGCCAATAAGGTATGGAACGCGTCACGTTTCATCCTGATGAATATGGAGGGAGCCGAAATTCCGGCAACGGTCGACGTACAGACGCTGCCGCTTCCGGCGAAGTGGATCCTGCATAAGGTCAACGTGCTTGCGAAGGATGTCACCGAGAACATGGACAGATACGAACTTGGCATTGCCGTGCAGAAGGTTCATGATTTTATCTGGAACGAGTTCTGCGACTGGTATATCGAGATCGTAAAGCCGGTGCTTTTCAGTGCTGATGCGGAAGAGAAGGGCAGGGTGCTCTGGGTGCTCCGCACCGTTCTTTCCAATGCGCTGAAGATGCTCCATCCGTTTATGCCGTTCATCACCGAGGAGATTTACTGCACGCTGAATCCGGAGGAGGAATCCATCATGACCGCCTCCTGGCCGGAGTACAGAGATGACTGGTCCTTCCCGGTGGAGCATGACATCACAGAGATCATCAAGGAAGCGGTCCGACGCGTCCGGGATCTCCGTACCGCGCACAACGTGGCGCCTTCGAGAAAGGCCACGGTCTTCGTGGTTTCTCCTGACGAGGATGTACTGAACCATTTCCGCATGGCATCCGATTTCTTCGGCGCGCTTATTCATGCGGACGGACAGGTGAAGCTGCAGACTGACAAGACGGGCATCGATGATGACGCGTTCTCCGCCGTGATCCCGGGTGCGACGATCTACATCCCGTTCGCTGATCTGGTAGATACGGCGAAGGAGCTGGAACGTCTCGGGAAGGAGAAGGAGCGGCTGGCGAAGGAGATTGCCCGTGGAAAGGGCATGCTCGGCAACGAGAAGTTCATCAGCCGGGCGCCGGCGGAAAAGGTTGAGTCCGAGCGTGAAAAACTGGCCAATTATGAAAAAGAAGCGGCTCAGGTGGCAGCAGCGCTGGAGCAGCTTATGAAAAAAGCCGGAAAGTAAGGCTCCGGCCGGACATGCGGACAGGAAGTGCAGAGATGACATCGTACAGGGATGCGGCATCTTATCTTGAGGAAATTCCGAAGTTCACAAAGAAGACAGAGCTCTCGCATACGCGGAGGATCCTGGAAAGACTGGGCGGCCCGGATGACAGTCTGCGTTTCATTCATGTGGCAGGTACGAACGGCAAGGGCAGCGTCTGTGCTTTTCTGGATGCTGCCTTCCGCGAGGCCGGGTATCACACGGCGATGTTCACAAGTCCTCACCTGGTGCGGGTGAATGAACGGTTCAGGATCGACGGGCAGGATGTGTCAGATGACCGTTTCGCCGCGGCATTTGACGAGGTGATGCGGGCCGTCAGAAGTCTTCAGGCAGAAGATGCGGCGTTTGAGCATCCGACGTATTTTGAGACGCTTTTTCTGATGGGCATGATACTGTTCCGCGATGCACGTCCCGCGCCGGATGTTGTGATTCTGGAAACCGGCATGGGCGGGAGACTGGATGCGACGAATGTGATCCGTCATCCCGCCCTCTGTGTCATTACATCCATCAGTCTGGATCATACGCAGTACCTCGGCAGCACCATCCCCGGGATCGCGGGAGAGAAAGCCGGCATCATCAAGCCGGGCGTCCCTGTGATATATGATGCGGGAAGAAGCGATGCGTCGGAGGTGATCTGCGCCAGGGCAGCGGCTGTAAACAGTCCTGCTTTTCCCGTGAGTCCGGATGACATAAGAGAGATCCGTCTGGATGAACGGGGGACGGCGTTCGCTGTCGGGGGACAGATTTTTCATGAAACGGTGCTCTTTATCCCTGAGATCGCGGAATACCAGATGATGAATGCCGCGCTTGCCTATACGGCGCTTCAGGTCTGGAACAGGACACAGCACGGGGCGGAGGTTTCTCCGGAGGCGGTTCGCTCCGGTTTTGCGAAGATGACGTGGCCGTGCAGGATGGAGACGGTGCTTCCCCGCGTGGTGGTGGACGGAGCCCACAATCCGGACGGTGTGGCGCAGTTTATCCGCACGGTGCAGAGGTTCCACAGGACAGCGGAGATTACCCTCCTGTTCGGTGCCGTGAGTGACAAGAATTATGATGCCATGATCAGAGAAATGGCGGAGGGCATCCGGCCGGAGCGCGTGGTGACGACAAAAATCGCCGGGAAGAGAGAAGCGTCTGAGGAGATTTTTGCGGCGCTTTTCCGGCAATATGGCGTGAAAGAGGTCTTTTCCGATCCCTCGCCCGCGCGGGCTTTTGAAATCGCGGAGGCGCTGGCGGGAGACGGCATGCTGTTCTGCGCCGGCTCGCTGTATCTGGCAGGAGAGATCAGAGAAGAAGCGATGAAAATCCGGGAGAAATCCCGGGGGAATCAACGTTGAATTTCCGCCGGCGTCCCGGAAGGCGGACGTTGCACCGGAGTCGGCACAGCGCATCTGTGCCATGACAACAGAGTGCATCGGACATGGCAGCAGAGTGCATCGGCCATGTCGGCACAGCCCATCGGACATGACGGCACAGCGCATCTGTGCCATGGCGGCACAGTGCATCTGTGCCATGGCGGCACAGTGCATCGGACATGGCGGGACAGCGGCAGGAAAGAGACAGGCAACAGGAGAATGTGAATGCTGGATTTTGACGAGGAACTGAAAAAATTCAAACCGTCCCTGGAAATGGAAAATATCGAGGACGTTGTCAGGCACGAGGATCTGACGGACATCATTGAGGTCCTCCGTGATCTGGGAACGGAAGCGCGTCAGGAAGACGCCGGAGATCATCAATGACCAATGCTGAAAAGAAGGCTGGCCTGCTCTCCAGCCGCCTCTACAACGAGGCACTGGACCGCGCGCAGATCCATGATCTGACGGGAGCGGCGGAGAAGCTTCGCATCAGCCTCCAGTTCAATCAGAAGAATATTCCTGCCCGCAATCTGTACGGCCTCGTGCTGTATGAACGGGGCGAGGCAGGAGAGGCGCTTCATCAGTGGATTCTGAGTCAGAATCTTCTTCCGGCGGGCAATCCGGCATCTTATTATATCCAGAATGTGCAGAAGGACACCGCCCGCATCAGACAGATGAACCGCGGTGTCAGTGATTATAACGAGGCACTGAGAAACTGTCAGGAAGGCAATGAGGATGTGGGAGCGCTGCGGCTGCGCCGCGCGGTCCAGAAAAATCCGAAGCTTGTGGACGCCTTTGTGCTGCTGGCGCTGATTGATATAAAAGAAAAGCGGTTCAATCATGCGCGCCGCATGCTGCTGCGTGCGCTTCGAATCGACAGGTATCATCCGGATGCGATGCGGTACCTGCAGGAGGTGCGTGAGCAGACCGGTGCCGCCGGCGCCAGAACAGCGTCGGAGGAAGAGGTGACGGATATCGTGGCCCCTGCAGCGGGAAAAGAGGGACGGCGTCTGCCGGTCCGCAATATTTTCCGCGTCGGGAACAATTTTTCTCCCGCCGTCAATATTATCTTCGGCGTGGCGGTGGGCCTGCTTGCCGCATGCTTTCTGATCGTGCCCGGCGTGAGAGCGTCAGCCGTGAAGAACAGCAGCGACAGAATTGTGGAATCGACGACAACCATCGACTCACAGAATTCAAAAATCGACGAGCTGCAGTCTTCTCTTGATGCAAAGGACAAAGAAATTTCCGACGCACAGGATGCCGAAAAAAAGGCGAAGACAGCGGCGGATTCGGCGGAACATCTGCTGAAGGCCATGCAGGCGTCGGAGGGACAGGATTATACAACGGCGCTTCAGGAAATCGATCAGGTGGATGAAAGCCTTCTGACGGCTGACGAGAAGACGATCTATGATGCTCTGTCCGGCTCGCTTTCAGGCCAGGCATATGATATCTACGTCAGCCTCGGCCAGACGGCCTATTATCAGGAGGACTGGAAGACAGCGGCGGAAAATCTGGAGAAGGCCGTGGCGCTGACGCCGGACGATTACGATTCGTATGTCCTTCTGGTGTACTGTTATCAGCATCTGAACGATCAGGATAAAGAACTTGAAACCTGGAAGAAGATCGCAACGCAGTTTGCCGGGTCGCAGGAAGGCGATTATGCGCAGTCTCAGGCGGATGCGCTGGAACAGCAGTCAGGCGGCAGCACGGATGACACGTCATCCGGCGCGGCCACTGATGAGACGGCGTCTGACGGCAGCGGCACGGACGGCACGGCGGGTACAGGTACGAACGGAACGACCGGCACGGACGCGAACGGCACGGCGGGTACAGGCACCGGCAGAACGGCAGCTGGCGGAACCGCTGATACAGGTACAGCGGGCTGAGGAAAGGAAAGACAGGTGTGAGGCAGAAATTACTGAGAGAACTGGCGTCCGTTGCGGGAACGGATCATGTCCGTGAAAATGAACCGATGCGTCTTCATACGACTTTTCGCATCGGCGGTCCGGCGGATCTGTTTATCACGCTGAAAGATCCGCGTAAGGCAGGCCCTGTCATGGAGCTTCTGAGAGGCTGCGGCGTTCCGGTTTTTGTGCTGGGCAACGGGAGCAATGTGCTGGTGAGTGACGATGGTTTCCGCGGCGCCGTGATCAGGATGGCCGGCAGTGCTTCGGATATCCGTGTCAGCGACGGTGTGATCAGAGCACCGGCAGGTGTGCTTCTCTCATCGGTTGCTGCGGCCGCACTTCATCACAGTCTTACAGGGCTGGAGTTTGCCTCGGGTATTCCGGGCACGGTCGGCGGCGCCTGCGTGATGAATGCGGGGGCATACGGCGGCGAGATGCGGGATGTGCTGACCCATGTCACCGTTCTGGATGAGAATTTTGAGATCAGGAGGATGCCGGCAGATCAGCTGGGCCTTGGCTACCGGACAAGCCGGATCCAGGACATGCCCTGGACGGTCCTTGAAGCGGAATGCTGTCTTGAAAAAGGCGAAGAAAGTGCGATTCTTTCGCGCATGAATGAACTGAAAGAGAAAAGAACAGCGAAACAGCCGCTGGAATTTCCGAGTGCCGGAAGCACATTTAAAAGGCCGGAGGGATTTTTCGCGGGAAAGCTGATTGAAGAGGCGGGCCTGCGCGGATTTTCATGCGGAGGCGCGCAGGTATCGGAAAAACACTGCGGATTCGTTATCAGCAGAAAGGATGCGACGGCCGCCGATGTCCTCGGCGTGATCCGTGAGGTGCAGCGGCGGGTGGCTGAGAATGCAGGCGTTCTTCTGGAACCGGAAATCAGGATGCTCGGCTTCGAAGAGGAGTGAACAAAGAAGCGTGAGGGGGAAGTGCGATGGCTCTGAAACTGATCTTTGTGACAGGCATGTCGGGGGCCGGCAAGTCGACGGCACTGAAAATGCTCGAGGATATGGGGTTCATGTGCGTCGACAACATGCCGGTGCAGCTGATCGGCAAAATGGTTGAGCTGACGGTGAGCGGCAGCACGGTGGCAGGCAGTGACAGCAGGATCGCCTTCGGCGTCGACATCAGAAGCGGCGCCCATCTGCCCGAACTCATGAAAGTCGTTCAGAAATTCCGGAACGATGACATCGACTGCAAGATCATCTTCCTGGATTCGGATGACAGCACGCTGATCAAGCGCTATAAAGAAACCAGAAGACGCCATCCGCTGGCGAAGAACGGTCGCGTGGAGACCGGCATCACCGAGGAGCGGAAAAGAATGCAGCCCATCCGCGACGGGGCTGACTATATCATTGATACGAGCCATCTGCTGACGCGGGAACTCCGGGAGGAGCTGAGAAAAATCTTTTCGGGCGGCTCGGATTTCCGGAGCCTGATGGTTTCCGTACTTTCCTTCGGCTTCAAATACGGGATCCCCGAGGACGCGGATATCGTGATGGATGTGCGTTTCCTGCCGAATCCGTATTATGTGCCGGAGCTGAAGCAGCTGACCGGAAATGATAAGGAAGTCAGAGATTTCGTCATGGGCTACGAGGTTTCCAGAACTTTCCTGACGAAGATTCTGGATCTGCTGCAGTTTCTGATTCCCAATTACATTGAAGAAGGGCGCAGCCAGCTGGTCATTGCCATCGGCTGCACAGGCGGCAGGCACCGGTCCGTCACGATAGCGAACGAGATCGCAGAGGCGCTGGACGGCAACGATACCTATGGCCTGAGGCTTGAGCACCGGGATATCGACCGCGATCCCGTCACGAAAAAACTGTGAGTGACGCTGCGGACGGCCGGTGAGAGACGGAAGAGGCCGGAAGATTTTCATGTCATTTTCACAGGATGTAAAAAACGAACTGTATGATACCGTCGACAGTGCGCGTCACTGCCGGATCGCGGAGCTTGCCGCGCTGATCCGTTTCTGCGGCAAAAGGGACGGGGACGGCGCGCTGATTTTTGAAACAGGTCATCCGGAGCTGCTCCGCCTTTATGTGAGGCTGCTGAGACTTGTGTTTCATCTGGAGGACGGCATAGAGGTCAGGGATACGGAACGGAAGAAGACGGACTTCTGCATGGCCCGGGTCGGCGACAGCGCTGTGGCGGCAAAAATCCTGCAGACGATCGACGCCCCGACACCGGTGCACAGCGTGATACTTCAGCGGAACTGCTGCCGGCGGGCGTTCATCAGGGGAGCGTTTCTGGCGGCGGGATCGGTCAGCGATCCGAATCGCTCCTATCACTTTGAGATTGTCTGCGAGACAGCGGAAACAGCGGAGGATGTGTGCAGCATACTTCGCCTGCTGGAGACGGATGCGCGGATGGTGAAGCGGCAGCGGTATGAGGTGGTTTATGTGAAGGAGAGCGCTCAGATCTCCGATCTTATCGGTATGATGGGCGCAAACGTCTCGCTTCTGAATTTTGAAAATGTCCGGATTGTGCGGGAAGTCAGGGGAGGCGTCAACCGGAAAGTTAACTGCGAAACCGCCAATATCGAGAAAACAGCGACCGCCGCAGCCCGTCAGATCGACGACATCCGCTACATTGAGAAGACGGTCGGGTTTTCCAAATTGTCAAAGGCACTTGACGAAATGGCTGAAATTCGGTTACAATATCCAACGGCGACGCTGGCAGAATTAGGGCAGCTGCTTAACCCGCCGGTCAGCAAATCAGGAGTAAACCACAGACTCAGGGAACTGAGCCGGATGGCAGATGACCTGCGCAATACAAGGAGGCAGTAAGAAATGGTGGAGGAAAGTGTAACGATTCAGATCCCCAATGGTCTGGAGACCAGACCGATCGCGATGCTTGTACAGGTTGCGAGTCAGTACGAGAGCACTGTTCACCTTGAAAACGGAACGAAAAACGTGAATGCGAAGAGCATTATGGGTATGATGACACTTGGCCTCGATAACGGCGAGAAGGTGAAGGTCACTGCCGACGGTCCGGATGAAAAGGAAGCTCTGAAAAGCATCGTGAGTTTTCTTACAAAGGACCAGTAAAAACACTGAAGGCATATAACCGGCTGCGTCAGGCAGCCGGATTTTTTATGTGCAGCATGAACCGCAGCCGGACCGGGGGCATCAGATTCCGGAGAATTCCGGAGAATTTATATTAAAACTGCTTGTCATACTCAGAAAAGTATATATAATAGAAATAAGACAGGATTTCCTGAAAGGAAGTGATTTTCAGGCAGATCCGCACACGAATCAGACAGCCGGCCGTCGGCCGGAACCTTTCTTATTTTCAGGAAGCCTTCCGCTTTCCTGTATTTATCCCGTAATTTTCAGGCTTTCAGTCAGGTTTTCTTTCTCACAGGAGAAAGTGTCATCAGATGGGAAATGCTGTCTTTTTCCGCTGGTTCCGTGTCCGGATGCCGTCGCATACTGATCTTTTCTGCTGCGGCTGTGGCAGAACGGCGAAATTTCAGCAGGAGAAAACACTTATGCAAAAGGTTTCTTTGATGATTTTTTCCGCCGCGGCAGAGACTGAGGATGCATCGCACGGCGGTACAGCAGGAACCGCTTCCCCGTCCTTACCCGTTATGATTTCCCGCGATACGCAAGGGCGGCGGGGCGGTTCCGCTTTACTTTCGCAAAACGGTTGGGTATACTTGCTTTAACGATGCGGGCGTCCTGGAGGTGTCTTCTGTGAGTCCGCCGGTACTGTCAGGAAGAACAGCGTTAAAGAGGGTGATGCCATTTGAAGATAGAAAGAATCAGTGATAATCAGATTCGATGCACATTGACGAATGAAGACCTCAGTGTGCGCAACATCAGACTGAGTGAGCTGGCCTATGGTTCGCCGAAGACCAGAAAGCTGTTCCGTGAGCTGATGGAAGAGGCCGCCACGGAGACAGGCTTTGATACCCAGGGGATGCCGCTGATGGTGGAAGCCATACCGACTTCCGCGGACAGCCTGATGCTGATTGTGACAAGAGTGGATGATCCGGAGGAACTGGATGCGAGATTTTCCAGATTTTCCAGACAGCAGAGCGACCCGGAGAGCGAACCGCAGCAGGCGGGAGGCACCGGAAACGGTCAGGCGCAGGGGGATTCCGATTCGGATGAACTGGAGCGGCTTTTCCGGAAGCTTTTTGAGACGATCGGCCATATGAACGGCAGCGAGGAAGAGGTAAAAAATTCAGATACGGGCAGCGGAGCGCAGGCACAGCGCATGCTTTCCGGCGCCGCTGCTGCCGGGAGCAGGAACGGTCAGCCGGCGGAAGGCACCGGGAGCCCGGCAGGAGACAGACGAAGAGACGCACACAGAATCATCAGCGCCAGAGCTTTTCAGTTCGAGACGCTCGATGATGTGATCGATGCGGCACATACGGCAGCGGGATCCTACCGCGGCAGGAATGCGCTGTACCGTATGAAGAACAGAAGCGGATACGAGCTGACGGTACATATCGGCAGTTCGCCGAAGAGCTTTGCGAGAGTGTGCACACTTCTTTCGGAATACGGCAGGCCTGTCAGCTGTCCGGCTGCGAGAGAATCCTATCTTGCGGAGCACGGCGATGTGCTGATCCGGTCGGGAGCGCTGAAGAAGCTCTCCGCCGTCAGATAAACAGAAGCAGTTGAGGAGCCGGCGGGTCAGCCGGCTCTTTTTCTTTCAGAAAACCACATTCTTCCCCTTCATGCGGCCCGGATTTCTCAAAAATGGGTATTCCGCATGCAAATCAGGGGTAAAATCGCCATGAATCCTCCACTTCTTGTTAAATATCCCATAACATGGTAAAATAGATAAATTCATGGGCCAGCATCAGAACTTAAATTTATGCGGCATAAGAAGGCTGACCGAAAAAACTCAGAGGGGTTTTACACTATGGCACGAAGACGTAAAAAAAGGAGATCACCGCTCCCGGTGCTCATCCTGTTTGCGGCAGCCGCACTGCTCACAGTCGGTCTGGTAAAGCTGTATCCGCAGATGCAGGAGTCATCGGCAACGGCAGATCTGAACAGTTATTTCGGCGTTTCTGACGGCGAAGCCGCACTTGTGGTCAACAACGAGATTCTGGATGCCCGGGGTGTGGTAAAGGATGACGATATCTATGTGGATTATGATACCGTCACAAAGTACTTTAACGACATGTTCTGCTGGGACAAAGATTCACAGCAGATGCTGCTGACACTGCCGAAAGGCACGGAGATCTATAAGGACGGCGACGGTTCGCTCCTTCTGATCGACGGTAAGCCATATCTTTCCGCCTCATGCATCAAAGAGGACTCGGATATTGACATGGAAGTTTACGACAGCCCTGAGAGGATCGTCGCGCGGACCGTGTGGGACAACGTTCCCACGGAGACAGTGACGCAGGACACAAAGCTCAGAACTGCCGAAGGAAAAAGAAGCGAAATCCTCACATCACTTTCCAGGGGAGATACCGTGATTCTCACACAGAACGCGGACAAATGGTGCTGCGTTTCCACCAGTGACGGTTTTACCGGCTATGTGGAGAAGGAAAGCCTCGAGTCCGGCGGAGAACTCACACACACTTCAGCCCCGGGATTCTCCTATTCCAAAATTACAATGAAGGGCAAAGTCATTCTCGGATGGCAGTATGCTGAATCTGACAGCGGCGCATCCCAGCTGACGCAGCTGACGAACGGCACCGGTGTCAACGTCGTTTCTCCGACATGGTTCAGAGTGACGGACAGAAAGGGAACGGTGGCGTCCATTGCAGACAGCAATTACACGGCGCTTGCACATCAGGCGGGCATCAGTGTCTGGGGATGCTATCAGGATGTCAATGACGGTGACGGTATCTCCGCAGGGGATTATCTGTCTTCCTACAGCACGCGTCAGCATATCATCACGCAGCTGATGGATGCGGCCGAAAGCTCCGGCATGGACGGCATCAACCTGGACATCGAAACCATCACGGAAGAGACGACGCCGCTGTATCTGCAGTTCATCCGTGAACTCTGCGAGGCGGCGCATAAGAAAAATCTGATTGTTTCGGTAGATAATTATGCTTCCGTTTATACGAAATATCTGAACCGTGCCGAACAGGCAAAAACAGCGGATTATCTCGTCATCATGGGATATGATGAGCACACGGCGGGTTCCACGGAGGCAGGTTCGGTCTCCTCTCTGCCGTTTGTTGAGGAGGCCATCACGGATCTGATCGGAGAGGGAGTAGAACCGTCTCAGATCATCGAAGGCATTCCGTTCTATTCCAGAGGATGGACGCAGGCCGCGGGAGAAGAGGTGCCTTCCAGCGAGACACTGGCCATGGGAGACCAGCAGAGCTGGGCCGACATGTACGGTATTCATACCGACTGGGATGCGAAACTGGGCCAGTACACCGGTTCCTCATCGACGGAAGACGGCGTCACCCACAGCATCTGGATCGAGGACGACCGTTCCATAGAAGAGAAAATGAAACTGATCAGACAGTATGATCTGGCCGGGGTGGCCACCTGGAGGCTCGGACTCGAGGACAGCGGCGTGTGGAGCATTATCAGAAAATATATGGAATGATATATTTGCACAATTTTCGGGAGCATTTAGAGCTCACATGGTGTAATATAGAAAAGAGCGTCCGGAGAGATTTTTCCGTCGCCGGAACGGCAGTATCAGCGTAACGATACCGTAGAAGGGAGAGTGCGAAATGGCAACACCGGAGGAAATGTTCAGAACAGCGAAATTCGGCGGTTATGATAAAGATGATGTCGAACAGGAAATTCAGCGCCTCAATGACGCTGCCATGGTCGAGAAGAATGAGCTGAAGGGAAAGCTTGATCAGGCCAATGCGAAGATCAGAGCGCAGGCTCAGGAGCTTGAGGTCCGCAGTGCGAAGATCAAGGAACTTCAGGACGCATTGATTGCCAAGGATACAGAACTGCAGAATGTGGAGAAGGAAGTAAAGGATAAGTATCAGTCCTATGTGGACAACTATGATACGATCGGCAGCCTGATCTACGAGGCCAAAATCCGCGCGAAACAGGTGGATCGGGAGACTGAGGCACAGCGTCAGCGCATTCTTGCCGAGGCCAATGCCGAGGCGCAGAAGGTCAAAGACAACGCACAGGCCGAATGCAAGCAGATCCTTGAGGATACACAGAAGAAGATCGATGAGAAGAACCGCGAGGGCAAGCTGCAGTATGCCGCCATACAGGAAGAGCTTTCGCATGTGATTGACACGTTTAATCAGGTGCAGAAGCAGTTTATGAATTCCTACAGGGACATTCAGAACATTGTCAACGAGGAGCCTGCCAGCAGCTTCACGCAGTCCGGCGACAAGGATTTTGAGAGCAGACCGGACACGGATGCCGCGGCACCTGATGATGAATTTGCAGCAGGAAATACAGAAGAGCCGGAAGGCCCGGATGATGATTTTGATGACAGCAGCGATCCGATCATCAGGAGATTCGCGAAGAGAAATGCCATTGATACGGATTTCATGGCGAGGAACTTCGGTCTGAAGAATCCTGCGGGTACGGGAACACAGAGAAAAAGTGATGCCGCCGGCCCCGCAGCGGGCGCCGGAACTGAGGCAGCGGATCCGGCAGCAGGAGCAGCGCCTTCTCCGTCGGTGAAAATTCAGGATATCAATACCAGAACGCCCGCCGGCCGGAAGACCATCGACAGCATGGTTACCGGGCTGAATTTCGGACCATCTGATTTCGAAGGTCTGGACGGCGAATAAAATGGCACATGCAAAAATTGTAAAAATGACAGAGGACCATCTGGACATGGATGCGCTCCGCGAGGCGGGAGAGATCCTGAAGCGGGGCGGTCTGGTCGCCTTCCCGACGGAGACGGTCTACGGACTCGGGGGCAACGCGCTGGATCCTGAGGCGTCGAAGAAAATCTACGCGGCGAAGGGACGTCCCTCGGACAATCCTCTGATCGTTCATATCGCAGAATTTGAAGACCTGTTTCCGCTGGTCACTTCGGTGCCGGACGGAGCTTACAAACTGGCGGCGGCTTACTGGCCGGGACCGCTGACGATGATTTTTAACAAGAGCAGCATTGTCCCGCTGGAGACGACCGGCGGCCTGGAGACCGTGGCTGTCCGCTTTCCGGACAATGAGATCGCACGTGAGATGATCCGTCAGGGCGGCGGGTATGTGGCGGCGCCGAGCGCCAATACCTCGGGACGGCCGAGCCCCACGCTGGCGAGTCATGTCGACGAGGATCTGGGCGACAGAATTGATATGATTCTTGACGGAGGACAGGTCCATATCGGACTGGAATCCACCATCGTTGATTTTACCGAGGATGTACCTGTGATTCTGAGACCGGGTTTCCTGAATCAGGAGATGCTGGAGAAGGTCCTCGGCGAGGTACGGGTTGACCCCGGCATCATGAGCGAGAATGTTCATGTGCGTCCGAAAGCGCCCGGCATGCGTTACAAGCATTACGCACCGAAGGCGGACCTTGCCATCGTGGAAGGGAAGCCTGAGGATGTCTTCGCAAAAATCCGCGATCTGACGGCGGAGAGAATCGCCGAAGGAAAAAAGGTCGGCGTGATCTGCACCGAGGAAAGCCGGAACGAATATCCGGAGGGCGACGTGCGCTGCATAGGCAGCCGCAGCGACGACAGAACCATCGCACATCATCTGTACGAGATCCTGCGGGATTTTGATGCGGACGGTGTTGACTATATCTACACGGAGTCTTTCGAGACGCCGCGTATGGGACAGGCTATTATGAACCGTCTTATCAAGGCGGCCGGACATGAAGTGATCGACGCGTAAAGAGCCGGACAGCGTATTTCGGCGGAAGCCGGAGGCGGCTGTCTGCGGCGCAGGAATACCGCGGAGATACAGGAGGAAAAGGATGATAGTACTTGGCTGTGATCATGGCGGATATGATCTGATGCAGGAGGTAAAGAAGCACCTCGATGAGAAGGGACTGGATTATCTGGATCTGGGAACGGACAGCGGGGAAGTTTCCGTGGATTACCCGGATTATGCGCACAGGGTGGTGAAGGCGATTCTTGACGGCACCTGCGATCGCGGCATTCTGATCTGCGGCACCGGCATCGGCATCAGTATGGCGGCCAACCGCTTTAAGGGAATCCGGGCGGCCCTCTGCACGGACTGTTACATGGCGGAGAAGGCAAGAGAGCACAATGATGCGAATATTCTTGCCATGGGCGGCAGAGTGCTCGGAAGCGGCACGGCCTTAAAGATTGTGGACACCTTCCTTGAGACCCCGTTCTCGGAAGGAGAGCGCCATAAGAGAAGAATTGCCAAGATAGATGATACGGAACTGTAAGGAGAACGGAATCGCCGGAACGGCAGAACAGAAACGGCGAAACATAAGATCCGCGGGCGGAACAGAGCAGAACAGCCGTAAATCTGCCGCGGAATGTATACAGACAGGAAGGGGAAACAGGAAATGAGCAAAGTCACTATTATGGATCACCCGCTGGTACAGCACAAAATCGGTATCATCCGCGACAAGAATACGGGAACGAAGGATTTTAACCAGATGGTTTCCGAGATCGCCATGCTGGAAACCTATGAGGCGACGCGCGATCTGGAACTGGAAGATGTGGAGATCGAGACCCCGATCACAAAGACCACGGTGAAGAGACTGGCAGGCAAGAAGCTCGCCATTGTTCCGATTCTCCGTGCCGGACTCGGCATGGTAGATGGCATGAGAACCATGATCCCTTCGGCCAAGGTCGGCCATATCGGCATGTACCGTGATCCTGAGACGCTGGAACCGGTGGAATATTACTGCAAGCTTCCGTCTGATATCGAGGAGCGGGAGGTGTTCGTCGTTGACCCGATGCTGGCGACCGGCGGTTCGGCAGTAGACGCCATCAATCAGCTGAAAAAGCACGGCTGCCGCCACATTCATTTTCTCTGTATCATCGCAGCACCGCAGGGCCTGAAGCATCTGCAGGAATGCCATCCGGATGTCGACATCGTCGTAGGATCTCTTGATGATCATCTCAATGAGAACGGCTACATTGTGCCGGGTCTCGGGGACGCGGGAGACAGAATTTTCGGAACGAAATAAGATCGGGGCCAGACAGATCCGGAAGGGACTGTCCGGCCTTTTTTATACTGACGGAGGTGAAGATCATGTCCGGAAAACGTACGGATTATATATCATGGGACGAATATTTTATGGCGGTCGCGAAGCTGGCCGGCATGAGGTCAAAGGATCCGCATTCCCAGGTCGGATGCTGCATCGTCAGCGAGGACAACAAAATTCTGTCCATCGGATACAACGGCCTGCCGCGCGGATGTTCGGACGAAGAATTTCCGTGGGAGCGTGAATCAGAGGACAACGATCCGCTGAAGACCAAATACATGTATGTCACCCACAGCGAGCTGAACGCGATTCTCAATTACCGGGGAGGAAGTCTCGAGGGAGCCAAGCTCTACGTATCCCTTTTCCCGTGCAACGAATGCGCGAAGGCCATCATTCAGGCGGGCATCAAAAAGGTCATCTATGCGGAGAACAAGTATGACGGAACGCCGGCGGTCACCGCATCAAAGAAGATGTTTCAGGCGGCAGGCGTTTCCTTCCAGCGCTATCAGCCGACGGAGCGCACGATAGAAATCGAGGTGTGACCATGATCGATTATACAGAAGGAGCGGGGTACGAATACCACATCCATGTCCGTCCCGGTCAGGTCGGACGATATGTGATTCTTCCGGGCGATCCCGGACGCTGTGCGAAAATCGCCTCCTGTCTGGACAACGCGGAAAAAATCGCCGTGAACCGCGAATTTGAGACCTGGACAGGTACGCTGGACGGCGAGAAAGTCAGCGTGACTTCCACCGGCATCGGCGGGCCGTCCGCCGCGATCGCCATGGAGGAGCTGGTTCACTGCGGCGCGGATACCTTCATCCGCGTGGGCACCTGCGGCGGCATGCAGATCGATGTGACGGGCGGAGACCTGATCGTGGCGAGCGGCGCCGTCCGGATGGAAGGCACGTCAAAGGAATATGCGCCGCCGGAGTATCCGGCCGTGGCCGATTTCAGCGTCGAAAAAGCGCTGGCGGAAACGGCAGAGGAGCTGGGCTTCCGGAGTCATGTGGGTGTGGTTCAGTCGAAGGATTCCTTTTACGGCCAGCATGAGCCGGAAAAAAAGCCCGTCGGCTATGAACTGATCAGCAAGTGGGACGCCTGGGTGAAATGCGGCTGTCTCGGATCCGAGATGGAATCTGCCGCGCTTTTTATTGTCGGCAGCACGCTCAGAGTGCGCGTCGGTTCGGTACTGCTGGTGCTGGCCTGCCAGGAGAGAGCCAGAGCCGGCCTTCCCAACCCGCAGGCCCATGATACCGGACAGGCGATCCGCACCGCCGTGGGCGCCATAAGGAAGCTGATCGCGGAAGACCGGAAGAAACAGGAATAAGCTCCGGTCTGCAAAAAAAACAGGACAGAACCGTCAGGAAATCAGGCGGAAGAAACTGACGGAGGAAAATCAGGTACAGAAAAAAACGGAGGCCGTCTGTATGGAAGTGAATACAGATAAGAAAGCAGAACCGTCGGGGGACATCCCGGAGACAGTCGGAAGAGACGATGAAGAGCGGCTTGCCCGTGAAGCCATGGCCGTCCGTCTGCATGCCTATGCACCGTATTCGCACTTTTTTGTGGGTGCCGCCCTGCTCGGCAGCGACGGAAAAATCTACACAGGCTGTAATATAGAGAATGCTTCATATCCTGCGGGCATCTGCGCAGAGCGGAGTGCATTCGCCTCGGCGGTCAGCGCCGGGTGCCGCCGCTTCCTTGCCATCGCCATCGCCGGCGGGCCGGAGGATAAGGACAGGGCTTCCGGCAGAACTGCAGTGCTGCCCGAATGTCCGCCCTGCGGGATATGCCGCCAGTTCATGAGAGAATTCTGCGGAAACCGTTTTCCTGTGATCCTCGTCACATCGGAAAAACAGTTTCGCACCGTTACCCTGGGTACACTGCTGCCGGACAGCTTCGGTCCGGATGTCCTCTCGTTATAAGTTTTCGAATCCTGTTACAGTCCAGACGTCCGCCAGAGCCGCCGGGGCCACGGAACACATGGAGACTCCCGGGCCGAGACCTCCGCAGGCGCCGGTGGTTGGCGAGGACGAGCGAAGCGATGACCGAGCTTACCACCGCTGCGCCGAGGACAAGCGAGAGCGCGTCGAGGCCGGAAGTCTCCATGTGTGACCGTGGCTGACAATGTGTGAACCGTAATGAATCCTGTAATAATTTCGTAATAAAGGGTGGTCCCTGTTCGTTTTCAGTAGTATAATGGATGCGTTCCTCTTTTCAAAGGGAGGGACGCATTCTTACTGAATACAGTATGAGTCCGTCGCATGCCAGAGGCGGACTGAACACCCGAAGGGTGCGCAAGGCCGACTGTGGCATCTTGTATGATATAGATGTTTACATGGCAGGCAGCAGGTATTCAGTATGACAGAAGGAACAGGAGACAGCTTTATTTATGAAAAACAGGAAATTAATGAACAGAGGAATAAAATTTTCAGCCGTGGCACTGGCCGCCGTGATGACGCTTCAGCCGTCGGTGGTTATGGCCGCTGGGAATACATCTTCGGCATCAGCCAGTGATGTTTCTTCGTCAGAAGTTGCGGCAGAGAACGGAAGCAGCGCTTTATCGGCAGATACATCCTCTTCTTCACAGAGTACATCAGCTTCATCAGGAAGCAGTGCTTCATCAGGGAGCACGTCATCAGGGAGCACGTCATCAGGAAGTACCTCTTCAGGAAGCGGTACGGCTTCGGACAGCAGTGGTACGTCGGGAACTTCATCGGGAAGTTCTTCATCCGACAGCACTTCGTCGTCCGACAGTACGGCTTCTTCATCCGACAGTTCTTCAGATGACGCATCTTCGAAGTCAGAATCATCCGATGGAAAAAAGACGGACAGTTCTTCTGAGGATCACAGCAGTTCCGCCGATACAGCGAAACGCAGTGATGATGAAAAGAAGACGGATGCCGGTGACAGCGGGAATCAGAACGCTGAGCAGGGAACAGAGAAGTCTTCCGTGATGAATCTGTCACAGGATGATGCGTCTGAAGAGGCACAGAAGGAAAACGAAGACAGGCCGGAACAGACGAACAGCCAGCTGATCGCACAGCAGCACATCGTCAATGTGGCTCCGGTGGAAAAAAATTACAGATTTTATCTCGTGGACAAAAATCCGGCCTTTGCCGTGGAGGATACGGCTGTTCTTCAGGAAATGAAGGATGATGCCGCACAGGCAGGAACGCTCAGCAGAAATGACGTGGTCTATATTCTCGGAGACCTGAAGAACGGCTGGTATTACGTCGAGTCCGGCACGGTGCGCGGTTTTATCCGCGCGGAAAAGCTGACGGATGCGGCAGCAACGCAGAAACTGATCGAACAGTATCAGAATCATGCGGCACGGGTATCGCGGCTGACGGGAACGACGGTCAGTGCGGAAAGCTATTACCGCTGTGCGGCGGCAACGGTTCCGGTCAGAGAAAACGCTGCCGCCATGTATTCCCTCGCCACAGTCTACGACCGTGTGGTGGCAAAGAATGATGCCGTGACCAAGGATGTCACCGGCGGTCTCAGGGTTCATGACGCCATGCGCAGCGACGCGTCAGAAGTCGGTGTTCTGGAAGCCGGGGATCTTGCCTATATCCTTTCGGAGTGCGGAGACTGGGCGTATATTGAATCTGGCGACGTGCGCGGATTTGTCAGGGAACGCTATCTGAAGACCGGTGCGGAGGCGGCCGCGGTGATTCAGGAAAAGGGCGGCGAGGACAGCATGTCCGTCGCTGAAGAAACGGTCAGCCCGGAGGACAATGCGGCCTTCTATTACATGACGAGCTCGATCAAAGAGGGAACGGCGGAAAATCCTGTCCGCAAGGCACTTCTGCAGACGGCGGAAAGCTGCGTCGGCAATCCGTATGTATGGGGCGGCACGAGCCTGACAAACGGCTGCGACTGCTCCGGATTTGTTCAGACCCTGTACGGCCTGTACGGTATTTCTCTTCCCAGAGTAGCTGAACAGCAGGCCGGTGCCGGAACACAGATTCCGGTCAGCGAGGCAGAGCCAGGAGACCTGATTTTCTTTGCCAAGAACGGATATGTCTATCATGTGGCGATCTGCTCGGGAGACAATACGACGATAGAGGCCTATAATTCACAGATGGGCATTATCAATAACACCCTTGATACGGCACATGCCGTGTGGGCTGTCAGGGTACTGGACAGCTGATCCATACAGAACATGAGGGAGCCTGCAGCAGAGCGGCTGCAAAAATCGCCTGCTGCGGGCTTTTCCTGTGTACGGCGGAGACTTATTAAAGCCGGTACCGGAAAATATATATCATCGGAGGTGAGTCTATGGTACGGAAGGAACAGATTGAAATGGTAGACGGTCTTGCCGGAGGCAGGGGCACCGCAAAGGTCTGCCATATTGTTTCCAGGGATGAACTGAACGGACACGGAAGGATGTATGCACGCGTCATCCTGCCGCCGGGTGCGAGCGTCGGCTGGCATCAGCACAAACATGACACAGAGCCCTACTATATCCTGAAGGGACATGCAGATTTTATCGACAATGATCACAGCGTGACGCATGTGGGACCGGGGGATGTATGCCTGATCCGCGTGGGTCAGTTCCACAGCCTGGAAAACAACAGCGATGAAGAGGTGGAATTTATGGCGCTGATCTACAATGACAAGGGATACCTGAATGACCGCATGAAATTTTATGACGAAGGATGAGACATTTATGCGAAGAACGAAAATTATCTGCACCATCGGACCGGCAAGTGAAAAAGAAGAGACGCTGAAGGAAATGTGCCGCGCGGGGATGAATGTCGCAAGACTGAATTTTTCCCACGGAACGCATGAGGAACATCTGCAGAAAATCAAAACGATCAAAAAGGTCCGTAAGGAGCTTGGCGTGCCGCTGGCCATCATGCTTGATACGAAAGGACCGGAATACCGGATCGGCGTTTTTGAGCATCACAAAGTGACGCTTGAGGAGGGACAGAAGTTCACCTTTACGACAGATGACGTGGAGGGAAATGAACATATTGTTTCCGTGAGCTACAAGGGTTTTGCGGATGATCTGGAGCCCGGGGATACCATTCTGGTGAACAACGGACTTGTTGTCTGCGAGGTCACGGCGGTCAGCGGTGCCAATGTGGAGACGGTCGTCAGGGCCGGAGGCGTGCTCTCGGACAGGAAGAGCATGAATTTCCCGGGGAAACTGCTGAAGAATGACTTCCTCAGCGAGCAGGATAAAGCTGACCTGCTTTTCGGCATTGAAAATGATGTCGACTATGTGGCGGCCTCTTTTGTGTCGACCAGAGAAGATGCGCAGGCCATGAGAGATTTTCTGGACGCGAACGGCGGTTCGGGCATCGATATCATTGCGAAAATTGAGAACCGTTCCGGCGTGAAGAATGTCAGAGAAATTTCCGAGGTGGTCGACGGCATCATGGTGGCACGCGGCGACCTGGGCGTGGAAATTCCCTACATGGAGGTGCCGTCGGTACAGAAGGAGATTGTCTCCAAGTGCCGTCTTCTCGGCAAACGTGTCATCATTGCGACCGAGATGCTGGAGTCGATGATCACCAACATCCGCCCGACCAGAGCGGAAATCTCCGATGTCGCAAACGCCGTGTATGACGGGGCATCCGCCATCATGCTTTCCGGAGAGTCAGCCGCCGGCAGATATCCGGTGGAAGCCGTGCGGACCATGGCGGAGGTTGCGGAATATACCGAGCAGCACATCAATTATGAGCGCCGGTTCAAGACGACGGAATTTATCACAAAGAACAACCTCGATGCCATTTCGCATGCGACCTGTTCGATGGCGATTGATGTACATGCGAAATGCATTGTCGTGAGCTCCCAGAGCGGCATGACCGCGCGTATGGTCAGCCGTTTCCGCTGTCCGACGCAGATCATCGGCATGACCACCTCCCGCAAGGTGTACAACAAGCTGGCACTCAGCTGGGGCGTGCTTCCGATCCTCTGTGAGCAGTTTGATTCCATCGATGTGCTGTTCTATCACGCCATCCATCAGGCGCAGGAGCTGCTCAGCCTGAAGGAGGGGGACAACGTTGTTCTTACCGGCGGCCAGATCGGCGGCGGCAGAGGCAACACCAACATGATTAAAGTAGAGACGGTCAGAAAGAAAACCTGCTGAACAGATTTTTTGCCGGCCGCCGTCCTGAAAATGACAGAAACCGCGTTTTCTTTCAGAGAAGATGCGGTTTTTTCTGTGCTTTCCGGATGAATCCCGGGGGATGATGATGACGGGTTGAGTCATGATATCGGGCAGAGTGATGGATCGGGCAGAGTAAAGATATCGGGCAGTGTAATGATATCGGGCAGAGTGATGAATCGGAGAAAAATGAAAAAATCTCCGGGAAAGACTTGCATTTTAATGAACAAATGATAATATATTCATATGAATAGAAATTCATTTGTTCGGGAAATCAGAGCCCGGACAGTGATGAGATCCGATCAGGGAAATCTGATGAAGCCGGAAGCCGCTCGGGCGCATGAACCGGTGCCCTGCCACAGCGACCCGTATCGGCATAACGTTCAGAGAAAAATGTATCGGAAGAACCGGAGGAAATATGGCGGAGACATACAGCAGAAAGCAGATAGAACATCTGGTGGCGAATATCTCGGAGACGGAGCTCAGCGATCTGGCGGAGCTGTTCAAGATTTTCGGGGATTCGACAAGGATCAGGATTCTGTATGATCTTTTTGACAGAGATAAGAATGTCACGGAGATCTGCGAGGATCTGGAAATGAACCAGTCGGCGGTCTCTCATCAGCTGAAGATCCTGAAGACATCCAAGCTGATCACCGCGCGCCGGGAAGGCAAGGCCATGGTCTACGCGCTGGCGGATGAACATGTGAAGACTATCATTGCGATGGGCAAGGAACATATCGAGGAGTAGCATCGCCGGCGTCAGTAAGCCGGTGTTATACAGCAGCGTGATGCTGACCTTGGCATATGGTGTTACAGAAAACAGATGATCATGAATGATCACAAAAAGGAGGATCAGAGATGAAAAAGAAATTCAAATGCGAGATCGACTGCGCAGCCTGCGCACAGAAGGTGGAGGATGCCATCAAAAAGATTGACGGCGTGAATGACGCGAAGGTTAATTTCATGATGAACAAGATGACGCTCGATGCGGATGACAGCCGGTTCGACGAAATACTGGATGAGTGCATCAGCACCGGACAGAAAATCGAGCCTGACTTCAAAGTATACAGATAACCGGGAACAGAAATCTGAGGGAAGAGTGAGGAGATTTACATGTCTGACAGTCTGAAAAAAGAACTCCGCAGCATACTGATCGCGCTGGCGATTTTTTTTGCCATGATGATACTCGACAAGACAGGGGCCGTGCCGGTGATTTTCGGGAACCGGCTGCTGAGTTTTCTCTGCTATCTGATTCCGTATTTCCTGTGCGGCCGTGATGTCGTCCGGAAGGCATTTCTCGGCATAAAGAACAGACAGCCGTTTGATGAGTCCTTTCTGATGGTTATCGCTACGGTCGGCGCTTTTGTCACAGGCGAGAATTCGGAAGCTGTGGCTGTCATGGCGTTTTATCAGGTCGGCGAATGGTTCCAGAAGTATGCACTCGGCCGTTCCAGAAAGTCCATTTCGGATCTGATGGAGATCGCCCCTGAGTATGCAAACATCGAGCGGGAGGACGGAAGCATAGAGAAGGCGGATCCGGATGATGTCGAAGTCGGAGATACGCTGGTCGTACGGCCCGGTGAAAAAATCCCCGTCGATGCGGTGGTCATTTCCGGTGACTCCATGGTCAATACGGCAGCGCTTACCGGAGAGTCGGTGCCGCGTTCCGTGCATCCCGGTGACCGGATCATTTCAGGCTGCATCAACGGTGAGGGGCTGCTTCGCGTCCGCGCGGAGAAGGCCTATGAAGATTCAACGGTCGCGAAGATCCTGGAGCTCGTGGAGGATTCCGCGGAGAAAAAATCACGCACCGAGCAGTTTATCACGCGGTTTGCACGCTACTATACGCCGGTTGTTGTCTATGCCGCGCTTGCGCTGGCTGTGATACCCTCTGTGATCACCGGGGATCCGGCGACATGGGTTTACCGTGCCTGCACCTTCCTTGTCATCAGCTGCCCGTGTGCACTTGTGATTTCCGTTCCGCTGGCCTTCTTCGGCGGTATCGGAGCGGCGAGCCGCGGCGGCGTGCTCGTCAAGGGCTCCAGCTATCTTGAACTTCTGGCCAGACTCGACACTGTCGTTTCCGATAAGACGGGCACACTGACAGAGGGATCATTTGAAGTTACGTCCTGTGAACCCGCCGAGGGGGTGACGGAACAGGAGCTTCTGGTGGATGCCGTGCTGGCCGAAGGTACATCGACGCATCCGATCGCAGCCTCCATCCGCAGGTACTTTGAGGAGAAAATCCCCGGCGTTCATCCTGATATGAGCCGTGTCACGGATTCTGTGAATGTGACCGGACAGGGACTTGTGGTGGAAACCGGAACAAAAAAGATTTATGTCGGCAGCAGCAGACTGATGGAGGCACACGGCATTTCTGCCGGCAGGCCGTCCGATCCGGCGGCAACGATGGTCTATGTGGCGGAGGAAGAGGACGGCAGGGTCAGATACCTCGGCGCCATCGCCATCCGTGACAGGGTGAAAAAAGATGCGGCCAAGGCGATCGCCGAGATGAAGGACAGCGGTGTGCGCCGCGTCATCATGCTCACCGGCGACAGGAAGAGCGTCGGCGACGAAGTCGGGAAAGAACTGGGCATCGATCAGGTATATTCTGAACTTCTTCCGCAGGATAAGGTGGCAAAGGTAGAGGATCTCCTGAAGGAGCTGAATGCAGGAAATCCGGGCGACGCACCGAAGAAAGCCCTTGCCTTTGTCGGCGACGGCATCAATGACGCCCCTGTGCTCATGAGATCCGATGTCGGCATTGCCATGGGTTCCATGGGCAGTGACGCCGCCATCGAGGCGGCCGATGTCGTCATCATGGACGACAACCTGAGACGGATTCCGCCGGTGATCCGAATCGCGAGAAAGACCCTCCGTCTCTCCACGGAAAATATCGTCTTCGCCCTGGTGGTCAAGGTCCTGATCCTCATTCTCGGCGCACTCGGTATCGCCAACATGTGGGCGGCCGTCTTTGCGGATGTAGGCGTGGCGTGCCTCTGCATCCTCAATTCCATGAGACTTCTCAGGGTGAAAATGCCGGAGGTGTAAATGTTCTGCCAGGGCCGGCGTCTCTGTTTCTGATTGTGTGTACGCGCCGTCTCGTTTATAATTGAAGCCGTAATCAGTGAAAATGACAGCGGCCCTCACAGGCACCTGAAATACCGGAGTCACAGGAGGGTACAGAGGATGCCGCTGACAGTAAAGGTATGGGAGGTGGATTCATGGAACACTGGGTCAGAGCGAGATTTACGCCGAATCTTCCGCTGGGCAGAGACGGGAAGAGAGTGACGGCGAGCGCGGAGCATATCGCGATATCGAAGAATGCCGCAAAGGAAGGCATGGTTCTTCTGAAGAATACGGGCGGACTTCTTCCGCTGAAGCGCGGCGCGAAAGTCGCGCTGTTCGGCAAGGGCACGGCAGATTATGTCAAGGGCGGCGGCGGATCCGGCGATGTGTACTGTCCGTATGTTCATAACATCCTGGACGGATTCCGTTCTCTTTCAGATGAGGTATCTGTTTTTCCGGAAAGCGCGGAGTTTTATGAAAAATACGTTGCATCGTGCTATGCGGAGGGCGGCATTCCCGGACTGATCAGGGAACCTGAAGTGCCGTCCGCTCTTCTGCAGCGTGCAGCGGCATGGGCGGATGTGGCTGTCATTTCCATCAGCCGGTATTCCGGGGAAGGCTGGGACAGAAAATCCGATTATGGCGGACCGGCATCGGAGCCGCCGGACGGCTTTACGCACATCCATCTCGCCGACACGATTTTTGAACATTCCGACTTCTATCTGACAGAGGCGGAACAGAAGATGGTTCATGACGTGACGGCACATTTCTCAAAGGTGATCGTGCTCCTCAATATCGGCGGCATGGCGGACACGCGCTGGATCAGGGACGATGACGGCATCACGGCAGCCATGATTACCTGGCAGGGCGGCATGGAAGGCGGTCTCGCGGCAGCGGAACTGATCATGGGACACGGCACACCGTCGGGAAAGCTGGCCGACACATTTGCCGGGACGCTGGAGGACTATCCTTCCACGAAGGGCTTCCATGAATCGGATGATTTTGTGGATTACACCGAGGATATCTATGTCGGATACCGCTATTTTGAAACCATACCGGGGGCTTCGTCCAGGGTCGTATATCCCTTCGGCTACGGGCTTTCTTATACCACTTTTGAGTTGAGGGACATCCGTGCGGAGCAGATCACAGACCGGGCGGGAGATGAGATCAGAGTCCGCCTGAGCGTGGTCAACACAGGAAGCTTCAGCGGCCGGGAGGTCGTACAGCTCTATTACAGTGCGCCTCAGGGAAAACTCGGCAAGCCTTCAAGGGAACTTGCGGACTGGCAGAAAACGCGGCTGCTTCTCCCGGGAGAGATACAGGAAATTACCCTGAAGGTTCCCGTCAGGGAAATGGCCTCCTATGATGACCTGGGAAAAATCAGAAAGTCCGCCTGGATACTGGAGAAGGGAACCTACCGTTTCTATGCGGGGACAAGTGTGCGCGATACGGCGGAGCCTGCCCGTGAAGACGGAAACGGTACCTTTGTTCTGGAGATTCCGTCTGATCAGGTGGTTCGGCAGTGCGAAGCGCGTCTTGTGCCGGCAAAGCTGAAGAAGAGAATGCTGTCGGACGGAAGTTACGAAGACCTGCCGACGCATGAGCAGACGGACATCGATGACAACATTTTTACCCCGCTGAAATTTCCGGACGAGATCGAGTGCGTCGCGCCGGAAGTGCGCCACGAGGATTCGTATCAGACGTTCCTTGCGCCGTCGGTGCCGCAGCTTTCCGAAGTGGCGGAAGGCAGCATGTCACTGGATGATTTTATCCGGTCGCTGACGGACGAGGACCTCACCTGGCTTCTCTCGGGCACACCCAATACGGGGTGCGCCAATACTTTTGGCTGGGGCAATCTCAGGGCATCCGGCGTGCCGAATGTCATGACGGCGGACGGACCTGCCGGCGTGCGCTTCAATCCTGAGACGGGGGTCCGCACGACGGCTTTCCCGTGTGCTACGCTGCTCGCCTGCACGTGGGATCCTGAAGCGGTCAGGGCTGTCGGAGAGGCCGGAGGCAGAGAAGCACGGGAGAATAATATCGGCATCTGGCTGACGCCGGCCGTGAACATTCACCGGAGTCCTCTGTGCGGCAGGAATTTTGAGTATTATTCAGAGGATCCTCTCCTCGCCGGACGGCAGGCCTCTGCCATGACAGAGGGCATTCAGAGCTGCCACGTGGCGGCCTGCGTGAAGCACTTCGCACTCAATGACAAGGAGACAAACCGCAAGGAATCCGATTCCCGCGTCTCTGAGCGCGCGGCCCGTGAAATTTATCTGAAGCAGTTTGAGATCATCGTGAAGACGGCACATCCGTGGTCGCTGATGTCCAGCTATAACCGGGTCAACGGATACCGTGCATCGGAAAATCATGATCTGCTCACCGGTATCCTCAGGGATGAGTGGGGCTACGACGGCGTGGTCACAACCGACTGGTGGGGATGTGGAGAGCAGTACAGAGAATGCCGTGCCGGCAATGATGTCAAGATGGGCTGCGGTTTCCCGGCGCGTCTGATGGAGGCTTACCGGAAGGGTGCCGTCAGCCGCTCCGGGATGGAGACGGCGGCGCGCCATATTCTCACGGCAATTCTCCGGCTGGATGCAGACTGATGAGATCAGTGATCGGATGATTTCAGGGAAACTTCGCATACCAGGGGGTCCTGACGCGACGCGCTCTCGCTTGTCCTCAGCGCAGCGGTGCATAAATTCGTCCTTCGCTCTCGCTCGGACTCATTAAGCACCGGCGCCTGCGGATGTCGCGTCAGGACCCCCGGTATGCGGCTGCGGTCTGCTGTGAATGAACATTAACGATAAATGGCAGCAATCATGCGGCCGGTGAGTTGATTTTCCCCGGCAGTCTGTGATATAACTTACACGTAACTGAGTCTGCCGTCCGGCGCTTTCTGCGTCTGACGGCATGCGCTATATCCGGATCATTCCGGAACAGCAGCAGGAGGCAGATATGAGCAGTAAAGAGAAAGTTTTAAGTCAACCGAAAACCATGGTACAGGGCGAGGGCGGCCGTGCAGCGGAGAAGAGCGCGCTCAGAACGCAGAGGCTTGCGATCCTTGGCGTGCTGGCGGCACTGGTTGTGGTGCTGGCCGTCGCGGGGGCCATCCCCGTGGGTACGTTTACCATCACCCTGACTCTTGTGCCAATCGTTGTCGGCGCCATTCTGTACGGATGGCAGGGAGGTGCGCTTCTCGGAACGATCTTCGGCGTGATTGTTGCCATTCAGGTCGTGACGGGGGCAGCGGGTGCTTTTTCCACAGCAATGCTGGAGTATGCACCGGCAGTGACGGTGCTGACGTGTATTCTGAAGGGTACCGCAGCGGGTCTGTTCGCGGGGCTGTTTTTCCGCTGGTTTTCCCGCAGGAATTTATATCTGGGCACCATCATGGCGGCGATTATCGCTCCGGTAGCGAATACCGGCATTTTCAGCATCATGTGCCTTTCCGTATTCCGTCCGCTGGTGCTTAGCGCGCTCGGACTGACGGCTGAGAGCAGCGGTGTGCTGACGGCGTTTCTCGTCGGATTCATCGGTGTCAATTTCGTCATCGAGCTTGTGATCAACATTGTGCTTGCTCCGGTCATTATGAGAATTGTGACCGCCGCAAAGAAGAATGTCATGCATTAAACAGTCATCAGACACACAGGAACCTCTTTGCGTGCGACGGTGGCTGACAATGAGTGAACAGTAACGCTAATCGGGCCTGCGGTTTCTGCCGCGGGCCCCTTCTGTCATCGGAGGGAGACGGCATGAGGAAATTTTTCGGGCGCTTTTTTCTGGATAATGAGAAGGATATGATCGTCAGCCTGTACCGGGATGAAAAGGAGGGCGCCGGTCCGGAGGGAGGCCTGTTCCCGGGAAACGGCGACGCCGACAGCGAGGACCGTCTCTGTTATGAACTGGACACGCCGAATCATCACTCGGGCAATCTGATCCGGAATTTTGCCGCTGTCTGCCGGCTTCCGCTGTCAGAAAATGAGAAAGGTCTTCAGGTCATCAGGGGCGAGGTGCCCGCCTATATCGACGGGAACAACCGTGACATGTGGATCCTCCGGCTCGGTGACACCAAGGTGGCGAATATCTATCCGGACGGCAGAATCGAGCAGAAGGCATCGGTGCCCGCGATCGCAAAGACCCTCATGAGCCAGACGAGGGATTACCGCTACGGTGAGGACAAGACGATTTTCAAGACCTATATCCGGAGAGAATACAAGTTCCGCAGCGACCTTCACACGCACATGAACGGCAACCTCTCGCCCGACATTCTGATCGCCCTCGGCATCGCGCATCAGATCCGCTATCCGCTCTATTATGTGCGGAAGCTCGGTCTTGTTCTTTCCGAACGGCAGGAGAAGGAGATCGCGCCGGTGCGTGAGAAGGTGGCGCGTCAGTTTGCCTCATCAGATCTGACGGGCAAGTATCTCGCGAGAAAAATCAACGACAATACCTTTATCAATTTCGCGGATCTGATCCTCGGCAACATGGCGAATGCCGCGGAGAATATCGTAAAGATCCGCATTTCGCTGACCATCCTGAAGGACGGTCAGGCAGTCTTTACCAACCTTGAGAAGGTGTATCTCTACCGCTATGTGTTCTGCAAGGGCGTCGAGTCCGAGAAGAAGATCAGGCTGAAAAATGTTGACAGGATCCCCGACGAGGATGTGAAAAAGGCGCTGCTGCAGATGCTGGAGGACCGGAAAAATCCTGACTACTGGCAGAATTCGATTTTTCAGGACGGGCTGCTCTGGATCGCCAGGACCTACCGCCGGCAGGGCATTACCTATGCGGAGATCTCAGACACGACGCTGGTAAAGAAATATGAATCGCTCAGGATGCTGACCGAGGTGCATGAGATCATGCCGGCCGTCTACCGTGAGACGGGTGTCATGATCCGTTTCCTTGCCGCGATGAGAAGAATCCCGCTGACCCTCGTGAAGGATCAGGTGACGCCGGAGAATTACCTGGAGCAGAACCTGGCGGTGCTGCGCGCGGTGGCACTCGACCCCTATGTCGCCGGCTCTGATTTTGTCGGAGAGGAGATCAATGACATCGCAGAGCTTCAGCCGGTCATCAGGGAGGTGGTAAAAATCGCCTCGTCCGACCCTGATTTTGTCATCAGGATCCACGCGGGCGAGAATGACAGCCTCCGGGACAATGTCGCACACAGTCTGGCATGTGTCAGGAAGGCACTGGCGCCCGGGCAGAAAATGCCGCACCTGCGCATCGGTCACGGTCTCTACACGAGCAGCTTCCGCTCGGCGAAGGGAAGACAGCTGCTGCATGATCTGAAGGAGAGCGGCGCGGTGCTGGAGTTTCAGCTGACATCGAACGTCCGCCTCAATAATCTCAACACACTGAAGGACCATCCGCTGCACACCTATCTGAAGGCCGGCATCCCCTGCGTTCAGGGGACAGACGGCGCGGCGCTTTACGGGACGAGTGCGATCGATGAACAGCTTTCGCTGGAAAAGCTGCTGGGCCTCTCGGAGAAGGAGCTTGCAGCCATGAAGAGAGCTGACACCCGCGCGGTCAGTGAGGCCATGGCTGCCTTCCGGAGAAAATCCATCGCCTTCCGCCGGTTCCTGGCCGGGAGGACGCTGACAGACTGTCTTGTGATGAAGATGGACAGACAGATGGAACAGGCCGGGGGAAGAGGGCTTTCTCTGTCGCGAAACTACAAAGAGGATGCCAACACGGCGCTTGCGCCTGTCATCAGGGAACTTCCGTGGGATGCGATGCCGGTGGTTGTGGCCGGCGGCAGTTTCAACACCGCGAGGAGAACCACCCGTGTGACGGAGGAGGGCGTGCGCCAGCTCGAATCTCTGATGCGCCTGCTGTCGCCTGAGGAAGCCTTTTTTGTGATCGGCTACCGCATGAGCGGCTATGAAAAATATATCCTGGAGCATAACACAAAGGGATTCCGCATTTTCTGCTTCGTCCCGGCAAGGCTTACCGAGGCGGAGCTCCGGAGAATCAGGGAAGAAAAGGTGTGGGTGCGCGTGTCCCCCGAGATCGAGGGCATGGGCATTTACAAGAGCTTCAACTACGAGATTTTTGAACGGCGGCCCTCCGTGGTTGTCTGCTTTGACGGGAATTCGGCGGCGGAAAATCTGATTCAGGAGGCGAAAAACGGCAAAGGAAGGTCGGCGATTTTTGTCTGGGAGAAGGCAGTCGCGCTCAGAAGAAAGGCGCTTTCTCTGGAAGGCTATGTGCATCTGTTCGGAAAGGAGCATCCGCTGGATGGTCAGGTAGCCGGACTCAGAGATACCCTGTTTACCATCTCCGGGACGGACACAACCGACTGGTATCAGAAGTACTATAAGAACAGCTGAAAGGGTACGGCACGGGATTCACAGCATTTTCACAGAATGATTCTGCTTTCCGGTTGAAAATACGGGTAAAATATGACAAAATAATAACGGATGCTGCGACACAATCCGGAAAAATGACGAAACCGGAAGCCGTGTCCAGACTGAAACCATCAGATTTTTCATTTTTATCCGGGAGGTATGTGATATGCAGAGATTTACGAATCCCCGTGACCTTTACCACGGCAAGGGAGCTCTTGAGGCGCTGAAGACACTGAAGGGAAAAAAGGCCATTATCTGTGTCGGCGGCGGTTCCATGAAGAGATTCGGCTTCCTCGACAGAGCGGAGCAGTACCTTCATGAGGCAGGAATGGAGACGGCACTGATCGAGGGCATCGAGTCGGATCCGTCCGTAACAACAGTGATGAACGGCGCCAGCAGGATGGAAGAGTTTCAGCCGGACTGGATCGTAGCCATCGGCGGCGGATCACCGATCGATGCCGCAAAGGCGATGTGGATCAGATACGAGCATCCGGAATGCACGTTTGAGGATATGTGCAAGGTGTTTGCACTGCCGGAACTCCGTCATAAGGCAAAGTTCTGCGCTGTTTCCTCCACTTCGGGAACCGCAACCGAAGTAACGGCTTTCTCCATCATCACAGATTATGAGAAAGGAATCAAATATCCGATCGCTGATTTCCAGATCACACCCGATGTAGCCATCGTGGATCCGGATCTCGCGGAAACGATGCCGAAGAAGCTGGTAGCCCATACGGGCATGGATGCCATGACACACGCCATCGAAGCTTTTGTATCCACGGCAGCTTCCGATTTCACGGATGCACCGGCACTTCGTGCGATGACGCTGATCAAAGACAACCTGATCGACTCCTACAATGAAGACAAGGCAGCCGGCGATGACATGCATGCGCGTGATACCATGCATAATGCACAGTGCCTTGCGGGTATCGCTTTCTCCAGCGCTTCCCTCGGCATTGTTCATTCCATGGCGCACAAGACCGGTGCGGCGTTTGCCGACTACGGTGCGCATATCATCCACGGTGCTGCCAATGCCATGTATCTGCCGAAGGTCATTGCGTTTAACGCAAAGGATGAAAGAGCAGCAGAGCGCTACGCCTTCATCGCTGATTATCTGGGACTTGGCGGAACGACGGACGAAGATAAGATCGCAAAGCTGATCGGGCTTCTCCGCGGTATGAACGATAAACTGAACATTCCGCACGGCATCAGTCACTACGGAAAGGACAGCTATCCGACAGAGGAAGGCTTCGTTCCGGAAGACGTATTCCTTAAGAGACTGCCCGATATCGCAAAGAATGCGATTCTGGATGCCTGCACGCTGACCAATCCGCGTCCGCTGAGCGCAGACAGACCTGAGGATATCGAGCTGATGGAGAAGCTGCTGAAGGCATGCTACTACGACACGGATGTAGATTTCTGATCGGAATTTTCTGTCATCCGATGCCTCCGAGCAGTGCACCTGCGATCAGGGCAATCAGAGCTAAAGAACAGTATACATACCGGCCGAGCGGGAAGTACCACTTCCCGATCGGCTTTTTTAATCCCGCATCGACGGACTTCAGGGCAAAATCCTTTCCGGCAACCCAGAAGTACATGATGCCGGCGAGCAGTGCGCCGAGAGGACAGATATAGATCGAGACCACATCCATCCACGGGGAGACGATGCCCTGGATCATCAGGGAGACGGCACATCCGATGGCGCCGACCGTGACGACGGCCGGGACACGTTTCCAGCGGAGGCGTTCCTGCAGCGCGGCCACCGGAACCTCATACAGATTGATCAGGGAGCTGATGCCCGCAAACAGCACACAGATATAGAAAATAACGGAAACGAGGCGTCCGCCGGGCATGACATTGAACACGCTGACAAGATTGATGAACATCAGGCCGGGTCCGCCGGAGGACAGTTCCCCGTGGCTGACCGCTACGGCGGGAATGATCACAAACGAGGCCAGCAGTGCAGCGAGCGTATCAAAAACCGCGACATTCGCCGCTGAAGAAACGACATCCTCCTTTTTATTCAGATAGGAACCGTAGATGATCGTCCCGTTTCCGGCGATGGACAGACTGAAAAATGCCTGCCCGAACGCGTAGATCCAGACCTCCGGATTACGGAGTCCGTCCGCCCGGAAGGAAAAAATATAGCGGTATCCGTCGACAGCGTCCGGCAGCGTCAGGATGTAGATCATCAGGACAACAAACAGGCCGAAGAGCGCGGGCATCATGACCTTGTTGGCTTTTTCAATGCCGCCGGCGATGCCGAAGGCCATGATCAGGAAAGCAGATACGATGGATATGACGAGCCAGAAATTGTTTCCCATAGAGGAAGCTGTGCTCCCGAAGGAACTTCCGATCAGATCCAGATCACTGCCCATTTCAGCGAGGCCGCCGGTCAGGGCCAGGTAAACGTAGCGGAAAATCCATCCCACGACGCAGGTATACCCGATGGCAAGCGCCATGGCACCGATCACGGGAATCACGCCGATGGTTTCGCCGGGCTTCCTTCTGCCCCAGCGGATCTCTGTCGCCAGACCGAAGGCACCGATGGGACCGGATCCCGCCGCCCGTCCGAAGGACATTTCCTCAATAATCCCGGTTGAACCGATCAGTATGACAAAAAGAATGTACGGGATCATAAAAGTCAGTCCGCCGTACTTTGAAATCATCACAGGAAAACGCCAGATGTTGCCCATGCCGACTGCCGAACCGATGCTGGCGAGAATGAAACCCCAGCGGGAATCGAACAGGTCCCGCTCCTGCAGATTGTTCTGTGTATTCAATACTTTTCCCTCCGTCTCTTTGCGGCCGTGCCGCAGAAAATACCCGTATATCATACCACACACAGAGCGCATGCAGTGAAACCGCTGTGCATAAATCTGAAGCAGCATGAAAATGCCGTTACGTCACCGGCACATCCCGGTGTTCCACAGAGGTGGAGAAAACGATCTGCGTCTGTGTCTTTCCGAAGTGCTGCAGTTCATTGATAAAATGGTCAAGCTCCTGTGTGATCTGGAAAACGACCTCGATCAGCATGGAGTACTGCCCGGTGACGCAGTTGCATTCGATGACATTCGGTACAGAGCGGATGAAGGGATAGAATTCCTTTTTCTGATATGGCTCCAGTTCGAGGTTGATAAATGCCTTGATGTTGTATCCGAAGAGAACGGGGTCGATCGAGGCGTGATAGCCGCGGATGAGGCCGGATTTTTCCATTTTCTCAATCCGGTTCGAAACAGCCGGAGAGGAGAGGAAGACTTCTTTTGCAATTTCCCTGATCGGTGTGCGGGCATTGTCCTGCAGCATCCGGAGAATTTTCATGTCAATAGCGTCGGGTTGGTTTTCCATATCCGGTTCCTTTCTGCGTCGATCTGAGACTTAATTAAATTAAGTCATATGACAGCCTGAAATGTACGCTTAAATAAGTAGTAAATTCCCTTGTATACCTTGAAATACAGCAGTTTTCTGCCGCGCAGTTCTGCGTCGGAAAGGGAATGAAACACGGCGTAAACTTTAAAAAATTAATCGAAATTGGAATAAAATTAAATTATTTAATTATGATAAGGCAAAATTGGTTATTTATCAACGGTTTCGATTAAAAATATTTACTTTCCCGGAAGGCCGCGCTATTCTTGCAACGTAATCGCCGCAGGCAGATCGGACGGCAGCAGTTCAGCAGCAGGCCGGACGGCAGAAGGCAGGCGGCGGACAGGACAGCCCCGGGAGTATAAAGCATGGGGTCAGAGAAGGAGGATCACATCATGAATACACGTCTTGAATCAGATTCCGTCGGAACAAGAGAGGTACCGAGCGAGGCATATTACGGGGTACAGTCCATGCGCGCCGGAGAAAATTTTTCCATCACCGGTACCGGCATGAATCCGGCGTTTCTCAGGAATCTGGCACTCATAAAGAAGGCGGCGGCCATTACCAACTGCAGTGCGGGAGAACTTGACAGAGATAAGGCAAAGGCCATCGAGGAAGCGGCAGATGAAGTGATCCGCGGCGATTTTTCTGATTCGTTCATTGTGGATGCCGTTCAGGGCGGTGCCGGAACGAGTGCGAACATGAATATGAATGAGGTCATTGCAAACCGTGCGAACGAGCTGCTCGGCGGCAGAAAGGGAACCTACGACAGGGTTCACCCGAATGATCATGTGAATATGGCACAGTCCACCAATGATGTGGTACCGACAGCCGGCAAGATGACAGTTCTCGATCTGATGAAACCGCTCATCGATGAACTGATCAGACTGGAGAAGGCGCTTTCTGAAAAGTCTGTTGAATTTGATGATGTGATCAAGATGGGACGCACACAGCTTCAGGATGCGGTTCCGATGAGGCTCGGCCAGACATTTCACGCCTATGCGGCCATGGTGAGACGCGACAGAAAGAGACTGGAAAATACAGAGAAGGAAATGCTGAGCGTAAACCTCGGAGGTACGGCAATCGGTTCTGCCATTAACACATCCCTGGGTTATCTGAACGGCATCGTTCCCTGCCTTGCAAAAATTTCAGGTCTGCCGCTCCGTCAGGCGGAAGATCTGTTTGATGCGACGGAGAATCTGGACGGGTTCGTCGCTGTCTCCGGTGCACTGAAAACCTGTGCCACAGACCTCTCCAAGATGTGCAACGATCTGAGACTTCTTTCTTCCGGACCGAAGACCGGCCTCGGCGAGATCGCACTTCCGGCGAAGCAGAACGGATCCTCCATTATGCCGGGCAAAGTCAACCCGGTCATCCCTGAGGTAGTGACGCAGGTGGCCTTCCTGGTCATCGGTCATGACACCACCATCACCATGGCGGCGGAGGCCGGACAGCTTGAGCTGAATGCTTTCGAGCCGGTACTGTTCTATAATCTTTTTGAATCAGAAATCGCCATGAAGGGTGCGGTTACAACGCTGATTGACAACTGCATCACGGGTATCACCGCGAACAGAGAGCGCTGCCGCACACTCCTGGAGAGCAGCGCAGGTATCGCCACGGCGCTGAATCCGTATATCGGATACCGGAAGGCGGCGGAGATCGCAAAGAAATCCGTGCGCGAGAACCGCAGTGTCCGTGAGATCGTTCTCTCCGAAAAAATCATGACAGATGCTCAGCTTGACAGGATTCTGGATCCGTATGCACTGACCGGTGCCGGCACCGCAGGCAGAGCGGCTATGTAAACGCTGCAGCAGAGACAGATACCTGAACAGAGACAGATAGCTGAAAAGAGACAGACAGCTGAAAAGAGACGGACAGCTGAACAGAGACAGATAAAGAAAATACAGAGCGCCCCGGAAGATCTCCTCTTCCGGGGCGCTCTTTGTCACATTTATTCTCAGCGATTCTGCCTGACCGGTTCATCTCAGATTCTGTGGCTCCGCCATGCCCGGTCTGCCTGACCGGTTCATCTCAGATTCTGTGGCTCCGCCATGCGCGGTCTGCCTGACCGGCTCATCTCAGACTCTGTGGCTCCGCATTGCGCGGTCTGCCTGACCGGTACATCTCAGCTTCCGCTGTTCTGCCGGTCCTCTTCTGTCTGATCCGGATGGCTTACAGAAGGTTATCCAGTTTTGATTCGAGCGTATCTGCGGGAACGGCGCCGAGCACACGGTCCACCACCTGACCGTTCTTGATGAATACGAAGTTCGGGAT
>Ga0256406_1000806_pt1 | contig 53750 bp, 49 predicted proteins | sample RumenRJG_03DNA_FD_185986 | JGI IMG/M metagenome (GOLD analysis project Ga0256406, IMG submission 185986) | Bovine rumen microbial communities from Lethbridge, Alberta, Canada - RJG_03 | ecosystem: Host-associated > Mammals > Digestive system > Stomach > Rumen | place: Canada: Alberta | collected...
CCTTCCACTGCTGTCAGAAGGACAGGGCAATCATAGTACAATTGTATGAAAGAGTAAACGCAACCTGTGCAAGACTAACGTCTACCTCTGGTATTAATGGTAGAATTTAAAATTTCATTTTTGGAATGCAAAAAGATAGTATGGCTTGTCTTGATTTTTGATTCATGACTTAATAGAATTATGTTCGGACATGATTTGAAAGGAGTCTTAATGCCAAGACATCTAATGAATCCGCTGGATTTTACTGTAGAAGAAACGGAAGAACTTCTGGATCTGGCGGCTGATATCGAGAAGAATCCGGATAAATATTCTGAAGTATGCAGAGGCAGACGGCTGGCTACATTGTTCTATGAGCCAAGTACTAGAACCAGGCTGTCTTTTGAGGCGGCAATGATGAATCTGGGAGGCAAGGTGCTCGGTTTTTCAAGCGCGGCTTCTTCATCAGCCTCGAAAGGCGAGAGCGTATCAGATACTGTACGCGTAGTCGGGTGCTATGCAGACATAATCGCAATGCGCCATCCCAAGGAAGGCGCTCCCTATGTGGCATCGCTTCACAGCAAGGTTCCGGTCATTAACGCAGGAGACGGCGGCCATCAGCACCCGACTCAGACGCTCGCAGATCTCTATACAATCAGAACCCTGAACGGAAATATAAGAGATCTTACTATAGGTCTATGCGGCGATCTGAAATTCGGCCGGACAGTGCATTCTCTGATAGAAGCGCTTGTACGATATCCGGGCATACGCTTTGTCCTTATCTCTCCTCAGGAACTGAGAATACCCGACTACATCAGAAACGATGTGCTGGAAAAGAATAATGTACCATATAAGGAGATGGAAAAACTTGAGGACGCCATGCCGGATCTTGATATTCTCTACATGACGAGAATTCAGAAGGAGAGGTTTTTCAACGAAGAAGAATATCTCCGCATGAAAGGCTATTATATCCTGACAGAAGATATGATGAGGCTGGCACGTGAGCATATGATGGTTCTCCATCCGCTACCGAGAGTTAATGAAATCTCCGTCGATGTGGATCAAGACCCCAGAGCCATGTATTTCCAGCAGGTACAGAATGCGGTCTATGTGCGTGAGGCACTGATACTGACGCTATTAGAGATACTGTAACATCACGAAGTGATGTTGCAAGTGCAAGCGCAAGCAAACGAAGTTTGCACTTCAAATGCGCTTGCATCAATTAATAATGTAACATCACGAAGTGATGTTGCAAGTGCAAGCGCAAGCAAACGAAGTTTGCACTTCAAATGCGCTTGCATCAATTAATAATGTAACATCACGAAGTGATGTTGCATGCTGTAATATCACGCTAGGAGGCACTATGCTAAATATTTCCGGCATACGCGAGGGATATGTCCTCGACCATATAAAGGCCGGCACAGCCTTAAAAGTATATGATTACCTTGGTCTGAAGGACAGAGGCTATACTGTCGCAGTCATTATGAATGTGACTTCAAATAAGATGGGAAGAAAGGACATATTAAAAATAGAGTGCCCTCTCGGTTCCATAGATCTGGATGTGCTGGGCTTTGTCGATCATAATATTACGGTCGATATCATCCGCGACAATAATATAGTAGAGAAGCGGAAGCTGTCACTTCCTGGCGAAGTGAGAAATGTCATCAGCTGCCATAATCCCCGCTGCATAACCACAATAGAGCAGGAACTTGACCAGGTATTCTACCTCGCGGATGAAGAGAATGAAGTATACAGATGCAGATACTGCGACGAAAAATACATAAAGTGAGTGAAAGTTTTAGTTCCTAATTAGAAGAAAAAGCAGCAGCACAGAGCATCCGACAGGAGTTCGAGGCAGACGGGCATTGCGCTCATTCCTGAACTCCTTTTGTATTGTCCGGAATTATAGTCATACCATCCCGAGGCGTCAGTGTTGCCGTAATATCCTCCGAAAGGCGAGCCGTTTACCAGCCGGTTTTTAAGCTGAATGTATCTGATATTGTTCGGGTCATAAGACAGGGCGTGCTGTATATATGATATGGCGATATCTCTTTCACCTATTCCGGCGCTGGCGGCCGAAGCCAGATAGTACCATTCGGCTCCTCTGGTAAGAGGGCTGACGTTATTCAAGGCATTCAGGGCTTCCTGATAATAACCGGCGTTGATATAATTTGCTGCCGCGCGAAGAAAATTGTCAGTATCAGATTCACCGTAATTATTTGTCTCGTTTGAATAGCTGTATGACCTGTCACCCTTCCGCATGTTCATGATGCTGTCATAAGCCTTCTGAACATTTTCAAACATCCGGGCGGCTTTTTCCTTATCGGGGTTATTTATGTTGGAATCAGGATGATAGCGGCGTATAAGCTTTCTGTAGGCTCTTTTTATTTCTTCGTCACTCGCGTCAGGCGTGACTCCAAGGACTCTGTATGGATCCATTATTTCTCCGTTCTGTCCGACTTTTTTCTGCTTTTTGATCTTCTGCTGTTTATATAATCATATTTTATCCAGACGCCTGAGTAGAGGATATTCCTGATTACCGGGGCGTTCTTGATTACAGGAAGTCTTTCAAATTCCGCCGCAGCGTCAGCCATCTGGGTTTTCAGATACTGGCGGAGGGATACTTCGAATGAAGGCGAATTAAGATAATTATCAATAAGAACATTATAATTTCCGCTCTTCATATCTCTGATAAGATCATCGTAAGCATCCATGACATAAATAAATTTTCCCAGTGAATAGCCCATGCTTTTGAGAGAATCATTCCAGTAATCATTATCATTAAGACAAAGAATCTCTCCAAGCATTATTCCCGTCAGCGAAGCTACGGCAGAAATCCCCTTTTCACATCGCTCCTCGGCTTCTCTTTGATTTTTAATAAAATTATTAACAGCAGCTGTCTGACGAGGGTACTTTGAAAAAACTTTGTCGGCTGATGCGCGGATAGATTTCGCCATATTCCTACTGATCCTGCTGCCATCGTCTATATATTTGTCCATAAGACTGTAATATGACAGGAGAATATTCATTGAGGCAGCGTAATCCATAATCGGACTGTCTGTCATCCGGCGCTTGAGAAGAGGATTTATATTGCAGCGCCTGACTTCAGTCATCTCGTCAGGCTCATAGAGACCTGCGAGGAGAAGAGCCAGAAAAGTGACGTCGAAATTCAAAAGCATCTGACCTTTCAGACCGGATATGGCGCGGAGCTTCCGGCAGATGCCACAGTAATAGCTTATGTAAATCTCTTTTTCTTCATCCGTCAGCGAATTTTTGTCGGGTCGTATATATCCAAACAAATATTAATCCTTTCAGAAGAATCAGGTCTTCTTTATGAAATCTCTGCCGCACTTCGGACAATGTATGCTGATCTTTCCCTTGCCGCTGGGAACCCTGACCTTCTGACCGCAGCCGGGACACAAAAAGATACGGTAGGGATCCTTTTTCTGTCTCCACCCGTAGCGGATCTTGCGCCCGAATTCCGTAAAGAAAGCGCGTGTCTTCCAGCCGAAGTTTTTTATAAAGCTGCCTGTAGAGATGAAAAACAAACGGAATTGCTGATTTTCATATCTTCTCTTCTGTACGTTTCCGGAAAGTATACGGAAAATTGCATATAGGAAAAAAGCAACGGAGACAAGATACAAAATGGGATTTTTAGTAAATGCAGTTATGATGCAAAGGATTGCACCGGCGGACAGCGATGTGATCGATATCGTGTCGATTCCATTTCTGCCGGACATCCATCTGAAAAAACGTGGATTCATTTGCTGCTCCGGTTTCTCGTGACAATCGCCACGCATGAAAAGTATGCGAGTGGTGGTCAGACAGGACAATGTAATTGCAAATTAAAAAGAAAGCCGGACTGTAAGCCGGGTTATGTCTAGGATGATCATCTGTCTAGGACATATGTTGCCATATGCCTCAAGCGGCCAACCTGGAACTGGCGGGCAGCGTACGTTCCGTCTAGGCCTTGCTTCGGATGGGGCTTGCAGTGCGGCACCTGTTACCAGATACCCGGTGGTCTCTTACACCGCCTTTTCACCCTTACCGGCATATGCCGGCGGTTAAGTCTCTGTTGCGCTTTCCCGGGAGTCGCCTCCGCCGGACGTTATCCGGCATCCCTGCCCTGTGAAGCCCGGACTTTCCTCTCGCGAATGAATCGCCAGCGATCATCTGTCCGACTTTCCGGTCTTCAATTATATAGGATAGAACCGGTAGTGTCAAAGCGCCGCGCCTTGTAGAATGATCCTGCGTGTATTATAATTCACCCTATAAACGGTACGATTCAATGGAGGATCTCATGCCATGCGGCGCGGGATCTTTTTCTTAAGAGAGGAGATAATATGTGCGGAATCTGTGGCTTCACAGGGCATAATGTAAATCAGGAGGATGTCCTGACAAGGATGATGAACCGTATGATACACAGAGGACCTGACGGCGGCGGACAGTATATAACGGAATCCGTGGCACTCGGTCACAGGAGACTGTCGATCATAGATCTGACTGACAATGGCAGACAGCCGATGAAAAATGAGAACGGGCGGATAATCTGTGTATTTAACGGCGAGATATATAATTATAAAGAACTGAAGGATGAGCTTCTGCCTCTCGGACATGAATTCAGATCCGCCTCGGATACGGAAGTGCTTATTCACGGCTACGAGGAATGGGGAGTGAAGCTTCTCGACAGGCTGCGCGGCATGTTTGCCTTTGTCATCTGGGATAATGAGACAGGAGAACTTTTCGCCGCCAGAGATATGTTCGGGATCAAGCCACTGTACTATACGATCATTGACGGACAGCTTGTGTTTGCTTCGGAAATAAAGAGCATACTGGAGTATCCCCTTTATCATCGTGAGGTAAATCTGCAGGCGCTGGAGCAGTATCTTTCATTTGAGTATTCAGTCCTGCCTGAGACATTTTTCAAAGGCATCTATAAGCTCATGCCAGGCCATTACATGACATTCAAAGACGGTCATGAGAATATAGTGAGATATTTTGACCCCATGCTTACACCGTCTGCTGAGCCTGTGGATCACGAGACTCTCCTTGATGAGATAGACAGCGTGCTAAAAGACTCAATAAAGTATCATATGGTGTCAGACGTAGAGGTCGCGTCTCTCCTCTCAAGCGGCGTGGATTCAAGCTATGTGGCGACTCAGTTCGGCGGCGGCAGGACATACACCGTCGGATTCGATTATGAGAAATACAATGAGATCCCTTATGCTTCCGCACTTTCAGAGACACTTGGTATCAAAAACATCAGCAAGGTGATATCCACGGACGAGTACTGGAGCGAGCTGCCGAGAATCCAGTACTATATGGATGAACCGCTTGCTGATGCCTCGGCGTCAGCCCTTTATTTTGTTGACCGCGAGGCCGCAAAGGATGTAAAGGTCATCCTTTCGGGAGAGGGTTCGGACGAATTCTTCGGAGGATACAATATCTACCATGAGCCCATGAGTCTCGGCGGATACCAGAAGCTGCCCATTGGGCTGAGAAGATTTTTGGCTTCGGCGGCATCGAAGGTGCCCGGTCATCCGAAGGGAAAGAATTTCCTGATCAGAGGGTCGAAGACCGTCGAAGAGCGCTTCATAGGAAATGCGAATGTCTTCAGCATGGCGCTCAGGAAGAAGGTGCTTCGCCACTATACTCCGGGATTTACGCCACAGTCGCTCACGAAACCTTATTATGACAAGGTCAAGGGATTAAAGGACACTGAAAAGATGCAGTATATTGACCTTAATTTCTGGCTTATTGGAGATATTCTCCTAAAGGCTGACAAAATGTCGATGGCGCATTCGATCGAGAGCAGGGTGCCCTTCCTTGACAGAAAGGTCTTCGATCTCGCGAGGACGATAAGGCTTGAGGACAAGATCAGCAGCGATAATACAAAGATATCATTCAGGGAAGTCGCAAACAGATATCTGACTCATACCCAGGCAGAGAAGAAGAAACTTGGTTTCCCCGTGCCGATAAGGGTATGGCTTAGAGACGAGAAGTATTCGAACATTGTACGTGAGGAATTCGAGAGCGACAACGCTAAACTTTTCTTCAATACGGACGAACTTGTAAAGCTCCTTGATGACCATAAGGAAGGAAAGATGGACTATGCCAGACATATCTGGGTGGTATACATGTTCCTGCTCTGGTACAAACAGTATTTTACCGAAAACGGAGCAGCAGTCACCATGGAGGATGAGCTTGAATTCGAGCGTGTAAGGGCTAATAACAGAAACGCTACTATGAACAGCTGACTGCTGTCTGGAGGGATATATGAAAAATATAGAAAAAATTCTGGAGCATGTGCCTGGAAAACTTTTGTCCGGAAATCTGTCCGGAGACATCGAAGATGTAATATATGATTCGAGAAAAATCATTAAGGGCTGCGCCTTTGTATGCCTTAAGGGCGCCTCATTCGATGGCCATAAGTTTGCGGCTGAAGCGGCGGAGAAGGGAGCAAGGCTTATAGTAGCTGAAGAGCCTGTGACGCTTCCGGAGGAATGCAAAGGCACGGCGCTCTATCTTGTTTCTGATACGAGAGAGGCGCTTGCTTGGATGTCTGCCGCATATTTCGATTATCCCGGCGAAAATCTTCATATCATAGGGATCACAGGTACAAAGGGCAAGACCACTTCAACCTTTATGGTGAAGTCGATACTCGAGGATGCCGGCTATAAGACAGGCCTTATCGGTACTATCGGCACTTTGATCGACGGAGTAATGACTCCGTCAGGCAATACTACTCCGGAATCATATGTGATACAGAAAGCCTTCAGAGAGATGTCGGACAAGGGCTGCAGCCACTGCGTCATGGAAGTCTCGTCTCAGGGACTGAAGATGAAGAGGACAGACGCCATTCCTTTTGACATAGGAGTATTCACAAATATCTCGCCCGACCATATCGGTCCGAATGAGCACGCTTCATTTGAGGAATATCTTTCCTGCAAGGGACTGCTTTTCAAGAAATGCAGGACAGGCATCTTTAATTCCGATGATCCGCATTGGGAGAATGTCAGAGGAGACAGCGGATGTCGGGTAAGGACTTTCGGTATGAATGGAAATGCAGATCTTTTGGCTTCTGATTTAAAGCTTGAATACGCTCCTGGACGCCTGGGCATATCTTTTGATATATCCGGAGAAGAGAATGGACATATCTATGTGGATCAGCCGGGACGCTTTTCCGTATATAATGCGCTTACTGCTATTGCGGTAGCACATGAATACGGCGTGCCGCTGATTGACGTTCAGAAGGCTCTTAAAAACATACATGTAAAGGGACGCATTGAGCTTGTCCATATTTCTGATGATTTTTCGATCATGATCGATTACGCCCACAATGCCGTGGCGCTTGAGTCTCTCCTTACGACTCTGAAGGAATATGATCCCGCAAGGCTTGTCACCATATTCGGCTGCGGAGGCAACAGGTCAAAGCTAAGAAGATTCGAGATGGGCGAAGTATCGGGAAAACTTTCAGACCTCACGGTCATTACATCAGATAATCCCCGCTTCGAAAAGCCGGAGGACATAATAGCGGATATCGAGACCGGAATAAAAAAGACGTCAGGGAAATATGTGAAGATCCCTGACCGCGCCGAAGCCGTGAAGTGGGCAGTGAAGAATGCCAAAAAGGGAGATGTGATAGTGCTCGCCGGCAAAGGCCACGAGGATTATCAGGAAATATGCGGAGTAAAGCATCATATGGATGAGAGAGAACTTATAATGAACGCCGCGGCAGCTGCCGGCCTGGTCTGATTTATGAAATATGCGGATATAGTAATAGATATAAGTCTTGAGAAGCTGGATAAGACCTTTCAGTATTCAATACCGGCTGAGATCGAGGACAGGGCTCTGCCCGGAACCCGTGTCTGTGTACAGTTCGGCAAGAGAAAAATAAAAGGGATAATAGTAACTGTTACTGATAAGCCGAAGATCGATCCTGACAGGATCCGTCCGCTTTTATCCGTGTCAAATGAGAGCCTTTCGGAAAATGATACTTTGGTCTCGCTTGCCTTCTATTTAAGCTCCCATTACGGCTCCACCCTGAATCAGGCTTTGAAGACTGTCTTTCCCGCCAGAAATCATGCGGCAGAGAAAAGAGAGAAGTATGTAAGTCTCACATCCCATGAAGCGGGAGAAAAGGAGCTTGAAAGACTGTCATCACTTTCCCGTCCGTCCATGAAAAGAGCAGAACTCATAAAGCTCCTCCTGGCCGGAAAAGACAGCCTGCCCTGGTCTTTCATCACAAAGAAAAACGGCATCTCATCAGCTGTGATAAGGAAACTTGAATCTGACGGGATAGCGAGTGTTTCTGACAGGAGAGTATACAGGGATGCTATCAGAGATTTTGGAGACGGCGGGAAGGCCCATGCCCTTAATGATGAGCAGAGGGCTGTGACAGAAACCATAAAAACTGACTTGAGCATTGGAAAGAGATACACCTATCTGCTCTACGGAGTCACTGGCTCGGGCAAGACCGAAGTCTATATGGAATTGATAAGCGACTGTCTAAAAAAAGGCGGCGACGCCATAGTCCTTATTCCTGAGATAGCGCTCACTTACCAGACCGTCAGCAGGTTCAAGGACAGATTCGGAAGTCTGGTCTCAGTTATCAATTCAAGAATGTCTGACGGCGAGAGGAAAGATCAGATCGACCGGGCAGAATCAGGCAGCTGCAGGGTCATGATAGGACCGAGGAGCGCGCTCTTTACTCCATTTCAACACCTCGGCCTTATCATAGTTGACGAGGAACACGAGAGCTCCTATAAAAGCGGCATCAGTCCCAGGTATCATGCGAGAGACGTGGCAGTGGAGAGAGCCAGGCTCGAAGGAGCTTATGTGGTACTCGGTTCAGCCACGCCATCTGTCGAGAGCATGAAAAAGGCGCTTGACGGTGAATACAAGATGCTCACCATGTCAAGAAGAGTCATGGATAGACCGCTTCCCCGCATTTTTCTTAGTGACATGAGAAAGGAACTTCGGCTTGGAAACAGGTCGATCTTTTCCGGAAGACTTAGAGAATTAATTAATGACCGCCTTGAAAAAAAACAGCAGGTCATACTTTTTTTAAACCGGCGGGGAATATCAGGCTTCGTCAGCTGCCGGTCGTGCGGAGAAAGCATTAAGTGCCCTCACTGCAGCGTATCCATGACTTTGCATAAGGACGGCCTTCTTCATTGTCATTATTGCGGTCATAAGGAAGTTGTACCGCGAGTATGCCCCAGGTGCGGCTCGCCGTATATAGCGGGATTCAGAGCAGGGACGGAGGCAGTTGAGGAAGAGACGAAAAGGATTTTTCCGGGCGCCCGCGTCATCAGGATGGATGCCGACACTACCAGGGGCAGGGACGGCTATAATAATTTAATAAAAAAATTTATGCACCATGAGGCTGATATACTTGTGGGAACACAGATGATAATAAAAGGGCATGACTTTCCGGAAGTTACACTGGTAGGGATACTTGCGGCGGATCTGTCTCTTAATTCTCCTGACTTCAGAGGAGCAGAACGGACTTACCAGATGATCACTCAGGCAGCAGGCAGAGCCGGAAGGGGAGAGACTCCGGGAGTTGTCGTGATCCAGACATATCAGCCTGATAATTACAGTATCAAGGCGGCAGCAGAAAGCGATTATATGGCTTTTTACAAGGAGGAAATTTCTTTCCGCCGTCTTATGCACTATCCGCCTGAGGGACATCTCTTACATATATTAATAACGTCAGCTGATGAGGAAAAGGCTGAAAGAAAGGCAGCTGATGTAGCTCGCTTTATATCGGAAAAGTTCAAAGGTACAAGGGTGCTTGGACCTGACGATGATGTGATCGCGAAGCTGAAGGATGAATACCGGAAAAGCATTTATATAAAAGATAATGATTATGACGTGTTAATAAAAATTTCTGATGAGACCGGGATTTTTGTAAGAGAAGATAGGGGCTGGTCAGATGCGGCCATATGGTTTGATTTCGATCCCCAGTAGTTTCTGCCGGTTTTTGCGACTTTTATGTCAATGTGATAAAATAAAGGAAAAATGTAAATGTATTAGAAGGAGCTTTTGATGGCATTACGCAATCTGAGATATGAAGGAGATCCTATCCTTGAAAAAGTCTCAAGACCGGTAAAGGAGATGACTCCTCACCTTGATCAGCTGATCTCCGATATGCTGGAAACTATGTACGATGCAAACGGAGTCGGTCTGGCTGCTGTCCAGGTAGGTGTGCTTAGGAGAATCGTGACAATAGATGTGGGAGACGGACCCATTGTTTTAATAAATCCCGTCATAGAAGAGTCTGACGGTGAACAGACGGGACAGGAGGGCTGTCTGTCGGTGCCAAATAAGGTAGGCGTGGTTACCAGACCGGAGCATGTGATAGTATCTGCAAAAGACCGTGAGATGAAGGATATAAAGGTTGAGGGCACTGCGCTTCTCGCACGCGCGCTTTGCCACGAGATAGACCATCTGGACGGACACATGTATACAGAGAAGGTCGAAGGAGATCTTATTGATATCACGCCTGAGGGCGGGGAAGAAAATTTCGACGCCTGAGGTATGTAATATGAAGATTATTTTTATGGGGACTCCTGATTTCGCAGTGAGCACACTTAAGGCTCTCATCTCGGGAGGACATGATGTGGCGCTTGCAGTGACCCAGCCTGACAGGCCGAGAGGCAGAAAAGGCGGGCTTCAGTATCCACCGGTGAAGGAATGCGCCATAGAAAACGGCATAGAAGTATATCAGCCGGAAAAAGTAAGGTCTGATGAAAGCATTAAAAAAATCAAGGAGACCGGAGCTGATGTGATAGTGGTCGCGGCATACGGGCAGATCCTGCCGAAGGCTATTCTTGACATTCCAAAATACGGCTGCATAAACGTACACGCCTCCCTTCTGCCGAAGTACCGCGGTGCTGCTCCCATCCAGTGGGCCATAATAAACGGAGACAAAGAGACCGGAGTGACTACGATGCAGATGGGACCCGGTCTTGATGACGGAGACATTCTGGAAGAGGAAAGGGTGCCGATAGGACCTGAAATGACAGGAGGAGAGCTTTTTGATCTCCTTGCTGATGTGGGCGGCAGGCTTTGCGTAAAGACTCTGTCTGACATAGAGAAGGGACTTGTTGTTCCAAAGCCCCAGGATGAGAATGAGGCGACTCACGTCGGGATGCTTACAAAGCAGATGGGAAATATCAACTGGGAAAAAACCGGCGGAGAGCTTTACAATCTTATCCGGGGGCTGAATCCATGGCCATCGGCTTATTCATACATGAACGGAAAGATGATAAAGATCTGGAAGTCGGACAGGGAGTTGAGACCGGATGGTCTCTCAGGCATTCCTGATATTCCCTGCGGCACAGTGGTGTCGACGGACGAGAGAGCCATATATGTAAAGACCGGTGATTCCATATTAGCCCTGACCACTGTGCAGCTGGAGGGCAAGGTCAGGATGAGCGCAGGCGAATTTTTGAGAGGACATAAGATTCTGCCGGGAGATGTTTTTTCCAGAACCAGAACGGAATGATCGAAAGGGTTACAATGGAGCTTTTAATATAAAAAGGAGAACAAGATGAAAAAATGTGTAAATTGCGGCGCGGAAATTATGGATAATGCCACATTCTGCAATCATTGCGGAGCTCCACAGCCGGGGCAGAGTGCAGGAAGCAACAGCGGCAGCACGACAAATGATACATCGGGATCCGGCAGCGGGGCAGGTACCGGCTATGGAGCAGGATTTCAGCAAAGCGGAAGCTGGAATGCTCAGGGAAATGGTCAGCAAAACTGGGGTAATCAACAGCAGAACTGGGGTAATCAACAGAACTCTTCTTACGAAAGCTATGTAGGAGGAAAATATTCGGGACCAAACGGCGGCATGGCAATAGTTTCATACATCACATGGATAGGTTTTCTGATTGCGGTACTGGCAGGAGACCAGAGAGATCCTTTTGTAAGATTCCACGAGAATCAGGCACTTGTATTAAATCTTTTTTCACTTGTCGGTGGAATCGTCGGCGGATTATTATGTTTTATCCCAATTCTGGGTGCTTTAATTTCAGGTATAATCAGCCTTTTCTTCTTCATTCTCTTTATCATGGGAATAATAAACGCGGCTCAGGGTGATTTTAAAGAGCTGCCTGTTATAGGTTCTGTCAGGATACTAAAGTAACAGGAATGAATAATACAAGGCGAACCGTTCTTGACATACTGCTCTCTCTGGAGAAGAACGGATTCAGATATGATCACAGCCATAAGCTTGAAGATTTGAATGAAAGAGACAGGCAGTATGCCGAGAGGCTCATCCGTGTCGTAACCGAACGGAGATATGAGCTTCTCGACTGTCTTTCTCAGGTTTCGAGTCTGCCGCCCGCTAAAATGAAACCTGCCGTAAGGAATATTCTTCTCATGGCGATCTCGGAGATCAGGTGGTTCGATTCCGTTCCTGACAGAGCTGCCGTGAATGAGGCAGTAGAGCTTTCAAAGAGATATGTAAAGAATCTTTCAGGATTTGTTAACGGAGTCCTGAGAGGTTATCTGAGAATGAAGGACAAAGGAGAAGAGCCGGAGCCCCGGACAGATGAAGCGAGATACAATATGCCGTCATTTGTCATTGATATGTGGAAGTCAGCATATCCTGACATGGATCTTGACGGGATAATACCGGGTGGCGGCGATGATGCGACTACGGTTCGGGTCATGAGATACATCGCAGGAGCGGATGACCTTTTGCGATCGCTTCAGGATGAAGGGATATTGGCTGAGCCTGCCATTATACCTTCTGTCTCCGGAACCGGAGAGACCGGGAAGGCGCTTATCCTTCATAATATCCATGACATATCTCATCTGCCGGAATTCAGATCCGGAAATATGTACGTTCAGGATCTAAGCTCCATGATACCGGCCGAGGAGGCGTACTCTTCCTGGCGGGAATGTAATAAAGAGAAAAAAGAGCTTACTGCCATAGATGTCTGCGCCTCCCCCGGCGGCAAGAGCATTGACCTTGCAGAACTTTTAAGAATGGATCCGGGGATAAAAAAGGCGGAAATAATCGCAAGAGACAAGTCTGAAAAGAAAACGCATCTTATTAAGGAAAACATAAATCGGCTGGGGCTCTCTGATATTATCCGGACAGAAGTATTTGATGCCGGAAATTTTGATCCGACACTTAGAGACAAGGCCGATATCCTTATAGCGGATCTTCCCTGTTCAGGGCTTGGAGTAGTCCGTCATAAGAGTGAAATAAGAAACAGAATAAAAAAATCCGATATAATATCCCTGTCTGAACTTCAGCAAAATATTTTAAAAGCATCCATTCCCTATTTAAAGACCGGCGGAATAATGGTATATTCCACGTGCACTGTCACGCCGGATGAAAATCAGAATATGAGAGATTTTATTCTTGAGGAAAATAAGAATTTTAATCTTATTAAAGAAAGACAGTTTTTCCCGGACATGGATCATGACGGATTCTATGTGGCGGTATTTAAAAAGATTTAGTGAAATTTAAATTGATATGACTGATATTTTAGGATTGTATCCTGATGAACTTTTAGAATTTATAACAGGACTCGGAGAAAAGAAATACAGAGGAAGACAGATATTTGAATGGCTGCATGTTCATAAGGCAGCGTCTTTTTCCGATATGACAAATCTCCCAAAGTCTCTTCGAGACAGGCTTTCGGCTGAGGCATTTATTTCGGATCCATCCATAATAGAGTGCCAGGTCTCGTCAATCGACGGTACAAGAAAATACCTTTTATCAATGAGGGACGGCAATATGGTGGAAGCCGTGTTCATGAGGTATCATCACGGCAATTCCGTCTGTGTCTCTTCCCAGGTTGGGTGCAGGATGGGATGCAGATTCTGCGCGTCAACCATCGGCGGTCTGGTCAGAAATCTAAGCGCTTCAGAGATACTTTCAGAGGTATATTCAATCGAGCGCGATACAGGCGAACGCGTGTCGAATGTCGTGATCATGGGTACAGGCGAGCCTCTTGATAATTATGATAATGTTATCAGATTCATAAAGCTTCTGTCCGAACCGGAAGGCAGCAATATGAGTCAGAGAAACATTACGCTCTCCACCTGCGGACTTGTGGACAGAATAAAGGATCTGTCCAAAGAGGATCTGAAGATCACTCTTGCCGTGTCTCTTCATGCTCCGTCTCAGGAGAAGAGACTTTCTCTTATGCCAATAGCCGGGAAATATGATTATTCTGATGTGATCAAGGCGGCGGGAGAATATGCGAAGATCACAGGCCGCAGGGTCACCTTCGAATACAGTCTGGTGGCTGATGAAAATGATTCTGATGAAGACGCAAAGTTGCTTTCAGATCAGATAAAAAATATACTCTGTCATGTAAATCTGATTCCGGTAAATCCTGTTCGTGAGACCGGCTTTCATGAGCCTGACAGGATGAGAGTGGAGCGTTTCAGGACAAAACTTGAAAAATATGGCATAAATGTTACAATTAGGCGAGAATTGGGCCGTGATATCGATGGAGCTTGCGGTCAGCTGAGAAGAAGATACATGAGGAATCAAGACTGATATGACATTTTATCTGAAAACAGATAAGGGAATGAAGAGGCTTCAGAATGAAGATATCGTTTGTGCGGAAGACTTCCCTGTAGGACAGATGCCTGACATTTTCATCGTAGCTGATGGAATGGGAGGCTACAAGGCAGGAGATTATGCTTCTGAGCGGACTATCGAGATAGTTCTTGACGATATCAGAAGAAGCGGCATCTCCGAACCGGTTCAGGCGCTTAAGAGCGCGATCGAGCGGGCAAACCGCGAAATATACGAAGAGGCAAGGTCAGATGAAACCAAAACGGGCATGGGCACGACTATTGTGGCATGTACCATTGATTCAAAAAATCATATGACAGCAGCTAACGCCGGTGATTCAAGACTCTATGTCGCCAGAAATAATGAAATACGGCAAGTGACATATGATCACAGCTTTGTCGAAGAGATGGTCAGAAAAGGTCGTATGATGGAATCCGAGGCCAGGCATCATCCCAACAAGCACTATATTACAAGAGCTGTAGGAGCCGAGAAAGACATTGAGGTAGACTTCTTTGAAGAGGATCTGATCGAAGGCGATATGGTTCTGCTTTGTTCAGACGGGCTGTCGAATATGCTGACAGATGATGAGATCAAAGAGTTTCTGAACAGCGGGATGGCGCTTTGCGATATTACCAATGCTCTTGTGGAACGCGCAAATGAGAAGGGTGGCAATGACAATATATCATGCATCCTTATCTGTATATGAATAATAAGGAGACAATATGCTAGATACCGGCACATTTCTGTCAGACAGGTATGAAATAATAGAAAAAATCGGATCGGGAGGCATGTCTGATGTATATCATGCCCTGGATCATGTCCTAGAGCGTGATGTGGCTGTCAAGGTACTGAAATCCGAATTTTCAGAGGATGAATCCTTTGTCAAGAAGTTCAGGGCGGAGGCTCTGTCGGCAGCTGGTCTTGAGCATCCGAATATAGTGAATATATATGATGTCGGGTCAGAAAACGGACTTCATTATATTGTAATGGAATATGTCGAAGGCATCACGCTTAAAACATACATAGAGAAAAAGGGAAGGCTTAATTACAAGGAAGTCATTTCCATAGCCATTCAGGCAGGACGCGGTATAGAAGCGGCTCATCAGAAGGGCATTATTCACAGAGACATAAAGCCTCAGAATATAATAATATCTCAGGACGGCCGGGTGAAGGTGACTGACTTCGGAATTGCGAGAGCGGCATCTTCAAATACCATGAATGCTGATGTGATGGGAAGCGTTCATTACGCGTCTCCTGAGCAGGCCAGAAATGGTTATGTGACTGCCCAATCTGATATTTATTCTCTTGGAATTGTCATGTATGAGATGACAACAGGCCGTGTGCCTTACGATGGTGAGACTGCCGTTCAGATAGCCATCCAGCACCTGCAGGGAGAGATGGTGCCTCCGAGTCAGCTGGTGTCTGACGTGCCGGTGGCTCTTGAACAGATCATTCTGAAGGCGACTCAGAAAAGTCCTGACAGGCGATATCCTTCAATGAGCGATATGCTCATTGATCTGAAGAAGGCTCTCCTTACGCCGGATGAGGATTTTATTACAAAAATAAATCCGGATGACAACGAGAAGACCAGAGTGATCACCCCGGAAGAGCTGGATGAGATCAGAGATAATACGGAAGCTCCGGAAGAAGCAGAAGCGGAGCCTCTTCCTGATGAAGATGATCCGGACGAAGATTCGGATGATGATTACGACGATGATACAAAGATGAATCCCAAGATGGAGAAAGCCATCACCATCATGGGAATCGCAGCTGCAGCGATCATAGCGATCATTATCCTTTATCTCGCCGGCAGTTTCATGGGCTGGTTCCATTTCGGCGGCAGCAGTTCCAAAAATACTGACAAAAAGACAGAGGAGACAAAAAACTCTACAAAGAAAGATGAAAAACAGATCACAGTTCCAGATCTTCTCGGTATGACTGAGTCCGAAGCAAAGGCTGCTCTGAAGAAAGAAAATCTTGGAGTCAAGGTCATGGGAACCGAATCTTCTGATAAATACAAGGAAGGTCAGGTATCAAATCAGTCGCCGAAGAAAGGTAAAAAAGTCGAGAAAAATTCGACCATCAAGCTCTGGATCTCATCCGGTTCCGGCACGACCTCAGTTCCGGATGTAACCGGACAGAGCGAGGCGGCAGCCAAGAAGGCTCTGACCGGCGCAGGATTTGAAGTGAACGTGGAATACAGTTATGACAGCGCTGTAGCGCAGGGTACCGTGATCAGCCAGAATCCTAAAGGAGGTCAGAAAGCTCAGCCGGGTGACAGCATCACTATTGTAGTCAGCCAGGGACAGGAGCTTGCTACGGTTCCTTCTATCTCAGAGGGAGCGTCAGCTGATTCAGCAAAGGCTCTGCTTCAGGGGAAAGGATTCAAGGTAAATACGGTCTCTGAAGAAAGCGACTCCGTCGCATCAGGAAGCGCCATCAGAGTGAATGAGGCAGGAAAGAAATTATCCGCCGGCTCCACTGTCACGCTTGTTATAAGTTCCGGCTCGGGCAAGGTCACAGTACCGTCAGTCTCACAGGGCGCTTCTCTTTCAGATGCTGAAAGCAAGATCAAGTCTGCAGGACTCCTTTATACGACAGTATCTGAAAACAGCGATACGGTGCCGAAGGGCAGTGTCATCAGAATAAAGGAGGCAGGCACAGGAGCATCCCGCGGAGCGACTGTCACGATCGTGGTAAGTTCCGGACCAAAGGAGGCCACTACACCGACTGAACCCGGAGGTACCGATACAGATAAGGGAGACGACAAATCTCAGAATCAACAAGCAAACTGATAAAGTTAATTCATATCCCGCTCTTTAATAAAAGGGCGGGATTAATTTAAGACGGGTATTTTTATGAAAGGCAGAATAATAAAAGGCATAGCAGGATTTTATTATGTGTCGGACAATAATAAGATAACGGAGTGCCACGCAAAGGGCAGGTTCAGATATGACGGAATGTCCCCTCTGGTCGGAGATTTTGTGACATTTGATATTATTGACGGCCTGACGGAAGACGGTCTTTTGCAAGGTCATATAAAAAGCATTCTTCCAAGAAAAAATTCTCTCATCCGTCCGGCAGCTGCCAACATCGACTGCGCGCTGGTAATATTTGCCCTGAAGGATCCGGCTCCGGATATAAGTCTTCTGGACAGGATACTCGTGACTATGGAATACTATGATATAAAGTCTTTTATAGTATTCAATAAATCCGATCTGGCGAAGAAAGAATATGCCGATGAGCTTTCAGCCAGGTATAAAAAGATCGGATACAAAACCTTTGTGACAGATGCAAGGGACAAAATAGGACTTTCGGAGGTAAGAAAAGCCATAGAAGGTCAGGTAACTGCTGTGGCAGGTCCTTCCGGAGCGGGAAAATCCACCATAATAAATTACCTTGCCGGGCGGGAACATATGGAGACGGGAGAAATCTCCAGAAAGAACAGACGCGGTAAAAATACAACGAGACATGCGGAACTTTTAGAGATTGGAAAAGATTCCTATATTCTGGATACGCCGGGATTCAGTTCTTTTCGGATCCCTGATATGGATCCTGCCGGTCTTACCGCCTGCTTCCCTGAATTCATGCCTTTTTATCCAAAGTGTAAATACAGGGAATGCTCACATATAAGTGAACCGGACTGCGCTGTAAAGGAGGCACTGGAATCAGGTATTATAGACAGGACTAGATATTATGATTATTTACTTATGTATAATGACCTGAAGGAGCGAAAAAGATTCAGATAGGAGTGACCGGCATATGATATATATTGGCAATCACCTGTCTACGGCAAAGGGATTACTTGCAATGGGAGAGACCGAGGAGCAGCTCGGCGGAAATACTTTTGCATTCTTCACGAGAAATCCCAGGGGCGGACAGGCAAAGAGCATTAACAAGGAAGATGCTGATGGGCTGATGACATTTTTAAAAGAGCACAGGTTCGGACCGGTCGTGGCTCATGCTCCTTATACCATGAATGTATGCGCAGCAAGACCGGAAACCAGACGGTTTGGTTGGGAGATGATGGAGTCGGATCTTTTGCGGATGGAGAACCTTCCTGGAAATTACTATAATTTTCATCCCGGAGCCCATGTGGGACAGGGAGCGGATGAGGCTATACCGGTCATTGCCGACTGCCTTAATAAAGCCATGAAGGAAGATATGACCACTACTGTTCTTATCGAAACTATGTCCGGAAAAGGCACGGAAATAGGAAGTACGTTTGAAGAAATCAAAGCGATAATTGACCGGGTGGAATTGAAGGATAAAATAGGCGTGACTCTCGACAGCTGCCATATATGGGACAGCGGATACGATATAGCCGGTAACCTTGACAGAGTTCTGGATGAATTTGACAGGATAATAGGTCTCGGAAGGCTGAAGGCTGTCCACTTAAATGACTCGAAGAATGATCTTGGCTCTCATAAGGACCGCCATGAGAGGATTGGAAAAGGACACATTGGAGCTGATGCCTTGAGAAAGCTCGTGCAGCATCCCTGTCTTCAGGGGCTTCCTTTTATTCTTGAGACACCGAATGACGCTTATGGATACGCAGAGGAAATAGCAATGATAAGATCCTGGATGACAATGCGGGAAGGAATATAAAATGTAACATCAATTATTAAGGTAAGATCCCGGATGATAAAGTGAGAGGAGAGAAGCAATGAATTGTCTGGCACCGTCGATACTGTCTGCGGATTTTGTAAATCTGGAGCGGGATATAAGAGTATGTGATGAAGCAGGAGCGCAGTACATTCATATAGATGTCATGGACGGACATTTTGTGCCGCCTATTACGATTGGGGCGGATGTGGTTCGCGCAATAAGAAACATTACTGATAAGATACTCGATGTGCATCTCATGGTTGAAGATCCGGACAGATTAATAAAATCATTTGCCGATGCCGGCGCGGATATCATAACCGTTCATGAGGAGGCCTGCGTTCATCTCGACCGTACGGTCCATATGATAAAAGATGCGGGCGTGATGGTAGGAGTGGCTCTGAATCCGGCGACAAGTCCTGAGACACTGAGATATATCATGCCGGAACTTGACATGGTCCTTCTGATGTCTGTAAATCCCGGCTATGGAGGACAGTCATTCATTCCATACACTCTCGATAAGATCGAAGCCGTCAGAGCCATGATCGACAATGCAGGAAATACCAGAACCGATATAGAAGTAGACGGCGGAGTGAAACTTTCAAACATCGACTCGGTCCTGAATGCCGGTGCCAATATAATTGTTGCGGGGTCTGCTGTATTTAACGGAAATATAGGTGACAATGTAAGAGCATTTCTGGAGCGTATGTGATGGATTGCGTGATAGTGTCCGGAGGGAACTCAGATGCCGGATTGATCGAGAAAGTAATAAAAGAAAAGACTGCGCCTGACATACTGGAAAGTAAGTCCGTTCCGGGAGACAGCAGCTTTATTATAGCGGCAGACAGGGGACTGGAAACTTTAATGCGTCTTGGCATAGTTCCGGACTTTATTATAGGCGACTTTGATTCAGCTGACGGAGAGACCTTTTCTTTTGCAAAAAAAATGTCTGAAGAGAATAAGGCGGTTTTAGAAAAGCTCCTGCCGGAAAAGGATGATACCGATACAGAGGCTGCGCTCACGAAAGCTTTGGATGCCGGGATGGACAAGATCACTATCCTTGGTGCGACAGGCACAAGGATAGACCATGTCATTGCGAATATTTTGATTCTAAAAAAGGCTCTGGACCGCGGAAAGGAAGCTCTGATCCTCGATAGGAATAACAGGATACGCCTTCTCGGACAGGGGCCCTGTAAATTGAAAAAAGAGAATCAGTATGGAAAATATATCAGCTTTTATCCCCTTGGCGGCAGCAGTACTGTCTCGCTTTCCGGTTTCAAATATAATCTTGACCATGTCACGCTTTTGCCGGATACCAGCCTCGGTACGTCAAACGAGATAGTTGAAGAGATTGCAACTATGTGTGTCCACAATGGAACACTTATTATGATAGAGTCAAAAGACTGATCATCAAATGATTCTGAAATGATTTTTCTGAAAATCTATGACCCCGTCAGCTTTCAGGGAAGAAAGAGCGCTGGACAGGGCGCTTCTGTCGGCATTCAGATAATCTGCCAGCTGCTGTCTTGAAAAAGGTATGTCGAAGTAGGTCGAGCCGGAACGCTTTGATATTTCATTCAGATACATCATGATCTTGGCGCGGAGCGATTTCTGGGTGATGATAGTGATCTTGTCATTCAGATTCAGATTTCTGACGGACATGATGCGGAGGAGATTTTCCAGAAGTTTTGAATGAAAAGGGCACGCGTTACCACACATATGAATAATTCCCGTCATATTCAAAAAAAGTACTGTCGTATCTGCGTCTGATATTACGCTGACGGATACTGGCAGGGATGATGCGGCGTAGCTCTCGCCGAAGACATCTCCGGGCGTGAGGGCGTTTACAATGTTTCTGGTGCCGGAGAAGTCGATCCTCTCTATATGGGCGGATCCTGACAGGAGGAGACAGGCGGTGTTTAGGTGTGCGCCTTCATTTATAATAGTCTCGTTTTTCTTATATTTCTTTTTTGTCGCCGTGAGGCAGGGCATTAGAGATTTTATGTCTTTATTACTGATACCTTTGAAGAGGTGGGAGGAGCTGGCGGCAGTAAGCTCGGCAGGATCCAGAAGGTCATTCGCTGCTTTCATTTTTACATCCTTTCTTTTTAACAAGCCGTGAGCACTTCCTGCATCTCTGGAATTATCTTTATTTTGGATGCGGAGCGCGTAAAGTAATTATAATCTAAAACTTCCCATATTAACAATGAAAAACTTCGTTGCAAGGATTCAATGAAGCTTGCCAAGAGAGGCACAGATGGTGGCGAGCATTGTGTTTTTCGTTGTGAGCGAGCACGCTAGCTGCGGCTCGGAAACTGTAACAGCACGAAGTGGTGTTACATGTGCAAGCGCTCGCAAACGAAGTTTGCGCTTCAATGCGCTTGCATCACTGTTGGTTGACAATCGTTCAAGCAGAAATGCTTCCTTGTAATATATTGCAACTGCAAGAATTTAATTCAAGCATTTCTGCGCGCTTTTGTCAGAGAGCCGCTAAAAAGCGCGTGCGAGCAAACAGAAAAACACAACTTGTGAGCCACCACTGTGACATCTCTTGGCAAAAGCAAATGAATCCTTGCAACGAAGATGATCTATGTAACATCACTTCGTGATGTTACATTAAATGTGGGAAGTTTTAATATATAACACTTCATGCATCTCTGGAATTATCTTTATTTTGGATGCGGAGCGCGTAAAGTAATTATAATTCTAAAATGTTGCCGTGACAACAGATGAGCGTCTGATGTTTGGATATTATATGCGTGTAAGTTGAAAAGAGAAGAATAGTCCGGATGGTGCCGGCGAATGGAAAGGATAGAATTATGAAGAATACAAATACAGCTGATGTTCTGGCAGGATATTTGAAAAGACTTGATGATGGTGAGGCTTTGGAGTCGGTGCAGGCTGATTTCAGGAAGAATTTCAGTGATGTGAGACCGAAGGAAATAGTGGAGGCGGAGCAGGCGCTTCTTAAAAGCGGTGTCAGTGTGACGAGAGTACAGAAGCTCTGCGATATCCACTCAGCTCTTTTCCATGGTTCTACAAGAGAAGAGCGAATAGCAGAAGCCGAGAGAGCTGTCGGAGATGATATGGAAGAATCGGTTCCGGTTACTTCGAATAAATCTGATCTTACTCAGGTGACCGGACATCCTCTTTATATTCTTACTGAAGAAAATAATATTCTTACAGAAAAACTGAATAATATCAGAGATATCATAAATGATGGAGCTGATAAAGATGAGCTTGCAAAGGCTTTTTCGGATCTTTCCGCAGTGAATGCCCATTATGACAAAAAAGATGAACTGATCCTGCCACCTTTAAAGAGACATGGCGTCAGAGGTCCGGCTGATGTGATGTGGACGGTTGACGGCGATATCAGAAAGTCTATAAAAGAGGCTTTGACCGGAATTGAGAAGGAAGGCTTTTCAGGAGAGACAGCTACTCACATTCTGGCTCTTATGACCAGAATGGAGGAAATGGTATATAAGGAGACAAATATTCTATATCCCATGGCTGCGGAAAAGATGACTGACGAAGAATGGCAGGGAATATATGCTGATATGCCCAGATTCGGATTCTCCTGGCTGAAAGATATTCCTGAGTGGGTTGATGCAAAGGAAGCTGAGCATGAAATGAATATAGTCTCAGAGGATGGAGAAGATAATTCCTCTGCCCTCATCCGTCTGCCGGGAGGCAGTTTCTCTCTTAAGCAGCTCGAGGCTGTGCTAAGGGCTATGCCGCTGGAACTCACATATATAGATGAGAGGGACACCAACAGATATTTCTCAGAGGACGGAGAACTGTTTCCGAGAGCTGCATCAGCTTTGAATCATAAGGTGTATGAGTGCCATCCGCCTAAGGTGATTCCAATTGTGCAGAATGTGATCGGAATGCTGAAGAGCGGAGAGAAGGATGTCGTAGCCTTTACTACCACGAAGAAGGGCAGGAAGGCGTATGTCCGCTATATAGCTGTAAGAGGAAGAGACGGAGAATATCTCGGCACACTTGAGGCGGTGGAAGATATCACGGATATCTGAATGGGAAAATCACCTCTTCCGGCAGCGCGTTTTTGAAAGGATGGTTTCTTTCCAGATGCCGGGGTGGAAGAGCATGATCATGGGGAAGAGCTCCAGACGGCCGAAGAGCATGTCAAAGGTCAGAACGATCTTCGAAAGCGAGGAAAGAACGCTGTAGTTTTCAGCGGGTCCGACCAGTCCCAGACCGGGTCCTATGTTATTGTAAGTTGCTGCGACAGCCGCGAAGCTTGTCACCAGATCTTTTCCGTCGTAGCTTACGATCAGGAAGGACAGGACGAATATCATAGTGTATGCTACCAGGTAAACGTTTGTGGATCTTATCACGTCATGATCTATCAATTCACCGTCCATCTTTATTTTCTTTACAGAGCGAGGATGAAGATAGCTGCCGGCTTCCTTCAGGAAAGTCTTTGAGAGGATCACGATTCTGGAAACTTTCATACCGCCTCCTGTCGATCCTGCGCAGGCGCCTATAAACATCAGAGTCACAAGGACAGCCTTGGACAGAGTGTTCCAGGTGTTGAAGTCAACAGTGGAATATCCGGTAGTCGTGATAATCGATGATACCTGGAAGAAAGCCTGGCGGGCGGCAGGCTCAATGGCTCCTACACTTCCGACTATCTGTGTGAAGATGACGATGCTTGATATTATTATAAAACCGAGATACCACCATACCTCTTCGATTTCATGAGCCTTCTTGTATTTCTTGTGGATAATGAAATAATAGAAATTGAAGTTGACTCCGAAGAGCATCATGAAGATTGCAATTACCCATTGCTGATAGGCAGTGTAATCACCTGCGCTTGAGTTTTCGATACCAAAGCCGCCGGTACCGGCTGTTCCGAATGTGATGCACAGACTGTCGAATACTTCCATTTTTCCGACAAGAAGCAGGATGAATTCGATCACAGTGAGACCTATATAGATGAGATAGAGGATCCTCGCTGAACTCTTCATCCTGGGGACCAGCTTGCCGACCGATGGACCGGGGGATTCCGCCCGCATGAGGTTTATGTTTGATCCTCCGGTGAGTGGAATGATCGCGAGCAGGAAGACCAGCACGCCCATGCCGCCGATCCAGTGAGAGAAACTTCTCCACATAAGTGACGCGTGCGATACAGCTTCCACGTCTTTTAAGATCGATGCGCCTGTCGTAGTAAAACCTGAGACCATCTCGAAATAAGCGTCTACAAAATCCGGGATCTCTCCCGTCAGCATGAATGGAATGCAGCCGAAGAGAGACATGATGATCCATGACAGAGCTGTTGTGACGCAGCCTTCTTTCAGATAGAAGACAGTGTCCTTCGGCTTTTTTATTGTCATGGCGAAGCCGAGAAGAAATGTGATGGCTGCCATAAGAATATAGGCAAGAGCTTCATCTTCCCGGTATATGATTCCGGTCAGAGCAGGAAGCAGGAAAAGCATGCCTTCTATTCTCAGTACATGACCCAGAATAAAACGTATAATAGAAGTGTTCATGACAAACCTCAAGACAGAATATCATCTATATCATTGAAACCGGTATTGGTCGTAACTACTGTGACAGTATCTCCGATAAGGATCCGGTCATCGCCGCTTGGCAGAATGATCTTGCCGCGTCTGTTAATAAAGGCAATCATCAGATGCCCTCTTATGGGCAGGTCACGGAGAGGCGTGTCAGTGGCGCGGCTCTTTGTGTCCACGCGGAATTCTATGGCTTCGACTCTCGAATCATACATATGATAAAGAGTCTCAATATTTGTGCTTATCGATGCCCGGCGGGCGCGGGCGTAAGCTATGATGGCTTCCGATGTGATGAATCTGGGATAGATGACAGAGCCCAGATCCAGATCCGAAATGACATCGCCGAAGTTGGTACGGTTTATTTTTGTTATTACCTTGGCATTGGACACCTTCCGGCAATGGAGAGTGAGGAAAATGTTCTGCTCGTCTATTCCCGTAAGAGATACAAAGGAATCAACGGACTCAATGCCCTCCTCACGGAGCAGAGCCTCGTCGGTGCCGTCGCCGTTTATTATTATTGCGTCAGGCAGCAGATCCGACAGCTCCTCGCAGCGTTTTGGATCACGCTCTATTATCTTTACATGGATGCCCATGTGGATAAGCTGCAGGGAAAGGTAATAGGCGCTTCTGCCTCCGCCGACTATCATGCAGTTATTCACAGTGAAATTTTCAAACCCCATCAGATGGAGAAATGAACGTCTGTCACGTCTCGGCAGGACAAAAGATACTATGTCTCCGGCTTCGATCTGGAAATCTCCGTTTGGGATCTGAACCTGCCCGCTGCGTTCAACGGCGCAGATCAGAAGTCTTACATCCTTATTCTTATTATGCATTTCGTGAGCAAATTCACGAATCTTCTTACTGGCCATTGCATGACCTGACGGGACTTTGAATTTAATAAGTTCTGCTTGTCCGTGCGCGAATGAATGAACCTCAAGGGCACTTGGCAGATAGAAAAGTCTCGCCATCTCACGAGATGCCTCAAGATCCGGATTTATTATCATGGCGAGCCGGAGACGATCCTTTAAATAACTTATCTCAGGAATATAGTCAGGCGTTCTGACTCTGGCTATGGCGGCGCAGCGTTCGACCCGTCTGCCGATGGTGCAGCAGAGGAGATTCAGCTCGTCAGAATCAGTGACCGCTATAAGAAGATCGGCAGAATCTATACCGGCTTCCTTTTGGATGGAATAATTAGCGCCGTTTCCAACCAGACCCATGACATCATAGAGATTTGTGATCTCATCGATTTTCTCATGGCTTTTGTCAACGATGGTGACATCATTGCCCTCTTTTGTAAGCTGATCCACAAGGGTCCTGCCGACCTTGCCGGCTCCTACTATTATTACCCGGAGACCGGGTTTTTCATGTGTATGCGAGTGCGCTTTTTCAAACATCCCTTTTACCTTTTCTAGAATCCCTTATCCCTTAGCGTCCTTACTGTCTCTGCCAGCACAAGCGCCATATTAAAATCCCCCTCAGGTTCCCTGACCGTTATGTCAGCATATTTCCTGTAGAGCGGATCTCTGACCTTGAAAATATCAGAAATAGTCTCGCCACTTTTATGCACGACTCCCCGCTCATCCAGATCTCCCAGCCGCTTTCCTATGTCGTCACAGCTGACGTAGAGGTAGACTACAGTTCCGATCTCCTTAAAATGCGCCATTGCATTTTCTCCGAAGATCACAGATCCCCCGGTCGCGATTATAGAATTATGACAGTCTATTTTCGCATTGACCCGATCCTCGATGGCATTGAATCCGGAAATACCTTCATCCCGGATGATGTCCTTCAAGAGCTTTCCGGTCTCCCGCTGGATCAGAAGATCCGAATCATAAAATTCGCGAGCCAGAGCTTTGGCAAGGAGGACACCGATGGTGGATTTCCCGCATCCGGGCATGCCGATCAATATTATATTGTCCTTATTTTGCATATGAAAACCTCTCGGGATTTATAAAACCACCAAGGTATTGTATCATCTTAGGATATTAAGTCAATCGCCGAAACTGTGAAGACGCCGGATGATATGCTATAATATCGAGAATGGGCTAAAGCCCATTCCAGTATTACTGTAACGAAGCTTTGCTTCGTTACCAGGGAATGGGCTAAAGCCCATTCCAGTATTAGGAGGTTATTTATGGCAGAAATAAGACCTTTTGCGGCTATTCGCCCGGCAGCGGATAAAGTAGACCGCATTGCGGCTCTCCCCTACGACGTATATACGAAAAGAGAGGCTATTGAAGAGGTGTCCGATAACGAAGACAGTTTCCTTCGTATCGATAAGCCGGAGATCAATTTTTCGGCCGGCGTAGGCGATGACATATATGAAAAAGCCGGTGAGATATTTCTGGAGATGTGCCGTGACGGCAGGTTCATACAGGATGAGAGCAAATGCTTCTATATTTACGAGCTTACAATGAATGGTCATGTGCAGACAGGGCTTGTGGCGCTTGTGTCATCTGATGATTATGAAAAGGGTGTGATAAAGCGCCACGAGAATACTCTTGAAGCGAAGGAACTTGACAGGGTGCGGCATATCAGAGCGCTTGGCGCGGAGTCAGGTCTTGTGTATCTCGCTTATTCCGGCGCTGAAGAGCTGACGCATATCATGTCTGAAAGTAAGCTTTATGCAGAAAACAGCACCGGGGACGCTTCTCTCCTCTATGATTTCACGAGACCGGACGGAGTGAGGCACAGGGTCTTTCGGATAGAGGATGAGTCTCTTATAGAAAAAATAAAGGCAATAATAAAAGACGTTGGGTCTCTCTATATATGCGACGGACATCATCGCGCGGCAGCAGCTGTAAGAAATGCTAAGGAGCTTAAAAAAGAAGGACGTTTTGGAGATGAGACAGGGTATTTTCCGGCAGCTCTTTTTCCGGCGTCAGAACTCCGTATCATGGATTATAACAGGGTAGTGAAGATGGATGACGATATGGATCCTGATGAGCTTTTAGTATATCTCATGGATAAATGCAGCATATGCCCTGTGATGGAATTCGGCGGATTCAAGGAACGCGAGTCATCGGATCCCAGGGAAGCAATTGATAATAAGCACCATGATTTTCTGGAAAGCACTGTAAGACCTGATAAGAAAGGCCAGTTTTCTCTCTACATAGACGGCAGATGGTACAGGTGCGAATTTAAGGAAAAACCGGGATCAGATCCTGCCGGGTCTATCGATACCGCAAGACTTCAAAATGATATTCTCTCTCCCATATTCGGGATAGATGATCCGAGGAATGACGAAAGAATTGATTTCATCGGCGGTATCAAAGGGATAGAGGAAGTAGAGAGGCTCGTTGACGAAGGAGAATACGATGCGGGATTTATTATGTATCCCACAAAAATAAGGGAGCTGATGGCGGTGGCAGACGCAAAAGAACTTATGCCTCCAAAATCCACATGGTTTGAGCCGAAGCTTCTGAGCGGTCTTTTTATTCATAAACTATGAAATTTTTTCGCCGCAAGGTGGTAAAGCCTCATGTAATAATAACCGTGTGAGGCTTCAAATAAAAAACGGAGGTAGGTATGCTTCTTGATGTTACGCCCGATGTATCAGACGTCAGCAAGGTGAATCCCGGAGTATTCGAGAAGTGGCTTCAGGACATGATGCCGAAAGCCATGTCGTTCTTCTGGTCCGTGGTGATCGCCCTGATCACATGGTACGTGGGCATGAAGATAATAAAATTTATAAGGAAGCTCATTCAAAAGGGATTCGAGCGGCGCGGCATAGAGACGGGAGTGCGCCAGTTTGTTGACAGCGTTGTAAAGGTCATATTGATAATCATTCTCATTATAGTGATCCTCAATATTTTCGGGATCCAGACTTCTTCCATTGCAGCTGCTGTAGCTTCTCTGGGTCTGACTATCGGTCTCGCCTTGCAGGGGAGCCTTTCAAATTTTGCCGGAGGCGTTTTGATCCTGGTACTCCATCCCTTCCTTGTAGGCGACTACATAAGGGAAGATACTCACGGCAACGAAGGTACGGTAAAAGAAATTTCGATCTTTTACACCAGACTTCTGACATTTGACGGCAAGATCGTCGTGATACCGAACGGCACTCTTGCAAATTCGAGTCTCACGAATTATACAAAGGAAGGCGTGAGACGGCTTGATTTGAAGACAGGCATATCATACGGCGCAGACATAAAGAAGGCGCGGGAAGTTCTGCTTTCGATTGGAAATGATGAAGAGAAGAGACTAAAAGAAAAGCCCTTGAACGTATATGTCGATGAGCTGTCGGATTCTTCAGTGATCATGAATCTGCAGTTCTGGGTCAGGGCGGATGACTACTGGGATGTAAGGTTTAAAAGCCTTGAGAAAATAAAATACGGACTTGATGCTGCCGGAATAGAAATTCCCTTCCCGCAGCTTGATATACATGAGAGAAAGTGAGATCGATATGAATATACCCAAAGAATACAAGCTTATTTCAACCGAAGATCTGAATGGAATCAATTCAAAAGGATTTTACCTCAAGCATATTAAGAGCGGAGCCAGAATCGCTCTTATTTCAAACGATGACGACAACAAGGTTTTCTGCATCGGCTTCCGCACTCCGCCGGAGGATTCCACCGGAGTAGCACACATTATCGAGCACACCGTGCTTTGCGGTTCGGAAAAATATCCCCTCAAGGATCCTTTCGTGGAACTGGTGAAAGGGTCTCTCAATACCTTTTTGAACGCCATGACATATCCTGACAAGACTGTATATCCCGTGGCATCCACAAATGACAAGGATTTTGCCAATCTGATGGATGTATATATGGATGCAGTCTTTCATCCGAATATATATAAATATCCTGAGATATTCCGCCAGGAAGGCTGGCACTACGAGATGGAGTCTCCCGAATCAGATCTTAAGATAAACGGAGTAGTTTATAACGAGATGAAGGGAGCATTCTCAAACCCTGACGACATGCTTGAGAGATGCGTTATGAATTCTCTTTTTCCGGACAATGCCTACGGTGTGGAATCCGGCGGCGATCCCAGGTACATACCGGATCTTACGAGAGAAAAATATCTGGAATTTCATAAGAGATATTATCATCCCTCCAATTCCTATATCTATCTTTATGGTGATATGGATTTTGAAGAAAGGCTTTCATATCTGGACAGAGAATATCTGTCAAAATATGATGCCATAGATCCGAGATCCTGTATTAAAGAAGAAAAACCTTTCGTTAAGCCGGTAAAACTCCGGGTGCCATACTCTGTTGCTGCATCAGCTGACACGGCAAAAAAGACCTATCTCACAAAGGCCTATGTAACCGGAAGCGGCTGTGACATAGAAACCGGACTTGCCTTCAATATGCTTGATTATGCGCTTTTGTCCATGCCGGGCGCCCCGCTTTCAAAGGCTCTTCTCGACGCCGGAATAGGTTCTGACATATCCGGAGGATATGAGGACGGACTTCTCCAGAATATGTTCACCATCACCGCTAAGGGCGCGGATGAAAAAGACCTGGACAGATTTACAGATATAATTGATGAGACACTAAAGAATGAAGTAAGCAGGGGAATAGACAGAAAGTCTCTTGAAGCCGCCATGAATGCAGAGGAATTTCGTTTCCGCGAGGCTGATTATGGCGGATATCCAAAAGGACTGATGTATGGACTCGGTATGTTCAACACCTGGCTCTATGATGATGACATGCCATTTGATGTCTTGAAAGAGCTTGATGTCATAGCGTCATTAAGAGAGAAACTGGACAGCGGATATTTTGAGGATCTTGTGAGCCGTCTGCTTATTAATAACAGCCACAGCTCCACGGTAGAGCTGGTTCCTAAGCCGGGACTTACTGCTGAAAATGACAAGGCTCTTTCTCGCGCTCTTGCAAAAAAGAAGGCTGCCATGACTCCTGAAGAGATCCAGTCCATAGTAGATGATACGGCAGCTCTGAAGGAATATCAGTCAAGACCTGAGACCGAAGAAGCGCTTGCGTCCATACCAATGCTGAAGAGAGAAGACTTGAGAAAAGAGGCAAGACCGCTTACATATAAAGTTGAAAGACCCGGTCTCATACATACAGACATAGAGACCAACGGCATAGCTTATGTTGATATGATGTTCAGAAATATCCGTCTCGCATCGGCTGACATGAGCGTATTGTCATTTCTCCTCCATGTACTCGGATTCATTGATACTGACAGATTTTCGTATGCAGAGCTTTCGAATGAGATAAATCTTCTGACGGGCGGCATCAGCGTCCTGCCGGCTCAGTATACGAGAAAAGATTCGCACTGCGAGCTGACGGTGCAGGTCAGATCCAAATATCTGAAAGGTCATTCAAAAGACGTATTAAATCTTATTGACCAGATACTTTTCCACTCCCACCTTGATGACAGAAAGAGGGTGAAGGAGATTCTAATGCAGGAAAAGTCAGGAATGGAGGTAATGTTCCAGACATCGGGTCATGTGGTTTCAGCGACCAGATGCGAGAGCTATTTCTCTGACGCAGCATGTATATATGATCAGATGAACGGAGTAGGGTATTACGATTACCTCAAACATTTTGAAGAAAATTTTGACAGCGAATACAATGATTTCGAGAGGAAGGCGCTGGAACTTATAATCCTTGTCTTCCGCCCTGAGAACTTGCTTCTGGACATAGCGGGAAGAGGAGATGTTTACCGCGAGGCAGAGTCGTTTATTCCTGTATTTGAAGCAACGCTTTCAGCCGAGGGCAAGGTCATGAGCGACAGGGCGCTCTCTCTTTCAGGCATAGAAAAAGGCGACAGGCTTTCTGACGCCGTGAATAAACTGAACTGTCTCTTGCCTGTGCCTGACTGCGGCCCATCCATGGAAGTCTACGGAGGCAGGACAATAAATGAAGGTCTGATGACGCCTGCCAGCATCCAGTATGTGAGCAGATGCGGAGACTTCAGGAAAGCCGGATATGATTACAACGGCTATATGCTCCTTCTGAAAGGAATACTCGGTTATGATTATTTCTGGATCAATATAAGAGTAAAGGGCGGAGCGTACGGATGCATGTCTTCATTCCTGCGAAGCGGGTCTATGAGATTCATGACCTATAGGGATCCGAACCTGAAGGAATCAATAGATATATTTGAAAAGACTCCGGATTATCTTAGAAAGTTCGATCCTGACGAGAGAACAATGACAGGGTATGTGATAAGTGCCTTCTCAGATCTGGACACACCTCTTACATCAGCTCAGTATGTACGCCGCGACCTGACGGCATATGTGGAAGGATATACCGATGAGGACATCCAGCGCACGAGAGACGAGGTAAGGAGTGCGACCGCGGAAGATATCAGAAATCTTTCCCAGGTCGTGAAAGATACACTTTCTCAGGGATATATGTGTGTAGTTGGAAATGAAAATAAAATAAAAGAGAACGAAGATATTTTCGGCACTATCCGTGACCTTATATAGAAGGAGAAATAAATGGGAGAATTCCACAGCGGCTATGTAACAATGGCAGGCAGACCGAACGTAGGAAAGTCCACGCTTTTAAACCGGCTGGTAGGGCAGAAGATCGCCATCACATCCAATAAGCCGGAAACCACACGGGACCGGATCAAAGCCATTTACACAGATCCGGACAGGGGACAGGTTATTTTCACTGATACTCCGGGCATCCATAAGGCCAGGAACCGTCTGGGAGAATTCATGATGGATGCTGTCAGAAAGGCGCTCGGCGATGTGGATCTGATTCTTTACTTGATCGAACCGGTCACTGAAATAAGGGATAATGACAGAAAGATAGCAAAGACTCTTATAGATACGGGAGTGCCGGTATTTCTTGTGATAAATAAAGCTGATACAGTCCCAAGGGATAAGCTTCTCCCGGTCATAGATATATGGAAGACGGTCGGAGACTTTAAGGAGATAGTTCCGGTGTCAGCCTATAACGGTACAGGCACAGACGATCTTTTAAATACGATCTTCAGATATCTGCCGGAAGGTCCCATGTATTACAGTGAGGATGCAGTCACGGATGAGACTGAGAGAGACATAGCTTCTGAGATCATACGCGAGAAGTCTCTCTACGCTTTGAATGACGAGGTGCCTCACGGCATAGCCGTCTCGATCGAAAAGATGCGGAAGCGTGATGGCAGGGATCTTGTCGATATAGAGGCTACGATTTACTGCGAGAGAGAATCCCATAAGGGAATAATCATAGGTAAATCAGGTTCAATGCTGAAACGGATAGGATCAGATTCAAGGTACGAACTGGAAAAGATGCTTGGAATGAAAGTAAATCTGAAGCTGTGGGTCAAGGTCCAGAAAGGCTGGCGCGACAGAGATGCTGATTTGAGAAGGTTTGGATACCGGAAGGACGAAGACTGATATATGTCATTTGATATTCCTCTTCACGGAGTGGTATTGAGTTCCATGCCGATAGGAGAAAGTGACAGGCGGATAGTGCTGCTTACGAAAGAACGCGGATTGATAAGCGCCTTCGCCCGTGGAGCCAGACGGCAGAATAATCCGCTGGGCGCCGCATCATCACCTTTTACTTTCGGAGTTTTCAGGGCTTACGAAGGCAGGTCGTCCTATACGGTAGTGAGTGCTGATGTGAAGAAATATTTTACGGAGGAACTGTCTGACCTGGACAGTATCTATCTTATGTCTTATATGGCAGAGGTCGCGGAATATTACGGCGAAGCCGGAGCTGATGAGACAGACCGCATAAATCTCCTTTATGTTTCATTTATGGCAGTTAAAAAAAAGGAGGTGCCGGCCCGGCTCATACGCAGGATCTATGAGATCAGAACTCTCCTTATAAATGGAGAGTACCCCGACATGACTTCCTGCATTTGCTGCGGAAAAAGCGATGACCTACTCTATTTTTCAATAAATAAAAGAGGGCTTGTCTGTTCTGACTGCATGAATAAAGGTAACGGCGACAGCAGCACGGTAAGTATCTCAAAAAGTGTGAGATATGCCGTCTGTTTTATTCTGACCGCTCCGCTTGAAAAACTGTATTCTTTCACACTGACCGACAAGGCTTTTGACGAGCTGGATATACTTTTGAAAAGATATCTTAAACACTGGAAAGATCATACTTACAGGACGGAAAAATTTTTGTGAGGCCGAGGTAATATTATGGTTAAATTAATATCGCATTTTTTCATCAAACCGGATATGTCTGAAGAAGAGGCAAGATCCGCATATGGCAGAGTCTGCGGCATAGCAGGTATTATTCTGAATCTGCTCCTGTTCACAGGCAAGATAATTTCCGGAGTATTGACAGGATCCATATCTATAATTGCGGACGCTATGAACAACCTGTCGGATTCAGGATCGGCAATCGTTACTTTTGCCGGCTTTCGCCTGGCGGAAGAAAAGCCCGATCCCGAGCATCCATTCGGTCACGGAAGGTTCGAGTATATAGCAGGCTTCATTGTATCATCCCTGATACTGGTGATGGCCGTTGAGCTTTTAAAGGATTCAGTGACGAGGATCCTGCACCCGCATAAGACATCATTTTCATGGCTTGTCATATTAATACTTGGAGTTACCATCCTGGTAAAGCTATATATGGTTTTTTATAACCATGTCATTGGGAAGAAAATAAATTCGAATACCGTACTTGCGGCTGCTCTGGATTCTGTTTCAGACTGCATAGCCACATCGGTCGTAATCATCTCGAATATCGTCGCTCATTTTACCGGCTTTATTTATCTTGACAGTATAGCAGGAATAGCGGTCGGCTTATTCATACTCTATGCAGGTCTGAAATCCGCCAGAGAGACACTTGATTCCCTGCTGGGTCAGTCGCCTGATCCCGAATTTGTAGCTAAAGTCCGCGACATCATGCGAAATGAAGATAAAAGAATAACAGGAATCCATGATCTTATAGTTCACGATTACGGTCCGGGCAGACGGATCGTATCACTTCACGCGGAAGTGCCTGCTGATGGGAATATTATTGAGCTTCATGACATAATTGACAATGCGGAACGTGATCTTGAAGAGAAGCTGCACTGCACGGCCACCATTCATATGGATCCCATTGTGACGGACGATCCCAGGGTGCTGAAGCTGCAGACTCAGGTCCTTTCTATTCTGCAGGAGATATCTCCGGCCCTGTCCATGCATGATTTCAGGACTGTTCCGGGACCAACGCACACCAATCTTGTGTTTGATGTTTTGATGCCATTCGGATTTGAGGAAAGTGAAGATGATTTGAGCAGGGACATTCAGGACGCTGTCAACCGGGAAATAGGACCGGAATATTTCACGGTGGTTCATTACGACACAGATTATTCAGTCCGCACAGTCAGAAAATAGGATCGTCAACTACGCCCCGACTAAAGTCGGGGGATACCTGCTCTTAATCTAATTGTAAAACCTGACTATGGACGCGCCTGTATTGAAGTCGCGCCCATCAGAGTGTATAATGCACTAGACTGGTTTTATAAGGAAGATTGATTGTTATGTCTAAAAAAAGAAGTAAAAGAAACGGAGAATCTCGTTTCGATGAGATCTTGAGACGCAGGAAGCAGATGACTCTTGCGGCGGCAACTGTTGCAGTGGCCATTATTGTCCTCGTATTTTTGATAAGGTTTATTTCAATTCAGACGACGCCGATCGCCGAATGTGACACTCTTACAGTAAAGACAGACGGCTCTATTGAGCTGGAAGAAGTCAGAAAGAGTGATAAGTCGTTTGGTAAAATGAAATCTTATGTGAAAGATCTTGTAAAAACGTATGACAGCAGCCACAGCGGCGCAGTGAAACTGAAGAGAGCGATCTCGGCGCACGGCAAGGTGAGTTTTGTCACGACCTACCGCGATTACAAGACCTACGCGGACTTTACCGGATATGAGCTCTATTCCGGCACGGTCAGATCTGCAAAATCCGATGGCTATGATATTAATACTGATTTTCGAAGTGTAAAAAATGGAACCGCCGGAGATTACATAAAAGACATCAATAAAAAATATAAGAATTCGAGAATCATTATTATTAAGGAAAATATAAAGCTTGTACTGGAATCCGCAGACATTCAGTGCATTTCCGGAGACACATCAGCTTTGAAGGGCAAAGATACTGTAGTGATTGGTCCGCGAGGCAGCAAAAACAATGCTTCTGAGCTGACATATATTATATTTAAGAGGAGATAATCATGGAAAAGACAATGGACAAGATTACGGCTGTCGCAAAGAACCGCGGATTTATTTATCCCGGATCTGATATATACGGAGGCCTTGCGAACACATGGGATTACGGTCCGCTCGGAGTGGAACTGAAGAATAATGTTAAAAAGGCCTGGTGGAAGAAATTCATACAGGAGAGTCCCTATAATGTAGGTCTTGACGCAGCCATTCTTATGAATACCCAGACATGGGTGGCATCCGGTCACATAGGCTCTTTTTCAGATCCTCTGATGGACTGCCGCGAGTGCCATGAGCGTTTCAGAGCTGACCAGCTTATTGAAAAATTCGCTGAGGAAAAGGGCATTGAGCTGAAGTCTTCGGTCGATGGCTGGTCAAACGAAGAGATGCAGAACTGGATAGAAGAAAATAATGTCACATGTCCAAGCTGCGGAGCCCACAATTTTACTGATATCCGTCAGTTTAATCTGATGTTCAAGACTTTTCAGGGAGTGACAGAGGATGCCAAGAATGTGGTATATCTCAGACCTGAGACAGCGCAGGGAATCTTTGTCAATTTCAAGAATGTCCAGCGTACCACCAGAAAGAAGATCCCCTTCGGTATAGGACAGATAGGAAAGTCATTCAGAAATGAGATCACGCCGGGCAACTTCACATTCCGTACACGTGAGTTCGAGCAGATGGAGCTGGAATTTTTCTGCGAGCCGGACACAGACCTTGAGTGGTTTGATTATTGGAGATCCTTCTGCAAGAACTGGCTTCTGTCACTTGGTATGGATGAGAGCCATATCAGACTCAGAGACCACGACAAGGCCGAACTTGCCTTCTATTCAAAGGGCACGACCGATATTGAATATACATTCCCCTTCGGATGGGGCGAGCTCTGGGGCATAGCTGACCGCACAGACTATGATCTGGGCCGTCATCAGGAGGTATCAGGTCAGGATCTGACATACTTCGACGACCAGAAGAATGAGAAATATCTTCCTTACGTCATCGAGCCATCACTCGGCGCTGACCGTGTGGTTCTCGCCTTCCTTTGCGAAGCTTATGACGAGGAGAATATCGGAACGGATGAGAAGCCGGATATCAGAAATGTGATGCATTTCCATCCTGCACTTGCTCCGATAAAGATTGCTGTCCTGCCCCTGTCCAAGAAGCTTTCGGGCAAGGCGGAGGAGATATATAAAAATCTGTCGAAGAAATATATGTGTGATTTTGACGACCGTGGCGCCATCGGCAAGAGATATCGCCGTGAGGATGAGATCGGAACGCCTTTCTGCATAACCTATGATTTTGATTCGGAAGAGGATCATGCGGTGACGGTAAGAGACCGTGACACCATGAAGCAGGTGAGGATTCCGGTCGATGAGCTGGAGAAGTACTTCGAAGACAAGTTCGAATTCTGAGATCATCTTCGTCGCAAGGATTCATTCGCTAGTTGCCATGAGATGTCACAGTGGTGGCTCACAAGTTGTGTTTTTCTGTTTGCTCGCACGCGCTTTTTAGCGGCTCTCTGACAAAAGCGCGCAGAAATGCTTTAAAATAAATTTTGCAGTTGCAAAATATTTCAAGGAAGCATTTCTGCTTGAACGATTGTCAACCGAGCCGCAGCTAGCGTGCTCGCTCACAACGAAAAACACAATGTTCGCCACCATCTGTGCATCTCATGGCTTCAATGAATCCTTGCGACGAAGTTTTTCATTATTAATGTGGGAAGTATTAGTAAGTATCTTTTCGTAGATGGATTCATTTGCGTATGTCTACACCACAGTGACCGGATCACTGTGGTGTTTTTTGATGAAAAAAATTTCAAAAAATTAGCACTCACCACTTGACAGTGCTAACAATAGGTGATATAACATAATTGTTGAAAGGAAAAGGGATCAAAGATAAATCCCCGGACCGGAAATAACGATTTAGTTTACGTTCAGAACAGCATCCTGAACCAAGAAAAGAAGGAGGTCTTATATATGTTATTTCCTACTGTTTTTGGTGAAGATCTAATGGATGATTACATGAATGACTGGGACGAGCTCAGCCGGGAGATCGAGAGAGAATTCCCGAAGAAGAATCCGCTTTACGGCAGACACGCAAAGGACATCATGAGAACTGATGTAAAGCAGAAAGACGGTAAGTATATGATCGATGTGGATCTGCCGGGATTCAAGAAAGATGAGATAAATCTCTCGCTTGATAATGGTTATATCAATATCCAGACTTCAAAGAGCCTTGATAAGGATGAGAAGGATAAGAAAGGCAATGTAATCAGAAGAGAACGTTATTCCGGCAATATGGCTAGGAGTTTCTATGTCGGTGACGATATGAAGCAGGAAGATGTTCACGCAAAGTATGAGGATGGTGTACTTCATATAGAGCTTCCTGATAAGGCTCCTGAACAGAAGAAACTTAATGAAGCGAAGACAATTGCTATTGAAGGATGATGAGAATCTGAGAAGTATCAGAAATATCTAATCAGAGATGAAAAGGCACGGCTTTTTAGCGCAAAAAAATAAGGCGCGGGAAGCCGTGCCTTATTTTTATTAATTCAGGGAAGTGAATCTGCGTAATCTGTCTCTCAGGACAGGTCCGAAAATTCCGGCAAGAGCCATTTTTATGAAATCTTCGATGATAAAGGGAATTACACCTGCCATAAGAGCTGCCTTGAAGGTGATCTTCATTGACACCATAAGCCATGCGGAACCGAATAGATAGCAGATCCATGTGGAGGCTTCCATTACTGCTATGCAAAGGATCCTCTTCTTATAGAATCTGTCAACCACCAGTCCTGTAATAAGAGCCATTGGAATAAAGCCGATAAGATATCCGCCTGTTGGTCCGAAGAGCTTCTGTGGACCGCCGGTAAAATTGGAGAATATCGGAAGTCCGGCGAGTCCGAGCAGGAGATAGATCAGGTATGCTATAGTACCGCGTTTTGTATCCAGAATATACATAGTGAAATAGATAGCAAGGTTAGTTAGTGATATGGGAACCGGTCCTATGGGTATCGAGAGCGGAGCTAGTATGCAGATGACCGCGGTCATCAGAGCAGTGGTAGTGATAAATCTGATATGTGCATTTGAATTTGAATTTCCTCTTGCTGTTGATGTGTTCTGGTCCATTTTTTCATCCTTTCTATTATATCACCGGCACAATATCGCGTCCGAGTCCGGAGAGCATCTTTCTGTCTTCTGCAATGGTAGAGCCGGATGTGGTGAGCATGTTTCCTGTAATGCTTGCGCTGGCGCCGGATTCGAAGGCAGAGCGTCCCTTATCAGCCATCAGTGCCCGGCCGCCTGCAAGCCTGATATCAGCCTCGGGATTTATGAAGCGGAAAATGGTGATGGTTCTGAGGATATCGTCCTCTGATATACGTTTCAGGTTTTCAAGCGGTGTGCCTTTTATAGGCATGAGGCTGTTAATTGGAATTGATTTTATACCGAGCTCAGACAGAGTCAGAGCCATGTCTATTCGGTCGTCCCAGTTTTCACCCATTCCGATTATGCCGCCGGAGCAGACTGTAAGACCCTCTGCCTGGGCTCGCTTTATATTTTCAATCTTGTCATCAAATGTATGAGAGGTGCAGATATGTGGGAAAAAGCGTCTGGATGTCTCTATATTGTTGTGGATGGCGGTTACACCTGCCATGTGAATCCGATGGAACTGTTCGGAACTCATGAAACCGAGAGAACAGCAGAGTTCTATTTTCAGATCCTTATGCATTCTTTCAAGAACCGCGATTATCTTTTCAAAATCAGCCTTGCCAGGTCCGTAACCGGAATCGACGATGCCGAACCGGTCGACACCTTCAGCCTGGTTGCTCTTTGCCATATTATATATGGTATCTGAATCCAGGAAGTCGTGTCTATCGCATTTGGCATTGCTTCTCGCGGACTGGGCGCAGAATTTGCAGTTTTCTCCGCAGTTACCTTCTCTGCCGCTTATTATCGTGCAGAGATCTACTTTGTTTCCGCAGAATTTTTTTCTCAGTTTGTCGGCGTAGGTCTTCAGATCATCAAGATCCGCTGTCAAAAGAAATGACAGGTCGTCAGACCGGTTTAAACGCCGGCCGGCTAGTATTTCATCAGCTAATTTTGAAATGTCCATTATAAATTCCTCAAGATTCTAAACAAAATAGTTTTGTCTGTGCAGGTAGTTGCCAAATGTAAATTTTGTTTTTTTAGATTTTTCATGCAAAACGTCCGGGCTTTCTGCAACTGAGAAAAAATTATAGAATCTATAAACTGAATTGTCAACCAAAAATATTTTATAGATGACAATAAAATCATAACCTCATTGATCCATTAGCTGAGGGAAGTTTTACTCTTTTCCGATTATATTTCAGAAGCTATAATGTATATAACCAAAACTTCCCACATTAATAATGAGAATCTTCGTTGCAAGGATTCATTCGCTTTTTGCCAAGAGATGTCACAGTGGTGGCTCACAAGTTGTGTTTTTCTGTTTGCTCGCACGCGCTTTTTAGCGGCTCTCTGACAAAAGCGCGCAGAAATGCTTTAAAATAAATTTTGCAGTTGCAATATTCTACAAGGAAGCATTTCTGCTTGAACGATTGTCAACCAACAGTGATGCAAGCGCATTGAAGCGCAAACTTCGTTTGCGAGCGCTTGCACATGTAACACCACTTCGTGCTGTTACAGTTTCCGAGCCGCAGCTAGCGTGCTCGCTCACGACGAAAAACACAATGTTCGCCACCATCTGTGCATCTCATGGCTTCCATGAATCCTTGCAACTAAGATGATCCATGGAATGTGGGAAGTTTTAATATATAAATTTTGAGCAGTCAGAGGTAATGATTATGAAGACTACCGAACTTGTACTGAAATATATGGAAGAAAATAAGGGCAGATGGTTTTCCGGCGCCGCTTTAGCGTCAGAACTTCATCTGTCCAGAAATGCTGTCTGGAAGGCAGTCGGTACGCTGAGAGAACGGGGCTATGACATACAGTCAAGTTCCAAAAGAGGATATTGCCTTTCTGACCGGTCTGATAAGTTGTCGCGGGAGGGAATTCTGCCATATCTCCTGACCGGATGTGAATATGATCCTTCACTCCTTCACGTTTATGAATCAGTTGATTCAACCAATAAGGAGGCCTTCAGGTTATTATTAAGCGGAGAAGGCCACGGAACTGTCGTGGCGTCTGAGATGCAGACGGGCGGTAAGGGGCATGGCAAAAAATCTTTTTCATCTCCTCCCGGAGGAATATATCTTAGCATCATTCTTGATCCAATGAAAATGCATTCACCTGATCCATCAGCTGTCACCCGTTCTGTTGCGGATTGTTTTATTGATGCGGCAGGGACTCTATGCGGCAGGAATATTGAATTTGAGAAGCCGTCAGGATGTCTTCTAAACGGGAAAAAAACAGCAGGAATACTTACAGAGGCGCTGTATGATGCAGATATAGGTAAAGCCATGTGGTATGTGCCCGGAATCGGTATTAATTATTATACGAAATCAGCTGATTTTCCGCCGGAAATACGTGATAAGGCCGGAAGTGTCTTTGGAGATAATAATGATGTGACTGTCAGCCGTAATCAGTTTATAGCTGAATTAATAAAGAGACTGCTTCAATTATAGATTATTGTTTTATTTTTTCAATAAATAATAAATATGTAAAAGGAAATTCTACTCAGGGCGAGTGAGTCGGAACTCATTCAGAGAAGAATTCTATAATTGAATGTATAGCTGTGTCCATGTGTTTGGGATTCGAGAAGGGGTGGTCTGCTCCATCGACTTCGATCAGTTCTATTACGTTTTTGTCCGAGAAATTTTCCGTCAGGGCAATCGGTACCATCTCGTCACAGGTTCCCTGTATCATCAGAATCTGGTCAGCATAATCTATATAGTCAAATTTTGAAATGTCATTCTCCTTCAGCTCATCGAAAAATTCAGAGCTTATCTTCATTTTTCTGTCAAAACCAATGAGGATCTCCTTACCCTTTTTAAGTTTCAGAAGGCCGTCATTATCGATATTTTTCAGCATCGCGTCATACATACCTATAGCCGGACACCTGAGACCGATCTTATTATAAGGATTGTTATAGAGGTGGATATAGAGGAGTGTGATATAAGCGCCAAAACTTGATGAATAATTGTATATACCGGATGGATCGAATTCAGTCCTGATGTACTTATTCACAATATCAAGGTAGAGCAGGCATTCGCTTATAGTCAGTTTCTTCCGCGCGTCTTCGCCGTGGCAGGGCCAGTCAAAAGTGATGACGGCAAATGATTTGTATTTTTCCGTCAGCCTTTCCGCAAATTCGGATATTGCGTGGTTTTCCTTTTTGCCTCCGAATCCGTAGGTGGCGACAACTATATTTTCGGCGTCCTTTATATTGCTGATGGAGTAGGAAAGGCAGCGGATGCTCATGCCGTTTTCATTTATGTCAAATTTTTTTTCTTTCATCTCATGCTCCTTTTACACTACTTAATTTATATACGGTTTGGAAAGTCCTGACCGCATCGTTTGAGACTGTAATTTAAAATATACCAAAGCAGTGGAGAGAGCAAGAAAAAGAATGACGGTTTGTAGAGCTTTTTCTACCCGGATCGCCATGTAGTGTATAATCAGAAGCGAAGCAAATGATTTATCGGACGGTTTTGAGGTAAGAGAAATTGATACATGACAGGGATATAAGGGAACCTCTGTTTGATTTTCTGGAGGAAACTTACGGCAAATGCAGGATATTTGAAGAGAAGGTTATCGGAAGCGCCAGGGCTGATGTGATGATGGTGGTTCCGGGAGAAATCTGGGGCATCGAGATAAAAAGCGATGCCGACAGCTATACGAGGCTTTTTGACCAGGTAAGAGAATATGACTTGTTTTTCGACAGGAATATTGTGGCGGTCGGGAGCAGTCATGCGCTTCATGTGCGGGAGCATGTACCGGATTACTGGGGGATAATCTCAATCGAGGAGACTGATGATGAGATGAAGGGGAAGTCCGGTGCTGACGGACTGGATTTTTATATTCTGAGGAAAGCTGAGAAAAATCCGAACATGGATATGTCTCACAAGATGAGTCTGCTCTGGAGACCGGAACTTGCTGAGATACAGGAGAGACACGGGATGCCGGCGCTGAAAAATCTGAGCAAAGCTGCTGTCCGTGACAGAATTATAAGAGATATAGACAGAGAAGAACTTGAGAATGACATAAGTTTTGAGCTTTTTGAGAGGGATTATTCTGAGATACAGGACAAGATCAACGAATACAGGACTGCGAACGGGAAGAAAAAGAGGAGGAGAAGGAAGAAGATTCCAAACAAAAAATACCGGTCAGGGATATAAAATTAAAATTTCTTCTTGACAGGAATATTGCATTAGTGTACTATCCACATAGTACAGCAGAACAGCAATACACAAAAGCTGTTACCAGACTGTACATAGAGGTATTGGCAGTGTGAGTCCGGACGGCAGACCGCGGATTGCATAAAGGACTTTCATGAAAAGAAACCGGAGGCGATATGTAAGAATGGAATTTCAAAACAACATTCCCATCTATCTGCAGGTGATAAAGGATATCAAATCGCGCATTCTGTCGGGAGAGATTCACCCGGGTGACAAGCTGCCTTCGTCACGGGAAATGGCTGTCCGATATGGAGTAAATCCAAATACGGCTTCCCGCATTTACAATGAGATGGAGAGGCAGGGCATTACATTTACAAAGCGCGGTATCGGAACCTTTGTGACAGAATCTGATGAGGATCTTGCAGAATTAAGAAAAACAGAGGTAAGGAAACTTACGGAAAAATACGTGAGCGATCTTACTAAACTCGGACTGAAAGGATGCGAGATCAGATCTGAAATCAAACAGTATTTTCTGGAAAATGAGTGCGGAGAAAAATAACAGAAAGGAAAATTATATGGAACTGGTATGCCAGAATCTGACAAAAAAGTACTTCACCAAAAAAGCGGTGGATGGACTGAATCTGAAAATTGAGAGTGGTCACATATATGCTTTGCTTGGACCTAACGGATCGGGCAAATCAACTCTTATGAAGATGATAGCAGGGCTTACAAAGCCGAGCGAAGGCAGTATCACGCTTGACAATGAGCAGTTGTCCTGGAAAACGAAGGAGAAGATCTCGTATACCCCCACTGAGCCTTTTTTCTTCGGTTATATGAAGATCGATGATGTGGCAAAGTATTATGCGGATTTCTTTGAGGATTTCGATATGAACCTTTTTGATAAGGTGCTTTCCGAAATGAATCTTGACAGATCCATGAAGACTAAGAGCCTTTCTTCAGGAATGATGGCAAAGGCAAAGATCGCGGCATCGATAGCGAGACGGTCGGAGCTTATCATGCTAGACGAACCGCTGAATGGAATCGACCTTCTGGCTCGTGACAGCATACAGGAATTACTGATAAAATACGCACCTGAGAACGGTTCGATCCTGATATCGAGCCACATGGTGGAGGAACTTGAGAGAATGGTCGACCGTACAATATTCATGAAAAACGGACGTCTTGTGGCAGATACGGATGTGGAAGAACTGAGAATGCGCGAAGGTCTTTCGGTTGCTGACAAATACAGACAGCTCTACAGCGAGGAGGCATAAATCATGGGAAGAATAATGAAGTATGAGATCAAAAAAAGCAGAATGATATTTCTGATCATGACAGTAATGATGCTGATTTTAGAGGCAGCATTTCTGATAGTTAACAGATTCTCTATAAATGGATCTTCGATTATCGCTCTTTTTCTGATTCTCAGCGCATTTATTACTTATATCATGGTTCTGGTCAACGGAGTTATGATGTTCAGCAGAGATATGCGGGAAAAATCCGGTTATATGGTATATATGACACCGGTGCCCATCTGGCAGATAATTCTCGGAAAGATTCTGGTCTGCTTTATTTCCGGAGCAATCCTTTTTGCGGCCTATGTGCTTTTCGGATATATGGATATGGGCTGTCTGCAGAAGTCTATGGCAGCTGCTGATTCCGCCGGAGCAAAGATGATCGGAATGATGCTTAAAAATATGATGACTATGGATGCCTTTAAAACAATCATGAGGGTACTTATCTCGATCCTCTGCAGCACATTCGCTCTTCTGAATGCGGCATATCTTGCAATTTCACTTGGTAATACAGTACTTCGCGGCAAAAAGGGCGAGCGTGCCATCAGCTTTGTTTTCTTTGTAGTGATTATGATTATTCTCCAGATCATTTCGTTTAAGGTAGCGGGTCTTGGTTCCGGAGACAATAACATCGGGCTCGTGATGGATAAAAGCGGACTGAATTTCAGTGTTGCAGCTGATGTATGGCGGGAAATTCTGGATAATGCGATGTCTGTAGTATTCGGATTTGCAATGTTTGGAGGATCGTCCTATCTTATCAAAAATAAGATCGACCTGTGACATCTGAAAAAATTAAATTCGGGTATTGACAAGACAAAATGACGTGTGTATTATAATCAGCATTACAGAGAGGAACAAAAAATTCTTTTCTGTATTGTAAAATTTAGCATAGTTTTATCGGACGACGGCGCCTTATATGGGCACCGTCTTTTTGTTTTAGGAAGGAGTTAAAAAGTTACCGTAGAGCTGATGTGAGTTGTTTTTTTAAAGAAGGGAGATAATTCTTATGATGAGAACTGGTTTGAAAAGCAGAGTGACATGCTTAGTGATGGCAGCGGTAATGGCCGGTAGTCTGGGATTGACAGGATGCGGATCAAAGAGCGCAAAGGCAGGATCCGGCAGCAAGACAGCCGCAACTGATTCGGGTTCGGATGACAAGGTCCTGAAGGTAGGAATTGAATGTACCTACGCTCCATATAACTGGACGCAGGAATCTCCCACAGTGGCAAACGGTGACAAGGCTGTAAAGATCGCGAACAACGACGGTTACGCTTACGGATATGACGTCAAGGTTGCCCAGATGATTGCAAAGAAACTCGGCTGGAAGCTTGAGATATATAAGAGCGACTGGAGCGCGATCTTCATGGGACTGAACTCAAAGACCTATGACTGTATAATGAGCGGCATCTGCTATACGAAGAAACGTGACAAGACGCTTGACTTCACGACGCCTTATTATTGCAGAACCATTAAGGCAATCGTAAGATCCGACAGCAAGTACGCTGATTATACCAAACTCTCACAGTTTGACGGACAGAATCCCAAGGTCACAACTCAGGCTGGCACCAACTATATAGATTATAAGAAAGAAATTCCGTCCGGCGTCAGTGTCACTGACTACGAATCCAGCCCGGAATGTTTTATGGCTATCCAGAACAAGACAGCGGACGTCTGCATTCTTGATAAGACCACAGCCCAGTCAGCGCTTGCTACCATGAGCGGACTGAAAGTTCTGGATCTCGACAAGAGCGATGATTTCGTGGCTCCTAAGGATTCGCCGAATGACTGCTGCATAGCTTTCCGCGAGGGAGACAAGAGACGGGACGAAGTCAACAAGGCGATGAAAGAACTCGGATGGACTACAGATAATAAAGGAAAATTCGATAAGCTGATGGACGAGATGGTTAAGCTCCAGCCGTCATCAAACTGATGGAATAGGTGAATAGATTTAATGCATCCTGAAACTGATGGAATGGACGGATAAAAAAATCATTCATCCACTGACAGCAGCGTGGTTGTCACTTAATGTGACAGCCGCGTTTTTTATTTGAAAAAGCGGTAAAAGACTGATGTTTTTCAGAGAATGGGAGATTACGTTATGACAAATTTATTGTTTCTGCCGGGTCTTATAACTCCTGACGCCGACAGTTCTACTCTTACCTGGGTCATATTCATGGCCAGAAAATATGCGAAAATGTTTGCGGAAGCGACGGGCACGACGCTTCTAATAGCTGTAGTGGGAACCATTCTTGGGTTTGTTCTGGGATTTGCCGTGGGTCTTGTAAACAGCACGACGATCCATCCGGAAGACAATCCTGTGAAAAAGTTCCTCCTCCGGCTGCTTAAAATAATAGTAGTAATATATGTGGAAATATTCAGAGATACGCCAATGATAGTGCAGGGCATGGTCATCTATTACGGACTCAGGCAGAATAATCTGATGATTACTTCTCTCGCAGCCGGCATCCTGGTAACTGTCCTGAATACCGGAGCTTATATGGGTGAGACAGTCCGCGGCGGCATACAGTCAGTTGACAAGGGACAGGAAGAAGGTGCACTCGCTATGGGCATTTCTCACTTCGGAGCTATGATGTATGTCATATTGCCCCAGGCTTTGAAAAATATCTATCCTGAGATGGGCAACACATTTGTGAATAACCTCAAGATGACATCGGTCCTGAATGTTATCGGAGTTTCCGAGCTCTTCCTTATGGCAAAGACCGCCGGCGGCGCTTACTATAAATACTATGAGAGCTACCTTGTGATCGCGCTTATCTACCTGGTACTCTGCTTCGTATTCAACAGAGTCTTCCACTGGTCAGAGAAGAAGATGCAGGACAAGAACGATTATGAACTTGCAACCGAATATCTGGATACTGAGAAAGCGTGAGGTGGTGGCATATGTCAGACGCAGTAATAAAGGTAGAGAACCTGGAAAAGCATTTCGGTGATCACGAAGTACTGAAGAAAATCGATTTTGAGATAAAAAAAGGCGAGGTCGTGTGTATAATCGGGCCATCCGGCTCAGGAAAGTCCACACTTCTGAGATGTATCAATCATCTGGAGACCCCATCAGCGGGAAAGATACTTTTCCATGACGTGGAGATAAAAAATACGCAGAAATCACTGAGCAGTTACAGATCCAAGGTGGGAATGGTCTTCCAGTCCTTCAATCTTTTCAACAATATGACGGTTCTGGAAAACTGTATGTTTGGAACTATCAGGATCCTTCACATGGACAAAGCCCAAGCCAGAATGATCGCTATAAAGCATCTGCAGGAAGTCGGTATGGCTGTATTTATCAATGCAAAGCCGTCACAGCTGTCCGGAGGTCAGAAACAACGTGTGGCTATAGCAAGGGCTCTCTGCATGAATCCTGAAGTTCTGCTTTTTGACGAGCCTACAAGCGCTCTTGATCCTGAAATGGTCGGAGAAGTTTTAAATGTAATGAAAAATCTGGCAAATGATGGACTGACCATGATAATCGTTACTCACGAGATGGCATTTGCGAAAAATGTTTCGACCAGAACTATCTTCATGGCTGACGGATATGTGGTGGAAGAGGACAAGCCGGAAGTGATCTTCAATAATCCGAAGAACGCAAGGACAAGGGAATTCCTGAAGAGATACATGGAGGACTGAATCTATCTGCCGAGGATGGAAGACTGCATATGGAAAGATGCTGATATTAAATTGAGAGATCAGACTGCATTTATGAAGCTCCAGCTAAAAATTAAGGAGGAAAGATATGGATAATATTGTGATCACCGTGGCACGTGGATTTGGAAGCGGAGGCAAGAGGCTCTCAAGCCGCATAGCTGACGATCTCGGTATGAATTGTTATGAGAACAGGATATTGGTGCTGGCATCACAGCTTTCCGGTCTTGACGAGGAAATGTTTGCCGAGGTAAATGAGAAGCTGAGTGAGAAAAAGAAGCTGCCGGTTTTCCTTCGCGGTCTTCCCAAGCAGAAGAAACCCAAGGTAGAGGACCGGGAGTTTGTTTCTGACGAGACTATTTTTAATTATGAAAAACAGATAATTGAAAATCTTGCGGATACGGAAAACTGCATAATCGTCGGCAAGTGCGCGGATCATATATTGAAGGACAGGGACAATGTCATTAGTCTCTATGTGGAGGCTCCGAGGCGCTACTGCGTCGGTGAGATCATGGACAGGATGAAGGTCGATGAGGAGACTGCTCACCGTGCGATTTCACAGACCGATAAGTACAGGGCGGATTATTACAAATATTATACGGGTGGAAATTACTGGACAAATCCTGTGAACTATGACCTTACGATAAATATGGAAAGGGTCGGATTTGACAGAGCGGCAAAGCTCGTGGAGGACTATATCAAGCTCAGGTTTCCGGACTGGAAGGCGCCTGCTGAATGCGGGTGACAGAAATTTGGGAGATAAGAAGCTTGATACTGTGATCAAAGAAAAATGAAGAACATTTTTTGATTTAAAGTGGGAAAAGATACATTTTTTCGTATAGAAAGAGTGATTTTAGTGGATGAAAATCAAATTGCGATAGTGACCGGGGCAGCGACTGGCATTGGATTCGGTATCGCAAAGCGGCTGTCGCGCGAGGGTTTTTCTGTCATGATGATTGGAAGATCAGACAGTATTTTTTCAGCGGCGAGAGAAATTGAGCGGAGCGTTCCTTATAAATGTGACATTAGGGATGCTGCGGAAGTCGAGACGACGGTAAGGGATATCTATGAGAAGTTTGGCAGGATCGATGCACTTATTAATAATGCCGGTGTATCGAGGCTGTCGCTCCTTACGGACACGGATGACGAGACTCTTGATCTGCAGATTGACACAAATCTGAAGGGAACATTTCATATGCTAAGATCGGTGACACCGATTATGCAGAAAGCGGGGTACGGCAGAATCGTTAATATGTCATCTGTGACTGGTGTGATCGAGTGCGACAAGGGCTACAGTGCCTATGGAATGACGAAAGCCGGAGTAATAGGACTTACGAGGGCGGCATCATCTGAGCTGGCGGAATATGGAATTACATGCAACGCCATTTGTCCGGGTTTTATTCGCACACCGAATGTGGAGAGAAGCGCGAGAAAGACCTGCCCTGATGATCCGGAGTCTGTGCTTCGTGGCATATCTGATGGAGTTCCGATGAAGAGACTTGGGACGCCGGATGAGATCGGAGCGCTTGCTGCTTTTCTGGTAAGTCCGGACGCCGGATATATCACAGGCACCGGGATAGTGATAGACGGCGGGAACAGGATCCCCGAGACAAGCGTCATGGGGAGCACGCTTTGAGAGAAATGACTTCTGAAATATGCGCAAGGGTATCGGGATCGCGAAAGTTGGTGACTTGGCAGATAACAATTGCCTTTTAGTATACGATAGTGTATATCTAAATCACAAAGAGAAGATACTATAGTCGGAACGGAGACTTAAAACCCGTTTCCAGTGGTCGGGATGAAGACCTAAAACTCATTCCCATTACAGAGTAAACTGCTAAAAATCAAAGGCGGATGGCTTTGGTCATCCGTCTTTCTTTAGTGGACTCACGCAGGCTGTTTGGTCGCGAGTGCCTTTATTTCATCAAGTGTTAAACTTGTAAATTCCGAAATCTCCTCATAGCTGAATTTTTCAGTTCTGAGCATTTTACGAGCTACACTAATGGCGTTTTCTTTTGACCCTTCAGCTCTTCCTTCAGCTCTTGCCTCATTTCTCATATCTTCCAATATCTTGCTCATAAATGTTACTCCTTTCTCATCTTCCTTGAAATATCTGACACGATCCGCTAGCACCTGATAGTACATATCCTTCGCGTCTATACATGCAAAATCATGCATGAGCTTTCCAAGTGATGTTTCATCTTTTATCTGAGAGTTCACATAAATGATATGCTCTTCATCACCAAAAAGGTCACCGGTCTCTGTGACTATGCGTTCAATATGATAGATTGGAAACCCTTTCTTTAGCACATCATTTTCAGTGATGAAAATCACATAGCTCTCATTCAGTGCTTTATACTTTTCTCCAGGCTCTGTTACGTTCGCATCGAGAAGACTGCTGTTGTATCTGGCTCTCTTAACTTCCGCGCCATAATCACTCCGTTGGATCTCGATATCGTATATACGATTTTCCCGATCAACCGCCAGAATATCAAGTCTTACTGAACGACCCTGAAGGTTCTTGATCCCGTACTGGCTGAAAGATTCCCTGACCTTTAAATCATCTCGATTCAAAATGATCCGGAGCAGGAGCTCTGCGCTCTTTTTGTCTTCAAAGACCTTCGTCATGAAGTCGTCATCAAGCAGGCGCAAATTATGAAGGCGCTCCAAATCTTCCCTGTGCTTTGCCTCAAGTTCCGCTTCTTTTTCTTTTCCCATATAATCTCCGTTTTTATTTTCCCCTGCAAATAAAAACCCAAAAATATTATATCATGGAAGAGAAAGGAATTAAAGCGGATATTATCAGATGGCGACGTATGGTTACATACAGAATTACAGTACACTCAGTGTTTACCAATAAATGCATAATCTTTCCACGTCAACAAAGATTTTCAATATCAACGCGGGAAGTTTTAGTAATTAACCTGTAAAGCAAGGAAAAAAGTCCGAAAAGCATATCATCTTTCAATGCTTTTCGGACTTGAAACGATACAGGATAAGACTGTCGTTATCTTCGTATCATCAAAAACACTATTTACACTCTTTTTTCTGCTCACGCGGGCTGTTTGGTCGCGAGTGCTTTTATTTCATCAAGGGTTAATCCGGAATATTGAGCTATCTTCTCATAGCTTAATACACCATCTTTAATCATTAAACGAGCGGCACTAATGGCGTTTTCTTTTGACCCTTCAGCTCTTCCTTCAGCTCTTGCCTCATTTCTCATATCTTCCATAGCCTTGCACATAACCGTCACTCCCTTCTCGTCTTCTTTAAAATATCTAACCCGATCAGCTAGCACCTGATAGTACATATCCTTCGCGTCTATACATGCAAAATCATGCATGAGCTTTCCAAGTGATGTTTCATCTTTTATCTGAGAGTTCACATAAATGATATGCTCTTCATCACCAAAAAGGTCACCGGTCTCTGTGACTATGCGTTCAATATGATAGATTGGAAACCCTTTCTTTAGCACATCATTTTCAGTGATGAAAATCACATAGCTCTCATTCAGTGCTTTATACTTTTCTCCAGGCTCTGTTACGTTCGCATCGAGAAGACTGCTGTTGTATCTGGCTCTCTTAACTTCCGCGCCATAATCACTCCGTTGGATCTCGATATCGTATATACGATTTTCCCGATCAACCGCCAGAATATCAAGTCTTACTGAACGACCCTGAAGGTTCTTGATCCCGTACTGGCTGGAAGATTCCCTGACCTGTAAATCATCTCGATTCAAAATGATCCGGAGCAGGAGCTCTGCGCTCTTTTTGTCTTCAAAGACCTTCGTCATGAAGTCGTCATCGAGCAGGCGCAAATTATGAAGGCGCTCCAAATCTTCCCTGTGCTTTGCCTCAAGTTCCGGTTCTTTTTCTTTTCCCATATAATCTCCGTTTTTATTTTCCCCTGCAAATAAAAACCCTAAATCTATTATATCAGGGAAGAGTGGGAAATAAAAGCAGATATTTTATTGCAAAATTTGGTAAAGAGGTGGGCTATCATCCTCACGGTTGAAACCGTGGGTTTTCTCGCCTACATGGGTTATAAGAGATTATGAATTCAATAGATTTCTACCAGGCATGAATTACTGCTCCCATCCGGAACTTATTCCATTCAAATTAGTTGAATGATATTCTAAAATAGGTATAAAATGTAGGCGAATCATTCGTCGAACCTGAAACATGTTATTAGAACCCCACGGGCTTGCCCGTGGGAGCAGTCAGTATAAAATGTAGTTGAGTAATTCGTCGAACCTGAAACAGGTCATCATATACGAATCAGTGAATATTGATTCGGGATGTCTGCGGTGACAGAGCCTGCTTTGAATGACGAAAAATATTCTAGAAAGATTTGAAAAATGAAAAAGAAGAAAAAAATTTTAATCGCTGCTGCGCTTACTGTGACGGCTCTTGTTGTATGGATCATCATATCAGCCTTGTTACCGGGCGGGGTGTCGAACAGGAAGGGCAGGGAGTCCGCCAAAGTGAAGAGCGAGGTAGCCGAGAATGCTGCTTCCGGCAAAGACGTAAAGAAATCTGGAAATAAGTCCGGGAAGGACGCGAAGAAATCCGGAAAAGACGAAAAAGAGTCAAAGAACGACGAAAAATCTCAAGAAAACTCGGAGAAGATATCTGAGAACAAGGTCGGCACCGGAGAAAATCAGGATCCGTCAGCAAACGCCGGCAGCACTTCGAACATACAGCAGGCAGACCAGACGCCGGCTCAGTCCAAGTCCGGGATCGTCATAGTAATAGATCCGGGACACCAGTCACGGGGAGATTCAAATACGGAGCCCGTAGGTCCCGGCAGCGGGAAGGCAAAAGCCCGCGTGACAGGCGGCACGCGCGGAACCACGACCGGAATTTATGAGTACCAGCTTACGATGACGATGGCGGGGAAGATTCGCGACGAGCTGACGAGGCGGGGATATACGGTTTATTTGACCCGCGAATCAAATGACGTGAATATTTCAAACGCAGAGCGGGCTGAATTTTCTAATTCAAAAGGAGCTGACGCCTACCTCCGTCTGCATGCGAACGGAGCAGGATCATCAGCTGCAAATGGAGCCATGACACTTTACCCCACTCCAAACAATGCCTGGGTAGGGAATCTTTCTGCGGCTTCAAAGTCGCTGTCCCTCGATGTATTGAATTCCTACTGTGCTGCCACGGGGATGAGAAATCTGGGCCTCCAGCCGAGAGATGACATGACAGGATTCAACTACTGCAAGTCCCCGATGACGCTTATAGAATTCGGATTCATGACCAATCCTTCCGATGACTCAAACATGGCAAATGCATCCTTCCAGAACCGCATGGCGGCGGGAGTGGCAGATGGAATCGACACTTATTTCGGGAGATGATGCAAAAAAGTACTAAAACTTCCGGCATTCTCCGGAACAGATGAAAAAGAAATGTAAAGATTTGGTTAAGCATTTAATTATGTACAAAATGTGTCTTGAAATATAGGTAGGCTCGTGTATAATATCTTCGATTATGGGTTGTGAGTTTCCCGTGAGGAAAATTTAAGAGTAAGACAGAGAGACCTCTCCCCAGATGTTGGCGGAATTGTCTGACAATTCGGGGGGGAGACTGTCCGAAAACTAGATAATAGCAAAATACTATAATAAATGGTTTAAAATCTACATATTGTGGCTTGGAGTATTGGTAAATGTATATTGAAAATTGGCAAAAATTCGCATAAAATCGCCA
>Ga0256406_1000807_pt1 | contig 53636 bp, 68 predicted proteins | sample RumenRJG_03DNA_FD_185986 | JGI IMG/M metagenome (GOLD analysis project Ga0256406, IMG submission 185986) | Bovine rumen microbial communities from Lethbridge, Alberta, Canada - RJG_03 | ecosystem: Host-associated > Mammals > Digestive system > Stomach > Rumen | place: Canada: Alberta | collected...
TTTGATACATATTTTGATTTGCAACACTAAGATAGGTGAAAAATCTGACATGGCAAAATCCTGAGCAACTTTTTGTTGCTCAGGTACTTATAAATAAAGTTAAATCAAAGTGTTGCGGAATTAAGGGATTTAGTTACAGAAGCGTTTGCAGAAGCCGTGGCTAACGGCTTTAGCGAGCACCCCGACAAGAAGACCGCAATGGTACTTGTCATAGGCGAGCTTTCAGAACTCGTCGAAGCAGACCGTAAGGGACGTACGGCATACCATAACCTTGATGTCCTTGCACGGGTAGAGAAAGAGAGCGTTATCCAAGTACAGGAGCGTATCATGTCGTGGAAAGACAAGCGCTTCAAGTCATTCTTCGAGGACAACGTCAAGGACACTATGGAAGACGAGATAGCAGATACCGTTATCCGCATCTGCAACTACCTCGGCTCACTTGGCTACGAAATGGAATCCGCCGAGCCGTTCAACCCTAAGACCACCGAAGCCGTGCAGGAGCTTATGAAACGCTCAACGCTGCCGCAGAACGCATTGGACTTCATGGAGACTATTTGTCTCTATGTCTATGAGAACTTGCCGGAGAGCCACTTGGAACGAGTGGTACACATGCTGTTCGCATTCGCAGATGTTATGAACGTCCGGCTGATGTGGCACATCGAGGCGAAGATACGCTACAACAGATTGCGTGGGTATAAGTACGGCAAGAAGTATTAACCAAAATGGCTGTGGAGCGTGTTTAATCGAGCGCAGAGAGGATAAAACCTAATATACGGGTATCTATCTGTCTTGGCAAGAGAAAACCGCTCCAGAGCCAAATAAACGAGTTTTTCTATGAACGCACGCAGATTTTTTGACCTCACCGCATCAATGCGAAAGGCACAGAAGGAGTTTTTCAGCACGCACTCAAAGGACGCGCTTGTACTCTCAAAGGAGTTGGAGCGGCAAGTGGACGACGAGATTACCCGTGTCGAGAACATCTTGCGCATCCGCAAACAGAGCTGTGGAGACAAATAGTTATCATTCATGTAATATATTATATTCTTATGGCATTTAATAAAGTATTTTTATTAGGAAACGTAGGAGCAGACCCTAAGGTGCGCACATTTGCTGATGGTGGAATATCGGCCACGTTTACCCTCGCCACTTCTTTCCGCAGCTACACCACCAAGAGCGGACGTACAATACCTGCACGTACCGAGTGGCATAACATCAATTGCCAGAGTGGTATTGCCAAGGTAGTAGAGAAGTTCGTGCATAAAGGCGACAAGGTTTTTGTCGAGGGAAGACTTCGCAACAGAAAGTTCAAGGGCAAGGATGGGCAGGACCACTACCTCACCGAGGTACTCGTGGAGCAGTTAGAGCTGCTTGGAGCCGCCGCAAAGGGCGCAGCCGATAGTCTACCCATAGACAACGCTTCGTACGCCCAAAATCAAAATGGAGAGAGATTAACAGACAACGTAGGTTTGTCGCTTGGAGCCGGGAAAGACCCTAACGATGGAGTGGAGTTCCCGCCGGAGAGCGACGACCTTAGCTTTCTCTAATTCATGCGGATATATGACTATCGAGACAAAGTATAATATTGCGCCTCATGTGGGCGCGTGGATTGAAACAGAATAGAACACCGTCCAAAAGATTAGCGGAAATGCGGTTTATTTGAGATTTAGAGCGTTTTATAGCGAAAGACGATAGAGAATGCGTCTTGAATCAAAACAGAGCGTTTAAAGCCAAATAAACCGCTATTTCTCTTGTAGTGTCTGCAACTACTCCCTATTTGTCGCAATACGGATGCTGCAATAGGCAACTCGCTTGAAACGTTTCAGACGCTCCAAGCGAGTTTAAATATATAATAAATAGAAATTCAATAGGGTTGTTATATATTCAGAAGATATTTATATTCATAGGCTATATGTGCCGGAGGAAGAAAGCCTTTATCTTAGCTTGCGCCCCTTTTGCGGTGGAGCAATGACTTGCGAAATCAATTGCACAGTCTCTTCCGTCTCTCCAATAGGTAATCTCAATCTCCCTGCGGTTCTTGCGCCAGCCTTGGCTGATTCTTGCGTAGTAAACGCCAAGGTGTATCTCTGTAGTCTCATAGATTCTTGCTTGTGCGCTGAAGTCAAGCTGTTCAATTTTGCTGATAGTAATCTTATTCATTGTAGTATTGCGTTTAAATTGTTGTTTTATCGTTTTGTTATTGCAAAGATATAGCAAATGTTCCATATATACAAGAAAACAGCGTTCTTTTTATAATATTTTAAGATTGCTATATAGGCACTATATGGGATTTTAATGGGAGTTAACATAAAGCCCCTTGAACAACGCTCCAACCGTCTCTTGTCAGAATCGGGGAAAACGTGTATCTTTGCATCTGAAACGTGCCTAACAAGCATCGTAATTCTTGTAATAATATATATTATATCTATGAATATTTCATATTCACAGTTATAATATCAATTATTAACCCAAGTAATAGTTATTTGTTGATATTATATGAAAGTAAATGAATTCAGAAAGATGATTGCCAAAGGCAAGAACGGCAAAGAAAAGGAGTTTGTCGAGACAGAGCCACGGCACATCAATCACCATGAGTCTGTTTTGCAGCAAAGTTGCAAGCGGTGGTTTGACCTTCAATATCCACAATTCAGCAAGCTGCTGTTCGCCGTGCCCAACGGCGGCTGGCGGTCAAAGGTGGAAGCGGTAATCATGCGCCGGGAAGGTGTCGTGGCAGGAGTGGCGGACATGATATTGCTCATGCCACGGGGCGGCTACGCTTCGCTCTGTATCGAGTTCAAGACCCGTGTAGGGCGCATCACCAAACAGAGAGATAGTCAGATAGAGTGGCAGCGAGTAGCCGAGCGGGAGGGCAATAAATACATCGTCGTGCGCTCTGTCGAGGACTTTATAGCAAATGTTAAAAAATATTTACGGGGATAAAATTGTTTCACATGAAACGCCTAATAAGCAATCTTTTTAAGTACATTTGCGGTCGTGTTACAAGAGTGACACGCAACTAAAAATTATTTCATTCATTAAATTTTCACACATTATGCAAATCTTGACATCAGCGCAAGGGTGGCTCTTGATAGGAGTCTTTTTCGTCGCAATGTTCTCGGTCATTGCTCTCTTGCCGAAGGAAAGAAAGACCAAGAAGATGTTCTTGGTAGGTAATCGTAGTGTCGGTTGGATTGCTATGGCGTTCAGCATGGCGGCTACATGGGTATGGGCACCGTCGATGTTCGTTTCTGCGGAGAAAGCGTACACGCAGGGCATTGTCGGTCTGTTTTGGTTCGTAGTGCCGAACTTGCTGACGCTGTTTCTGTTCGGCTTCTTCGCCACACGAATGAGAGAGCGTAAACCGAACGGGTGGACGTTCTCGTATTGTATCAAGGAACAGTACTCAAACAGAAGCCATACGCTGTTCTTAATTGAGTCTGTTTTTCTTCAAGTTTCATCTATGGCAATTCAACTGCTTGCCGGAGGTATCATTTTCAGCAAGGTGTGCGGACTGCCTTTCTTTTGGACGACAGTCGTGCTTGCGGCTATTCCGCTCATCTATGCCGCTCTTGACGGCATTAAGGGCACGGCTTATTCAGATTTGGTTAAGATGGCGTTTATTGCCATTGTACTTGTAGTGGCGCTGCCCGTCATGTTCAGAGACGCAGGAGTTGACACGTTCATCAAGGGTCTTGGCGGTATCGACGGAGATTGTGGAGACTTCTTCTCTGCAAAGGGTTGGAACATCTTTCTGACCTTTGGGGTTCCGTCAACCATTACACTCTTGTCCGGCACATTCGGAGACCAAATGTTCTGGCAGCGTGCCTTCTCGGTAAGACGCTACAATGTAAAGCGCATGATGATACTCGCTACTGTAGTCTTCGCCGTAGTGCCTATTTGTTTGGGCTCCTTTGGTCTGTTTGTAGCTGGAGCAGGTATCAATGTTGCAGACACGCAGCTTACCAATGTAGCTGCTATAACGCACTATCTTCCTCACGCTTTCATCTATCTTTTCTTCTTAATGATACTCAGTGGTCTTATCAGCACTGTAGACTCTGTTCTTTGCGCATTCAGCGCAGTAGGCGGACACGACATCTTAAATCGTCTGAAAGAAGCAGGATATTGCAAGGATATGAGCGCACTTCAATTCTCACGTATCTTTATGGTTATTATAACTATTCTTGGTATAGCAGTCGCTAATATCCCTGGACTCACCATTGCTGGAATGTGGTTGTTCTATGGTATGTTCCGTTCATCTGTCATGCTTCCTACTATCGGTGTCAGTATGGGAAAGAAAATGTCAGAAAAGGGAATTTTCTATGGCATTCTTGCAGCATGGATAATCGGTTGGCCGACATACGTTGCAGCTTCTCTTATAAAGAGCACCCCACTAATAGTTATTTCTTCTCTGTTTGTCGTGCTTGTTCCGGGCATCTTGGCAAAGTGTATGCACGGTGGTGTAGCTCCAAAGGTTCTGACTCCCGTAGATATGGAGGACGACGAAAACAATGATTAATTGACTTTAAACGCATCAAAATATGAAAAGACTATTGCTATCTATGATATTCGCTTTTGTAGCGTGTATCGCAAGTTTTGCACAGATTAACGACGGACAGCTGCCTGGCTCACGCTTCCGTATTCTACTCCCGATAACGACATCGTATGAGGGTACTCATGGAGCCAGTCATTCAGTTACGGCACAGCCGCTGTTCATCTACAAGGTGCCCGTCACCAAGTGGTTTGCCGTGGCCGGAGCTGCAAGCTACAACATCAACAACGAAGCGTTCTCGCCTAAGGTATGGCTCGCTTTCAGCACCAAGCGGCTCTATATCTTGCAGCGTAACAACTATGACTGCAAGACGAAGTATTATAACGGCGGTACGGCTATGACCTACAAGATAACCGATAACGTCGGCATTGATTATACGTGGGATAACATGTACGCTTCCAAGCGGTGGTTCGACTACGACCGATTGCAGTTCGTGGCAACATGGCGGCCTAATTCCAAGTTCAACTTCAACGCTGGCTACTCGTGCCGACATCAGAAAGGGTTCGTCGCTAACATGAGATACAACATTAAAGACGGTATCCGTCTGCAAGGCAAGGTGGACTGCGGAGCAAAGAACGTTACCGCACCATTCCCAAAGACTTACATCAACCTCTGGAGGGTTGGAGCACCATTACGAATGTCTCAAATCTTTGCAGCGGACACGTGTCGCTCTATTCCAAAGCTATTGGTGTTCTACCCCGGCTTTTATGAGAAACTACAGCGTAGGTGTCCTAATATCGACATCGTATTGCTCTATTACGATACACGTCTCTTTAAGTCGAGTTCGCAGAACAGCAAGCATGGTGTCGGTAACGACGAAAAGACCATGCGTGCCGAGATACGAAAAGAGCTATTGGAAGGCAAGAAGAAAGGCAGAGACGACAGAGGCTTTCTACTCGCTTGCAAGGCTTGGAGCAAGACCGAGCGATATTCGGGCTTGAATCTCGCAGTCTACCGTCATATTCTGAATATGATTTCGGGTGGAGACATGAAGAGTCGCACTTACCGAGCCTTTATGATAGACCTTAATGCTTCATTGAGACAATCATGCGGTTATGAGTAATCGGACTGACAAAAGCACACAGAAAAAGCAAGAGAATATGGCAAAGTCAAAGGAAGAGTTCCTGGACCACTTCGCCAAGTCTCTTGCTTTAGTCGCTTCTGCTTGTAGAAAGACAGGCATCTCTCGGCAGACATTTTATCGGTGGTATGACAATGACGACGATTTCAGACAAAAGGTAGACGATGTAAGGGAGCTTGCAAAAGACTCTGTAGAAGCATCTATCTTTGACAAGATACGCAACGGAGATACCACCATGATGATTTTCTATGCCAAGACACGGATGAAAGACCGTGGATATGTAGAACGCAGGGAGATTGTCGGCAAGAATGGAGCACCTCTAATGGGCGGACACGACATCGACGTAGACAATCTTACCGATGAACAGAAAGAAGTGTTGCGCCAAATAGGTAACGATATGTTGGATAAAACGGAATGAATAGAAGTGAGTACGCACGGCTTGCACTTAGGGTTGTCGCTGACGATTGCAGAAAGAGTCTCTTTACCTTCGTCAAGACGTTTTGGAACGTCATTATCAAGGAAGAGCCTGTCTACAATTGGCATATACCCTTCCTATGCTCTGAACTGGAAAAGATTTCAGAGTGTATTGTCGCACGCAAGCCGAAGCTGTATGACCTCATCATTAACATTCCGCCGGGAACTACCAAATCAACGCTTGTATCTGTCATGTGGCCCGTTTGGTTGTGGACACAAGACCCTACTATTCGAATCATCAGCAACTCATATTCGGGAAACCTATCTATCAACCTTGCTTCCAAGTCAAAGGATATTATTGTCTCTGACAAGTTTAGGATGCTGTTCCCCGAGATACAAATACGACGTGATGAATCGGGAAAAGGGCAATACGCTAACACCGCCACGGGTAGCCGCTATGCCACGTCTACCGGCTCTACCATTACGGGATTTCATGCTCACGTCATTATTAATGACGACCCGCAGAACCCGAAGCAGGCGAATTCAGAGACGTTGCGTCTGCAAGCAATAGAGCATACCAAGACACTTTCCACCCGTAAGGTAGACAAGGCGAACACGCCCGTTGTAACCATCATGCAGAGATTACACGACGAGGATGTAACGGGATATCTGCTGAAAAAGAAAGGAGAGAGGATAAGGCATATATGCTTGCCAGCAGAAGACTCCGATTTCGTCTCTCCAATAGAAGCGAGAAAATATTATAAAGACGGGCTGCTTGACCCCGTGCGCTTGCCGTGGGATGTGCTTGAAGAAGCAAGGCTTGACTTGGGTAGCCGTGGATATGCCGGGCAATACGAACAACGACCAACGGTAGACGGAGGTAATATCATCAAGGAGAAATGGTTTCCGAAAATATCCAAATCAGACTTTGAGAATCTACGCTATAAAGAGCCGATACACTTCTTTCTTGATACGGCATACTCGCACCACGGACCAAACGACAACGACCCGTCCGGCATACTTGCCGCTTGCCGCATAAAGAACAATATCTACCTCGTTCACGCTCACAAGGTTTACAAGACGTTCCCCGAACTGATACGTTTCTTGCCAGAGTACCTTGCGGCGCACGATTACGATAAAGTCTCCTCTACGCTTCGCATCGAGCCGAAAGCCAACGGCATATCGGTCAGTCAGCAGCTAAAGGAGCAGACAGACCTCAACGTGGCTTTCACGCCCTCACCTACCGACGACAAGGAAACACGTCTGCAAGCAGTCTCACCGAAAATCGAAAGCGGCCGTGTCGTACTTGTCGAAGGAGATTGGAACGACGAGTTCATCGACGAGGTATGTGGTTTCCCCAACAAGCCGCATGACGAGTATGTGGACGTACTTGGATATGCTATAAATTATCTGACGTCTGACGACGACGATGTGCCGGACGACGTGAGCGACTTATTTATATAAATTCTAAATAATATAACACTATGGGTTTAATAGATTTCATCAGAAACAGACTCAATGCTGCCGTTGGGCGCAATCAGCAATTCAGCGAACTTGTAGAAGCCGGGGACATCAGTCGTGCGCTTAATCTCATGGACTGCCACGAGGAAGAGGTGCTGAAAGCTATCAGCAACTACGAGCCGGAGCTGCACAAGATTATGGGCCGTCTTGACAAGGTTGTAAAAGACAAGGACGGGAATATCAAGGACATCGTACACCGATGGAAACTGCCCTTAAACTACCCTCAATATATCAACGAGATAGCACTTGTCTTTCTCTACGGCAGACCCGTGAAGTGGTCTCTAAAGACCCCGGAGACACAAGCAGCGTTCGACTATTACACCGACCTTCTTGACCACATTCATTTCCACACCAAGCTTCGTGAGATGAAACGCTTTGCCGGAGCGGAGACGCAGAGCGCAATGCTGTTCCGTGTATTCCGCAACTCGGAGGGAAAGGCGGACGTTCAGATACGTGTCCTTGCACGCTCAAAAGGAGACAAGATTTACACCTACTTCGACGTGTACGAGAACCTATTAGCTGCGGCATGGGGATTCTATGCCAAGGACGCTAACAGCGAGACACGGGAGCACGTCGAAGTCTATACCCGTCAGAATATCTACCACTGCGTCAAGGCAGCGTTGGGCTGGACGGTAACGAGCGAGACGAACATCATAGGCAAGATACCGCTCATCTTCGACAGACAGCTTACCGAGTGCCACGGAGTGGAGCCGTTGATAGGGCGTGAGGAATACTTAGGCTCTCATACCGCCGACAACAACGACTATTTCTCTGACCCGTACCTTGCCGTGAACGCTGACATCATCAAGAACATGCCGAAGAAAGGCGAGGACGGAAAGATACTCGTTACAAGGGGCAACGTCGACGATGTTTCCAAGGCGGCACGCTACATTACATGGGACGGAGCGCCCGAGTCGAAAAAGCAGGAGATTGAGTGGTTGCAGAAGCACATTCTGACCAAGAGCTTTACTCCGGATATAGAGTCTCTCCAATCCCTTGCCAACGTCAGCTACAAGACAGCCAAATACACCCTTATGCCCGCTTATATCAAGGCTGACAAAAACAAGGAGGTGCAGGACGAGCTGCTGACACGCACGAGCAACCTTATCAAAGCCATTATAGGGAACGTGCTCAACGTTGGTCTAAAATCAGAGTGCGAGAAGATGAACATTGCGCACGAGTTCCAGGAGCCGTTTGCGGAGGACATTCAAGAGGTCATGGAGAATATCGACACCGCCGTTGACGGAGGGTGGATGTCAAACGAGTCGGCCATTGAGAAAAATCCGCTTGTTGGCGACCATGAACTGGAGAAAGAGCGCATCAAGAAGGAGAAGGAGGAAGGAGCCGCCATTCAGCGCAATATCTTCCGTCAGAGCGAGGATACCGAGGACGATGTTAACGGAGGGGCGGAATAATGCGAAAAAAGCCGTTTAAACGCTCTCCAGAGCGACAAAAGAGTGCCGACCCGATAGTCTATTGTCGGGATTGTCAAAACTCGCTGAATCGAATTGAACGCAACATTAAGGGAGAGTTCTTTATGTGCTGGTGTCCTCACCACCGATGGGCGCAATTCCTTAACGAGCCTAAGAAGTGTAACGATTACAAACCGCTTACCAATGAGCAAAGAAAGCAATATTCTCTTTGATAAATATGCCAAGGGTATATTTGTCCGTACCGAGGGGTATGCCGACGAGGTGCGAGCCGTCTACAACGAGTGCGTGGACGAACTTCTTTCCCTTGCCAAACGCTACACGGTATCAGACGGGGCGGCATTCTCATTCTCTGACAAGAAGGAGTTATCCTACAAGGCTACCGACATACTGCGTAATCTCTATTCGAGGACGTATGCCATCATCAAGGGCGGTATTGCAGCCGAGTGGGGATATGCCAATTTATCTGCTGACGCTCTGATAAAATCCATATTCGGTAAAGACGTTATGGGAGACAACCATTTCGCACGCTACTTCTTGCGCAACGAAGACGCTATGAATGCTTTCTTTGCACGCACAGCGTCTAACGGGGGTCTCTCCTTGTCGCAGCGTGTATGGAAGTATACGACGCAACTACGGCAAGAAATGGAACTCGTAATCTCCACCGCAATGGGAGAGGGCAAGAGTGCGAGCGAGCAGAGCCGTTTGGTGCGCAAATACCTTCGGGAGCCGGATATGCTTTTCAGACGCATCAAGGTGATTACAAAGGACAAAACCTATTGGCGGTTGTCGAGACGTGCCAAAGCCTACCACCCCGGAACGGGAGTCTACCGCTCCAGTTACAAGAATGCCATGCGTCTGACACGTACCGAGACGAATATGGCATACAGAGCTGCCGACGGACTACGCTGGAAGCAGATGGACTTCGTAACGGGTTTCGAGGTGCGCTTGTCAAACCACCACCTACATGTGGATATTTGCGACGACCTAAAGGGAGTCTACCCCAAGGACTTCAAGTTCGTAGGCTGGCACGCTCAATGCAGATGTTATGCAGTTCCCGTCCTTGCGCCTATCAGCACTATGGCTGATTGGAGCCGGGCAATGCTTAACGGCTACGACGTGGACGGATATTTCTCTGACAGATACATTGTCGAGACACCGCCCGCAATGGGAAAGTGGCTCAACAAGAACGCTGACAGGATTGCCAATGCTTCGAGTGTGCCGTATTGGATAAAGGACAACCAAAAATACATTCAGAGTGCTATGGGCGCACTATACGGGAAATAAAAATACCTCTAAAACACGTTTAAAGGCGGTTTAAAGCGTTTTTCTCTGCAAAGATAGGTATCTATATGCTTTTAGCGAGAAAATGCGCTCAAACCGCCTCTAATCAATCGAAGCTATTTCGTGCGTGGCATGGTAATGACCTTGCAGCGTCTGATAATGGCTTTCGGTCCCGCCACCGCTCCAAGGTTAGCGTGCTGGAGATAGCTAAGCGTAAAGCCGATGTCCTCGGGATTGTATACCGAGAACACTGCAGCTAAAGAGCCGAAGTAGTAAGACTTCCGCTCCTTTATCAGAAAAACCTCTATTATCGAACGTCCGTTGCTCATAGCTATCAGATATAAGAAAGCGCAAATTATTCTATATATGGGATATATGGAATAACTTGCGCTTGTTTATTGTTATTCGTCAGCGTTGTTCGTTGTCAGAAGCGCCCCTTCGTCGATGGTGCATTTCTTTCCGGAGTATGGACCATTCGAGAGGTTTATCGTTGTAAGGTACTTGTAGGTTATTCCAACCTGTTCTGACGTAAAGCGTTTGAACACCGCCACCTTTGAGCCGAAGTAGTAGTTTACCTTACCGTCTACCGGCTCCTTGAATTGTACATGGATAATCTTTCTCATTTGACTTCTGTTGCTTTGCAGACAAGAACGTCCCCATAGATAATGGTATTTGCAATCAGAGATGCCTTGATATTGATTTCAGAGCGGTTTAGCGCCCCTTCCTCGTTCACGACCATTAGCATATCGAAAGGCAAATGAACTAACTCTATATTGCCTTTAACGACCGCCTGCAGTTCCTCCAACGAGTAGTCGGAGCCGTTGCGTGGGCACACCCTCTTTCCCTTAGGCGAACTTGTCTTGTATATTATTGCCATAGTAATAACTATTATTTTGATAGAATATTGTGTATGTTGTTTGTTTCAATCCACGCGCCCCACATGGGGCGCGACTTACTATAGGGTTAGAAGATTTCGTAGTCTCTCATGAACTTTACAAAGCTAAGGTTCTGCGGCAAGATGTTGTTCGTCTCTGCCGTCTGCGGCTTGTAGATGTCAGTGGCGCAGTTATACATACTCCATGCCGTGATGCGCCCCTCGTCGTGCATCTTTACAAGGAGCGACTCGGTGAACATGTTGAGCTGAGTCTGATTGAGCGGATAAACGGGACCGTTGTATCGTATGCGCTTAACGGAGGTATCAGATGATACTCGCATCTGTAGAAGCAGACCGAGAATCTTGTAGATGTCGTCAGCACTGATAACAGTCTCCTTCATGCGCTGAATAGTCTCTCTGTCAGTAACGACGATGTGCTCCAGGTTGGTGAGCCACGTTCCGATAGTCTGAATGATACCGCTCAACGGCTGTACGTAGGTGTCGCCTCCTGCATAGTGGTAGGCAGCGTTGTAGTCGCTTACGAAGTTGCCTTGACCGAGCATGTTCTGATTGTGGCAGACCATGACGTTGGTACCGATACCGACCTGTATGCCACGCTGCGTGTATGCCAGTGCCATGTTGGTGGTTGTCTCTCCGTCGTCGAAGTTTTTCAGACGGATATTCGCATAGACACGTCTGATAGTGTGCGCTTCAACGGCACGGGGACCGTACTTCTCCTCCAATTCGGGATTGAGCGACACGCCGGGGGTCTGCTTGTCACGGTTGTTCGTGGCGAAGAGGTCATATACCTCCGCGTCATAGCCAGCTTCCGCCGCCATGTCCAACATCTTCTGAATGAGTGCGAAGTGGTAGATTCCGTGGGGCTGCGAGCCGTCGTCGCCTCTGTTCTCCTTGACGGTGCGTGCGAGCTGATTGAGGGTGAGGGTCTGTACCTTGTCCTCGTTGAAGTCGAGGAATACACGTTCGTCTCTCTGTACGGGAGCTACATCTGTTGCTGATACGACCTCTGCTTGTGGCTGTGCGCCAAAATTTGAAATTCTCATAATTGTATTGCGTTAAAAATTAATGAATGAGTTATTTTCTCTGAAAAAGCGTTTAAACGCTCTGAAATATCCAAGATAGGTAGACACTCGCTGATTATCTTTTCAGACGCTCAGCGAGCGTTTAACGAGCTATTTCTGTTCGGGAATATAGCAGTAGTCTACCTTCCATGGCTTTCTACCGCTCATATACCAATCGAGACGCACACCGTTTTCTGACCCGTCGAGACAATCGCCGAACAGCGAGCTGCCTCCCATGCTTGTAAGGAAGTACTTGTTAGCTGATGTAACACGGTACGTGCGGCTCTTTTCAGAATAGGGCTTATCAAAGTTGGATTGTGCGAAAACAATGCAACCTACCATTGCTTTCTTGTCGAACTGCTTCGTGATGTTGTGACGGAAATTGTGTCGCTGCATCTTACCTTTGAACTCTTGAAATGTTAGTTTATCCATATCGTATTGCGTTTATACCGCTTGATAGGCGGTGTTATTGATATTTGTGTAGTGCAAAGATATAGCAAATATTTAATATCTACAATACTTTTGAGAATTATTTTTGTTTTTAAAGCTAAATATTAAGAAAGATTAACAAAATTAGCTAAATTGCTTGTTAGGCAATAAAGAAATTAATTGCTATTTTTGCGCTGTTATCTACCAACAAAAGTTTTATGAACAAGCATTATAACAGAGTTTTAGAGATACTCAAGACGAAGTGCAAAGACTTCGGATTGACAGACCAGGCAATCGCAGACCTTGCCAAGGAAGGCAGCGAGGGTTTGGCAGACGACGCTTCCGATGAGGACGTAGTTAAACGGGCAAATTCTTTCGTCAACATCGCCAAGATTATGCAAGGCGAGTCTACGAGGAAGGTGCAGAAGACCAAGGAGGATATTGCTTCCAAGGCTTCTAAGGAGAAAACCGAGGAAGAAGAGGAAAAGAGCAAGTCCAAGAGTGGTACTAAAGACGACGAAAAGGGTAATGGCAACATCCCTCAGTCACTCCTTGACCGTCTCGGCAACATCGAGACAGAGATGAAAACTCTGAAAACAGAGAATGAGACTCTCAAAAAGGAGAAGGCAGAGGGAGAGCGCAAAGCTACCATTTCCGCCACTGCTAAAGAGTTAGGTATTCCGGACTATCTTATGGAGCACTTCTCTATTGCAGAGAATGAGGACATAAGAGAGACGCTTTCCAACTTCAAGCAGAAACTGATTGAGAGTGGACTTCCTCATGAAGAGTCTACACCCGTCAGCTCTTCCACCGACAAGGGGCGCAAGGAGGAGGCCGAGTCTTGGGCAAAGAATCTCCCCGATAACACGTATTAAAACCAACAACAATGTCAGTAACATTTGAGACAACGAAGTTTAAGGGGCGTATGAATGCGTTCTACGGCGAGCCTAAAATCTTGCCTGGCGGCTTCAACCTCAAACAGACGTTTCAGCCGGAGACGCTGATTAAACGAGGTGCGCTTGTGCGAGTCGACTTCGAGACTATGAGCGCCGCCATTGTCAAGTATGGCAAGGTTATCAAAGGTGGCAATACCGGTGCTCCACGTGTCAGCAAGGACAGCTATTTCCAGGCCGGAGACACCATAATGGTGTTGGGCGGAAAAGCCGCAGCTACCGTGCAGTCGGTAGATGACAGCAACGACGATTTCGACGTGCTGACTCTATCGGGTGCGCTCACCGGAGCTACCGAGGGTGCTTTCCTCTTGGAGGGTGTCGTTGGAACAGACGAAGCAAAGACGGTCAGCGCAGCGTATGGCGCACCAAACATGATACTCGGTGCAGACCGGGACATCGTTAAGTCGCAGCTTGCAACGCTTGACGTCGCCTATAGAGGACTCGTTCTGAAAGACGTTATCCCCGACATGCCGTCTGAATGGCTCATGGAGGACTCTCCATGCCTTAAGACAAATCCAAACATCATGTTCATCAAACAGTAAAAACTCTAACGAATCATGCCAAAGACAAACATTTTCACAGGAAGTTCTCTGTTCGGTGACTTGACACTGCAGGTTCAGGCACGTATTGATGCGGCTTCCGCACTCAACAAGCGTCTGTTTGATACCGTGGTGTACCGCCAGTTCCTTGATTGGGACGACCCTATGATAGGGCTTGACTTCGAGGAGATGATAGGCAAGTACAACATCAGTATCGCTGCCGCCACCATTGGCGAGAACTCTGAATCTCCAATTATCGGTACCGAGGGTATCGAGACGCTCAAAAACCGCGTCCTCAACCACTCGCTTACCGTTCCTCTTACCATGACCGACTACCGCAAGGTACTCCAGCTTCTCCGTACAAACATCATCCCCGATGCGCAGATTAAGCAACAGCTTATCAACATCATGTGGGGTAATACCGAGACCGCCGTTAATGGTGTCGAGGCGAAGATAGACCTTATCTTCCTTTCGCTCCTATCTAACTGCGGTGTCTTCGAGTTCAACGAGAATAACAACCCGGAGGGTGGTGTACGTGGCTCCATCGACATGAAAATGCCAAAGGAGAATATCGCTACCGCCAACAAGCCGTGGACTAAGGAGAATTCGGATTCCGTTGACCCGTTCGAGGATATTCAAGCCGTGCTTGATGCCGCTGACGACAAGAGCGAGATTGGCACAATCCTGCTTTCACCGGCCAAGATGTCATTCCTCACATCGAACAAGAACATGAAGAAGATGATTTTCGGTTCTGACAAATCATCTTCTATTCTCACCATGGCTGAAATCAATCAGTACATGGAGAAGAACGAATATCCGACCTTCCAGAAGATACGCCGTAATGTGCGCATCCACAAGGGCAATACCACCTATAGGATTAAGCCGTGGAACGGAGACAACATCGTATTCGTACCGAGCGGCAAGCTTGGCAAGGTCAAGAACTCTTACACAGATTCAGAGCTCAAGCCGGAGTCTGACGTAACATACTCCAACTACGGACGTATCCGTGTAAGCGAGTGGTACGTTGGTCAGACAAAGGGAACACGCCACGGCGAGTTCACCAAGGCCGAGTCTCTTGCACTCCCCGTTATAACGGAATTCAACGACATCTACACCTTGAAGACCAATGGCGGAGAGGAGTAATTTGGAAGTGCTGAAAGCCCGCTGCAAGGTTATCTGCAACACTTGCTATGTGGACGATGATGCGGCAAAGGACGTTCTCGTTTCAGAGAACATAGAGCCAACCGACGCTTACAATGCCACCACCGACTCTAAGATTACGAAGTGTGCCATTATCATAGTCAAAGGGTGGGTAGAGACATCACGCAGCGAGAACGGCATATCCGCATCTATCAATAGCGAGACGCTGAAAAAGAGTCTGTTGTATTGGTGCCAGCACGCAGGGCTTGACGCTTCCGAGTTGCTTTCTGATGAATTGACAACCATCGAGGACGGTTCGCATTATTGGTAATTATGAGGACAAACGGATTCATATCCTACATCATACAATCCGACGAGGGCGGAGTCGACGAGCACGGAGTGCCAGTTAAAAGCGGAGAGGACGTGTGGAGCGACCCCGTTCCTTGTTCAATCCAGCCGACTACCAACGGCAAGGGTGTGTACGAGAATGGAGAATTCAGCGCAATATCCTACACTATACTCTGTGAGCGTTTTCCGCTTGATGCAACGAGAGTAAAACTCCAACTCAACGGAATAGATATAGGAGAGCACCAAGTCCTTGGAAAGCCAATTAAAACGACAATGGACCGCATAAAAATCTACGTATGAGCGCATTCGAGATACAGCTTACCACTCCCGTCTCTGACATCATGGACGCTTTCACGCAATCGGAAGAGACCGTAAAGCAGATGCTCATACAAGTCTACCGCTACGTCGGCGAGGCTTGCGTTAAGGAGGCGAGGGAAAACGGCAACTACAAAGACCAAACGGGAAACCTTAGAAGTTCCATTGGTTACGCAGTCCTCATGGATGGAGCGGTTGTCGAACAGCACAATCCCGAGCAAGGACCGAGAGGAACTGACAAGTCCACGGGCACCCAAACGGGTGCGAGCTATCTAAGACAGCTTATTGCAGATGAGAGTTTCTCAAAGGGCATCGTTCTGATAGTCTCTGCCGGAATGAATTATGCCGCATACGTAGAAGCGAGATACAACTACGTTGTACTATCGTCGGCGGAACAGAAAGCCCCCTCAATGGTAAAAGAAATACTGAATAAAGTCATGACTTGATGAAATCGGGATTAGATATTGAACAAGACGTTTTCGACGTGGTGTCTGCCTCTCTGAAAAGCATTATAAAAGGCAAGACCTACCGAGACGGTATGCGCCCCGTTGACGCACAGACAGAAGATTGTGTAGTTGCCTTCCTCACGGGTGTCGACGGGCAGCGCCAGAGCGGAATCGTCAATGTCAATATCTACGTCCCGAACATCAGCGTCAAAGGTTACTCTAAGAAAGTCAAGAACATCGGCCGCCTCAATGCTCTTGCGCACGACGTGAGAGATGCTTTTACTAAAGCAGAGACTCCCGAATATGAACTTACGACCGACTCCACTCCACGTACCTACGAGGTGTCTGATATAGAGCAGTATTTCATCAATTTCAGAATTAGTTATAAACGTATTTCAGTTAACGATTAAAACAGACAGAATATGGATAAAGTTATAATGTCTTGGGGAAAGTGCAAGGTAGCTATTGGCGACACTGGCGAGAAAGACGCTTTCCCGGAGGATAAAGACCTTATCGACCTCGGCTATACCGTTGACAAGTCTACGGAGGTAACGTCCGACGACGGAGACTCTTTGCAGGCAAAGGCGAGCGGTGGAGAGGTTGTAGGTGAGGACCAGGCAGAGGGCACACAGCAGCTTTCTACTCAGCTCTTGGAGCCGAGCAACGCAATCTTCGTCGCACTCGGACTTGGTTTCATGCTCAATAACGAGCTTCGTGTACAGACCCACATCATTCCGGGCGACAAGGCAATCCGTGTCACCCCGAAGAATAAGGGCGCTATCGGCATCAAGATTCCTGTATCTCGCATCAGCGCAAAGTACTCCACCTCTGAGGAGAATGGTAACGTGCTTGAGCTGACTTGTAAGATAATCAAGACCACGGGCGTTGACCCAATCTATATGAAGAAGGGTGCCGACGGTTGGGCTGTTACCACCGAACAGACAGATATTGCCGCAGTCAAGAACATGAAGCCTATGAGCTTCCGAGACTTGGCTGAAATGGAGACAACATCCGGAGATGTTTACCTTATCGATGGAAACTACTTCTACAGCCGTTTCACGACCACATCTTCCCTCCCCTAAAACTCTCAACTCATATATACGATAAATAGGTTAATTAAACAGTTCAGCAGGTTTTAGCCATTAGGTAATAAGATTAGTTTTTAGGGTAATTAAATCGACACGGCGGCGCTTTCTCAACGCCGCCGTGTTTCTATATAGGACATAGGCTGAAAAGTCGCTACAACGCAAATAAACACGTAATATGACAAAGCAAAATAGCAAGACCACAGAGCGCAAGGCAGCAGAAGCTATTCTTGGCGGCTCAAAAGAGACGATAACCATCGACGGCAAGACGTGGCAGTTAGGCAAGCCGAGCGTCGCAACAATCATCATGTGTTCCGCCCTCGTCAGCGAGCTTCCCGACTTCAAGCAGATAATCAGCGAACCACAGACCGAGGAGGACTATCAGCGCCATATCCTTCTCGTTCTGAAAGAAGCAAGGAACATGAAGGTATTGGGAAAAGTGTTATCAGTTCTTATTTTGGGCGCAAAGCGAGTTAAAGAGCATAGACGGGTTACTATAGGGTCAGTACCGAGAAAAGCCCGCCACGGGCTTTTAAACCGCCTTTTCGGTAAAGCGAGTGATAAAGATACATCAGTAGAAGAAGTTGACTACCTTGCAGAACAGATTCTGTTGGAGTTTACACCCATCGAAATGGCGCACATCATCAGCACCCGACTAATAGCGCAAGACATCGAGGGTTTTTTCGTTCTTACCACTTCGCTCAAAAACGACGGAAATCTGCTGACACCGACAAAAAGCGGAAAAAGCGCAAGCGAGGTGGACAACTAAATGATAGTATATGGGCCGCAGTATTGGGAATGTGCAAGGCTATCGGATGTTCCCCCGACTATGTTCTTGACATGAGCTATGAGAACTTTCTGATGTATGGCTATTCGACCCCGACCTACGACCCCGACGAAGACGACAAGAAAGATTGGGACCCTTCAAAGGATATGAACAATCCCGAGAACAACCCTATGAAAAACGGCAAAGAGGAATTTGTATTCTAATAAAAGCGCACGACTATGAACTTCGACAACGGACAGATAAACTTCAAGGTATCTCTTGACACCACCGCCCTGGAGCAAGCGAGGGAGCGTGTCAGCGGTGAGTTTCAGAAAATGACTGACTCCGCCAAATCTTCCGGCGGCGAGATAGGCTCTGTTTTCGACTCTATGGAATCGAAAGCCAAGAGCCTTGCCGTAACCATTGCCGGAGGTATGGGATTTACCGAGTTGGCAAAGAAGGTTATCAGCGTGCGTGGAGAGTTCCAATCCTTGCAGTTGTCTTTCGAGACGATGTTAGGCTCTGCACAGAAAGCTTCTACCCTTTTCAATCAGCTTGTGCAGACCGCTGCCAAGACCCCGTTCGGTGTAACCGATATTTCTGCGGCAGCAAAGAGCCTGCTTGCATACGGAGTCAGTGCCGACAAAGTAAATGAGACCCTAATACGGCTTGGAGACATTTCAGCCGGATTAGGGCTTGATATTAAGGACTTGTCGTGGCTTTATGGTACCACTCTGACGCAAGGACGTGTCTTTGCACGTGATGTGTACCAATTCTCCGGACGTGGTATTCCTATCATTCAAGAGCTTGCCAAGCAGTTCGGTGTATCTAAAGACAAGGTTATGGACCTCGTCTCTGCCGGAAAGGTTGGCTTCCCGCAGATTCAGAAGATGATAGAGGACTTGACTAACGAGGGAGGACAATTCGCCGGACTCATGGATAAGCTGTCGGGTACCGTTACGGGTAAACTCTCCAATTTGGAGGATGCCTTTGACATGATGCTCAATAACATCGGCCAGCAGACCGAGGGGGCAATCTACACGGGTATCGACCTTGCCAGTACCCTTGTCGAGAACTATCAGAAAGTCGGGCAGATACTCCTTGATATCATCGCCACCTATGGCGTTGCAAAGGCCGCTGTAATGACTTTGGCTGCTGTACACACTGCCGAAGCCAACTACATGATAAACGGCTATAATGCGCTCCTTATAGCGCATCAGAACGCTAACAATGCGGACATTGAGGAACTTGCTATCAGTGGCCGCATTTCCGCTTCAAAGGCTCAAGAACTGATAGAGATACGTGCCAAGATACAAGCCAAGATACAAGAGCTTCAGACCTCACTCGCACAGGCGAGGACTGAGGAAGTTGCCGCACGTCTCGCATACAAGAACGCTCTCCAAGCGTCCATTGCCGCTAAGCAGGAGCTTACCGTAAAGCAACATCTTTATCAAATGGCTCTGAAAAGTGGTAATGCCGAGGAATTGGAAGCTGGAAAGACAGCCCTAAACACTGCCAAAAAAGAGGTACAGACAGCCGCTATCAACAAACAGAATGCAGCTAAAGTTCTCAATGAGGCTACCACCAAACGTAATGCCATTGCTACTGAGCTTGATACCGTTACAACGGGTGCAGATACCGTAGCAAAGGGGGCCAACTCTGCCGCTACTTCTGTCCTTGCCGCCGCCCATGAGTTCCTTGCCAAGGCTATTGATAAGGTGCGCATAGCTATGGCTAAAAACCCTCTGACAATCCTTGCTGTAGTCGCTACGACCGTTATTGGCACCATCATGACGCTTAATGATACGCTTGATGATACAACGGAGAAAACAGACGATATGCGCTCTGCCACCGACCTTGCCGGAGAGGTTGCTCAAAATGTCTCTTCCGCTTATTCTGACGAGATAGATAAGATTCAGAAGCTCAACGATAAAATCCATAACAACAAGCTGTCTATCGACGAGCGCAAGAAAGCCATTCAAGCCATGCAGAAGATACTCCCTTCCTACAAGGCGGGTATCAAGCAAACGGGAAAGCTTTACAACGACAACACGACCGTTATCTATGCCTATATTGCCGCTCTGAAAGCCGCCGCAGAGGCGGAAGCTGCATACGCCGTCAGAAAGAGTGTCTTGGAGAGCAAGCTGAAAGCACAGATGCAGTATGGTACGACCGCCGACGTTAAACAGAACAATATCAACCGAAACGTCTATTGGGGAAAGAAATACGGAGTTGATTTCTCCAAAGGCCAGTATGTCGAGGGGCGCACCGTCGGTAATCAGCAACTCTATACCGTATATGATGCCAACGGCAAGATTATTGGCGGCATCAAGCCGGAGGACGCTAACGACGTTCTGCGTATACAGAGGGAGTTCCGTGAAAATAGCGAAGCTCACGACATGGCTGTCTCTACCGCCAAGACCAAGACGCAAGGTTATGACCGACAGATAGCATGGCTTGATAAGTATATTCAGACTTCTGTCGCAAATGCCCAAGCCGAAGCCAAGAAGGTAGACAAGAACATGACCGTTACGTGGGATGAAGGCTCTGGAAAGGTTCTCATCAACGACAAACACGTCGGAGATACCGAGACTGACACCACCACCAAGGAGACCGACGCTGTAAAGAAAGAGTCTGACATAACAAAGAAGATTCAAGAGCTTGCTGAGGAGAGGCAGCATGCCAGTGCCAAGCGCCGCAAGGAGATTGATGCGGAGATACAGAGACTCAATCAGCAAAAGGCGGCTATCGACAAGGCGAAGGGTATCGGCAAGCCTACCAAGCCTACCACCAAACACGGCAAGACCGGGCACACCGAGACACAAGCTGATAGAGAGCAAGAGGCGAAGGAGTATTATGACGAGTTCGGAAAGGAGATTATCAAGGCTCAAAATTCGATGCAAGACGACATCGACAAGAATGCCATTGATACCATGTCTGCCGGAACAGAGAAGCAGGTAGCGCAAATAAACGCAAATAAAGCCAAAGAACTTGCGGCTCTTGACAAGACGATAACTGACCTTGCGCAGAAGAAAATGGACGTGGACAAAAAAGCGTGGCTCAAAGTCCACCCAAAGGCTGGAGCCGCCGACTATGCCGCCACCGCACAAGGCAAGCAGACGCTTGATGATTACAAGAAGGCAATCCGCTCTACACAGATAGTCGACTCTAACGGCAACGCCACTACAGTCGGCGGTATGGAGCAGACCCTTGCTGCGTCCATCAATGCCAAGTATGACAAGCAGCTTAGGGACGCTACCGCCAAGGCTGACGACGCCATGGACGATTACCTTACCAAATATGGCTCATTCGTAAAGAGGGAGCAGGCCATTCGCCGTAAGTATGAGCGCAAGATAAAGGATTCCGAGAATGAGGGCAGCGCAAAGCAAGCTCAAAAGGATATGGAGTCGCAGCTATCTTCGCTCTATATCGAGAAGCTGAAACGCTCCATTAATTGGGACGTTGTGTTCAATAATATAGATGCGCTCACCACCCAAGAGCTGCGGAACCTAAAGGCGAAGATAGACAAATACAAGAAGTCTGACGAATACAAGAAGCTCAGTCCTACCGACCAAAAGACCATTGCTGATGCGTCTGCAAACCTCAATAAGACCCTTATCGACAGCAGCGGTATCTTCGGAGGATTGAAAGAAGCTACCAAGCAGTATCAGCAAGCATTGGAGGAGTACAACGACGCTTTAAAGGAGTTGCAGCTTGCTCTGTCGGTGCAACAATGGGCCGACAAGGCGAATAACAAGCCGTTAAAGGCAATGGCCGACAAATGGGTTGAAACCGCTCAACAGAAGGTAAACGAAAAGGAGCAGAATAAACAAACTTCCGGTGTCAATTTGCAGACCGCCGGACGAACAACCACCGATAAGGTTATCAGTCTTGCCAACGCAATAGGACAGCTTGGAAGCCAGTCTAAAATGACGCTTTCTGACATCGGCTCAATGGCGGAGAACATCACCAATATCTTCACCAAGGAGGGGTCGAAGATAGGCGGTATTATAGGAGCGATTTTTTCTCTGTTGGACTCTATCAACAAGCAAGGTATTGATAAGTTCATCGGTAATCTGTTCGAGAACGTGTTCGGTGCCGTTGGAGAAGTGTTAGATACCGTTTCTTTTGGTTTGTTCGATTCGGGAAACGTAAAGAAAACCGAGAAGGAGATTGCCAACCTTGCCGCTTCCAACGCTGACTTGGAGAGCGCCATTGACCGACTTACGGAGGTTATGAAGGACCAAGCCGGAAAGGAGGCCACTTCAACCTATCAGTCTACGAGGGAGAAGCTTAACGAGGATATGGAGAATACCCGTAAGATGATAAAAGCCGCCGCAGGAGAATACTCCAACGGTACTTTTGGTATCGGTGGCAAGCACTCTGCTAACAAGAAGATAAATCAGAAGCTGTCGCAGGAGGATTGGGCGCTGATTTCAAAGGTTGTCGGAAAGAATGTTACCAATGCCGGAGACCTATGGAACTTATCCTCTGAGGATATGGCGAAGATAGCCGACCAAGCTACATCTGTCTATACTAAGATAAAGCAGGCTGGCGGCAAGCACAATCCGGGAGAGTACATGGACCAGTACATCGAGTATTATCAGAAACTGATAGACTTACAGAAAGAGTACAACGAGACCATTACCTCTCTTTCTTTCGACGATGCGAAAAGTGGGCTCAAAGAACTGCTTCAAGATGTATCTAAAGGTGTCAAGGATGCAAAGAAGCAAGTCCGTGACTACATGATACAAGCCGTTTTAGAAAACCTTATCAACGGCCCGATGAAAAGTCAAATGGACGAGTGGTATCAGAAGTTTGCCGACGCTATGTCTGACGGAATTCTCACGGCTACCGAGAAAAGGGATTTACAAGACCGTTATCTTGCTGCCTATAATAGTGCCGTAAAACAGAGGGATGCGGCCTACCAAGCTGCGGGTATCGACCCTAACGAGTATGAGGACACGTCACAGAACGGTACAACGTCCTCCTTCGGCTCCATGACTTCCGACCAAGGCGAGGAGATGAACGGGCGCTTGACATCTATACAGATTCACGTCTCTTCAATCGACGCTATCATGTCAGAAAGGGGTAACAGCGGAGAGGTTGTAAAAGGCTATTTGGAGACCACTTCCGTGCGTGTAACGGACATCTATAACGTGCTGTTCATATGCCAGGGGTATTTGGAAGATATTTCCAAGTCCAACAACGAACTCTATGAGATTAACGAGCGAGTCGGCAAGATGCAGCGTAAACTTGATACACTATGATAGGAGAGCTATTTTTCAACGGAAAGGATGCCTATAAGGAATGGGGCGTTGACATGGACGAGAAGGGATTCTCTTCCCTTTTTAACCTTGTCACAATGAAAAGCCCTACAGAGAATAAATCGGCTGATACCAACGGCAAGGACGTGCGTCCACCTTCCAAAAACGCACCCGCCCTTGTAGATGAGAGAACCTTGAATCTGACAATTTCCGTTCATGCCAAGAGTAGAGCGGAATTGTTCGCTAAAGTCGAGAGTCTTGAAGAAGAACTGATAAAACAGCGTATCGAGATAACAACTTGCTACAACTCCAACGTCTACCGATGCGACTATCTGGACTGTCAGCAAATGACCTCTCTGTTGCGCCGCGTCGCTACATATAACTTAAAGCTCAACGAGCCCAACCCGGCTAATAGGGGCAAGGAAAACATTACAGACTATGCGGATAACGATATTTGACCGAAAGGGAAATAAAGCCTACACGGTACCTGTGGGAGACAGCAGTTCCTATGTTTGGAAGCTCATGTCGGAGGAATACGTAAACATCGTGTTCAAATCCCGTATTGCCCTTGACTTGAAGAAAGGCTACTATGCTGACATCGACGGATTAGGACGTTTCGAGATAGTGGATTTGCCCTTGCCGAGCCGTCAGAACAGCGCAACGGGATATAGCTACGAGCTGCGCATGGACCGCCCGTGGTACAAGCTGAAAAACCGCATTATGTTCTTTGACCGAGGTACTGTCTTAGGCAAGGAGTCTACATGGCAACTCACCGATACCCTACCCGTTCAACTTTCTCTCGTTATCGGCAACATAAACTCGCTTGGATATACCTATATCGACGAGCCTTATTCTGTGGAGATTCAGAGTGGCATCGATACTACGATAATGAAGGAGGTATCGTATGACTCCACTTCAATTCTTGATGCGCTCAATGCCATTGTAGAGGCTTTCGAGGACTTGAAGATTGAGTGGTGGTTTGAGGGTGCTATTCTCCATGTAGGAAAGTGCGAGCAAGGAGACACTATCAAGATGCGAGTTGGAGGTCAATACGAGCTGCAATCCCCTCTGTCCAAACAAGACTCCAGCGGAGAGTATGGCACGCGTCTGTATGCCTTTGGCTCTACCCGTAACTTAAACAAGAACTACCGCCGCAAGCTGAATAACCCGTTCCATATCGGAGGAGTGGAGAAATACGACGGCTCATGGTACTTCTATTTTTCAGATTTGGAGATACCCGAAAAAGGTATAGGTACGGGCAGTGCGCTAAAATCATCTAAAGGCGGCTTTAATTTCGATTACAGCGGCTCAATTACGAAAGACGATGGAACACCCGTATTGAGTGGAGAAACGCTCTACAAGGCAAAAGTAGACGCTGGCAGCATAATAAAGAAAGGCGACGAGGTAACGGTATCGGGCCTTAACCTCATGTACGTCTCCAAACTCTACACCATTCCGGAGGATTCATCTTCAAGCGAGACCGCCAACATAAAGGAGCTTTCCGAGACAAGGCTTCGTATGCCAAAAGGAGTTGACTATATCGACGCTTCTGATGATATGGATGAGGACGACGTGGTAGAGATACGCAAGGTGTATGACGATGTCTACCCTCGTGCCGTTCTGATGATAAAGGAACTTACGACCGTTGACGCACAGACCACCGACACCGACACGGGCAACGTGGAGAAATGGAAAGCCTACCGCATGAGACTCGCCTACTCTGACGGGAGCGCTTTCAGTTTCTCCAAAGACTGGGTAACGGAGGACTTGATATGCCACTTCGAGAGCGGAGATTTGAACGGAGAGGACTATAACCTTACGTTCAATCCCGATACAGACGACGATGAGACCAACCTATTCGAGATTGTCCGTAACGACAACTACGGTCCATACCTTCCGAGTGCCGCCAAGCACCCGAAAGTAGGCGACACGCTCAACCTTACGGGCTTTGACATCAGCATGGTTGATGCTACCCTTGTCTCCAAGGCTGAAAAGGAGTTGGAGCAGCGTGCCCGTGCTGACATGGCTAAGATGCAGCTTGACGATTACACCTACTCCGCAAAGACAAATCCCGTCCGCTGTTCGGGTTGGCTCAATAACGTCTACAACGAGAGCTACAAGCGAAACCTCTCCTATGGTCAGAAAGTAAACCTTATCGACGCTGCCGTTTTCTTCAATTCCACGCACAGCCGTGAAAGCCGTGTTATCGGTTTTGAAAAGCAGTTAAACGACCTCTACAATGCCACGTACACCTTTGGTGAGAGCGTGGCATATTCCCGTCTTAATGACCTGCAGGGAACAGTAGAGCAGCTTACCTATCTGACGGGCAACACTTCATCGGGTAGCATTGGAATAACCGACCTCTACAAACAGATAGATTGGATAAAGCGGCACAAGCTTGACAAGATAGTCAACGACATTGCAGAAGGCTTGATAACATTCAAGCAAGGGCTTGTAGCTATCGGTTTGTCTTTATTTCAGAACGGAGCGCAATTCGGTACGTTTGTAAAGAGCCTATATGCCGGAATGGGAGCCGCTATCGACAAGCAAGGTAACACCGAGGTGGAGTCGATACGTGTGCGTTCTTATGCCGAGATAATGGAACTGATAGTAAACCGCTTGTCAGCTATCGAGGGAGACCAATTGTTGACAGAAGCTGACACTATCGAGAGTGTTACCGCAGACGAGGACGGCACATACACGCTGAAGCTCAAATCTAAATGGGAAGGATATTTCACCGCCCAGGCAGAGAATAACGTTCTGAAAGGTATCATGAATACGTTGGCTAAAGGCAGCGGAGACTACCATACCGCATGGTTCCGTGTCAATAGCGTAAACACGGCCAACAATTCCATAAACGTCTCCATGTACCCCGACAACGAGACTCCGGCGGGCAAGAACTTTCCGCCCGAGGAGATGATGAAGATAGCAAGGTGGGGAAACCAAACAGACACCACACGGCAATCCTGTCTATACCTTTCATCTACCGAGGAGCGCATAGTGAAACTTGTCAACGTTACCAAGCCGATTATCGACAAGGAGAATTACGGAGCCACGTTAGGCTCTCTTCCCGACTTCGTGCGCACCCTCACCGACGACAACGGAAACCTCTTACCTATCAGAGAAGGTTTGGACTACCTCTATGCCCCTGGCATCGTTACCATGGACATCATACGTCTCAACAAATGGACGTTAAAGCGCATTCCGACGTACGTAGACCGAGGAAAATGGAAAGACGGGGAGAAATATTATTGCGAAGCAGAAAATCCCGCCACGGGCGAATATGAGACCTCTGATGTTTGGTATTATGGCTGCAAGTGGAGGTGCTGCAAGAACCTCACAACCACCGCCCCTTCATGGAACAATACCGATTGGGCAATGGTGGAGGGCAATCCCGACTTTAGCGTTGACTTTGCAGAAGCGGAATCTATCGTTGACCCCGACAAGATAAATATTCTCCTTACCCTTGTGGCAAAACTCTACAATATGGACGTTTCGGACGATATAAAGGCTTCTGATGTAGAGTGGACGAGATATAGCGAGGACGCGAGCGGAAATGAGCGTACGGCTCTTGACAACGCATGGAGTCTGAAACACGCTGACAGCGGAAAGTCTATCGTTCTTACAAAGGACGATATGGATATGGGAGCCTATATGCCTAAAGTCATTCGCTTTACCGCTACCGCCACATTACGGGACGGGGAGGGAAACGCTGCCGCAAAGAACTCTGTAACATACGATTATGAATAAATATACACGATATGAAAACAAGACGATTTGACTTTAATTTCAGACCGCTGCAGATGAATGTCAGCATAACGACTGATTCTTCTGTCCCGGACTCGCAGACATACGATGCTGACGAGAAAGCCTACTCACCGGACTATACGATTACCCCGTGCGTTATCCAACCCCATGTTAGCCGACTTGACAGAGACGGCTATCTGTCTTCGGGAGAAGTCAATGGAGACTCCTCACGATTTTCTTGTAAATGGAGTGAGCTAAAGAACGGAGTCGAGACCGAGATAGCAGACACTAACACCGACTATCAGATATCACGTTCGGGAAACGACTGCGGACGTATCCTTGTCAAGAAGAATGCCAAGCCGCAAGTGCCTATCAACCTTGTATTCTATTGCGAGTATATCGACCCGAGGACGGGACAGATTTACCGTATCAAGAAGCCGTATCAGATACCGTGTCATAACGAGACAACCTTCATTCCGCAACTCTTTCTTGATGCTGCCGACCAAACCATCTATAACCCTTTAAAGGACGTAGACAAACAGAAGGTTACAGCCTCTCTTAGATTGGGAGACAAGGAGTGCGAGGATTCCAAACGTCTGTTTGTTTGGGAGATATTGAGAGACGATAACACATGGAGCGCAGTAGGCTCTGATGAAATGGACTATGATGTCGAGGTGGCTTCCGACGGGCTTTCGGTTACCGTCGACCGCTCACTAATGGGAGACAAGTTGTTCTTGCGCTGCCGTGCAAGATATAGCAGAGACGGCAATCCTTCCTCCGTCGTCCTTGATGATGCGTCACCTACAAAGGTTGTCTGTTTTGTCAGACGAGTACCAAAACTTGACTATGACATGTTAGGAGTGCCCTCTAACCTTCCCAACGGCACGTTGGAATTCAAGCCACAAGCATACATTACCGACACCAACGGAGAGATAGAAAATCCGGAGACATACCTTCTACCCGTATGGAGTGCAGCTACCAACGGAAGCGGTTCCCTGTCGTTTTCGATAGTGGCAACGGGTATGAGTCCTATCATTGCCACCAAGCCTATGAGCGTGGCCAACGGAGCTGTCTACGGAATAGATATTTACGATGTCGGACCTATTGCCGTTATCGAGGATTCAGACAACGCTCTGTTTGTCGACGACGACGGAAATTTCATCACCATAAAATAATTCTTAACTCATACAACTATGGCAAAGTATATCAAAGCAAATCCCCTTGTCGCTAAATACTTGAAGCTTGACAAGGAACGTAACACCGTCAAGGACGGCAACTTTCTTCTGTGGCAAGGCGACATGACCGCTTTCGGCAAGCTCACAGACCTCTATGGTATCGCAGCACGCATCGGCGGCTTGGTCCTGGAGCCATACGAAGCGAGACAGGAGCAGGATGGCTCTGTTACCCGTCCGCTACCGCAAGCAACCGACGAGCGGTTTAAAACCGTCTCTGAGGATGTTTCGGAGGACAAGACGGGTGCTAACCCGTCTGATAATATTGAGGGCGAGGAAACCGCCTCTAAAGCCGTTGACAGCGGTGTTTCAGACACCGACGATAACGGAGAGAGTAAGAAAACGGATGAAACGGCTGCTACTGATGCGGAGAAAGGAGAGTAATCTATGAGCAAGGCAAGTGTATCGAGAACTATCAAGTTCATAGCCAAGGCGGGAACCTATACCGCCGTTATCATGTGTCCCGATGGAGACATCTATCAAGAGTGGGAGGGCACGCAAGCGGAGCACTCTGTTTCCCCCGACTTCTCCAAGACAACTCCAATCCTCTACTTCGTCTGTATGTCGAGTCGTGTTACGGAGGGTATTACCACCCCCGACGGAATGACCTATTATTTCAACGGCACGAAGATAGAGTTTAGTGGAGATACATCTTCGGGAACGTATGCCGGATATTTCAAGAAAGTTTCTCCAAGTGAGAATCAGCCTTATTATGGCTTACAGATACTGAAGAATATTGCCGACCTTGCGGGATTGGCTAATGCGACTATCAAAATGGTTGCCAACGTGTCGTATCTGACTCAGAGCGACCAAATACAAGCTGAGTACCCGATACCTATTCAGAAAGCTACGGGCAGCAGTTATCGTGTTACCATTACTGCCGGAGACAACAAGTCTTTCGTCATTACCGAGAAAGGCGGTTCTTGCATTCTGAAAGCCAAGGCTTATCAGAGCGGTACCGAACTGACAAAGGAACTGACGTACCAATGGGAGAAGATGGGTGCAAGCGGTTGGGATGTTCTGACGGACCAGACTTCGCAGACGCTTACCGTAAGCGGAAACGACATAGACACCTATGGGGAATACCGTGTAACGGTATATCGTGCTGGAGCAGAGATAGGCAAGGATATTCAAGGAGTTATGGATGCTTCTGACCCCTATGAGATTGATGTTAACCCTACTCCTAAGGATGAGACTATTGTAGAAGATGCAACAGAGAACGATACGCATTATAACCTCGTCTATGAACCGCATGTCGTTAAACGAGGAAGTACAGTCGTTGCAGTTCCTAACGCATCGTTCTATTTCGTCGTGAAGGACGCTGCCGGAACATATCTTAATAGCGAGACCTCACGCACAACGGCAGCAACTAAATTCACCGTTACTCATGCTATGGCCATGCAAGCAAGCGGAGATTTCTCTATAACGATAACTGTAAAGGATTGATTATGCCGAGTGTAACAAGAACTATACATTTCGAGAAAACGCAAGAGAGGTATGAGTTAACCGCCTCTCCTGCGTGCGTTCATCTTGACGGAGGTGGCAATCAGACGGAAACGGTAACCGTCCGTCTGATGCACTACAAGGGTAAAGAGAGCGACGAGATTACGGGAAAATACGTTACCATTACTGATGGAGCGAACTCTGCCAATTTCACCCTTCCGGCTGAAATAAATCAGAGCGGGAGCACTGTCATTTCCCAATCATTGGATGATAGGGAGCACGGCGCACCCGACTCACTGACGGTTATCGGTATTCTCGGAGCGAATAATCTTGTTATCCCAGTAGTGCATGATGGCGCCGACGGAGAGAACGCCGTAACGGTACAGACTTCACCCGAAGCCATCTTGCACAAGAAGGCTACTACATCGTCTCAATACTCACTTGCTATCAGAGTTTGGAACGGCAAGACTGCCGTTCCAGCTTCGGGATTCTCTGCAAAGATACTATCCAAACCTAATGGCTTATCGGAGTATATGATAGCTTCCGCCACCGACAGCTATATCAATTATTTGGGTATCAGCATAAATGCTAATACAGAGATAAACGGAGATATAACCATTGCCGTTACATATAATGGTAACACCTACACTAAGGTTGTACCTTTCAAGACCGTAGTTAATGGAGACCCCGGAATAAAAGGTGAAAAAGGTGCATCTTTGAGAGGTCCACAAGCATGGAGCGACCTATCTGTTGGCTATCAGTTCTACCAAGGAAAGGATGGTGAGGAATACAAGGATATCGTGCTCTATAACGGGAACTTCTATTCGTGTATCAAGACGCACGTCAAATCAGCTACCAATTATCCGGGCGGAACAGAGGACACAAGCAATGGTTATTGGAAGGTATCTGAAAACTTTGAGTTGATAGCTACGAAGGTGTTCTTTGCCAAACTCGCTCAGATAGATAACCTTGAGATAGGCGACCACATCAACATCAAAGACAAAAACGGGGTAATCGTTCTTGTAGCTAACAAGGACGGCTTAACGTGCAAGCAAGGAACATTTGAGAACGTTCAAATCAGCGGTATTCTGAATGGCGTATCGGGAACGTTTAGCAAACTGACTTCTCTTGATGATAACGGCAAGCCAGCTGTTGCTATCTACTTCAATAACAGCGAGGGGCATCTGACGTTTGAGGGAGATATTTACAATCAAGGTTATGATAGTAAGAAAGACAGGGGCTATCGTTTCTATACATCAGACGTTTGGTGTCGTGGCAGCTTTGGAGCCGCCGGACGAAACGTTCTGCTTGTAAAGGGAACGGGTGGCTACTACTATACAAAGGGCACGGATAAAAGCGGTACTTATATTTCGTTCCCAGTTAAGAAATCGTCGAATGGAGATACATACTATGTTTTGGATTGCTACGGAGATAACGGAGACGCTGCCGGATTCCCCGTCGATACCATAATTTTCAACTCGTCTACTGCACGTTATTACAGCATACTTGCCTTTGCCACCCAACGTATAATGGTGGTCAATGCCAACGATAAAAAAGAGCAATACATCTACTCTAACGGAACATTAGTAAAGTGGAATGGTGGTGAACTTGCAGAGGTGGTACAGCTTCCTACGACTACAACATTTATGAATCCCGTAAGCACTGATAATATCGGTTGTGGATTGCTTGTAGGAGCATTCAGAGATAATAATTGGTAATTTAACTTTGTAATATTTACAACTATGTCACGTAAAACAAAACTTCTTTCCGGTCAGACCGAGGTGTCTACCGTGAACACGAATCAGACATTAATCTTGACGGACACCAACGGCAAGGTTACACGCATCAGTCTGTCGAATCTGAAAAAGACACTCTTTGACGGGTTCGACGTGAACGCCGCCTTTGACGGAGTGTTCATCATGTTTCACAGAAAATCCGATGACTTCCCGTTGGCTGTCATGCCGCAGTATTGGGCATCGTATCAGAACAGCGGAGAAGTTGCAGAGGGTGTCCTTGTAATAGAAGGCGGGCGAGGGTTGCTGATAGCGCCAACGGAAGCCGACTCTAACGGGTTGTTATGGTCCAGTGCTGACATCAACGGCAACACCGTCCTTGGCTATTACGGAGACCGTCAGAAAGCCTTTACGGATTTCAATGGACAACAGAACACTAAGAACATTATTGCTGCATCGAAAGACACGGCAATAACGAACACGGCTACTTATGCCGCTGGCTTCTGCAATCTCTATTCGAGAGTCAACGCCAACGGCAAGGGCATGACCGCCGGACGTTGGTGGTTGCCGTCAATCGGTGAGTTGCTGATGATTTATGCGCATATGAATCAAATCAACTATGCGCTGTCTCTCATTACGGGAGCTACGCCGCTACAGAGAACGTGGTATTGGAGTTCGTCCGAGAGCAGTGCCGCGAGCGCTTGGCGCTTGTACCTCAACGACGGCGGCTTGTACTACTGGTACAATAAGTCCAAGGGCAAGTATCATGTCCGCCCTGTCTCAGCATTTCTTCAATAATTAATACTTAAACTTTAATACTTCATCCCTTTCTTAGGCCCGCCCCCTTAAAAGGGCGGGCCACGGAAAAATTCAAGAAACAATTCATATTTGAAATTATGGCAAAGCTTTTAGAGAATACACGTATCTATCGTGATGTTACACTGATGATGACGGAGACCCTTGATTTCACGAAGGATTTTCCGAAAGCCTATCGTTACAGCGTTGGTCAGCAAATGCAAATGCTGACGATGCGCATGGTCAACGAGATAGCGTCGGCATATATCACCCGTAACATGGAGAAGAAGGTTGCCAAGCTTGATGATTTCCAAGCCGATTTCAATACGTTCAAGACTTTCTTCCGTATTGCGTCGGAGAGAAGGTGGATGCAAGGACTCGGGCGGCGGGCATCGATGATAGAGTTAATGGACGCAGTAGGAAAACAGAGCACAGCATGGAAGAATTCTTTGGCTGCGCTGAAGAATAACGGTGAGAATCTGTAAGGCTACGGCCAAACAGAGAGTGCTTCTTCCCCAAAATGGGCCGTACACCCTCATTTAGGGTAGAGTCAACAGATACGGCAAGACAGAGTTCGTCCGAGAACAGTGCCACGAACGCTTGGAACTTGAACCTCAACGACGGCAACTTGAACAACTGGAACAATAAGTCCAAGAACAAGAATCATGTCCGCCCTGTCTCAGCACTAATCGGAAGAAGTCTTTTACAACAATAAAATAACTGTTTGCATGGTACTTTTGGAAGATATGATAGAAGCGTATTTTGACTGCCGCAGAAAGAAGCGGAACACAGCCAGCGCACTCGCATATGAGATGAATTACGAGTTCAACCTACTCGATTTGACACGTCGTATCAACGAGCGTTCATATACTCCTGGAAAGTCCATCTGCTTTGTAGTCCGGCGTCCTCGCTATCGGGAGGTGTTCGCCGCCGCTTTTGAAGATAGAATAATACATCATTATATCGGACTCCGTCTGACACCGCTCTTTGAAATGGTATTAGGAGACAGAACGTTTAACTGCAGGGAGGGTAAAGGTCAGTTATATGGCATACACACCCTAAAAGAGGATATCAAGGCTTGTAGCGAGAACTACACCAAAGACTGCTACGTCATGAAGTTAGACTTAAAGGCTTTCTTTATGTCGATTGACAAGCGTCTGCTCGCTAAGCTGATAGACGATTTTGTAGTCAGATACTATAAGGGAGACGACATCGAGGACGTGCGCTTTATGTGCAAGACCGTAATCATGCACGACCCCGAAAAGAATTGTGAGAAACATTCTCCGGATGAATATTGGAAATACTTGCCGAAAGACAAGTCTCTGTTCACCAACGGAGAGGGCAAAGGCATTGCCATCGGCAACCTTTTCTCGCAACAATTCGCCAACTATCTGCTTAGTCTGTTGGAGCCTATATTCGCAGAGTGTGGAGTGCCGTTGCACGGAAGATATGTCGACGACCTATATGCCGTCCATGCAGATAAGGCGGTTTTACTCGCACTCGTTCCGGCTATCAGAGCCAAGCTTTCCGAGTTAGGATTGAGGCTCAACGAGAAGAAGTTCTACTTGCAGCACTACTCCAAGGGTATAACGTTCACGGGTACGGTGGTAAAGCCCGGACGCTCTTACGTTGTCCGTCATACTATCGAGAACTTCAAGCACTCTGTTGCCGTACTTAGTTCGTGCAAGGATGCTAAAGATGTGCGCAAGGCTGTTACCTCAGTCAACTCTTATTTGGGTTTGCTACGTCAGAACAACACCTACGAGTTACGGAAGAGAATCCTTAGCACCATTGACAAGAGCGTATTTGAGTATATCTATATCAAAGGGCATTATGACAGCGTAGCTATCAAGAACAGATACACGTTGCGTTTCGAGACCTTCGAGAGGATAAAGCAAGAAGATGAAAAGTATAGAAAAATGCGTCATGCAGCATAATAACATTAAAACAATTCATTATGGGAAATTTCATTAATCACTTTTTAGATAAATTGGGAATGATATTATCTACAATTTGGGGATGGGTAACGGGTATCGGGATATTAGTATTTAACACCGTAGTAAGCCACAAGATAGCCATTACTTTAACGGTAGTGGTTGTCTTGCTTGATTTGGTTTGGGGTATCGCACGCACCATAAAGCAGCATCAGTTCACCACGTCAGAACTGATGCGAGACTCAGTAAGTAAGTTTGCGGTGTATGGAACAGCTATACTGACGTTCTGCATCTTGGACCGCCTAATGGGCGAGAGCGTTACCCTTACAACGGTAGTTATCTGTTCGGTAATTGTCCTTGTAGAGCTTTGGAGCATACTTGCCAACGCTCTGATAGTGTTCCCGAATATGCCATTTCTGAAACTCTTGCAACCGGCTCTTGAAGGAGAGATAGCAAGCAAGCTGTCCATCAAGCCGGAGGAAGTCAAGAAGGTATTCGACGATTACCGCCAACAGATAGCTCAAAAACGGGAGGAAAAGAAAAAACGGGTTTAAATGCGTTTCAACGGCTTTTCTCTGTTCAGACCAATAGACACCTATCTTTCGGATTTAACACGATTTACGAGCGTTTTAGCTTCAAATAACAATTAATTAACACCAATTATGAGAAAAATCAATGAAATTATCGTGCATTGCACGGCAACGGCGGAGGGGAAGGATTTCACCGTCGCAGACATCGACCGCTGGCACAAGGCAAAGGGTTGGAAGTGTATCGGCTACCACTATGTGGTTTATCGGGATGGCAGCGTCCATGAGGGCAGACCCGTCAACGAGGTAGGAGCGCACTGCTACGGCCACAATCAGAACTCAATAGGAGTGGTATATATAGGCGGTTGTGCCGCTGACTGCAAGACACCTAAAGACACACGTACCCCGGCACAGAAACGTGGCTTGCTCAATCTGCTTGCCAAACTGAAAAAGGAGTACCGACTTCCTAAAGGCTCCATACACGGACATCGGGATTATGCCGCCAAGGCTTGCCCGAGCTTCGACGCAACCAAAGAATACGCAGCGCTATGAGCAAGAGGACATCAGTAATCATTACGCTCTGTGCAGCCGTAGCCATATTCCTATTAGGAATGTTAGTCGGCAAGCGCATTTCCAAGCCAGCCACAGCTCTTTCGCCGGACGTTCGGGTTACTACAAACATCGACACTTCAAAGGTTCTCAAACCGCAAGAAACGGCAACGATACCGCAAGGGTATCTGTCCGTTCCCGTGGTAGAGACTGCTTATGTTGGCAGCACTTACAAACAGACACTTCCGTCTGACGGCATATTGCTGATACCGACAAGCGGAACGGAAGTGTCTGACACCGCACATCTACCGAGAGACACGCTGCGCCGTGCACTCATACCAATAGAACAAAAGGTATATTCAGACTCCAACTATACCGCATACATCAGCGGCTACCGCCCTACCCTTGACTCTATCTTCATCTACAACAGAACACGTACAATAGAGTATACCAAAAGCGTTACAAAGTTCCGAAGGTGGAATGTCGGAATAACGGGCGGTTACGGATTCGGTTTTGTCTCGCATCGGTTAGAGCCATTTGTTGGTATCGGTGTAACTTATAACATTTTCAAGTAGCTATTTTGCAACAATTATAATGTTTTAGTGGAGATTCCGTTGGGAAACGAGGTCTCCATTTTTTAGGCTCTAACGACCCTCATTTGCTATCTTACAGATTACAAAATATCGTATTGCTTATTAGGCACTCTTAAAATATGCTAAAAATACAGATAAAATCAGAAAATATTAGATTATTTTGTTGTATATGTTGCATATTTGCTATATCTTTGCAATACAGAAAACAAATAAAAACGCAATACAATGGAGACAATAACTTACACCACCAAGCAAATCAACCGAGAGTTCAGAATCAAGGTATTTGGACGCATCGACGGCAAGAAGGTTAACACCTTAGTCGGTGTCAGTGGACTCTACCGCATCGTCGATAACGACGACCTTACCAAGCGTTTCATCGCAAGAGCTTTCAACTCTATGGGTGACTGCTGCGAGTGTCGTTTACGCAGAGGTGTAAAAATCAGTTTCTATGTAAAGTAAGTTCTATCATTAAAATCAGAACAAGTCTAACCATTTAACGCAATACTATCATGTTACTATCAGAATTCATCGAGAGAACAAAATTCCAAGTTACCGCCGAGTGCTACCATGAGTTCATCGAGCCGGAATACAACGGCTCCACACTTGACAAGGACGAGTGGTGCAAGCAGTGGAAGCGCCAGGGTGGTATCTCCAGGGCATATACTTGGCAGTGCCGCCACTACGAGGACCGTATCAAGGAGGCCAACCGCATCTCCATTGAGAACGAGGACTTGCAGAAACAAGTCTCTGAACTGAAAAAGGAACTTGCTCATGTCAAGGAGTTGTCCGGCAAGCGGCAAGACAATCTCACCTATATCAGAGAGACACTTGACAAGCTGTATTCCTACAAGGTTTTCAAGGTGGAAGATTGAGACATTGGAAAAGGTAACGGGCGGCCAACCACCGCTCCACAATACGCAATACACTATGTCAGAATTAAAATCATTCACGCAGCTGTCGGCGGAAGCCGCCGCCCACGGCTATCAGAACATCTACGGCTACCTTGATGACAAGGCGAAGAGTCTTTACGACATTATCGGATTCATCGCCGGGCTTGACTCGCAAGTGCTTTTCTTTCTGTTGGACTCTTATATCCAAGTGCTCTACCAAGCCTCCAGTGAAGACAGAGGAATTTCGGAGGACAAGCGCCACGCTTCCAAGCGTATCTGCAACGCAATCCGCCACACACTCGCTAAACGTATCAACGTAAAGGAAATGTAGTCATGAAGAAAGTACAGATTATCAGAACAGTTTTCCACTATGACCTGGACAAGCGTAAGCCGTATAAGGTCTCGGAGCGTTCCATATGGAATGAATTCGACAACGAGTATGACGCGCAGATGTTTCTCACCGCTACCGCCAACCGAGGATGGAGCGAGGGCTTCAAGACGATTCATAACGACAAGTCGGTGTTCATCGTCAAGAACGAGGTCTCGGCAATAAAATTTCAAATCAGATAACTATGGCCACCGCAGGAAACATCAATCTCATCGTTAAGTGCGACCAGTGCACATTCGCTGACGCACACGGCTGCGGATGCAAGCACGGACTCATGTTCCCCGTTTTGGTTTTCATGTCGGGAAAGAACTGTCCGAACTTCGAGCCCAAGACAACAGAGCAATTGGAGGAACAGATACGTGAGTTGGAGCGGGATGCCGCCAAAAGCGATTAAAAGCGTTTCAAAGCTCTAAAACCGCACGACCCTATATCTACCCGTCGGGAGAGTTTCAGACGATTTACAGCCGTTTTCGACAAAAATAACATCGTCAGAGCCTTTCCCGACCTATCATAAAATAAAATCATCAAGGAGGCGTTTAAAGGCGGTTTAAACCGCTCAAAATCCGAAATACTATCGAGCACCCGTCTTTTACAAGTAAAACGCTCCAAGCGCAAATAAACAAGCAAAATGAGTAAAATAATTGCCAACACCGCACGCTTCATACATATCATGAGCGACAATAACACTATCAGATACCTTGCCACCCGTCACCAAATGGCGGAGAACTACGGGAGCCGTGTACGCTATACCGGCTCCTATTGGACCGTCGATACCTACATCTTGCAGGGGAGCGAGTGGAAGAAGATACGCTACACCGACGTGGCATATCGGAGGGAGACCAAGCAGGACGTTCTGCACGACATAGCTGGCTTCGTCCCGTTCCGAATGGCTGCACGAGAGTTGGGAGCCAAATAAAATTTTCCCGAAAAGACTTGTAAGTTTCGGAAAATCATACTATCTTTGCAGTGCTGATTAATGATGATTCGAGAGCTTCATATCAGTATTGCGTTAAGCCTTGCAGACTGCAGCTGATTTTTGTCTGCGAGGCTTTTTTGTGCCAATTTTTTTTCAATCTGTTGTAGTTTTGTTGCGCAACAGAAATCATACTCTATATAAATATCTTAATATCAGAACATTACTAAATTTGCTTATCTTTCTGCATCGGAAAGTAAAGCTATCAGCAATATGTTATCCGGAATAAGGAGAATCGTGTAGATACGCACATCTTAAAATTGCGTGCCGCAACATTATTTAACTCTATCTTACTTCGTATGCCAAAAAATTGTTGTAGTTTTGTTGCGCACACTTTGAAACGCAACAAAAGCAACACTATATGAAGAAGCAGTCGAAGCAGCCTATACGGCTGCGCAAACGCAAGTTAAAGAGCGGCAATGAGACGCTCTATCTTGACATCTACCTTGACGGGAAGAGGTGGAACGAGTATCTGAAAATGTATCTATGGCCAGGCACCACCAAGGATGTAAGAGAACATAACAAAGAAACGCTTCGCCTTGCTGAAGCTATTTTGGCAAAACGCATCATAGAACTCCAAGACCGCAAGTTCGGTTTCGAGAGCCGCCAGGGCGACGATTTGCGTTTCTTCGATTACTACAAGGCTTGTGCTGAAAAACGCAAGCAAGAGAACCCTAATAGGCAGAATTGGGGAGATTGGTACTCTAATCTGAAACACATGGAGAAATATGAGCCACGCAAGGACATTCTTCTGAAAGACATTACCAAGCAATGGGTAGAGGGCTATAAGGAGTATCTTGCTACCAAGGCAACCGCTTTCGGCTCCAAGTTCATGAAGTCCTACGGCGACCACCCTCTTGCCAAGAACTCACAACAGACTTATTTCAGAAAGCTACGTGCTTGTCTGAATGAAGCCTATGAGAACGGACTTATAAGGAACAATCCGCTCAAAGGGGTGAAAGGTGTCAGAGGTGAGGAGAGCAAGCGAACCTATCTGACATTGGAAGAGATTACCAAACTTGCTGATACTCCTTGCCGCTATCCCGACATCAAACGTGCGTTCATGTTCTCTTGTCTGACAGGACTGAGGAAATCTGACATCGAGAAGCTCATGTGGGGAGACGTGTCAGAGCTTGACGGTATGACACGTATCATCTTTCGTCAGAAAAAGACAGCCGGACTCGAATACCTTGACCTCTCACCGCAAGCTGTAAAGTGGATGGGTACGAGAGGAAAACCGACTGACAAAGTTTTCCCAAATCTTCACTCCATAACCACCATTAGCGAAACGCTGAAAGACTGGACCTACGAGGCCGGCATACACAAGCACATAACCTTCCATTGCGGACGGCACACGTTCGCCACCCTCATGCTGACATTGGGTACCGACCTATTCACCGTCTCCAAGCTATTGGGCCACCGCAACGTCCACACCACCGAGATATATGCTAAGGTGCTTGACTCTACTAAGCGCAAGGCGGTGAACTCCATTCCGGAGATAGGACACAATCTTGACAAAAAGAGCGAGTGAATAAACGTTAATTGTAGCATATATGATTTTTTTGCTAAAGCAATTTGCTTAAGCAAAAGTAAAATATTAAGACAAATGAGTTCGCAACTAATTGGTTTATAGAGCGTTTAGTGTTTTAACACGTAATGTTAAAAGGTTTCTGATTTTGCTTAAGCAAAAGTAAAAGAGTTTACGTTTTTAAGACTTGTTATGATATAAACTTGACAAAATACCCCGTTTTATGTTAAAACGAATAACTCTCTATAAATCAGAATGTTGCAAAGGTAAATGTAAATAAAAAGTCATTTTGCTTAAGCAAATTGCTATGGCAAACGACGTTTTATTAACACTTTTAACGAAAACGACATTTTCGGATTGTGCTCCCTCGCGTGCGCGTAAAGAGGTTATATTATATTTATATCAACTATATCTATAAAATATATTATATATAAAAAATAATATTAGCCGACTCACGTTTTTTCGTCAGTTCGGGATTTTCTGAAAACTTTACCTTTACCCGTCAGAAGCCATAGCGGACTGACTCTGTAAAAGCGCACGAGCGGCACAATCCAACCGACATCGAAATATCCCCTTCCGTTGTCTTTCTTTTGCGTGTAGAAGTGCCGCTTGTCAATGCCGTATGTATCGAGATAGCCGGAGACACCTCCAGGCACTTTGTTCTCTGATACCAAATCTTGGAGCGTCTCAAAGAAACGCTTCTGAATCTCCATGCAGTCTTCTGTGTAATTCCTCGTCCTACTCATAGCCTAATTCCTTCTATTTGATAAAAACCGACGGAAACCACAATTCCATGCCCTCTGCGAGCCTTACCCTATAATACCCGAGTGCTATATCGGTCAGTACTCCTTTAGAGCCGCCACGGACCTCTATCACGCTCCCCGTCTCCATGAGGGTGCGTATCTCTGCGTCGCTACCCGATTTCTCCAAGTCGAGAAGTCTTGCGCACGTCTCCTTGTCGGTGGCTCCCATTGTCGTCTGTGTAACGGTTATCTCGTCTCCCCTCTTGAAGGTGCGCTGATGCTCACTTGGAGAAAGCAGACGGTGTACGCCGAGGAACACGACCACTATTATTACGACAAAGGCAATATATCCCAATATCTTCTTCATAGTTTTGCCTTTTCAAGGATTGACAAAAGTCGGTCGACTTGTTCCTGCGCCTTTTGAGTCATTTTCCTTTGCGCTTGAATTTCGTCAAAAGCTTTCTCCAGAAGTTTGTCCGTCTCCACCTTCATGTTATGTCCAGCCAAAGCAATGTTATCATTTCCCGAAACACTTTGAGAGATACCCGCATCGTTAAACATCTTTCCGTTTCCCGTCAGAAGCCACTCTATATTCAAGTCGGGATATTTCTCACGTATGCGAGCAACCTTGTCGTTACCTATCGACGCACGACCCGTGTCACGCATTGACGTAACGTAACTCGCTGACGCTCCAATACTTAGTCCGAACTCTGATTTCGGAATACGTTTCTCCTTCAAGTAAGCGGTCAGTCGCTCTTTAACAGTTGTCGCCATAATTGTTAAGATATTATAAAAATTTATATCAATGTTATCTAATATCAAAGCAATGTTATATCTTTGCAACACGAAAATATAACAACGCTACTCGCAAGCGAGGCGCACATCTAAGATATGCGCTGCAAATATAGAAAGAAAGTTTCGAACGGCAAAACGTTTCACTAAAAATTTATAGCAAAATGGCAACATTCAGAGAAATTTACGAGAACATCCCCGTACGACAGCAGGTATCAGAACGGGTGAAGTTCATCCGCAAGATTGCGGATTTGACGAAGAAGTCTGACTTCACGGTCAGACAATGGATTGCGGGACGTCAGCGTCCCGACGCTCTTACTCAGTCGGTAATAGCGAGACATCTGAAAGTAGAGGTAGAGGAATTGTTTCCCGAGCCGCAAAGCGTGGAGGGTTAGTAATGGATAAGTTCTATCATTACTCGGACATCGCTTTTGTAGTGTTGCTGACGATACTCGCAATCTTCTGTATCGTGGCATTTGTTCTGACGCTGAAATGGCACACGCTCCTTTTTGGAGCAATGACTGCGGCGCTCGTTGCCGCCATAATCGACGAGGGCGGGAAAGACTTTTTTAAACGCAATACTGATTATGGAAAAAACAACGATTGAACAGAGACTTGACCGCATCGAGCAGCTCCTTGTCTCACAGAAAGAAGTCCTCACCGTCGACGATGTGGCGCAAATCCTCGGCACCACTAAGAACAATATCTACCGCATGACGCATGAACGCACGATACCGTTCTACAAGCCGCAGAACGGAAAGATATACTTCAAGCGCACCGAGATAGAGCAGTGGCAGCTACGCAACCGCAAGGCTTCCGTCTATGAGACGCAGCAGCAGGCAGCTCAATATTGTATAAATCATTAATAGCATTTCTATGAAAAGAATTATCATTAAGCAGTTACGGATAACGAACTTCAAGGGAATCCGTTCGTTAACCATCGACTTCCAGGGATTGGAGACATCAATCCGAGGGGCCAACGGAACTGGCAAGACAACCGTCTTTGATGCTTTCACGTGGCTTCTGTTTGGCAAGGATTCCCACGACCGACAGAAATTTCACCTCAAAACGCTTGACAGCGACGGAAACGAGATACCCAAGCTGCCGCACGAGGTGTCAGCAGTAATCGACGTGGAGGGCGAGGAAATAACCCTCAAGCGGTGTTTTACCGAGATATGGGTGAAGCGCCGTGGCGGAAAGGAAGAGTTCGACCATAACGAGGGAGAACGCTACTACAACGACGTACCATGCGGAGACAGAGAGTTCCAACAGAAGATTTCTGACCTCTGCAGCGAGCAGCGTTTCAAGGAACTCACCAACCCGTTCTACTTCACTTCCCAATCCAAGGACTATCAGCGCAAGGCTCTGATAGCTATGGCGGGCGGTGTATCTGACAACGACATCGCAAATACCAATCCGGAGCGTTTCGCTAACCTTCTTGACGAGCTTTCCCGAAAGACCATTGACGAGCTGGAAAAGCAGCTTGCCGTACACAAGCGAAAGGTCAAGGAGAAGATAGCTGATTTGGAGCCGCGTCTTGACGAGAAGAAAAAGGATATTTCAGAGTTCGCAGCAGTCAACTACAAGGGTATCGAGAAGGAGATTGCCGAAAAGAAAGCCCGTATCATCGAGATAGACAAGGAGATTGCCGACACGTCGGCAGCTTATGACTCAGTAGCCAAAGAGCGCACGGCTACCGCCAAGGAGCTTGCCGAGGAGAGAGCCAAATATGCCAAGCGTCAGAGTGACGTAAAGGACGAGCTTCTGAAAGACTACCGTAAGGAGCTATCAGACTACCATTCTGCCAAGTCTGACATCGACGCTTACAATGCCGATATAGACTCGCAGATACGTACGTTGAAACGTCGTCTTGGCAACGCTTCTGACGAACTGCGGCAAGCCAGGGAAGATAAGGTGCGCTATGAGGTTACACGCTCTACACTTCTCAACGAGTATCGTCAAATCAAAGCACGGGAGTTTGACCCGAATAATGCCGTTTGCCCGATATGTGGCAAGCCCTACGATGCTGACAAGACCGAGGCTCTTAAAGAGAAATTCGTTTCTGACAAGAATGACGCACTTGTCTCCAACAAGGAGCGAGGTGTAAAGAACAACGAGCGTATAAAGGACGCAACCGACCGTATTTCGCTTGCCACGAAAGAGATAGAGGATATCAAGGATAAGGCTTCTAAACTCGCTAAAAAGAGCTACGATACGCTTGTAATGCCGACAGAGCCGGACACGGAGACGGGTCTTGCCACCGACAACGTTTCTCTGACAATCAAGAAGCACATCGAGGAACTGAAAGAGCAGCTTTCCCAAGATGTGGAGCCCGCCGACGTTTCAGAACAGCAAGCCGAGAAACAGAAGCTGTCAGACGAGGTTATTACTCTGTCGAAAAAACTCGCAGGGCGGGATGAAATGCGGAAAGCAGAGGACAGAGCGTCGGAGATAGAAAAGGCGCTCACAGCGAACAGAAACGAGCTTGAAGAGGTTGTTTCTATGGAGAGCACTATCTTTGATTTCAACAAGACAAAGATGGAAATGCTTCAAGCCAAGATTGATTCCATGTTCAAATACGCACGCTTCAAGATGTATGACAAGCTTCAGAACGGGGAGCTTCAAGAGACGTGCGAATGTATGATTGACGGAGTGCCTTATTCTGACCTCAACTCTGCAGCACGTATCAACGTTGGTATTGACATCATCAATGCTATCAGTCGTAGCTGCGATATGAGCGCACCAATCTTCATCGACAACAGAGAATCGGTAACATCCATTATCAGCACTGATGCACAAGTAATATCCCTTGTCGTCGACCCCGACTGCAAGGAACTTCTAATAGACTAAGGACCATAAACATGAAAGAAAAAGAGTATCTGAAAACGCTCAACGAGATAAAGTCACAGAGCGGAGAGTTCATCAATATTGTAAGCAGTTTTTGCGAGTATATCAACAAGGAGTGCATGAACAACAGACGAGGGGTGCTTATCGTGGCGGTGGACCCCACCGAGAAAGATGGAGAAGACCACGCCGTAGCATTCTCATGTGGAGACAAAGCGCATCTTGCAGAAGCTGTTTCACGTCTGTTTGACAAGCAGCCAGCCTTAAAGGAAGCGTTAAGCAGGTTCCTCTTACGGATGTCTGCCGACGCTATCAAGAACGGAAAAATACCAACCCTAAAATTATAATTATCATGGCAGAGACAAAGAATTCAAAAGCGGTTGTCAAGTATGACAACATCAGCGACCAAGTGTTACAGAAAATCAAGGAATACGAGACCAATGGCGGACTCGTTATCCCGAAGAACTATTCGGTTACCAATCAGATGAAAGCCGCATGGCTCGTCCTTCAAGACACCGAGGACAAGGACCACCATAAAGCCCTGGAGGTTTGTACTAAAGGCTCAATAGCAGTAGCTCTGTTGGACATGGTACTGCAGGGATTGTCCGTGGCAAAGAACCAAGGTTACTTCATCGTGTACGGCAACAAGCTGGAGTTCCAACGCTCATACTTCGGAACGGTATCGCTCGCACGACGTTGCGGAGGTATCAAGTGCCCGCCCGTAGCAAACGTTATCTACAAGGGAGACGAATTCGTCTACAACATCGACCCCGTAACGGGTCATACCACCGTTGTAAAGCACGGTCAGAAGATAGAGAACATCAAGGACGAGAATATCGTAGCCGCATACGCTACGGTTACACTCGCCAACGGGGAACGTGAGACTACTATCATGACTATCGACCAAATCCGAAAGGCTTGGAACCAAGGAGCCACGAAAGGCAACTCACCGGCTCACAAGAACTTCCCCGGAGAGATGTGCAAGAAGACCGTAATCGGAAGGGCTTGCAAGATGATTATCAACTCTTCTGACGACGCATGGCTCTATGAGGGAATGCCAGACAACGAGACCACCGACACCGACAAGGAGCAGAGAGACGCATTAACCGACCATGGAGCGTCTGAAAGACCCGCTATCGGTATGGAAGATGCGGAGTACGAGGAAGTCGCTACAAACGGCTCTAAAGCCGCTGAAACGCAATCCCCCGAACAGCCCGAGCCCGAGCCACAAGCAGAGAACGCTAACGACGATATGCCCTACTAAGGAGGAATGACGATGGAACTGCATGTACTTGGAAGCTCATCTCTTGGAAACAACTACCTCTTGAAAGGAGAGTCAGAATCACTTGTCATTGAGTGCGGACTACCGCTAAGAGGGGTACGGAGAGAGAACGGCGGAAGCCTTGCCGGAATAATCGGTGCGGTGGTTTCTCACCGACACGGAGACCACGCAAAGTTTCTGACAGAGTATCTGGACGCTAACATAAACGTCCTCGCACCTTACGACGCTTTCGAGTCCAAGCACCGCCTATCAGACCCTTGCGCCCACCCCATACGGAGACGTTCTGACGGACAGCCGAAAGGCTACCGTATGGGTGGTTTCAAGATACAACCCTTTGACGTGGAGCATGATGTTCCGTGCATGGGATATATCATTGAGCATGAGGAAATGGGGCGGTTGTTCTTCGCCACCGACACAATGGACATCAGACAACGGATGCCGGACAACGTCCGAGTAGTCATGATAGAAGCCAACTACGCTGACGATATACTCGAATACAACATTGAGCACGACACCAAAGGGAGGTTTCCTGCCTCTCTTAGGCCGCGCCTCCTACGCTCTCATATGGAGATTGGCACAACAGAGAAGGTTCTTAATAGCTGCTTCGACCTTGCCATGGTGGAAGAGATTATTCTCATCCACCTCTCTGATGCCAACTCCAATGAGCGTAGGTTTATCAGAGATATAGAGTTGGCAACGGGAAAGCATACCGTCGTGGCAGACACCGGACGTGTGTTCGATATTTCGATAGAGCCGTACTAACGTATGAACAGAAGATACCTTAAAGACGACGTGGAGAAGATGATTTCCGATAATAGGATAAAGCGTTGCAGCCTACAAGAACTTGGAATGCTCACATGGTTGCGGTGGCTGATGCATACATCAGACGACTACGGCTGTATCAAGGTGTCTCCGGCAGAGGTATCAGAACGTGGAAGCGTGGAGGAAGCGGTTATTGCAAGACTCCAAATTCTGACATCGTTCAAACGTGGAGAGATAAGCAGGGCGGTGTACGGACTGATAGAAAAGGGTATCGTCGGTATTCAAGGACGTGCGCTTGTAAGCTATCAGATGTTGCGAGACTACGAGTTGTCCGTTAAACGAGCGGAAGCGGGCCTTAAAGGAGCTAAAAGCCGAAAGACAGATAGTAACAAGTCTGAGGAAAGAAAACCGCTCCAGCGAGATTTATTCGGGCAAGAAGATATACCGCAAAAACCTTCCAAGCATATCTACGGCGAATGCAAGAACGTCCGTCTGACAGACAAAGAATACAAGAAGCTCTCTGACTCATACGGCGAGGACGGTGTAAAGGAGATAATTCAGATACTCGATAACTACAAGGAAGCCAAAGGTGTCAGCTACAAGAGCGACTATAGGGCAATACTTAATTGGGTTGCCGACAGATACAAGGAAAACCTAAAGCGAAAGGAATATCAAAATGGAGCACAAGGACGCACTGACAACGGTAGGACAGATTATCAGCAAGAGGAATTTCAGAAGCACATCCTTGACAAACTCGGTATGTAAGACATTCGGTGACGCCAAGCAGATGTTGTCTCTGTTTAATCCCGATACACAGACGATTTGGTGCCAGGACAGGGCCGAGTGTATCTTGGGCCGCTACCCTACGCTTCTGCAACTGAAAAAAATCTACGGACAGAACGTAGTAGAGTCTCTGATAGAGATACAGCTTAACGACCTTAACAAGTTCTCAAACGTACGGGAAAAGATGTCGATAGAACAGCTTGACTCTACCGCACGGGTAATCATCATCAACTATCCGTCCATGAAAGTAACCGAACTGCTTCTGTTTTTCGTCATGCTTAAAGGCGGGAAATACGGTAAGTTCTACGGAGCCGTGGACGGAATGGCAATAACAGATGCGCTGCACCGACACGAACAATGGCTCTACGTCATGCGGAGAGAGCTACCGCACGACATCATCATGTCTGCGGAACTGCAGCGTATCGAGGAGAGAAAACAGAAAATATTATTAACTGACAATAAACGCAATATTGGTTATGAACGTAACAAGTAATTTCAAGGAACGCATTCAGAGCTATCTGGACGCACGGGCAAAGCAAGACCCTCTGTTTGCTGAGGAACTTAAAAAGCCTAACAAGAACATTGACGGGTGTCTTGCCTATATCTGTCACTCTGTACGCAAGCTGGCGGAGAAGAGCGACAGTCGGGACGGAATTGGATTTGACGACGGAGAGGTGTTCGCAATAGCGGTACATTACTACGACGAAGATTCTATCAAGACACCTAAGGACACACAAGGTGTCAAGGTGGTACACTTCGACATAGGCGAGCTTTCCGAGTCAGAGAAAGCGGAAGCCAAACGTCAAGCCTACGCCAACATTCAGAATGAGATAAAGGCCAAGGAGGAGCAAGAACGCAAGGAACGTGCCGAGCGTGTTGCCAAGGCTAAGGAGAAAGACAAGGCAATCGAGAAACGTTATCAAGAGCAGTCATTGTTTGATTTCTGATAGGAGGTGAGCTATGAGACCGAGAACTGAATTGGAAAAGCGTGTTATAGGGCTTTCAAGCGCTCTTCCTGCGCTCAACCCGTCGCAAGAGAGTTATCCCAAGGCTCTGTTTAAGAAAGAGGGTTTAACGCTAAAGAAACGGGTTTTCTGTAAATGTTGCGGCGGTGAGTTCCCCGACAACGGAAACAAGCGTCAGCGCTGCCCTCATTGCGGAAGGCTTCTGAAAGTAAGTCAGAGCCGTGTAACGTCAGAACAGACAGACATACTCACATACGACGTGATTACATCATACGAGGGTTTCATGGTGGCAAGATGTTTCTACGTCTACCGCATCTGGCATCGTGGCAACCCTACGAGATACGAACTGAAAGAGTCGTGGCAGATATGGATTGACGGCGAGGGACGAGAGACCATAATTGCACATCCGAGAATGATGTCAATCTACTGCGACGCTGTAGATTTCAACAAGCCAATGAGCATCAGAAAGCGTCCGAGATACTACACCGGCTACAACCGCTTCTCAATGGCGGGACACTGGATTTATCCGCATATCAAGTCTACACCGCTCCTTCGACGCAACGGCTTTGACGGAGGCTTTCACGGATTGGAGCCTATACATACGATGGAAGCCTTGCTGACGGACAATACGGCGGAGTGGCTTTTCAAGACAAAGGCATACAGCGTATTGGAAGACTATCTTCTACACGGAGAGCTGCGCCACGCAAAGAGCGTAAAGGTTGCGCTACGGCATGGCTACACCTTCCCCGACTTCAATATGTGGAGCGACTATGTTTCTCTGTTGGAGTATTTCGGCAAGGACACGCACAGCCCCAAATATATCTGTCCGGAAAACCTACGCAAGGAGCACGATAGATTGCAGCACAAGAAGGACTTGAAGGAGGAAGCAGAGACGCTTGCAAAGCGTATCAAGAAAAGCCGCCGCAGCGAGGGTCAGTACAGACGACATTGGGGCAGCTACCTCGGTATCTGTTTTGGAGACGGAAACATTACTTGCCACGTTCTGCAATCGGTAAAGGAGTTCGCGGAGGAGGGAACATTCATGCACCATTGTGTATTCTCAAACGAATATTGGCGCTACAAGATGCACCCCCACTCGCTTATCCTATCAGCACGGGATAATGACGACAATAGATTGGAGACCGTGGAGGTGAGTCTGAAAACGTTCCGAGTGGTGCAGAGCCGTGGACGCCTCAATGAGTCCACGCCCTATCATGACGAGATAGTTTCGCTTGTGGAGCGCAACATGGATAAAATCAGAGCGGTATGGAAGAGAACAGCGTAATGGTAGACCTAACCCAAGGTACGATAGAATGCGAACTGCTTGAAGAAGTCAAAACGGGTATTCTTCACGGCTGGAACAAACTTCGCTTTCCCGACGGCAGCGAGGGTTATATCCACTCAAAGTTTTGCTACCGCAAGGCGGAATCGAGCAAGGAGTTTCTCAAAGCTCATTGGGACACCGAGCGCAACATGCTCAAAGTAGAGTTTATCGACGAATACTATCAGCTGTTCCGTGATGAGCGCAAAAAGGCGATTAAAGAGACGCTGGAGCGTCTGAACCACTCCGAGCCTATAGATACCCGTCGGGAACAAGATAGCGCAGCACAAGCAAAATCAGCTTCCAATAACGAGCCCAAGAAGAAAGAACATAAATATATTCAGTTATCCCTATTTGATTAATATAATATTAACTTAACTATTATGAGTACAAAGACTATTTCATTCGCCCCCGACATCGTGGACGACTATTGCGACTACAAGGCGCAGGTCGTGGAGAAGGTGGACGAGCAGCGCCTGTTCGCCAACCTCTACGTGGCGGGAAAGCTCACGTTGGGCAACGGCGCTGTCAACGAGTATTGGAAAGGCAGGGAGAAAGCCCTGCATGAGCAGGTAAAGGCGTTGTCCGGAGACGGTATGGAACGCTACTCACGCTATGCCCAGGCACGCTATACTGCCGAGGTGCAGTACCGCAGCGCACTGAAAACGCTTAACACCATGCGTTCTGACGACAGCCTAAAGGCACGTATCAGCGTATGGTTGGAAAACAAGTTCAACCGCCTTTTCGGAAAGGAGGCGATACTATGAGGGATGCGACATGGTTTGCGCTGTACCAAGCGGCATTGTCCGGCAGCGCAAGGAGTATCTTCATCAGCAAGAGAAAAATCGTCAGCAGGGCAATGGCCATTGCAGACGAAGCTACAAGACAGTTAAACCAACATAACAACGAATAAGCTATGACAGACGAGCAACTACACGCAACGGCGGACAAGATGGTTAACATCTTCCGCAATGACATGAAAGGACAGGATGCTAATGGTAGCCAGTTAATACTCCTTCTGTCCTATGTAATCATCATGATTCTGACCTTCATCGGACAGAACGCTACCCCGGCGGCAATGCTGGAGATATGGCGGACAACAATCAATCATGTAGGAGATACTATTTTCGACTTGATAAAGGACTTGCAGAAAGGAGGCGTAAGAGTATGACGAGAGAGGAACAGATAAACAAGGCGGGCTACATCGTAGCTGGCACTACCGCAATGGAAGGAGATACTGGCTTTGAAATAGGCTTTATGTTAGGCGCACAATGGGCTGACGAGAACCCAAGGGTATCGCCGTGGATTCCACTTGACGGTAAGCACAAGGAGCCGCCATACGGACGAGCGATTGCAGTCTACTACCCCATACGCGGCGGTGTAGTAGATTTAGTAGAGCGCAAAATCCAAGGGGATGTTACCGAACACGGACATGACAGAAACAACATCGACGCTAACGGTTTACCCATGGTAGCGGAGCACAGCAGAGCGGCATACTTGGGATATTACACGGTTCACGCTACTATGTACATGGATATTCCGGACCCTATTACAGAAAATGAAAATAATCAATCCAAATAAATACAATTCATCATGACAGACAACGAGCTACACAAGCGTGCTGATAAAGTGGTAGACGCTTTTAAGAACGAGATGCGAGGACGGAAAATAACGGGAGCGCAGATGTTGGTGCTTGTCTCCTACCTCATTGTGACAATTCTGATGTGGGTTGGCAATAACAATGGCTTTCTCGTAATGTATGAACTTTGGAAACGAGTAATAGCGCAAGTCGGAGAGACCGTTTCCGGACTACTCCAAGACGAGCAGAAAGGGTTGACAAAATGACGATAGAGACGTTTATTTGCGCCGGGAATGTCTACACCTATGACAACCCGAACGGTCCGAACACGATAGCTGTAATCGACCGCCACGACCCCGATTGGATATGTGTTGCGCTTAACTACCGACAGCGTGAGGATGAGAAAGACCGTGTATGGTGGAACGACTCTCTTTATGGCGACCTGGAACAGCAACCATCGAGACCCGCCACGCATGACGAGATATTAGAACTTGTCAGAGCGGTGCTAAAAAGCAGCGACGTTACAAAGCTGACAATAGATTTTCATAAACAATACGTCTTCTTGGAGCAAGAATACTCCGTTGACGACAGACCATTAACATTCTAAATTCAATTCATTATGACAGACAATTCAAAATTAGTATTACTGAAAACGGCAATCGACATTGCGGAGGATTGGAATACCGCCAAGGAATATGCGGCATTTATCATCGGCATTTCAGAGCTGGAGGTGCTCAAACCGATAGTGGCAGACCGAGTGGTTACGGTAAAGAGTCCCATCGAGAATGGAGTCTACATCGTCTATCTTGACGGGAAAGCAGTGCGCTATGTTTCCGATATGGAGATAGAGAAGCCGAACCTTGTAAAGGGCATCGGGGTAGCTCATGACGGACACGCTTTCGTCGTGTCGCTCAAAGACGCTGGCTATTGTCCTCTGCTTAACAGCAAGGATGAGAAAGGAGAAGATTATCAGCCTATCTATTATGAACGAGAGGTTGACGCACTCCAAGATTGGGACTGCAAGGGTAACACCGAGAAGATTTTGGCCCGTGGAACAGAAATAAAGCTGAAAGACGGAGAGTACATCCCAACGCTTGCACAGCTTGCTCTGATAGGCTATCATATTAAGGCTATCAACGAAGCCTTGAAACCCGTAGGTGGAGAGCCGCTTGTAACCGACCCGTACGACGACCCTTACTATTGGTCAAGTACCGAGTACAGTGCCACGGGCGCTTGGAACTTGTACCTCATCGACGGCACCTTGCACACCTGGTTCGGTAAGTCCAAGAACAAGAATCATGTCCGCCCTGTCTCAGCATTTCTTTAATCCTTAGTTCTTAATTCTTTAACCTTAAAATCCGTGCGCCCTTAAAAGCGCACGGAGAAAGGAGATAAAACAATGAGCGACAAATACGAGTCTCTGAAAGACAAGTTATTCAAGCTAAAAGCGCTTGCAGAGCGAGGTGTAGGAGGCGAAGCGGACAACGCACGGAGACTATTGCTGAAACTATGTGCTGATAACGGTATCGACTTATCGGACCTTGATGCTACGATGTCTCCAAAAGACACGCTGTTCAAAGTAGGGAGGAGCACCCTCTACAAGACGCTGTTCATGCAATGCTATGCTTATGTAACCAATAATCAGACTATCAGCTACCGTACTGACGGGGTAAACTATTTGGTGGAGGTTACACCTCTGCAAGCGGCGCAGATACGGGACCTTTTCGAGTGGCACAAGGTGAACATAGACAAGGAGTTCAAAGACTTCAAGGACAACTTCATGTATGCCTACGTCCAGAAACATGGCCTTGTATGCCACACGGAGCACGAGTCTGATGGAGACTTGTCAAAGGAGGATTTGGAACGTCTGATGAAAGCCGTTACGCTGATGCGAGGAATGTCAGACAGAACGTATGTTAAATCAATCGAGAACAGATAGCTATGAACAAAGAGGAAGAAATATTGCAGCGAAACATCAGAAACGTAGCTGCCAACGTTTGCGAGAAACTGTTATTCAGCAGAAACCTTGCAGAACTATTCTACAATCTGGAATATAGTATCAACGTTCAAAACCCTAAGCTGAACGTCAACGCCTACGGCAAGGTCATCCTATCCGTAGATATAACCGCAATACCAAGTAACAAACTAAAAGAAAGGGATTCAAAATGAGTCAGATTTCAGACGACATTCTTGACGCTGCTTTGGAAGAAGCGTTCGACAAGGTACCCGAACTCAATGATTGCATCGAGGACGAGAGAGACGATTACGAGGACTATGGAGAGTCTGATTATTGGTACTAACTTCTAACACATACTGACCATGAGCAGACAACCTACCAATTCCAAGCCTACAACCGTATATCAAGTGCTGAAAAAGTGTCTTGATATGCGTGTTGCTCAACGAACATTCATGTCGCACAAAGATACACCGAATTACAAGATTATGAAGGATTCGGAGCGAAAGTGCGACGAAGTGCTGGAGAGAGCCGTGCGTTACATAAAGAAGCACCAAACGGCTAACTCGCAGCTTAAACTCTATGAAGATTGATATAATATAATAATTTATTGATTTATGAGAAACTTACAAGATTTAGTTACAGAAGCGTTTGCAGAAGCCGTGGCTAACGGCTTTAGCGAGCACCCCGACAAGAAGACCGCAATGGTACTTGTCATAGGCGAGCTTTCAGAACTCGTCGAAGCAGACCGTAAGGGAC
>Ga0256406_1000808_pt1 | contig 53606 bp, 45 predicted proteins | sample RumenRJG_03DNA_FD_185986 | JGI IMG/M metagenome (GOLD analysis project Ga0256406, IMG submission 185986) | Bovine rumen microbial communities from Lethbridge, Alberta, Canada - RJG_03 | ecosystem: Host-associated > Mammals > Digestive system > Stomach > Rumen | place: Canada: Alberta | collected...
TGTACCCAAAATACGCTATTTTTGTACCAGATACACAGAAATGCTCATGACAATCGGCTCATCTTCAACTGAGGAAGACTGAAAAATCCTTTATTTTAAAGGAAAATCACTTGACTTTATAGGGAGGAGATACTCATGGAAAACACAGCTACAACAAATGTGGCAGCAGGAGAGAGAAAGAAGGCGGTTCCTGCTTCCCGGAAGAAGATGACGGTCCGCTATATCGCGGTGACCGGCATTCTCGCAGGCGCTGCTTTTATTCTGCAGATGATCGAGATCCCGGCGCTGTTCATGCCGTCATTTATCAAATTTGACATGTCGGATTTTCCGGCACTGCTCGGCGCCTTTGCACTCGGCCCGGTAAGCGGTATTATCATTGAGCTGATCAAGAATCTGCTGCACACCTTCGTCTCCGGAAGCTTTGCCGTCGGCGAACTCTCCAACTTTCTGCTCGGCGCCGTATTTACCGGCGTGGCGGGCATGATCTACCGCTTCAACAAGACAAAGAAGGGCGCCATCATCGCATCTGTGATAGGTGCCATCTGCATGGCTGCAGCGAGCTATCCGTTTAACGCATTCATCGTTTACCCGGTTTATTACAATTTCATGCCGAAGGAAACGATACTCTCGGCTTATCAGGTAATTATCCCGTCGGTAAAGAGCGTGGAGCAGAGCCTCCTGATGTTCAACGTGCCGTTTACTTTTATCAAGGGCATGATCGATGTGCTGCTCACGTTCCTGATCTACAAGCCGCTGTCACCGATTCTTCACGGCAGAAGGGTATGACGTTGATATTCTCCCGCGGTTAGAGCCGTGAGAGAGATCGCCCTGAATTCTGCAAAAAATCAGTGATCGTCCTTCGCATGGAGGAAGCGGAACGGATCCTCGTCTTCAATGAAATGATACAGATGGTATGCACAGTTCATGGAGACGAGTTCCTCCTTCAGGATCCTGCGGCATTCGTCCCTGTCAGCGAGGACGACACTGATCTCTTCGGCTTCCTCTTCGAAGCGGTCGCTCGGCCTGCCTGAGGCATAGCCGTAAACGGTCGCACAGGCCTCATCGGTAAGCCCTATCGTTGTGAACCTGGCCTCTTCGTACATCGGATCCGGATGAAGCGGCGTGAAATCCAGCCCTGTCTCTTCGTGAAGCTCTCTTGCCGCACCATCGTGAAAATCCTCACCCGGCTCGGTGAGGCCGGCAGGAAGCTCATATACATACTGATCGACCGGATAGCGGTACTGACGGATCAGTACCACGCGATCCTTCTTTTCACCGTACAGAGCATAAATGATCACGCCGTCTGCTGTATTTTTGCGCGTATTGATCTTCAGCTCATCGGCATGCTGAGCGCGGGATGCCACCATGTAATGTGAGACATGTCCCTTGCTGTTGTGTCCATCCACCCTATACATGGACAGAAAACGGTTTTCGGTCAGCTGTGTGATCTTATCGATTACTCCCATCAGATATCTCCTCCTGTTCAATCTTCTGGATCCCTGTTCATCTTTCTGATACGGATTTCCATTCATTCTTCTGATCCGGTCTGATGCTGCTCCTGTCAGCTTCCGTATCCGGATGACTGCGTCTAAGACGGCCTTCATTATACTACAAAATCCGCCTCGCGGTCATCTGCTGTCATGAAGTGCATAAACTATCCTATCCTGCCATCTGTATGCACTGCGTCAGCCGCTGCGCGGTCATTCCCGCCTGTATTGCAAAAGAATTCGCAAATGTTATAATGTTCCCGTGTATCCCATGTTCTGAGACGGGACTTCCTGCAGTGTGTCCCGCGTCGGAATTTTATCCCGGTCGTGATATGCTGCCCGGCGTATGCAGGCAGTGTTTCAGAACTGTAAAAAGGCAGTAAATCACATGTTTCAGAAATAAGAAAATATCAGATATCAGAAGGTATCAGATATCAGACAGGTATCAGATATCAGACAGAGGGGAATTATGCAGATCATCATCGTCGGCTGCGGCAAAATCGGCCGTATGCTTGCTGTACAGTTGTCCAATGAGGAAAACAATGTGGCTGTTGTTGACACCAATGCAGATGTCGTGCGTGATGTTTCCATGATGTGCGATGTCATGGGCATCGTCGGCAACGGAACCAGCTACAGCGTGCTGCAGAGCGCAGGACTGGAAAAGGCAGATATGCTGATCGCCGTGACGGCGAGTGACGAAGTCAATCTTCTTACCTGTGTCATTGCGCAGCAGAAGGCGGGCTGCCATACCATCGCCCGCGTCAGAAATCCTGTCTATTCCGAGGAAAGACATTTTCTCAGAAGCGAACTGCATCTGTCCATGACAATCAACCCCGAACTTGAGGCGGCGCGCGAGATCATGAATCTGGTGCGCTTCCCGAATGCCATCGAAGTCGACAGCTTTGCCAACGACAGAATCGATCTGCTGCGTTTCCGGGTGCCGGTGGATTCCAAACTGGACGGTGTCCTGCTGAAAGATGCGGCTCAGAAGATCGGCAACGATGTGCTCGTCTGCATCGCTGAGCGCAACAACGAGATCGTGATCCCGAACGGCGATTTTCAGGTGCGTTCGGGCGACGAGCTGACGGTGATCATCGCGCCGTGGAAGGGCCATGAATTTTTCCGCAAATGCGGCGTCAAGGCCCGGAGAATTCACAGCGTCATGATCGTGGGCGGCGGCGAGATCACCTACTACCTGACAAAGATGCTCATCAAGGAGCATATCGAGGTAAAAATCATTGAGCGCGACAGACAGCGCTGCGAGGAACTGAACAATGAGCTGCCGGATGCCACGGTGCTCTGCGCGGACGGCACGAATCAGGATGTGCTGGCCGAGGAGCAGATCGATGACATGGATGCTTTTGTGTCCTGTACAGGCATTGACGAGATTAATGTCATCCTGTCCATGTATGCGCAGGAGCATGTGAAGGAGAAGTGCATCACAAAGATCAACCGCATCAGCGAAAATGAGATCCTCAACAAACTGGATCTGGATACGATCGTTGATCCGAAGAAAATCACATCACAGCGGATCGCCCGCTATGTCAGGGCAACGGGCAACAGTATGGACAGCAACGTGGAGACGCTTTACCGTCTGCTGGACAACCGCGTAGAGGCGCTGGAATTTATCATCCGGCCGAATTCAAAGATCATCGGGATCAATCTGCAGGAAATGCCGCTCAAAGACAACGTGCTCGTTGCCGGTATCCTGCGGGACGGTAAGCTGATCATCCCGAGAGGACAGGATTCGTTCCAGGAGAATGACGCTGTCATTATCGTTACAACGCATCTGGGTTTCCGGGACATCCGCGATATTCTGCAGAAACCTGTCGTTGCCAGGTGATCGTTACAGATAAATGATCATTACAGAACAGAAACTGCGGCGGATGAACCGGAGTCGCGTGTGAAATCGCCGCAGGCTGGTAAAGAGGGGATAAGATGAATTATGCGGTTATTGTTTGGGTGCTCGCTTGGGTACTGAAGATTGAGGGCTTTCTCATGCTCCTGCCGGCCCTGATCGCTTGCATTTACATGGAACGCGAAGGCCTGATCTATCTAATACTCGCAGGCATCGCCATCGCCATCGGCTGGATTTTTTCCTGGCGCAGGCCCAGAAACATGGCGATCTTTCAGCGGGAAGGCTACGTGAGCGTCGGCCTCTCATGGCTTCTCATCAGTGCCTATGGCGCGATCCCGTTTGTTCTCACAGGGGAGATCCCTTTTTATATCGACGCGATCTTTGAGACGGCATCCGGTTTCACGACGACCGGATCCTCGATCCTCAGCGATGTGGAAGCACTCTGCCACGCTTCTCTGTTCTGGAGAAGTTTTACCCACTGGGTGGGCGGCATGGGCGTCCTTGTCTTTATTCTCATGCTGATCCCGAGCCGCGGCGGTTCGCACATGAACCTGATGAAAGCGGAATCTCCGGGTTATGAAGTCAGCAAGTTTGTTCCCCAGGTAAAAAATAATGCCCGCACGCTCTACCGCATCTATCTGTTCATGACGGTAGCTACCATCGTGGCGCTGCTGATCGCGGGGATGCCCTGGTTTGACAGTTTATGCATCGCCTTCGGCGCCGCCGGAACCGGAGGATTCAGCGTGCTGAATTCGGGCTGCGCTTCCTATACGCCTGCGCAGCAGTGGATCATCACGATTGCGATGGCCGCGTTCGGCGTCAATTTTTCCTTTTACTATCTGTGCCTGATCCGCAAGGGCCGGGAAGCGCTTCACATGTCCGAGGTGAGAGCGTATATCCTGATTATCCTTGCGTCAGGGGCGCTCATATCGATCAATCTGGCGGTGCAGGATCCGGATGCGTTTTCGAATGCGGGTGATCTGATCCGGGCCGCGTTTTTCCAGGTGGCGACAATCATCACGACGACGGGATATTCCACCGCGGATTTCAATCTGTGGCCGGCGTTTTCGAAAACGATTCTGTTTTTCCTGATGATCTGCGGCGCCTGTGCGGGAAGTACCGGCGGCGGCATCAAGGTGAGCCGTCTGATCATCGCCATGAAAGCCCTGAAGCAGGAACTCTACACGCTGATCCATCCGCGTGCCGTACGCAAGGTCAGGATCGACGGAAACGCACCGAGCGACAGAACGCTGAGGTCTGTGTATATTTTTCTGATGGGGTATTTTCTGGTCTTCGGCGCATCGATTCTGATCATTTCCCTGCAGGGATTTGATTTCGAGACGAATATATCAGCCGTCGCGGCTACGCTGAACAACATCGGCCCCGGATTTTCGCTGGTAGGACCGACGAGCAATTTCGGCATGTTCAGCTGGTGGGCGAAGATCGTGCTGATCTTTGATATGCTGGCCGGAAGACTGGAGCTTCTGCCGATTCTGATCCTGTTCTTCCCGAGAACATGGTCGTCCAACGGCTGAGCATCAGACGCATAAAAAATGGAAAGGGCGGGCCGAACAACATGAACTGGAGACAGAATATCCGCAAAGTAGAACCGTATGTGCCGGGTGAACAGCCGAAACAGGCAGATATGGTCAAGCTGAATACGAATGAGAACCCGTATCCGCCGTCACCGAAGGTGGCAGAGGCGCTCGCGGGGCTTGACCCCGATACGCTCAGACTGTATCCGGATCCGCTGGTGACGGATCTGATCGATGCGATCGCCGATTTCTACGGCGTGAAGCCGTCACAGGTATTTGCCGGCGTCGGATCGGATGATGTGCTGGCCATGTCATTTCTCACGTTTTTCAATAATCCGGAGCAGAGACCGGTGCTCTTCCCGGAGATCAGTTATTCATTCTATGACGTATGGGCGGAATGCTTTCACATCCCGTATCAGATGGTGAAGCTGAGGGAGGATTTCTCGATCGATCCGGAGAACTTCAGGCAGCCGAACGGGGGCATCATTTTTTCCAATCCGAATGCGCCGACGGGACTCGCACTGCCGGTGGATACGATCGAAGGGATCGTGAAGGCCAATCCGGATTCTGTCGTGATCGTGGATGAGGCGTATGTGGACTTCGGAACAGAGTCTGCGCTGCGGCTTCTGCCGTCGTACGAGAATCTGCTGATCGTGCAGACATTCTCCAAGTCGCGGTCGCTCGCGGGCATGCGCATCGGATTTGCCATCGGCAGTGAATCGCTGATTCAGTGCCTGAAAAATGTCCGCAATTCATTTAACTCTTATACGATGAACCGTCCGGCTATTCTGGCGGGAACGGCGGCGATGAAGGACCGCGCGTATTTCGACCGGACGAGACAGATGATCATGGAGACAAGGGAGAGCGCAAAGGCAGAGCTGACAAAGCTCGGTTTCACATTCCCGGATTCGAAGACCAATTTTATTTTTGCCACGCACAGAAGCGTGCCGGCGAAGAAGATCTTCGAGGAGCTCCGTGAGAGGCACATCTATGTGCGGTATTTCAATACGCCGGGCATTGACAATTACCTGCGCATCACGATCGGAACACCGGAACAGATGGAGAAGCTGTACGGCGCACTGAGGGAGATCCTGGCAAAATGGAGTAATTATGGTGAATGATGATCTGCGTTTTGCGGTCCTGATCGATTCGGACAATGTCTCTGAGAAGTATCTCAGCATTATCCTGGACGAGACCGCCAATTACGGTGTAGCTACTTACAAGAGAATTTACGGAGACTGGACGAGCAGCCGCATGACGAGCTGGAAGGGAGCCCTTCTGGACAACTCGATCACGCCCATTCAGCAGTACAGCTATACGACGGGAAAAAATGCGACGGATTCGGCGATGATCATCGATGCGATGGACATCCTGTATTCCCGGACGGTGGACGGCTTTGTGCTTGTGTCGTCGGACAGCGATTTCACAAGGCTTGCGGCGCGGCTGCGCGAAGCAGGCATGCGCGTCATCGGCATGGGCGAGACGAAGACGCCGCAGCCGTTTATCTCAGCCTGCAATCAGTTCAAATACCTCGATATGCTCTATGAGAAAAAGCAGAACGAAATCGAGAGCGATGCGGATACAGACGAGACGGAAGATGCGGCGGATGCTGCGGATGTGACCGCGGCGGCAGCGGCCGCCGGAAAGACACAGAAGGGCGCGAAGAGCGCAAGGGGCGGCAAACAGGCGGCGAAGACCGTGCGCAAGACGGCGGCGAAGTCGACGAAGAACCTGTCGTCCGCGGAAAAGCGTGAGATCGACAAGAAGCGCCAGAAGGATCTGAACCGTGTCCGCAGGACCATCAATCAGATCATGGAGCAGTATTCGGACGAGGACAACTGGATCAAGTCCGGCCGTCTCGCCGGCGAGCTTCAGAAGAGGATTCCGGAATTCGATGTGCGTAACTTCGGCTTCAATAAATTCTCTTCCTTCGTCAAGTCACTCGGCACGTATGAGTGGGATGAGGAAGAGGGTGCGAACGGCCGCAAGGAGATCCGTTTCCGCCTGAAAGATTACATGAAACCTTTCGTATAAGACCCTGTATATGCTCCGGGAGGTGTCGGATTTGAAATTTACGAAGATGCACGGAACCGGCAACGATTACGTGTATATCAATTGTTTTGAAGAAAAAGTATTTGAGCCCTCGAAGCTCGCCGTGCGCGTCAGCGACCGTCACATGGGCATCGGCTCGGACGGCCTGATCCTGATCTGTCCGTCGAAAGAGGCGGACTGCCGGATGGAGATGTACAACGCCGACGGTTCCCGCGGAAAAATGTGCGGCAACGGCATCCGCTGTGTGGCCAAGTATGTCTACGACAACGGGATCGTTCCGAAGACGCATATGACCGTGGAGACGGACAGCGGCATCAAGACACTGGATCTGACAGTCGTCAATGATAAATGCAAGAAGGTAAAGGTCAACATGGGCCCCGCCGAGCTTATCGCGAAGAAGGTCCCGGTTCTGTCGCCGAATAAGATCGCCATGTACGAGCCGATCGAGGTCGACGGTGGAAGCTATCACTATACGGCGGTTTCCATGGGAAATCCGCACGCGGTTCTTTTTCTGGATGACAACAGGGAACTTGGAAAGTACAGCCGTGATCCGGAGGAAAATGCGGAGACAGGGCTTTCTTCCCTGGAGAATCTGAAGATCGCTGAGATCGGTCCGAAGTTTGAGTCTCACCCGAATTTCCCTGAGCGGATCAACACGGAGTTCATCCGTGTCCTCTCGCACGATACGATCCAGATGCGCGTCTGGGAGCGCGGGACCGGAGAGACGCTGGCCTGCGGAACCGGCGCCTGCGCCGCTGCTGTGGCGGCGGTCCTCAATGAGAAAGTTGACCGCGACATTCCGATCACCGTGAAGCTGCCGGGCGGAGAACTGGTCATCTCCTGGGATGAAAAACACAATCAGGTCTACATGACGGGACCGGCTGTGACCGTCTTCACGGGCGAGATCGACGTCACGGAGCCGATCGGGTAAGGCCTTTTTGTGAGAACAGAGTGGCATCAGTAGTTATCGAGAAAACTGTGGCGCTTTCCCGTCTGATCTTTGTAGCCGGTGACCGCTGACAGGTACACATTGTCCATGCTGCGGAAAATATTTCCCTCGACGGCCGGCGTTGTTTCCTTAAGCTTCTCAATGAGCTGTTTGGCCTCCAGTCGCTTGGAAACTCCTGCGCTGTCGTCTTCGATAGAGCAGAGATCCGTGAAATGGCAGGCGCAGCGGATGAAGTGCAGGTCATTGAGATCGCGCCATGCCTTGATATCTTTTTCCCTGATGAGATAGAGGGGACGGATCAGTTCCATGCCCTCGAAATGGATGCTGTGCAGCTTCGGCATCATGGTCTGCACCTGTCCGCTGTACAGAATGCTCATCAGCGTCGTCTCGATGACATCGTCATAATGATGACCGAGGGCAATCTTGTTGCAGCCGAGCTCCCTGGCCTTCTGGTAGAGATATCCGCGGCGCATGCGCGCGCAGATATAGCAGGGCGACTTCGGAATATTGTCCACCGCGTCAAAAATACGCGTCTCAAAGATCGTCAGCGGTATGCCGAGAATGTCGGCGTTGGTCCGGATCATACCGAGCGTCGCGTCGCTGTAACCGGGATTCATGCAGAGATACGTGACGTCGAAGGGAATTTTGTTCCGTCGCTTCAGCTCGCGGAAACACATGGCCATCAGCATCGAATCCTTGCCGCCGGAAATGCAGACGGCGATGTGGTCGCCGGGCTCCAGCAGCTGATAGTCGACGATCGCCTTGACGAATTTTCCCATGATCTCATGTTTGAAGCGCTTGCGGAGAGATTTTTCCGCCCGTTCGCGCTTATCTCTGTCCCCCAGATCTTTCTGCATCCGGTGCAGAAGCCAGTTCCCGTAGCCGCCGTCAAGAAGAACGGCATCGTAACCGGCTTCCGTGAGCTTTTCCACGGGCTCGCGGGAGAGAAAACCGGACATGCAGAATACGACGATTTTTTTGTCGCGCGGAAGCCGGACAGTTGTTTCGTTTTCTTCCGGTTCTTCCGGATTTACACAGCTGCCATCCAGCAGGTCCCTGCGCGGGATGCGCACCGCGCCGGGAATAGTCCCCTGGGCGTAGTCGCTCTCACTTCGCACATCAATCAGAATCCGGGAATCCGGATCCATCGCATTCAGTTCTTCAGGTGTGATCGTCTGTATAAGCATTTTATTTTTTCCCTTTATTGAATCGGCATATTGCCCACTCTGAAATCAGAATATTGTCAGTTCTGAGATCAGGATACTGCCTGCTCTGAGATCAGAATACTGCCTGCACCAGGATCATGTACAGAATGGTGCCGGCGGCCATGGCGGGTACCATCTGCCGGCGCAGCCGGTATACGAAGATCGTCACGGCGATCGAGATCAGCTCGGGAATGCCGTGCGTTCCGCCGTTCGCGAAAGACGTGGTGAAGTCGGTGCTGCGGATACAGTATACAACAAGAATGCCGAATACGGCGGAGCCGAGAACCCTCCCGAGATACTGGACGTATTCCGGGATTTTTCTCCCCTCCGGAAAAATTATGTACGGGATAAACCTCGTGAACACCGTGCCGAGCACACTGATCAGGATAGTGATGGCCATCTGTGCCGTTGTCATGAGCGATCCTCACCTCTCTTTTGTGTCTTTTTATCGCCGCTCGAAGCGGACGAACGGTTTTCAGCGCTCTCCGGCGGTGTATCAAGCTGTCTGCGGAAAACGGTCAGCAGGATCAGCACGAGGATCAGCGTCGGAATAATGAACCGGTCGGGTCCGAAAATGACGAGGCAGATGAGCGCGCCGGCGACGCCGATCAGCTCGCTGCCGTGTGTGCGGAGCCAGTTCGAAAAGCCTGGCGCGACCGCTTTGTCTGCGTCGCTGAGCCACTGGTTCATGAAGATCGTGACGAACATGGCGGTCATGATGAAAGCAAGGCCGGTCGTGTTGAACGTGATGAGCGATCCGCAGAGGCCGCCGATCGCCGATCCGCTTACCCAGTACATCTGGTCCAGCAGCGAGACACTGGTATAGAAGCGGGCCTTGTCCAGTCCGGCCGGGATGCGCGCCGAGTAATTGACGGCAAAGGTCTCATCGGAGCAGGTATAGATCAGATAAAATTTGGCTTTTCCCGTGCCTCTGTACTTCGGCAGCATGGCAATGCCGTAAAAAATATGGCGGGAGCCGATCATGAGCGCCGTGATCAGTGTCGCGACCGGGTTGTATGCTGACAGAAGGATATCTGTGAGCAGGAATTCAAGGGAACCGGTGTAGACGGACAGTGCCGTCAGAACGGGAAGCCAGAAGGGAAAACCGCTGGTCGTCATCAGGATCCCGTACGAGATCCCCAGAAAAAGATAGGCGGCCATGATCGGTACGGTCTTCGGAAAAGCTATGCGAAATTCTTTCATGTATTTATATTCTTTCTGCTTTCATTTTTGTATGCGGGACTTTCTGTGCGATGCCTGCTTCATGGAAAACTTTTAAAAACCGAAGCTGCGTCATTCTGTGAAAAACGGATATACGCCGTAAATTATAGCAAAATACTAAGAAAAGTAAATGATGATCTGTATTTCCCGGCTTGCCGCAGCGTGGGTTCGATGTTACAGTTATGAAGAATGAGAATAGTACAAACAAATATATATAAGGAGTAAATCTGTATGGAAGAACAGAACACACAGGTTGATATTCTGATCATCGGCGGCGGTACAGCCGGCCTCACGGCATCTATTTATGCAGCCCGCGCGGGGCGAAAATCCATTGTGCTGGAGGCGCAGGCGTGCGGCGGCCAGATCGTCAACACGGAGCGCATTGACAATTATCCCGGCCTTCCGGGCATCAGCGGTTTTGAATACGCGGAAAAACTGAAGACGCAGGCTTCGGATCTCGGTGTCGATATCCGTCTGGAGCGTGTGAGATCACTGGAGAGAAACGGAAACCGGTGGATCGCCGTGACACGCCGTCACCGCTATGACGCGGCGGCTGTCATCATCGCCGCAGGTGCCGTGAACCGGCATCTCGGCATTCCGAGAGAGGTGGAACTGACTGGCAGCGGCATCTCCTACTGTGCCGTGTGCGACGGTTCATTTTTTAAAGGAAAGGATGTCGCGGTATCCGGCGGCGGCAATACGGCGCTTGAGGATGCGGATTACCTGTCGAGAATCTGCCATAAGGTCTATCTGATCCACCGCAGGGATCAGTTCCGCGGCGACGCAGCCAATGTGGACAAGCTGGAGATGCGGGACAATGTCGAGTTCGTCCTGAACAGCAATGTCACGGGGCTCATCGGAAGCCCGAAGCTGACAGGCGTAGAGGTTACGGATAAGGTTACCGGACAGAAACGCACGCTCGATGTGAGCGGCCTGTTCGTCGCCATCGGTCAGGTGCCGCAGAATGATGCGTTCGCGGATCTCGTCGACCTGGATGAGGGCGGCTATATCATCGCCGGTGAAGACTGCAAAACAAAGGCACCGGGTATTTTTGCAGCGGGCGACTGCCGCGCAAAGAGCGTCCGTCAGCTCACGACGGCTGCATCCGACGGCGCGGTGGCTGCGCTGGCAGCGGATGCCTATATCAGCAACCTCAGCTGATGTGGATGAGTCTGAAAAAGCGGTCTTGACAGAACAGAATACGGTGTTATTATGTAGATGTTAGCACTCATAAAAGACGAGTGCTAACATCTATTTTTTTCTTATGCGTACATTGTTTATACGAACAGTGAGCCGCATCCCCGCACACGTGTGATGCGGCACATGATCTGAACAGTACAGTCAGGGGCACGCAAAGCGTGTATATCAGATATGGAGGTACAGCCCGCATGGAGCAGCAGTTATTAATCATCCCCACATACGACACCGTTATACTGCCGGATGTGGATTATCAGCTGAATATTCAGGGTCTCACAACAGATGAGATCAGCCGTATCAAAATCGACGGCAACAAGGCGATCCTTCTTCCGATCAAGGAAATGAAGGACAGGGACAAGATGACACTCGATGATTTTTACGGCACAGGTGTCATCGCAGATATTCTGGAAATCGATGATTCCCATCAGGGCGTGCGTGTGCATGCGCAGACGCGGGAGAAGATCATCGTCACCAGCATCAACAACAATAACGGAGAGATCATCGAAGGTGCGTTTGATCTGCACGAGGAGTATTCCGACATCACCGTGAAGGGTGAGCAGGAACTGCTCGCGAGCCTGAAAAAGACGGCGGCCGATTCCACCAAGTATTTCCAGGGCGGCGAGATGGCACGCAGCTATATCGACGGCATCAAGACGATCAATGAATTCGGCGCGATGTTCGGCCAGTTCCTCGACCTCTCCAACGATGAGAAATACAGGCTTCTCGAGACCGACTCCATGAAGGAGAGAGGTATGATGCTGAAGGAGGCGCTGATGCGTTTCCTCGGCACGATCGAGATGCAGGCGGATCTGAACAGCAAGTACAATGACACCGAGGGAACTTATTACAAGAAGGCGGCCATCCAGAAGCAGATCGGTCTTCTGCAGGACGCCCTCGATGAAATGGATCCGGATTCGGCGTCGGAAGAAGACGGCTATAAGAAGAAGATCGAATCTTCCGGTATGCCAGAGGAAGCGAGGAAGGAAGTTGAACGTGTCCTCAAGCGCTACACGGAGTCACAGCCGAACGATCCGGAGCGCAACTCGATGGAGAACTACCTCGAGTTCATGACGGATCTGAAGTGGGTACCGGATGAACTGCCGGATATCGACCTCGATCATGCGAAGAAGATCCTCGACAAGGATCACTACGGTCTGGACAAGGTGAAGGAGCGTATTCTTCAGCAGATCGCCGTCATGAAACTCAAGAATAAAAATACAGGAACCATCATCCTTCTCGTCGGCGCACCCGGTACCGGCAAGACCTCGATGGGCAAGAGCATCGCCGAGGCACTCGGCAGGAAGTATGTCCGCATCAGTCTCGGCGGCATCCGCGATGAGGCGGAGATCCGCGGTCACAGAAGGACATACGTCGGCGCTATGCCCGGCCGTATCATGGAGGGCATCAAGAGAGCCGGCGCCATGAACCCGGTTGTCGTTCTCGATGAGGTCGACAAGGTGATGCAGGGCGGTTTCGAGGGCGATCCTTCCTCCGCACTGCTCGAGGTACTCGATCCGGAGCAGAACAACACATTCGAAGATCATTACATGAATGTGCCGTACGATCTGTCGCACGTTATTTTTATCTGCACGGCGAATGACACATCGACGATCCCGCAGCCGCTGCTCGACCGTATGGAGGTCATCCAGCTCCCCGGCTATACGCCGATTGAAAAGGAGCAGATCGCAAAGCTGCATCTGCTGCCGAGAGCCATGGAAGATGCCGGCATTAAGAAGAAAAATCTCCGCGTCAGCATCGGGGCGATCCGCAGGACCATCTCCGAGTACACGATGGAGGCCGGCGTCCGCGGACTGAAGAAACAGCTCGATGTCCTCTGCCGTCATGCGGCGGCGGATATCGTACGCGCCGGTGAGGAAAATAAGCAGGTTTCGAAGAAGGGAAAGGAAGCCGAGGAAAAGGCTGCTGCTGCGAATGCGCAGGAGACCGAGAAGAAAGCTTCCGGCGCAGCGAAGGAGAAGATCGTCCGCACACTGCCGGACGGCACGATCCAGCTGGTCGTTACGGAGGCCAACCTTCCGAAATATCTCGGCAACCACAGGATCACACACGACCGCGTGCAGAAAAAGAATCCTGCAGGTATCGTGACCGGACTTGCGTGGACGCAGGCCGGCGGCGAGATCCTCTTCATCGAGTCGACCGCCATGCGCGGAAACGGACAGATCCAGCTGACTGGTCAGCTCGGAGATGTCATGAAGGAATCGGCTTCGATCGCCTACAGCCTGCTGAAGTCGTACTATATCAATGATAAGAGCATGCATTTTGACGATAAGAACATCCATATCCACGTGCCGGAGGGCGCTGTTCCGAAAGACGGTCCTTCCGCCGGTGTGACGATGTTCACGGCGCTCGTCTCGCTCGTGACCGGAAAGCCGGCGCCCGCAGATCTCGCCATGACCGGTGAGATATCGCTGAGAGGCCAGGTTCTTCCGATCGGCGGACTGCCTGAAAAGCTGATGGCAGCTGACCGCGCAGGCGTGAAGAAAGTCCTGATCCCAAAGGACAATGTGCAGGATCTGGATGATGTGGCAGAGGAGGTTCTGAAGCATCTGACCATTGTTCCGGTGGAAAATGTGCGTGAGGTGATCCGTGAGGCGCTCGGCGTCGAGCTGCCGAAGAACACGGCACCGGATTTCCACGAGAAACCGGAAGACAATGACTCTTCAGACGACTGATATGATCATATATATCCCTTCGCCCGGGACATACTCCGGGTGAAGGGATTTCATGTACGGGGGTATTTATGGAATTACAGGTGATTGCGAGAATACGGACGGACTTTCAGACGAAATTCGGCATTCCGAGGCAGAGCGGACTGGCGGACACAAAGGCAGAGATCGTTTTTGAACCGGCCTTCGCTTCAGAGGAGGCCGTGCGCGGTCTGGAGGGGTATTCGTATATCTGGCTGATCTGGGAATTCTCAGAGAATGTCGGGAAACCGTATCACGCGACCGTGCGGCCGCCGCGGCTGGGCGGCAACACGAGAGTCGGCGTCTTTGCCACGCGCTCGCCGTTCCGGCCCAATCCGGTCGGGCTGTCTTCGGTGCGCCTCGAGAGCATTGAGCACCGCGAGGGGACAGGTCCGGTGCTGCACGTGTCGGGTGCTGATCTCATGGATGGCACGCCGATCTACGATATCAAGCCGTACATCGCATACGCTGACTGTCACCCGGATGCCAGAGGCGGTTTCACAGATACGACGGAGCGGAAACTTCTCCGCGTGACCTATGCTGCGGAGGACGTTCCCGCGGGACTTACGGAGGAGCAGACCGCTGCGCTGACACAGGTTCTCGCGCAGGATCCGAGGCCCCCGTATCAGAAAGATCCGGAGAGAGTTTACGGCATGTCTTACGGCGGTTACGAGGTTAAATTCCGCGTGCAGGATGATCTGCTCACCGTGCTGTCCGTCGTGCCGGAGAAGAGCTGAACTTCAGCCTGTCCTGTGTGTTCTGACAGACAGGCGATGATATGCGAATGGCCACTGCAGCTGCAGCTGGCCATTTTTTTTGCGAGTGCGGTGAACCTCATCCTCATATATGCGAAGCATGGGATGTGTTTTTTGCAGCCTTTTTATGCGGAAAAACGGCGCAGTTTGTTTTGCGTGGGTAATCTGTTATAATAAATTGATATTTTTGCTGTGAGGTGGCAGGTTTTATGGACGACGTACAGAGAAATACAGACAGAACACAGAGAAATGACAGCAGTCAGGAAGAACATGTGGATCCGGAGAGACAGGCGGCCTTCGACAGCATGAATCATGATCAGCTTGAACAGGAACGCGCACGTCTGGAAAAAGCACAGGGAGATATGCAGCACAGGATCTACAGAGACGAATTCCTGGCATCTCTGATGAAGGGTGTCGCCGTGATCGCGCTGGCACTTCTGATCCTCTGCATCACGCTCGGCTTTTTTATCCAGAATTTTATCTGGTTCGGTATCACAGCGGCAATAATCCTTGCTCTGGCATTGATTTTTTTCAAAGGACTCAGGGCAGCGGCTGCAGGTCTGCGGGAGAAGAAGAATCGCCTGCGGGTCGAATGCATGGCGGTCTATGACCGTCTGGACGGAAAACAGCAGTAAAGATTCAGAATCCGGGAGGAGTATATGGGCAGGAACAACGACACGGATGATATCGAGGTACCGGAGTATGATCCGGGTTATGATAAAGATCTGTCCTCTGTGGGGAGCAGTTCAGGGCAGCAGCTGAATTATTATCAGCGGATGCAGCAGGAGATGCGAAACGGCGGCCAGGGCGGCAGCGCCCAGTATGGCCAGAACAATGCCGGCGGCAATGGCCGTTACGCGCAGAACAGTGCGGGCGGCAACGGTCGTTACGCACAGAATAGTACAGGCGGCAATGGACAGTATGCGCGAAACGGTGCATACGGCAGCGGTCAGTACGGACAGGCCGGGTACGGCGATGACAGGTTTACCGATGATGACGATGATTATGACATCGGGGACACCTATGATTTCGGCCGTTCTTCCAGAAAAAAGAAGAAACACCGCGACAGCTATGACGACGGACACAGATCACGGCGCGACGATTATGACGACGGACGCAGGTCACGGCGCGATGATTACGACGATTATGATGACCGCCGCAGATCCCGCCGCCGCGACTATGACGATTATGATGACCGGGACTACCGGAGAAGCAGGAGAAAAAGACATCATCCGGTGAGGAATTTCTTCATCGGACTGATCATCATTCTGCTGATCATCGGCGGCATTGCCGCTGTTCTTCTCCATATTCTCTATGGAAAACTGAACAGGGTGGATCCGGTGGCGGATACAACGGCGGATAAGGCGACCGAAGAGGCCGGCGTTTCGCCCTACAGCGAAAACGGCGTGATGAACGTCCTGCTGATCGGCACCGATGCGCGCTCGGACAGCGGGGACGACAGCAGCCGTTCGGACAGTATGATCCTGTGCAGCCTGAACAGAAAGACGGGCAAGATCACGATGGTCTCCCTGATGCGCGATATGTATGTGAATATCGCTGGCGGCTACGGGACAGAACGTCTCAATGCGGCTTATGCGTACGGCGGCCTCGAGACGCTCGACGAGACGGTGCAGGAGGATTTCGGCATCGACATCAACGGCAATGCCGTTGTGGATTTCGAGGGATTCCTGGAGGCGCTGACAGCCGTAGGCAATCTGAATCTCACACTGACGCAGGAGGAGGCGGATTACCTGAATGCCAACCCCGGACTCGGCTCTTCGAATGATGTGGTGGAGGGCGTCACGTGGAATCTTTCGGCCGGCGAAAATGAGATGACGCCGGATCAGGTACTCGCCTACAGCCGTATGCGTTACGTCGGCAATTCGGACTGGGACCGCACGACCAGACAGAGGACTGTTATGCAGGCGGCCCTCAGCAAGATAAAATCGAACCCGCTGTTATTTTTCTCCGTGGCCGGAAAAGCGGCACCGAGCATTACGACAGATATGACGGATTTTTATCTGACAAAGGCGATTCTCTACGCGATCCTCTGCGGCACGGACATGCAGTCTTATCTGATCCCCGGAGACGGAGAGTATTATGCGACGACGACAGATGCGGGTGCGCAGGTGCTTGTTCCGGATCTGGATGCGTGCCACAAGTCGCTGATGAACTACCTGTACGGGGACAGTGCGTCTTCTTCGGATACGGCGCAGACAACCGGTGACGCGGCAGCGGACAGCGGTACGAACAGCGGCACGGATGGCGGTGAGACCGATGATTCCCTGATCGATCCGACAACCGGAGAACCCTGGACAGATCTGGACGGGGACGGCGAACCGGATGTGGATATGGATCACGACGGCATACCGGATTCGTGGGGAGATACCTGGTGACAGCAGATGGCTGAGGAACAGACAGGAGATATGACGGAGGAAAAGCAAACGAACAGGACGGCCCACGGCGCCGGACTTATGTGGCAGCTGTACTGGGCCTGGTTCCGGATGGGACTTTTTACCTTCGGCGGCGGATATGCCATGCTGCCCATGATCCAGAAGGAAGTCATCGACCGTTATCACTGGGCCGATGAGGAAGAAGTCCTTGATTACTACGCGGTAGGTCAGTGTACGCCCGGCGCGATTGCCGTCAATACGGCGACGTTTATCGGCTGCAAGGTCGGCGGGACGGCAGGGGGAATCATCTCCACACTCGGCGTAGTCACGCCCTCTCTTCTGATCATCTCCGTTATCGCCGCACTGCTGCAGAATTTCGCAGATTATCCGGCCGTTCAGCATGCGCTCGCGGGCATCCGCGTCGCGGTGTGTGTGCTGATGTTCGTGTCGGTTGAAAAACTTCTGAAGAGCGGCGTGAAGGACTCTCCCTCGTGGATTATTTTCGGCGCCGCTTTTGTGCTGTCTTATTTCACAAAAATATCGACAGTGATCCTCGTCGTTCTGGCGGGCGCTGCGGGTCTTGCGGTCAGCAGTGTGCGGAAGAGCAGAAAACTGAGACGGCAGGCAGGGCAGTCTTCTGAAGAGGAGGAGCACCGATGAAAACGTTTCTCCTCATGTGCTGGGAATTTTTCAAGACAGGGCTCTTTGCGGCCGGCGGCGGCCTGGCGACGATCCCTTTCCTGAAGGAAATGTCCGTGAAATACGGCTGGTTCAGCCTGCAGGATCTGACGACGATGATCGCCGTATCCGAGTCGACACCGGGACCGCTCGGCATCAACATGGCGACCTATGTGGGGAATACCATGTACGGTTTCTGGGGAGGCCTTGCGGCAACGCTCTCTCTGGCCGCGCCCTCCGTCATCGTGATCCTGATCATCGCGCACATGCTGGACAGGTTCAGAGATTCGGCTGTCGTCACCGGCGTCTTTTCCGGGCTGCGCCCGGCTGTCGTCGGGTTTATCATCGCAGCCGTGCTCGACATCTATCTGACATCGCTTTTCAGCTGGACCACGTTTAAGAAGACGGGAAATCCGGCGGATCTGTTCAACTGGACCGCCATTCTTCTGTTTGCGGTTCTGCTCGCTGTTTATAAGAAATTTCCGAAGCTGCATCCGCTGTGGATCATCCTGATCGCAGGTGCGGCGGGTGTTGTTCTTCAGCTTTGATCAGGCAGTATATGACACGGGGTATTGTATGAGCATATATATTGGAAATCATGTGTCCACGTCGGACGGCTGTGAGGCGATGGGCGTGCACGAACAGGAACTCGGCGGGACGACGTTTGCTTTTTTCACGCGTAATCCGAGGGGCGGCCAGGCAAAAAATGTACCGCAGGACGATATGGACCGGCTGCAGGCTTTTCTCCTGGAGCATCATTTCGGAAAGCTGGTGGCGCATGCGCCCTATACGATGAACCTCTGCAGTGCAAAACCCGGGGTGCGGGAATTTGCGGAGACGGTCTTCCGGGAGGATCTCGCGAAGATGGAGAGACTTCCGGGACATTTCTTCAATTTCCATCCCGGTTCGCATGTGGGACAGGGCGCTGAGGAAGGCATCCGGATCATCGCGGATGTGCTGAACAGGACCATGAAGCCGGATCAGCAGACGACAGTTCTGCTGGAAACCATGGCGGGCAAGGGAACGGAGATCGGCCGCACCTTTGAGGAGCTGCGCGAGATCATCGACCGCGTGGATCCGGCATTGCAGCCGAAGCTCGGCGTGACGCTGGATACGTGCCACGTGTGGGACGGCGGATATGATATCGTTCAGGATCTGGACGGTGTGCTGCAGAAGTTCGACGATGTCATCGGGCTTGACAGGTTATACGCCGTTCATCTGAATGACAGCAAAAATCCGCTCGGATCGCACAAAGACAGACATGAAAAACTGGGGGAGGGCTGCATCGGAAAACCGGCGCTTGCCCGCATCATCAGACACCCGGCGCTGCAGGGAAGACCCTTCATCCTTGAGACGCCGAACGAAGACAGCGGATACAGAGATGAGATCGCCTGGGTAAAAACACAGATGACGGATGAAATGACGGGAACAACCGCCTGAAGGATGAAATCAATGCACGAACGGGTCACGGTGACCGGGAGGAAAAGCAATGGCAAAACCTGAAAAAATCAAACCGGCGGAAAAGTTCGGGGAAATCATGGATTTCCTGGATATGTATGACACGACGGTGTACACGGGAAGCGACGAGGGATATGACTATCTCGAGAACGGGGAGTACTGCATTGAGGTGAACAGCCCGTCGGACGGGGATTCTCTGTTTATCGATATAGAGAACAGCGGATTTTCCATCGCCTGCGGCGATTACGAGGGCCATTACAACGCCACGGATCACGACTTCCGCCATATGCTCGACGATCTGGAGAAATTTATGGACGGACGGATGTATCTGGCGGTTGTCCTCTGTAAGGAAATGTGGATCTGCTCGCTCACGGTCGACCGCCCGGCAGTGGACAGAAAGTATCTGATCCGTCAGACGGCGGATTTCCTCAGGAGCGCCGATGCGGCGGCCTTTGTAAAGCAGATTCATGACAGCGGTGCGGACATCGACTGTCTCTGGTGGGATCCCTCGAAAAACAGCACGATCAGTGTGCGCCCGGGCGAGATGCGGTGAGACACCGCTTCGGAGGAGAACATGATTTACGAATATCCGGACTGGGTGGAGACCTTTCAGTGCATCGCGGGCGACTGCCCGGACACCTGCTGCGCCGGCTGGGAAGTCGGTGTGGATGAAGACACAAAGCAGATTTATGAGACGGCGCCCGAACCGTTTCAGTCAGAGTTCCGGCGCGTCATGCGCACGGATCCGCAGACGGGCGGATGCTTTTTCCAGCCCGCGGAGAACATGCGCTGTCCTTTCCTGAATAAAAAGAATCTCTGCGACATCATCATCGGACTCGGACCGGATGCGCTCAGCATGGTCTGCGATGAATATCCGCGCTATTTCAATGAGATCGGCGATTATCAGCAGATGGATATGAGCCTGTCGTGCATGGAATTCGGGCGGATATTTTTTCACCACGGCGACATGGTGCTCAAGCGCGCCGAGGACGATACGGCGGGCCGGGGAACGGCAGACAACGAGCGGCTGCTCAGTATCCTCGATGTGCGGGATGAGATGATCGGTCAGATGCAGAGCCTGAAACTGCCATGGAAACAGGCGCTCATCTCGCTGGAGCGGACTTACGCGGATGATGCGGACGCTCTCCTGCAGGAGACAGATGAGACGGTCTGGATGATGATGCGCTCGCAGGAGATGCTCGACGGGAAGACAAAGGAAGCTTTCGAGGCGGCGGGACGTGAGATCCGCGGCCGCGGGCATGTGACCTGGGGCGGTTCGGCCGCTGAAGCACAGGCATCAACAGACAGTGCACCGGACGGCTGGTTCCGGAAACTCACGGTGTATTTTCTGTTCCGCTATACGCTGGACGCCTATAAAGACGGGAACTTCGATCCGGAATTCCGGCTGATCAACCGGAGCCTCCGCTTCCTTGAGATGCTCTGCCGTGCGAGGGAGCATTCCCAGGGACATGAGATGACGGTGGAGGATATGATCGATGTGGCGCATATCTATTCCCGGCAGGTGGAACACTCGGAGGAGATCGTCGCAGCGCTGAAGCAGAAGTGCGAAGATCAGATAGCAGGGTGTGATGCGGAAAAGAAAGGGCAGACAGGAACGGCAGATGGAAGTTTACGCGGCAGACGGCCTGGATCTGAGGCGGATATATGACAGCGGCCAGTGCTTCCGCTGGCGGGATGAAGGCGGCGGCATCAAGGTCGCGAAATGTGCCATGCTTTTCGGTTTTCACAGACTGGATGCGTTTCCGGTGGATGTATGGATCAGCCGCGCGCTCGCGGAAGAATATCCGGATGGATTCGATTTTGCAGTTTATCGTCCGTACGGCGGCGTGATCCAACAGTATATTTTTGCCTATTACCGGGAGATGGCGCTGGCGCAGAGAAGGCCGGGCGGGCAGCGGAGCGGTGAGGATATGGAAGAAGACAGTTTTCATCTGAAGAGACTCGACCGGGAACTCGTTTATCAGGGAAAGGTCCTCGGCTTTTATAAGGATACGGTTGAACTGCCCGACGGAAAGCGGGAGAAATGGGACTTCATCCATCATCCGACCGGCGGGGCCTGCGTGGTCGCGGTGCTCCCGAACGGGAAGATTCTCATGGAGCGTCAGTACCGGCCGGCGATCGGCGCGGAGACGCTGGAGCTCCCGGCGGGGGCCAGAGAGACGCCCGACGAGGATCCGAAGAAAACCGCGCGTAGGGAACTGGAGGAAGAGACGGGATATCGCTGCGGCCGGCTTATTTTTCTCGCTGAGGTGTGCAGCGCGCCTTCCTGGTGCGATGAGAAGACATACATCTATCTGGCCGAAAATATCCGTACCGCCGGCGGAAGACATCTGGATGAGGCGGAGGAAATACGGCTGGAGACATATACGCTGAAACAGCTTCTTTCGATGATCCGCCGCGGCGCGATCTGCGATGCCAAGACGGTGGCCGGCATCACGGCATATGCCGTGAGAAAACAGATGGGAGGTAAGGATGATTCCAAATAAAAATATCGTGTTCGATATGGGCAATGTGCTGGCGGATTATGACGCCGACCGCGCAACAAAGCAGTATACCGATGATCCCGCGGTGATCCGCGAGGTCAATCTCGTCGTCTATCACTCCGGCGAGTGGACGATGCTCGACGCAGGGCTGATGACCGATGAGCAGGCGCTGGAGAAGATGAAAAAGCGCTGTTCCTCTGATGAGGTGCGCCGGGCGGCGGAATTCAGTTTTACCCATTGGGATGAATACAATCTCTGGCCGCATCCGGGTATGGACCGGGTCATAGAGGCTCTGAAAAAGGACGGGAGAGGTCTCTACATACTTTCCAATATCAGCCACCGCATGGCGGCGGATGACCGCTGGCGCAGAAATGTGCCGCATCCGGAGGCGTTTGACGGCGTCTTCCTCTCGGCTGAGTACCAGATGATCAAGCCGCAGCCGATCATTTATCAGACATTCTGCAGCATGTATGGACTGAAGCCGAAGGACTGCTTTTTCATCGATGACCTTAAGCGCAACGTCGACGCGGCGAAAGCCTTCGGCATGGACGGCGTTGTCTTCGACGGAGATGCGGAGAAGCTCGGGCAGTTACTTCTTGGATGATAAGATGCGTGCTCTGTTTGCGTTACAGTTCAGACATTGCCAGAGCCATGTGTGAGATCCATTCCGTTGACAAAGCACTCTGCAGTAGTTTACAATGTGTAGCGTTAAATTTTCAGGAAAAAACGCCTTTCCACAGGCAGAACTAGAAACTGGAGGCGGCAACATGACTTTGGAGCTCTCAAAAAAATACAGAGACCGTCAGCTGAATCAGATCAGCGAGGCAGACGTGGGAAAGACTCTCCGTCTCGCCGGATGGGTGGAGAATATCCGTGATCACGGCGGCGTGTCTTTCATCGATCTGCGTGATATGTACGGCGTGGTGCAGATCGTTCTGCGCGATACGACACTGCTTGACGGCATCGTCAAAGAGGATTGTATCTCGGTAGAAGGACTGGTGGAACACCGCGACGAGGATACCTATAACCCGAAGATCCCGACCGGAACGATCGAGCTGGAGGCGCATTCCATCACAATCCTCGGCAAGGTGTATCGTCAGCTGCCTTTTGAGATCATCACATCTCACGAGATCCGCGAAGATGTGCGTCTCAAATACCGCTATCTCGATCTCCGCAACAGGAAGGTTCTGGACAACATCCTGTTCCGCTCAAAAGTCATTGCTTTTCTGCGTCAGAAGATGACGGAGCTCGGCTTTGTCGAGATCCAGACGCCGATCCTCACGAGCTCTTCTCCGGAGGGCGCGCGCGACTACATCGTTCCGTCCAGAAAATTCAAGGGCAAATTCTACGCACTGCCGCAGGCACCGCAGCAGTTCAAGCAGCTGCTGATGGTTTCAGGTATTGACAAGTATTTCCAGATCGCACCCTGCTTCCGCGATGAGGATGCGCGTGCGGATCGCTCACCGGGTGAGTTCTATCAGCTCGACTATGAGATGTGCTTTGCGACGCAGGAGGATATCTTCCGTGTCGGCGAGGCTGTTCTCACAGAGACTTTCAAAAAATTTGCGCCGGAGGGCTCCGTTGTGACGGATGCGCCTTATCCGGTCATCAGCTATCAGCAGGCCATGCTCGAGTTCGGCTCCGACAAGCCGGATCTCAGGAATCCGCTCAGAATCATCGATGTCACTGAATTTTTCCAGCGCTGCACCTTCAAGGGATTCCTGAACAAGACCGTGCGCGCGATCCGCGTACAGAGCCGTATGTCCAAGGGCTTCCAGGAAAAACTGCTGAAGTTCGCACAGTCCATCGGTATGGGCGGCCTCGGTTACCTCGAGGTGCTCGAGGACGGCTCCTTCAAGGGACCGATCGACAAGTTCATCCCGGCGGATATGAAACAGGAACTGAAGGATATCGCGCATCTGGAGATCGGCGACACGATCTACTTCATCGCCGACAAGGAGATGCAGGCGTCTCTCTACGCCGGTCAGATCCGGAACGAACTGGGCGAAAAGCTCGGTCTCGTGGAGAAGAATGCTTTCCGCTTCTGCTTCGTCAATGACTTCCCGATGTATGAGTACAATCAGGAAGAGAAGCGGCTTGACTTCACGCACAATCCTTTCTCGATGCCGCAGGGCGGCCTCGAGGCGCTGAATACACAGAAGCCCGAGGAAATTCTTGCTTATCAGTTCGATATCGTATGCAACGGCGTGGAGCTGTCCTCCGGAGCTGTCCGCAACCACGATGTCGAGATCATGAAGAGAGCTTTTGAGATCGCCGGTTATACAGAGGAAGATCTGAAGCAGAAGTTCGGCGCTCTGTACAATGCATTCCAGTTCGGCGCACCGCCGCACGCAGGTATGGCGCCCGGCATCGACCGTATGATCATGCTGCTCCGCAACGAGGACAATATCCGCGAGGTCATTGCTTTTCCGATGAACGGCAATGCCCAGGATCTCATGTGCGGCGCACCGGGAACGGTCACGGAGACGCAGCTGCGCGAGGCTCACATCAAGGTAAGAGACTGAGTGCAGGCGGTTCCGCTGTTCAGGCCGGAACTGCTGATATCTGTATTACAACTTTAATCATCAAACGGCCGGCGCACAGCAACCGGCCGTTTTCGTATCACAGGAAAAATAAAGCGGTGGGAACGGGCACCGCGTGTGCCGCCTGACAGAGGCGGCGGAATGGAGACAGCCATGATGCACGATATCGCTCCGAAGGTGTTTCACAATGAGTTCAGCGATCATCAGCCGAAGGGGCCGGAGACGGCGCTGTTTTACAACGGCAGATTCACCCTGCTGAGGCATGAGGCGGATGGAACGTTTTCTTTTCCGCATGTCAGTGATTTTGCCGGAAGCGGAGCGGAATTCACCTATCTGTTCAGGATCGACAGCGAGGAATTTTTTCTCGTGGAATATACGGATGGCCGGCCGCTGACGGAGGCCGTGCCGGAAAGCCTGAAGGATACCTGTACCTTTGAAAAGACCTGGTTTTTCCGTCAGGCCGAGCCGAGGTACCGGGCCTATGCGGGCATCACGGGACTGCAGCTAGCGGACTGGTACCGTGCGCACAGGATCTGCGGCGAGTGCGGAACGCGGCTGGAAAAGGATCACAGGGAGCGGATGATGCACTGCCCGTCCTGCGGACGGATGTATTATCCGACGATCTGTCCGGGTGTGATCGTGGGCGTCATTCACAGGGGACGTCTTCTCATGAGCCGGTACGCCGGCCGGGAATATAAAAACTTTGCCCTTATCGCCGGGTTTAATGAGACGGGCGAGACGATCGAGCAGACGGTTCACCGCGAAGTCATGGAGGAAGTGGGCCTGAAGGTGAAAAACCTGCGGTATTACAAGAGCCAGCCGTGGCCTTTTTCCGATACGCTGCTCATGGGATTTTTCTGTGATCTGGACGGTGATGACGAGGCAATCCGGCTGGAGGAGGATGAACTATCTGAGGCCGCCTTTTATGCGCCGGAGGAAGTGCCGGTGGATAATGAGCACGCGTCGCTCACGGCGGAGATGATGATGGAGTTCAGGAAGAAATACCTTTTTATGAGCGAATTATGATCGAATATGGAAGAAATCTGCGCTGTAATTGAGTATAATGGAAGAGATCGTGAAACTTTAACATGACAGGTAATATGACACGGAAGGAGTGCGGAATGAATATTCTTGTTACCGGAGGAGCCGGATATATCGGAAGCCACACCTGTGTGGAGCTTCTGAATGCGGGTTACGGCGTTATCGTTATTGATAATCTCTACAACTCCAATCAGAAAGCCATCGACCGGATCGAACAGATCACAGGGAAAAAGGTGAAATTCTACGAGAATGATGTGCTCGACAGAGATGCGCTGGAGAAGATTTTCAGTGAGAACAGCATTGATGCCGTCATTCATTTTGCCGGTCTGAAAGCGGTGGGTGAGTCGGTGCACAAGCCGATCGAGTATTATCACACCAATATCGGCGGTACGCTGACGCTCGTCGATGTGATGCGTGAACACAACTGCAGGAATATCATCTTCAGTTCTTCGGCGACGGTTTACGGTGATCCGGCCGAGATCCCGATCTCCGAGAACTGCCCGAAGGGTACCTGCACGAATCCCTATGGCTGGACGAAGTGGATGCAGGAACAGATCCTCACGGATATCCACACGGCGGATCCGTCCTGGAACGTGATCCTTCTCCGCTATTTCAACCCGATCGGCGCACACAAGAGCGGCCTCATCGGAGAGGATCCGAAGGGCATCCCGAACAACCTGCTTCCGTATGTGGCGCAGGTGGCTATCGGCAAGCTGCCGCAGATCAACGTCTTCGGCGACGATTACGATACGCCGGACGGAACGGGCGTCCGCGACTATATCCACGTTGTTGACCTCGCGCGCGGCCATGTGAAGGCTGTAGAGCGTCTGGCAAAAAATGACGGCGTCTTCATCTGCAATCTGGGCACAGGAAAAGGATATTCCGTGCTCGATGTCATCCATGCCTTTGAGAAGGCGTGCGGCCACAAGCTGAAATATGAGATTAAGCCCCGCCGTGACGGCGATATCGCGACCTGCTACTGCAATCCGGAGAAGGCGAAAAAAGAACTTGGATGGACAGCGGAGTACACGCTGGATGACATGTGTGCGGATTCCTGGAGATGGCAGACGATGAATCCTGACGGATACAATACGAAATAAAAAGAAATGACCCTGCATCGGAGAGAAACCGGTGCAGGGCCTTTTCTGATTATGCGGGCAGCGAATCTCACTGCCTCACACATGCAGAAGCATGTGATGAGATGCTGAGGTTTTTATTCCGGGTAGATGAGCCGGGAATCGTCGATATCTGCGAGATCTCTCTCGAGGTAGCGCTTCGCGAGCCAGCTGGCCATGGCGAGATTCTGGTCGAGATAGTTGCCGCAGTCTCTGGCAGCGGCACCCGGGATATCCCCCTTATAATCACGGATGAACTCAAAGGTACGTCTGATCAGGGGAACGATGTCCTTTGATTCGTAGTCTCCGGCGAGGATCAGATAAAATCCCGTCCGGCATCCCATCGGTCCGAAATAGATCACGCGGTCTTTATACTCGGGATCGTTGCGCAGGAATGTGGCACCGAGGTGCTCGATGGTGTGGCATTCCGCGGTATTCATGACGGGCTCCCGGTTCGGAGCCGTCATCCTGAGGTCGAATGTCGTCAGGACTTCCTGCCCCACGTGATCTTTCCGTGATACATAAATGCCGGGGAGAAGTTTCAGATGATTGACGGTAAAACTTGCGATCTTTTCCATGATTTTTTCCTCCGTAGATTTTCTTGCGTTTCAGGATTGCGAGAGTGCGAAGCACGGAGCAATCCATAGTTTATACAGAATGTGGCACGATTTATCGTAACGGGCCCGCTGTGAATCGGACAGGTCATTCCTGTGTGATCAGTTTCTGCATATCCCCGGGCACGGGAGCTTCGAAGTGCATGGCTTCTCCCGTGATGGGGTGCGTAAAATCAAGCTTCCAGGAGTGCAGCGCCTGTCTGGCTATGTCCGCATCCGGCGGCACAGGGTCGTCAGGACGGCGCAGGCAGGCCGGGTTGTACAGCGTGTCACCTGCGAGCGGATGGCCGAGAGAGGCCATGTGCACACGGATCTGATGCGTCCGCCCGGTTTCCAGGTGAAGCTCCAGAAGAGAACGGCCTGAGTCCGACGGGGAAACTCCTGCCTTGCGCGGCGGCAGGCAGCGCAGCGTTCTGTAGTGTGTGACGGCGCGCTCGCCGTTCTCCGGATCGATGCAGCGCTCGATGAGGGAACGCGTCCTTCTGCCGATCGGGAGATCCACGGTGCCTTCCGGATCTGTCTTTCCATCCGCAATGGCAAGATAGGTCCGGTGAATTTCGCGGTGCTGCAGGGCCTGTTCCAGAACACAGGATGCGACAATATTTTTTGCCACGATCAGGAGACCGGTCGTGTCGCGGTCGAGGCGGTTGATGCAGCGGAAAACAAAGGGAATCCCCTGCTGCTCGTAGTACCAGACGACGCCGTTTCCGAGCGTGTTCTCCGGGTGGCTGACCGCCGGGTGAATGGCGAGACCCGCCGGCTTGTTCACGACGAGAATATCCTCGTCTTCATAGGCAATGCCGAAGGGGACGGGTGCCGGCCGGATGTTCTCTGAGGAAACGGGATCGCAGACGCGCGTCGTCAGCACATCGCCCCGGCAGACCGGATGACACATGTACTCATGCCTGCCGTTCAGCAGGATCGCAGCCGGATCCGGTTTCATGGAGGCGAGAATATGACGCGAATATCCCCGGCGCCGCAGAAAGCTGTGGATATCCTGCCCCTCATCCGCAGGCTGTATCCTGTATATGAATGTGCGCTCCATGCGTCGTTGCTCCTTTTCTCCTCCTGATGACAGTTACTGTTCAGACGTTGTCAGCACATCGGAACACAGAGACTTCCAATCCGAGACATCCGCAGGCGCCGGTGGTTAATGAGTCCGAGCTTAAGCGAAGGACAAATCTACCACCGCTGCGCCGAGGACAAGCGAGAGCGCGTCGAGGATGGAAGTCTCTGTGTGTTACTATGACTGGCTGCAGGTGAACAGCAGCGATGACTGACTTTATCGTAGTACCGCGAGGTAGACGCTGTCAATTTTTAGTGCTATACTTTTTCTGTTGATGCCGGTGTTTTCAGACCCGGCAAACAGTGGAAAGAGAGGGTATTTGTCATGTCGGACAAACAGAAATATGTGGCCTATGTAGGTACCTATACACAGGGCTCGAGTCTTGGAATTTACATCTATGATGTGGACGTCAAGGAAGGCACTCTCTCTGAGCGCAAATACGTCCCGATCAACAATTCGTCTTATCTGTGCCGTTCTTCCAATGGAAAGTTTCTCTATTCCATTGAGGATGAGGGCGTAGCCGTATTCGCCATCGAGGATGACGGAGATCTGAAGATGATCAACCGGATCAAGATCGGCGGCATGCGCGGCTGCTACGTCTCTGTAGACAAGACCGGCAAATATCTGTTTGTAGCGGGATATCACGATGGAAAAGTAACGCTGATCCACACGCATCACGACGGGCGTCTGGGTTCCGTGATGGACGGCGTATTTCACAAGGGACTCGGCAGCGTGTCCGAGCGCAACTTCCGCGCGCACGTCAGCTGCGTGAAAATGACGCCGGACAACAAGTATCTATGCGCTGTCGACAATGGCATCGATCAGGTCAAGGTATATTCCATCTCCAACAGGGACAAGCTTGAGCTGCGCGACATCGTCCGCTGTGAGCGCGAGTCGGCACCGCGTCTGATCAAGTTCGGCAACTCCGGAAAATTCGCCTACATCCTCTACGAACTTAACAATACGGTTGAGGTATATTCTTATGAGGATAAGGATGACGAGCCGGAATTTGAGAAGCTGCAGACAGTCAGCACAACTTCCGACAACGTCGATGAGATCCATGACGCAGCGTGCGGTATGGATATATCGCCGGACGGGAAGTTCCTTTTCACTTCCACAGCAGGTGATGATACGGTCGCGATGTTTGCGATTGACCAGAAGACGGGACTTCTCACAAAGAGGTTCGCACTTCCGACGAGCGGCGTTTATCCGAAGGATATCGCTGTTTTCCCGGACGGCAGACATATCGCCTGTGTCAACCACGAATCGGGAACCATTACGACATTTACTGTCGACTATGAGAAGAATATCATCGTGCAGAAGGGCAGACCGTGCAAGGTGGATACCCCGAACTGCATTCTGATCACGCCGATGGGCTGCCACTCATAACGAAACAGATAACTCAAAAAGGAGATATCGACATCATGGATAAGAAGGAATTTGCACTGGCAGAACATGAGAAATGGAAGGGCAAGATCGAGGTCATCAGCCGTGTTCCGATCACGAACGCGGAAGAACTTGCCGTTGCCTATACACCCGGTGTGGCGGAGCCGTGCCTGAAGATCAAGGACGACGTCGACCTGTCCTATAAATACACACGGCGCGCCAATCTCGTGGCCGTCATCACGGACGGAACCGCTGTTCTCGGTCTCGGAGATATCGGACCGGAAGCCGGCATGCCTGTCATGGAGGGCAAATGCGCCCTGTTCAAGACGTTCGGCGGCGTCGATGCTTTTCCTCTCTGTGTGAAGACAAAGGATGTAGATGAATTCGTCAATACGGTGGCTCTGATCTCCGGCAGCTTCGGCGGTATCAATCTGGAGGACATCGCAGCGCCGCGCTGCTTCGAGATTGAGCAGAAACTGAAAAAGAGATGCGACATCCCGGTGTTCCACGATGATCAGCACGGAACGGCGATCATTGTTCTCGCGGGTGTCATGAATGCGCTGAAAGTAACCGGAAAGAAGAAAGAGAACTGCCGCGTGGTTGTGAACGGCGCCGGTTCCGCCGGCGTGGCCATCACGAAGCTTCTGCTGGACTACGGATTCCCGGATATCACGATGTGCGACAAGACGGGTATCCTCTCCAAAGACAGCGAGAACCTGAACTGGATGCAGGAGAAAATGATGGATCGCACGAACCTGTCGCATCAGCACGGCAAGCTTGCCGATGCGCTGCGGGGCGCGGATATTTTTATCGGCGTATCTGCACCCGGCATCGTGACACCGGAGATGGTGAAGACCATGAATAAGGATTCCATCTTCTTTGCCATGGCCAATCCGGTTCCCGAGATCATGCCCGATCTCGCACGCGAGGCAGGCGCAGCTGTTGTCGGCACAGGCAGGAGTGATTTCCCGAACCAGGTCAACAACGTGCTGGCGTTCCCGGGAATTTTCCGCGGAGCTCTCGACGTGCGCGCATCCGATATCAACGAGGAGATGAAGATCGCGGCATCCTATGCGATCGCAGGTCTTGTCGGCGATGAAGAGCTCTCACCGGATTACATCCTTCCGAAGGCTTTTGATCCCCGCGTGGCAAAAGCGGTTTCCGCTGCGGTGGCAGACGCTGCGCGCAAATCCGGCGTCGCACGCATCTGAGAGGGGCGTTTTCTGAGGGACAGATAATCTGCCGGACGGCAGTGTGAGGTAATACAATGAACAGCAAAGTGGTTCTTGTCCGCTGTGATTCCTACGACGAAGAACTGGTGTACAGCCGGCTGAGAGCAGGCATTGCCTGCCTCGGCGGGCTGTCTGCTTTTATACGGCCGGAAGAGAAGGTGCTGCTGAAGCTGAACCTGGTCCGCGATGCGGATGTGGAGCGCGCAGTGACCGTTCATCCGGCCGTTGCCGTGCAGCTCGCGAGAATTTTTTCCGAGGACGGCTACACGCATGTGAAGGCGGGCGATTCACCCGGATTCGGCAGGGGCATGGCGATTATGAAAAATCTCGGCATCCTCGACGGATTGAAGAAATACGGCGCTGAGCCGGCTGCTTTTGACGAGGCGGTGCGCGTGGAAAACCCCGACGGGATCCACGCAAAACAGTTCATGATGGCAGGGGACGTGGTCGAAGCCGATGCGCTTGTCAGTGTCTGCAAGATGAAGACACATGCCCTGGAGCATCTGACCGGCGCGGTAAAAAATCAGTACGGCTGTATCGAGGGGGCGAACAAGGCGGCCGGGCACACGAAATATCCGAGTGCCGAGAGCATGGCGAGGATGCTCGTCGATCTGAATATGTATGTAAAACCCCGCCTGTACATCATGGACGGCATCATGGCCATGGAGGGCAACGGCCCCACATCCGGCGATCCGACGCCGATGCACACGCTTCTGCTTTCTCAGGATCCGGTGGCGCTGGACAGCGTTTTCGCGGCACTTGTGCATGTGGATCCGGAGATCATACCGACGGAGACGGCAGGTGAGATGATGGGCCTCGGCACATATCATTTTGACCAGATCGATGTGCTGGCCGTGGACCCTGCGGAACAGGCACCGTATGTGCGCATGACGCCGCAGGAAGCGGCGGAACGCTATGGCAATCCGGATTTCAACGTGATCCGGGGACGCGGAAAAGTGCACGGCTGGATGGGCCTCGCCACGCATCTCAGGATCATCTCACCGAAGCCGCATATCGATGCGTCGAGGTGCGTGAAGTGCGGGATCTGTGTGAAGAGCTGTCCGGTGGAGGGAAAGGCCATTCATTTTTCCGAAGGGAGGCAGAACCCGCCGGTGTACAATTATCGCAAATGCATACGCTGCTTCTGCTGCCAGGAAATGTGTCCTCATAAGGCAATCTATACGAAGTGATGCGGCAGCATCAGAGAGGACAGCAGTCTTTCTGGCCTGTCTGATCTGCGGGATGCGGCGGGGCAGCCTCCTGCTGCTGAACAGATGTTAGACAGAGCAAATGAAAATTCACGCAGAAGTCACAAAAAATCAGCGAAAAATAGGCAAAAACGCGTGTCAGTTCGGTGACATTTGGATTTGCCCGTGCTATAATTCTTACTGTGTGTGTATACCGGTTTCGGGGTGAGGTTGTGACATTCCGTATTCATACAGGTACACCAAATGTCCGCGAAAGCGGATGCGTTACAGATAAACTCAAAGGAGGAACAAGTAACATGGCAAGAAAAATGAAAACCATGGATGGTAACACAGCCGCAGCTCATGCTTCGTATGCGTTTACCGAAGTGGCAGCTATCTACCCGATCACACCTTCTTCGCCTATGGCTGAGCACACCGACGAGTGGGCTACCCAGGGAAGAAAGAACCTGTTCGGACAGGAAGTCCAGATTACAGAGATGCAGTCTGAGGCAGGTGCGGCAGGTGCCGTTCACGGCTCTATCGCAGCCGGCGCTCTGACCACAACCTACACCGCTTCTCAGGGACTTCTTCTGATGATCCCGAACATCTACAAGATTGCCGGTGAGCAGCTCCCTGCAGTATTCGATGTATCTGCAAGATGCGTTGCCACCCATGCACTGAACATCTTCGGTGATCATTCCGATGTTTATGCATGCCGTCAGACCGGTGCAGCTATGCTCTGCGAATCTTCCGTACAGGAAGTTATGGATCTCACTCCTGTCGCTCATGCATCCGCACTGACCGGCAGCCTTCCGATCATCAACTTCTTCGATGGTTTCCGTACATCTCATGAGCTTCAGAAGATTGAAGTATGGGATTATGAAGATCTGAAGGATATGGTAGATGTAGATGCGCTGAAGAAATTCAAGAAGAACGCTCTGAACCCGGAGAACCCGAAGGAAATGGGTTCCGCTCAGAACCCGGATATCTTCTTCCAGACCCGTGAGGCCTGCAACACGAAGTATGACGAGTTCCCGGCTATCGTTCAGAAATACATGGATATGGTCAATGCCAAGATCGGCACCGACTATAAACTGTTCAACTACTACGGCGCACCGGATGCTGAGCATATCATCATTGCCATGGGTTCCGTTAACGACACGATCGAAGAGACCATCGATTACCTGATGGCTCAGGGCCGCAAGGTAGGTCTTGTAAAAGTTCGTCTGTACAGACCTTTCTGCGCAAAGGCACTCATCGACGCTATTCCGGATTCCGTAAAGCAGATCTCCGTTCTCGACCGTACCAAGGAGCCCGGCTCCCTCGGCGAGCCGCTGTACCTTGATGTCGTTGCTGCACTTCGTGACAGCAAGTTCAAGGATGTAAAGGTATTCGGCGGACGTTACGGCCTTGGTTCCAAGGACACCACACCGGAGCAGATCGTTGCCGTATACGACAACACAGAGAAAGAGCATTTCACCATCGATATCGTCGATGATGTAACAAATCTGTCTCTGCCGGTAGGCGAGCCGCTCGTTACCACACCGGAAGGCACCGTAAACTGCAAGTTCTGGGGCCTCGGCGCTGATGGTACTGTTGGTGCGAACAAGAACTCCATCAAGATCATCGGTGATAACACCGATATGTACGCACAGGCTTACTTCGACTATGATTCCAAGAAGTCCGGCGGTGTTACAATGTCTCACCTCCGCTTCGGTAAGAAGCCGATCAAGTCAACGTACCTGATCCACAGAGCAAACTTCGTAGCCTGCCATAACCCGTCCTACATCACCAAGTTCAACATGGTTCAGGAGCTTGTTGACGGAGGTTCCTTCCTTCTCAACTGCCCGTGGACCGGAAAAGAGCTGGAAGAGCATCTGCCGGGACAGGTTAAGAAGTATATGTATGATCACAAGATCAACTTCTACACCATCGATGGTGTAAAGCTTGGTATTGAGACCGGTATGGGCCCGACCCGTATCAACACGATTCTTCAGTCCGCATTCTTCACGATCACCCAGATCATCCCGAACGAGAAGGCTATCAAGCTCATGAAGGATGCTGCTCAGGCTACATACGGCCGTAAGGGTCAGGATGTCGTTGAGAAGAACTGGAAGGCTATCGATGCCGGTGCTACAGGCTGGCAGAAGGTAGAGATTCCGGAGAGCTGGAAGGATTGCAAGGATGAAGGCCTTGAGTTCAAGAAGACGAATGTAGGAAGCCAGGAGCAGATCGACTTCGTCAACAACATCCAGATCGCTGTTTCTTCTCAGGAAGGCAACAATCTGCCTGTATCCAAGGTTCTTCCTTACGCAAACGGCGAGACTCCGTCCGGCACAGCTGCATACGAGAAACGTGGTATCGCTGTCAACGTTCCGGAGTGGAATACCGCAAACTGCATCCAGTGTAACAGATGTTCGTTCGTCTGCCCTCATGCGGCAATTCGTCCGTTCGCTATGACACCGGAAGAAGTTGCAGCAGCACCGGAAGGCTTCAAGTCTCTGGATATGATGGGTATGCCCGGATATAAGTTCGGCATCCAGATCTCCGCACTTGACTGCACCGGCTGCGGTTCCTGCGCTAACGTATGCCCTGGCAAGAAGGGCGAGAAGGCTCTGACTATGGTTCCGCTCGCACAGGGCGAAGCTTCTCAGCCTGGATTCGATTACGCTGTCACCCTTCCGGAGAAGAAGGATGTCATCGAGAAGTTCAAAGTCAACACTGTCAAGGGATCTCAGTTCAAACAGCCGCTGCTTGAGTTCTCAGGCGCATGCGCAGGCTGCGGAGAGACTCCGTATATCAAGCTGATCACTCAGCTTGTCGGCGACAGAATGCAGATCGGCAACGCTACAGGATGCACCTCTATCTGGGGCAACTCCTCACCGTCCACACCTTACACCAAGAACAAAGAGGGCAGAGGCCCGGCATGGTCCAACTCCCTGTTCGAGGATGCTGCTGAGTTCGGTTATGGTATGCTGCTCGGCCAGACCGCTCTGAGAGATGAGCTGAAGACCAAGGCAGAGGCTCTTGCAGAGAAGGATGCTTCCCTGAAGGCTGTTGTTGATGAGTATGTAGAGACCATGGCTGACGGTGCTGCCAACAGAACAGCAACCGATAAGCTGCTGGATGCCATCAAGGACAACACCACGGAAGAGGCTGAGTTCATCAAAGAGAACAAGCAGTTCCTGGCTAAGAAGTCCAACTGGGCATTCGGTGGTGATGGCTGGGGCTACGATATCGGATTTGGCGGACTTGATCATGTCATCGCTTCCGGCAAGGATATCAACGTTCTGGTTATCGATACCGAGGTTTACTCCAACACCGGCGGACAGTCCTCCAAGGCTACCCCGACCGCAGCTGTAGCTCAGTTCGCTGCAGGCGGCAAGGAGACCAAGAAGAAGGATCTCGCTTCGATCGCTATGTCCTATGGTTATGTATACGTAGCTCAGATCGCCATGGGTGCAGATTACAACCAGGCAGTCAAGGCTATCAGCGAGGCCGAGGCTTATCACGGCCCGTCACTGATCATCGCATACGCACCTTGCATCAACCATGGTATCCGCAAGGGCATGGGCAAGGCTATGACCGAGGAAGAGCTTGCTGTTAAGTCCGGATACTGGCATCTGTTCCGTTACAACCCGGCTCTGGTTGGCACGGATAAGCCGGCATTCACCCTTGATTCCAAGGTACCGGATGAGTCCATCTATCAGGATTTCCTGGATGGCGAGGTTCGTTACAACTCCCTGAAGAGAGCTAACCCTGCAAAGGCTGAGAGACTTCAGGCTAAGAACAAGGAAGAAGCAAAGGAGAGATATACATATCTCAACAAGCTTGTCAAACTGTACGGACCGGAGGCATAAGCCTTCTGCTTATACAGAATTCCCTGAGGGGCTGCCGCGGAAGCGGCAGCCCCTTTGTCTTGTTACGTGGCGAAAAGTCACTTCATATGATATACTTGACGTTGGCTGGCCAGGTGAAGGATGCCAGCGAATGACAAACAGTGAAAGAGGTACCATCATGGCGATTGATAACAGTTTTATGATCAAGAAGATGGAGCAGTTTACTTCCATCTATGTCCTTTATTCTGCTTACACACACCTCCCGTTCGTTGAGTGCGATGAAGAGACTTTTGACGACCAGGTTTACTGCTTTACGACGAAGGAAATGACGAATACGTTCGCTCATCCTTATATTCTGGAAAAAATCCTTCTGCAGGCAGTCGAGGTGCCGCAGGCAATGATGAAGAGATTTTTCCGCAGCCTGTACCTGTACGGCGTCAATGCCATCATGATCCAGGATGAGGGCGCTCCGGTTCGTGTTCAGCTGGACCAGATCGCGGAAAAACCGGATCTGGATGCGCTGCAGAATGAGAAGATTCCGAAGGCCAATCCGGAGCTGCAGCTCACGGCCATTTATTTCATGCAGGATCTGATGCGTCCGGTGGAGAGAAACATGGAGGAGAAGAAACACCTGCATGATCTCGAGGAAGAGATGGCGCACAATCTGCTTCGCTCCCGTTTTATCATTACGGCGGATGTGTCGAGACTTGACGGACCGATCACGAAAGAGAATATCAGCAAGGCCGGCGTTCCGCTTATCAAGACAAAGAACGGGCACGTTTATCAGCCGGTCTACACCGACTTCGGCGAAGTACAGAAGTTTAATCATAACAACAAGGGGCTCAAGCTGCAGATGCTTCCCGTAACCTACGACAAGCTGTCTGCTTTTCTCGTCGGACAGGCAGAGGGATTTGCCTTCAACCCCGGTGGCTTTAATCTGGTGCTGAACCGCGATCAGCTGAAAAACATGCAGCTGCGTTACGGTGAACAGGAATAATCCGACCGCATGAGATGCGGGCCGACAGAAAATTTCGGAATAAGAAAGGAACAACGCCGATTCCGGCGCAGAGGACAGTGAATGAACGAAGCATATGAGGTGATCCAGCGGGAGCGCATCGAAGATATCCATTCCGATGGTGTGCTTCTTGTGCATAAGAAGAGCGGTGCGCGTGTGGCACTGCTTGCCAATGACGATGAGAACAAGGTGTTTGATATCGGATTCCGCACACCGCCGAAAAATTCAACCGGCGTGGCGCATATCATCGAGCACACGGTTCTCTGCGGTTCGCGCAAATTTCCGCTGAAGGATCCTTTTGTCGAACTCGTCAAGGGGTCCATGAACACATTTCTCAACGCCATGACTTATCCGGACAAGACGATCTTCCCGGTGGCAAGCTGCAACGACAGGGATTTTCAGAACCTGATGGATGTCTATCTGGACGCCGTCTTCTATCCGAATATCTATAAGAATGAAAAGATCTTCCGCCAGGAGGGCTGGCATTATGAGCTGGAGAAACCGGAAGATCCGCTCAGGTACAACGGCGTCGTCTATAACGAGATGAAGGGCGCTTTTTCGTCGGCGGATGAGATCCTCGGCAGAACGGTCTTCAATACGCTTTTCCCCGATACGCCATACGGCGTGGAGTCCGGCGGCGATCCCGCAGTGATCCCGGAACTCACCTATGAGGAATTCCTGAATTTCCACAGAAAATATTACCATCCGTCCAACAGTTATATCTGCCTGTACGGCAATATGGACATGGATGAAAAACTCGACTGGCTCGACCGGGAGTATCTGTCTCATTTTGACCGGATTCAGGTGGATTCTGCGATTCCGATGCAGAAGCCGTTCAGCAAACCGGTCGATCTGCGCGACACGTATCCGGTTCTCGACAGCGAGCCCGTGGAAGAGAATACCTATCTCACCCTGAATATGGTTATCGGTGACTATTCTGACGTTGAACTCGACATCGCTTTCGGCGTTCTGGAGTATGTGCTCCTTGATGCGCCAGGCGCACCGGTTAAGCAGGCCATTCTCGACGCCGGTATAGCAAAAGATGTCATGGGAGAGTACAACGACGGTCTGCTGCAGCCATTTTTCTCCATTTCGGCGAAGAATGCCGAGGAGTCCGACAAAGAGCGTTTCCTTGAAGTTGTGCGGAAAACGCTGACGGATATCGCTGACAAGGGCATTGATCAGAAGGCACTCGCATCGGCCATCAATTACTTTGAGTTCCGCTTCCGCGAGGCGGATTACGGGACGATCCCGAAGGGACTCATGTACGTCATCGACATGTTCGACAGCTGGCTGTACGACGATAAGAACCCCTTCCGCTATCTCCATGAACTGGAGGCTTTCGACAGCCTGAAGAAGAAGGCGAAAGAGGGCTGCTTCGAAGAACTGATCCGGAAGTACCTGCTCAATAATCCGCACACGGCAGTTGTCACGCTTGTGCCCGAGCGTGGACTCGCGGCGAAGCGGGATGCGGCTGTGGCACAGAAACTGGCCGAATACAAGGCCTCACTGTCCGCGGGCGAGATCGACAGGATCGTGAAGAATACGGCAGATCTGAAGGCGTATCAGGAGTCGCAGGATTCGCCGGAGGCGCTGGCCGCCATTCCGTTCCTCAGACGCACGGATATCCGTCGGGACACGCCGATCCATATCAGTGCAGAAGAAGGTGCGATTGACGGCACGACTTATCTGAAACATCATTATCAGACGAACGGCATCGCCTATCTCCAGCTTCTGTTTGACACGGCGAAGGTGCCGGACGATCTGATTCCGTATATTGGCATTCTGAAAAATGTGCTCGGCGTTGTCGACACAGAGCATTATGCGTATACGTCGCTGTTCCATGAGATCAATGCCAACACCGGCGGCATTGCTTTTGGCGTACAGGTGCAGGCGACAGATTTCGACGATCCGGATAAGGGATATGCGATGTTCGGCATCCGGGCAAAGTATCTGTACCCGAAGCGCGATTTCGTGTTTGACATGATCCGCGAGATCCTGCTGACATCGAAGCTGGACGATAAAAAGCGGCTGAAGGAGATCATCGACAGCACGAAGAGCGGTATGGAGGAGAGTATTCCGGCAGCGGGACATTCGTCTGCCGTACACCGTGCGCAGGCCGCCAGCAGCCGTCTGGATGCATGGACGGAGAAGATATCCGGTATTGACCAGTATCACCTGGTTGAGGCACTGCAGGCGCACTTTGATGAAAAAGCGGATGATCTCATCGATAAACTGAAACAGCTGATGCATCTAATCTTCCGTCCGGAGAATCTTACGGTCAGCCTGAATGCGGATGCGGGGGGCTTTTACGGCGTGGAAGAAGATGTACGGAAGCTGAAGGCCTCTCTGTACACCGACAGCGTGCGGACGGGAAGCTTCAAATGGCAGAAGAGGCGTACGAGCGAGGGCTTCATCACGCCCGGACAGGTGCAGTATGTGGCTGTGGCCGGCAATTACCGCACGGACGGCTTCCAGTATACCGGCGTCTTCCGCGTACTGAAGAAGATGCTGAATTATGATTATCTCTGGATCAATCTCCGCGTCACAGGCGGCGCCTACGGGTGCATGAGCGGATTCAAGAAGGACGGCGGGGCGTACCTCGTTTCCTACCGTGACCCGCATCTGAAGCGGACGCTTGATGTATATAAGGGCCTTCCTGATTATCTCCGCAAATATGATGCGGATGAAGATACAATGACGAAACTTATCATCGGTACGATCAGTGATCTGGATACGCCGATGAATGCGGCGGCGAAGGGATCGTTTGCGCTGAACGCGTGGTACCTCGGCCTGACGGAGGATGATCTCAATCAGGAGAGAGCCCAGATCATCGACTGCACACCGTCGGATATCCGTGCACTGGCGGATCCGGTGGAGACGTTCCTGCGGGATGCGGATGTGTGCGTCATCGGAAGCGAGACGGTGCTTGAGAAAGACAGAGATGCGCTGGAGAGCGTGAAGACGCTGAATAGCTTTGAATAAAGGCGCGTATACTCCCTTGCGCGAATCGCTTGCGCTCTTTCTCGACGCAGCGGTGCTAAGCTCGTCCTCCCTCTGGTCGGACTTGCCAAGCACCGGCGTCTGCGAAGGTTCGCTTCAGGGAGTATGCGCGCCCAACCGCATGGCTGCGCGGAAACGTATTATAAAAAATCAGGATAATTGTGGAAGAATCTGCAAGGTGGCTGCGCGGAAGGCTGGTTAATGGTTCGGGATAATGATGGCTGAATCGGCGCGGATGGCTGTGCGGAAGGATGTTAACAAGTATCGGTGAATGATGGCATAATCAGCCGGGATGGCTGAGAGGGATAATGACGGAGACGGGATGACATGGATGATGCGAGAACGAAATCGGGTTTTGTGGCTCTGATCGGACGGCCGAATGTAGGCAAGTCGACGCTGATGAATCATCTGATCGGGCAGAAGATCGCGATTACTTCGCGGAAGCCGCAGACGACAAGAAATCAGATCCGCACGGTTTACAACGATGAGCGCGGGCAGATCGTCTTCACGGATACGCCTGGTATTCACCGCGCGTCTAATAAGCTCGGCGAGTATATGGTTCGTGCGGCAGAGAATTCTCTGAAGAATGTGGATGCCGCGCTCTGGCTCGTTGAACCCGGAAGTTATGTCGGTGCTTCTGACAGGAGCATCGCGAAGACGCTGCAGAGATCAGGGCTGCCGGTTATTCTTGTCATTAACAAAACGGACAAGGTTAACAAAGCGGTCGTCGCAGCGACGATCGAGGCTTTCCGCGGTACGATGGATTTTGAGGATATTCTTGCGGTTTCGGCCAAGCAGGGAACGAATCTGGATTCTCTGCTGGACAGTATTTTCAAGGTGCTGCCCTATGGGCCCAGATTTTTCCCGGAGGATACGCTGACGGATCAGCCTGTCAGGCAGATCGTATCTGAAATCGTCCGCGAGAAGGCGCTCCGCTGCCTCGGGGAAGAGGTGCCGCACGGCATAGCTGTGACCGTAGAACGGATGCATGAGCGGCCGGTGAGTGCCGCAGGCTGCGGACATAGTGCGAATCCGTTCGGCAGTGGTGTCGGAAATGAAAAACGGCCCGGCGGAACGTCGAAGAAGGCAGAAGCCCCTGAGAAGCGGAAAGATGATATCGATGAGAACCGGATTACGGACATCGATGCTGAAATTATCTGTGAGCGCGAATCCCACAAGGGAATCATTATCGGTAAGGGCGGCGCCATGCTGCGTAAGATAGGAAGTGAAGCCCGAACGGATATTGAAAAGCTCGTCGGCACAAAGGTCAATCTGCAGATCCATGTAAAAGTGAAAAATAACTGGCGTGAGAGCGATGTTCTCGTGAAGAACTTCGGCTATGACAGAAAGGATCTCGACTAATACAGAACATATGAAGTGTATGATATCAGGTACATGCGTGCCGCCTTTTTCAATATAAATAATCCGGCAGAGCAGAATTGGCCTTAGCGGAACAGAAAGTGTTTCGGCAAAACAGAAATGTTTTCGGGGAACAGAAAGTGCTTCGGCAAAACAGAAATGTTTTCGGGGGACAGAAAGTGCTTCGGCAAAACAGAAATGTTTTCGGGGAACTGAAAGCGTTTCGGAAGAACAGAAATAATTCAGTCAGGACAGAAATATTTCAGCGGGGAGTCTGAGGTTGTGCGGTGAGCGAGCAGATAACGGTTTCGGGTATGGTGCTTTCCACTATGCCGGTGGGAGAAAATGACAAGCGGCTTGTCATTCTGACGAGTGAACTCGGCAGGATCAGCACTTTTGCCCGCGGTGCGAGACGGCCGGGAAGTACGCTGATGGCTGCTTCCAACCCTTTTGTCACCGGAAAGTTCACGCTGATCCAGGGGAGAAATTCGTATAATCTTATATCAACTGAAATCAGGGATTATTTCACCGAGCTCGCCATGGAGCAGCCCGGTGTCTATTACGGTTATTATTTCCTTGATTTTGCTGATTATTACGGCCGGGAGAGTGTGGACAGCAAAGAAACGCTGAACCTGCTATATCTGTCACTGAAAGCGATCCTTCGGCCGGAAGTCGATAACAGACTCATCCGCCGCATTTTTGAAATAAGGATCATGACGATAAACGGCGAATACGCCCTTGACGGGCAGAATGTCGGGCCGGAAGCGCGTTATGTGATCGACTACATCATGCACGCGAAGCTCACAAAGCTGTATACGTTTACGGTCACGCCTGAGGTGCAGAAGGAACTGGACGTCTGTACGCAGAAGCATATGGAGCGCGTTCTCGACAGACCGCTCAAAAGCCTGAAAATTCTTGAAGAGATGGCTTAGATTCAGGAGGATATATGAGACTGTTATTGATCCGTCACGGGGATCCGGATTATGTACATGATACGCTGACGCCGAAGGGCGACCGCGAGGCGGAAGAGCTCGCGCAGCTCCTGGCGAAGGAGCACATCGACTGCATTTACAAGTCGCCGCGCGGACGTGCACAGAAAACAGCATCCTACACCGAGAAAATAACAGGCCTGACGGGGACGACCTTCGAGTGGCTGCAGGAGTTTCCGGGACGGCTGGATATCCATGCGGCGCCGTGGCTGGAAAAGGCATACCCCGACTGGGAAAGTCATCACGACGCGGGCGACAGGAGAATATTCTGGGATATGCTGCCCGGTGAGCTGATGAAGCGTCCGGAGCTTCTGGATGCTGAGAAGTGGCGCCACTCCGAGCTGGCGGGGTATGGAGATATCGTAAATGTATACGATCACGTGACAGAGGAATTTGACAGACTGCTGGCTGAATGGGGTTATGTGCGGTCCGGCGGTCTGTATCATGTGGAAAAAGCAAATGATAAGACACTGGCGTTTTTCTGCCATTTTGGTCTGAGCTGTGTTCTTCTTTCTCACCTCTGGCAGTGTTCGCCGTTTATGACATGGCACATGCTCGGCATGGCACCGTCGTCTGTGACGGAGCTCGTCACGGAAGAGAGACAGCCGGGTATCGCTGTTTTCCGCGCGCTGCGCATCGGTGACATCTCGCATCTCAGAGTCTGCGGGGATACGCCTTCTTTTGCAGGACGTTTCTGTGAGACATACGAAGACGCATCGCAGCGCCATTAAGTATACCGGTGCATTCCTTGACAAACGCCGCGCGGCCGCCTTATGATGAAGCAACTAATGCGTTTTATGAACCTGTGATTTTCAGGGAGGACATACAGAAAATGAGCAAAGAACTCGCCAAAACCTACGATCCCAAAGAAATCGAGGACCGTACCTACCAGAAATGGCTCGACAAAGATTATTTTCACGCGAAGGTGAACCCGGATAAGAAGCCGTTCACGATCGTCATGCCGCCGCCAAATATCACCGGAAAGCTCCACATGGGCCACGCGCTGGACAACACCATGCAGGATATCCTCATCCGCTACAAGAGGATGCAGGGATATGAGGTTCTCTGGCAGCCCGGCACCGATCACGCCGCTATCGCGACGGAGGTCAAGGTGACCAATGCGCTGAAGGAAAAGGGCATCGACAAGCAGGAGATCGGACGCGATAAGTTTGTCGACTACTGCTGGAAATGGCGCGACGAGTACGGACGCACCATCACGACACAGCTGAAGAAACTCGGCGTCTCCGCCGACTGGGACAGAGAGCGTTTTACCATGGACGAGGGATGCTCCCGCGCCGTGGAGGAGGTTTTCTGCCGCCTTTATGAGAAGGGCTATATCTACCGCGGAAGCCGCATCATCAACTGGTGCCCGAAGTGTCAGACTTCCCTGTCTGATGCCGAGGTTGAACACGTCGATCAGGATGGATTTTTCTGGCATATCAACTACCCGATCGTCGGCGAACCCGGTAAGTTTGTCGAGATCGCGACGACCCGTCCGGAGACGCTGCTCGGCGATACCGCAGTTGCCGTCAACCCGGATGATGAGCGCTATAAGGATCTCGTCGGAAAAATGCTGGAGCTCCCGCTCACAGACCGTCAGATCCCTGTCATTGCGGATGCCTATGTGGATAAGGATTTCGGAACCGGCTGCGTGAAGATCACACCTGCCCATGACCCGAATGACTTTGAGGTGGGACTCCGTCACAATCTGGAGCAGATCAACATCCTCAATGACGATGCGACGATGAACGACAAGTGCGGCAAGTATGCCGGCATGGACCGCTATGAGGCGAGAAAGGCCATGGTCGAGGATCTCGACAAGCTGGGCCTCCTCGTAAAGGTTGTTCCGCACACCCATTCTGTCGGCACCCATGACCGCTGTCACACGACCGTCGAGCCGATGATCAAGCCGCAGTGGTTTGTCCGCATGAAAGAGATGGGTCAGGCTGCGCTCGACGCCTATCACAGGGGCAAACTGAATTTTGTTCCGGATAACTACGGCAAAACCTATGAACACTGGCTTGAAAATATCAAGGACTGGTGCATCTCCCGTCAGCTCTGGTGGGGTCACCGTATTCCGGCATATTACTGCGATGACTGCGGAGAAGTTGTCGTACAGCGCGGCGGTGCACCTGCGAAGTGCCCGAAGTGCGGCGGCACGCATTTCCATCAGGATGAGGATACGCTTGATACCTGGTTCTCGTCCGCTCTCTGGCCGTTCTCTACGCTCGGCTGGCCGGAGGAGACACCGGATTACAAATATTTTTACCCGACGGATGTGCTCGTCACGGGTTATGACATTATTTTCTTCTGGGTTATCCGCATGGTCTTCTCAGGTATCGAGCAGACGGGCAGGGTGCCGTTCCATCACGTGCTGATCCACGGCCTCGTGCGCGATTCCCAGGGAAGAAAAATGAGCAAGTCGCTCGGAAACGGCATTGATCCGCTCGAGGTAATTGACAAGTACGGCGCCGATGCGCTGCGTCTGACCCTGATGACCGGCAATGCACCCGGCAATGACATGCGTTTTTACTGGGAGAGAGTCGAGGCGAGCCGCAACTTTGCGAACAAGGTGTGGAACGCATCGCGTTTCATCATGATGAATATGGAAGGCACGGAGATTCCGGCAGAGGTGGATGTCTCAGCGCTGCCGCTTCCGGCAAAGTGGATCCTGCATAAGGTCAATGTGCTGGCGAAGGATGTCACCGAGAACATGGACCGCTATGAGCTCGGCATCGCCGTGCAGAAGGTGCATGATTTCATCTGGAACGAATTCTGCGACTGGTTCATCGAAATGGTGAAGCCGGTTCTCTACGGCGGCAGTGAGCAGCAGAAGGGGACTGTGCTCTGGGTACTGCGCACGGTGCTCTCGCAGTCGCTTAAACTTCTGCATCCGTTCATGCCTTTTATTACAGAAGAGATTTACTGCACGCTCAACCCGGACGAAGAATCCATCATGATCTCCGCATGGCCGGTATACCGTGATGACTGGAATTTCCCGGCTGAGCACGAGATCATGGAGAACATCAAGGAAGCTGTCCGCAGAGTCCGCGATATCCGTACCGCACACAATGTGACGCCTTCGAGAAAAGCGGAGATTTTTGTCGTTTCGCCGGATGAGAAGGTGTTGGAACACTTCCGTGAGGCGAGAGAATTTTTCGGTCCGCTGGCACATGCAGCCGATGTGATTCTGCAGAGGGACAAGAGCGGCATCGCCGACGATGCTTTTTCGGCGGCACTGCCGGGAGCGACACTGTATATTCCGTTTGCCGATCTCGTTGATATCGGAAAAGAGATCGACCGCCTGAAGAAGGAGATGGAGCGCCTCGCCAAAGAAGTTGCCCGCAGCAAAGGCATGCTCAGCAATGAGAGATTTATCAGCAAGGCGCCGGCAGAAAAGGTACAGGCGGAGAAAGAGAAGTTCGCGAAATATAAAGAAGAGGCAGATCAGGTGAAACAGAGCCTGGAAGAGCTTCTGAAGAAACAGAAATAATCGTCAGACTGTGACAGCCTGCGGCTGCACGGAGGGGATGAAGGCATGCTGAGCTATCAGGAAGCAGCATCATATATCAGCGATATACCGAAGTTTACGAAAAAAACATCGGTGGCGCATACGATGAAGCTTCTGGAACAGCTGGGACATCCCGAGCGTTCCTTCCGCGTCATTCACGTGGCGGGAACGAACGGCAAGGGGAGCGTGTGCGCTTATCTGGAGTCTGTGCTGATAACAGCCGGCTACAGGACCGGGCTGTTCACCAGCCCTCATCTGGTGAGAGTGAATGAGCGCTTCAGAATCAGTGGAACAGATGTGACGGATGAGGCGTTTGCAGCTGCTTTTGCCGCTGTCATGGATGCCGTGCGCGAAATACAGCGCGTGTCGGCTGATTACGAACATCCCACTTATTTTGAGACGCTGTTTGCGATGGGGATGCTGATCTTCCGCGACGCGGCGGTGGAAGTTGCCGTTCTGGAGACGGGCATGGGCGGACGGCTCGATGCGACGAATGCCGTCGCATCTCCCGTGCTGACCGTGATTACGTCGATCAGCATGGATCACATGCAGTATCTGGGCAATACGATTCCGGAGATCGCCCGGGAAAAGGCCGGCATCATCAAGCCGGGAATTCCCGTCATTTATGACGCAAACGATCCGGAGGCGGAAAAAGTCATCCGCTCACGGGCGGAGGAGCTGAAGAGCCCGGCTTATCGTGTGGATCATGAGGCGGTCCGTGAGACAGACGCCGGCGAAGACGGCGTGACTTTTGAAATCGATGGCCAATATCTGCACATCCCGCAGGTGGCTTCTTATCAGGCGATCAACGCATCCGTGGCGTGGAAGACGCTGCAGATCTGGAATGGTCTGGCGCAGACCCAGGCACAGGACGGAAAACAGCCGGAGAGCGGTGTCCGCCTGCGTGTGATCAGCGATGAGGAGATCCGACTGGGATTTGCGCGGATGCAGTGGCCCTGCCGTATGGAGCGTGTGCTGCCCGGTGTCATCATCGACGGCGCGCACAATGCCGACGGTATAGCGCAGTTTATCCGCACAGCGGCGCGTTTTCACGACAGATATGAGATCACACTTCTCTACAGCTCTGTCTCTGATAAAGATTACCGGACGATGATCCGCGAGCTGGCAGAGGGCATACGGCCGGAACGGGTGGTGACCACACGGATCGCGGGAACCCGTGAGGTGCCGGAGGATATTTTTGCAGCGCTGTTCCGTGAGATGGGCGTGAGAGAAGTGTACGCCTATCCGTCACCGGAACGGGCTTTTGAAAAAGCCTGCAGCATCCGCGGAAACGGCATGCTGTTCTGCGTCGGTTCGCTGTATCTGGCGGGAGAACTGAGAGCCCGGATCCGGCGGAAACCGGAATAGATGCACGGGAGAATACAATGCTGGACTTTGATGAAGAACTGAAGAAATTTAAACCTTCGCTTGAACTGGAGAATGCCGAAGACACGATCCGCCATCAGGATATGACGGACATCGTCGACATCCTGCGCGAGCTCGGAACAGAGGCGCGGCAGGAGGGAAGCGGCATTGTCCACAACGGAGAGTATAAAGAATGAATAATGCTGAGAGAGAAGCAGGCGTTCTGTCGAACCGCTGTTATAACGAGGCGCTGAACCGTGCGCGTATACGCGATCTGACCGGTGCGGCTGAAAAACTGCGCATCAGCCTGCAGCTCAATAAAAGAAATATACAGGCGAGAAACCTCTACGGACTTGTGCTCTACGAGCGCGGGGAAACGGTGGCGGCACTCCGCGAATGGATTCTGAGCCAGAATATGCAGCCGGCCGGAAATCCGGCTGTACATTATATCAGCAGCGTGGAGAAGGAGAGCTCCCGCCTGAAGCAGCAGAGCCGCGGAATCAGCGACTACAATGAGGCACTCCGGAACTGTCAGGACGGAAACGATGACGTCGCGTCTCTGAGGCTGCGGCGGGCGATTCAGAAGAACCCGAAGCTCATCGACGCACAGCTGCTGCTCGCACTGATCGATATCCGTGAGAACCGTTTTAATCAGGCGCGCCGTCTCCTCGGCCGTGTGCTCAGGATTGACCGCTGTCATCCTGACGCCATCCGGTATCTGCAGGAGATAGCAGAGCTGACAGACAGCCACTCGGAGAAACTTCTGCCGGCGGATGATGATCTTCCGGAGGAGGCGCGAGACGGATCGCAGGCCAGGAAAAAATCTGCCGGTACGCGGAATATTTTCCGCGTGGGCAATAATTTTTCCCCGGCGGTGCATATTATTTTCGGCGTTGTCACGGGCCTTCTGGCCGCCTGCCTGCTGATCGTGCCGGGGGTGCGGTCTTCGACGATAAAAAATAATAATGACCGTATTGTTGAGCTCACCACGACGATCGATGCCCAGGATTCACAGATCACCGGGCTGCAGAGTGAGATCGACGAAAAGGACAAGACGATTTCCAGTACCAGCAGTGCTCAGGAACAAGCGCAGAAGTCTGCGGATTCGGCAGAACATCTGCTGAAGGCACTGCAGGCGTACAACGGTCAGGATTATGAGACGGCACTCACGGAGATGGATCAGGTGGACGAAGACAGCCTGACAGATGATGAGAAAACGATCTATTCGAATCTCAGCAGCAATGTAGCGGGACAGGCATTCGACGTATATAAAAATCTGGGCGATACGGCTTTCTATCAGCAGGATTATGAGACGGCCGCGACAGATTATGAAAAGGCTGTCTCAACGGGAACAAACGATTATGATACGCTGGTTCTTCTGGTGCAGTGTTATCAGACCCTCGGCGACAGGCAGAAGGAAATGGAAACCTGGCAGAAAATCGCAGATGCGTATGCCGGTACTGACAACGGAACGTATGCACAGACGATGGCTGATAATCTCGCGGATGAACTTGGCGTGAGCACTGAAAGTGATGACAGCACCGACGGCAGTACTTCGGGCGGGACGGATTCGGGCAATACCGGCGGCAGTACATCGGACGGAACGGGTTCGGACACGGCCGCTGCGGATAACAATGCAGCAGGAACTGCCGGCACAGATACGGAGAATACAGATACGACAGGCACGGGAACAGCCGGCACGGATAATGCCGATGCAGCCGGTACAGACACAGCGGGCTGACAGTATGCGCTGTGCGCGGCTGATGTCTGTCAGATTGCCTGCCTGTAAAACCGGGTGATAATATGGAAAAGCAGTTATGGCATGAACTCATAGAGATCTCGGGGGAGGAAAATGTACGGGCTGACGAACGGATGAGCAGTCACACGACTTTCCGCATCGGAGGATCGGCTGACCTTTTCATCATTCCCCGAAAAGTGACAGAAATCGCGCTTCTGACGGAAGCGCTGCGCAGATACAGCATGCCGTATTTTATTCTTGGGAACGGCAGCAATCTGCTCGTCAGTGACCGCGGATTCCGCGGCGCTGTCATTCAGATTGACAGGAATCTGCAGAATATAGAAACGGAAGGGACGGCGATCCGTGCGGAGGCGGGAGCTCTGCTGTCACAACTTGCATTAAAGGCCCGGGAGGCTTCTCTCACCGGCCTCGAATTTGCTTCGGGTATTCCGGGGACGCTCGGAGGCGCGTGCGTCATGAACGCCGGCGCCTACGGCGGGGAGATCGGGGATGTCCTGAAAAATGTGACGATCCTCGATGAAAACGGTGAGGTGCGGACCATTTCCGCGCAGGAGATGCTTCCGGGATACCGCTGCAGCAGGATACAGCTTGAGCCCTGGATTGTCCTCGGGGCGGAGCTTTGCCTGACGCCGGGGGATCCGGCGCAGATCCGTGCGCGGATGGATGAACTGAGAGAAAAGAGAACGACAAAACAGCCGCTGGAATACCCCAGCGCCGGAAGCACATTCAAGCGTCCGGAGGGGCATTTTGCCGGTGCGCTGATCGATGAGGCGGGACTCCGCGGATTCCGTATCGGCGGCGCGCAGGTGTCGGAGAAGCACTGCGGATTTGTGGTCAACCGGGGCGGCGCTACAGCCGAAGATGTGCTCCGGCTGATCCGTCATGTTCAGAATGTCGTGGAGCAGAAGTCCGGCATCCGTCTGGAACCGGAGATCCGCATGCTGGGATTTGACGACTGACTGCCTGACGCAGCGGCTGTCTGCGACTGCCTTGCGCTGCGATTATCTGCGACTGCCTGCGACGGCTTTCAGGAGTTGGAAAGAGGGTGATATCGGATGTCATTGAAACTGATTTTTGTTTCCGGCATGTCCGGTGCGGGAAAGTCTACAGCTCTGAAGATGCTCGAAGACATGGGCTTTTTCTGTGTTGACAATATGCCGGTGCAGCTGATCGACAAGATGGTGCAGCTGACACTCAGCGGAAACGGGGAAACGGATAACAGTATTGCTTTTGGCGTCGATATCCGGAACGGCAGACATCTGAGTGAATTCAACGATGTCGTCGACAAACTCAGAGAAGAGCAGATCGACTGCCGGACGATTTTTCTGGATGCAGATGACGGGACCCTCATCAAACGGTACAAGGAGACGCGGCGCACCCATCCGCTCGCCAAAAACGGACGCGTGGAGACGGGCATCGCGCTCGAAAGAAAGCGCCTCGCGTTTATCCGGGCAAAGGCGGATTATATCATAGATACGAGCGAGCTCCTGACGCGTGATCTCAGGAATGAACTGAAGAAGATCTTTGTTGATTCTTCGGATTTCCGGAGCCTTATGGTCACGGTTCTGTCTTTCGGCTTCAAATACGGCATTCCGGCAGACGCGGACATTGTCTTTGACGTCCGCTTTCTTCCGAACCCCTATTACATACCGGAACTGAAAAATTACACGGGCAATGATGCGCCTGTGCATGATTTTGTCATGAAATACACAGCGTCACAGGTTTTCCTGGATAAGGTGACGGATCTTCTGAAGTTCCTTATTCCCAACTACATTGATGAGGGGCGGCATCAGCTCGTGATCGCCGTCGGATGCACGGGCGGTCAGCACCGCTCGGTTACGCTCGCCAATGAGATCGCTGCGCGTCTGAAGGATAATGACAGCTACGGCCTCAGACTGGAGCACCGGGACATCGAGAAGGATTCCATCCGCAGGAAATCATGACGATATTTTTCTGGAGCAGTATAGATACAGTATGTCTTTTTCATCTGATGTAAAAAATGAACTGTACGGTGTGACGGGAAGCGCCCGGCACTGCCGTATTGCCGAGCTTGCCGCGCTGATAGGGTTCTGCGGACGGACAGAGCCTTCCGGGAAACGGCCGGGCGCGCAGACACTGTGTTTTGCGACAACGCACAGGGGCGTTTTTGACAAGTACCTCTTCCTTCTGAAGAAGCTTTTTCATGTGGAGACGGAACAGCTTCAGACCAGCAGCAGACCGCGGAAAAACGGGGACGTCTATGAGGCGTGCATACCGGATCCTGACATCACGGAGCGGATACTCGAAGCCATTGACTACGGCGCGGCCGGTGAACATGGAGCCAGCATCCATGTGCCGGATGTACACAGCGTTAATCTTAAGAAGAACTGCTGCAGGAGAGCTTTTATCCGGGGCGCTTTTCTGGCGGCGGGGTCCGTCAGCGATCCCAACCGGTCATATCACTTCGAGATCGTCTGTGAGACGAGGGAAATGGCGGACGGCGTGAGCAGTCTGATCTGTTCGTTCGGGATCGATGCGCGTATTGTCAGACGGCAGAAGTATTTTGTGATCTATATAAAGGACAGTTCCCAGATTTCGGATATGCTGGGACTGATGGAAGCCACGGTGTCTCTTCTCAATTTTGAAAACGTGAGAGTGGTTCGGGAGGTGCGCGGCGGCGTCAACCGAAAAGTCAACTGCGAGACCGCAAATATCGAGAAAACAGCGACTGCGGCAGCCAGACAGATCGAAGATATCCGGTACATTGAGAAAACAGTGGGACTTTCCAGATTGTCAAAAGCCCTTGACGAAATGGCTGAGGTTCGTTTACAATACCCTACGGCGACCTTAGCAGAGCTCGGGGATCTGCTGGAACCACCAGTGAGCAAGTCGGGAGTCAATCACAGACTCAGGGAGATCAGCAGGATCGCTGATGATCTGCGCAACACAAGGAGGCAATAAACATGGTCAAGGAAACTGTCACGATCGAAATTTCAAACGGTCTTGAGACACGACCTATCGCAATGCTGGTGCAGGTAGCCAGTCAGTTCGAGAGCACCATTCACCTGGAAAACGGAACGAAGAGTGTCAATGCGAAGAGTATCATGGGTATGATGACGCTGGGGCTCGACAACGGGGAAGAGGTTACGATCACTGCCGACGGACCTGACGAGAAAGAAGCCATGAAGGCTGTCGTGGAGTTTCTCTCCAAAGACGAGTAATAGAATAATAAAGACAGAAAAAAGCGGGAGCACGAAATGGCTCCCGCTTTTCTGTTCTTTTATACATTCATGAGCTTTGAAAGAGCCCCGGCTCTGATGAGCGTATCCGCATGCTCGGCAAACCACGCTTCTCTTGCCTGAGAGATGCGAAGCGGATGCCCGTACTCGGAAAGTATGCCGCACACGGAGGCGTATTCAGAGGGAGAACTGTTCTCGTGTACGATCAGCAGATAGGAACCGTGTCTGTCCGGTCTGCGGTAGAGAATACTGCGTCCGTGATATGAACCGGCAGGACTGTGAGCCGCCTCTATGACGCTGTCAAGTGTAGTGAATTCAAAACCGCAGGTTGCGCGCGGCCTCTCTGCAGCGGGCTGCTCTTTTCTGCTCTCCTCAGTGCCGGCCTTTGCCTTATCGTCCGGCGTATGGGCCGATACGGAAGATACTTTCCCGTTTTCTGCCGGTGTGCTGACGGTATCTGTACTGTCGGCGGCAGATGCACCGCCGGCTGCTGCGCTGTCGGCTGTGCCGGCTTTTTTGGCCTGTGCTCCGTTACCCTGAGCGGAAGATCCGTCCGGCTGACTGCTGTCCTCTTTGCGGCCGAGCGCCTCGAAAAGCCTGTGGAAAAGTTCTTCGAGCCCCTGTGCTTCTTTGTCTGTATTGTCATCAGACGATGTATTGCCGGCATCTGTCGGCGTCTGAGCTTCTTCAGACCGGTCGGCCTGAAAAGGCACCGGATCTTCTGCTGATTCGCTGTCATCCTGATCGGATATATCACCTGACAGATCGTTCCTCGGCCGTGTAAAACGGGAGAATCGGGCATCAAGTTCATCCGGGTCATCTACACGTGTGATGATCAGCATGATGCTGTCTGAAGATGTGGGAATAGCCTCTACCATCAGCGGCGCTCCCTGCGAGTGAAAGCCTACCTCAAGGTCTGCTTCGCGCATCATCTCCCGAAAGAGCTTCCGCGTCTGCTCTGAACCATAGGCCAGGTCATTCAGTCGGATATTACGTGCATCAAGGTCTTCGCTTGTTAATGTGCATCTGATTTGATTTTCACTGATTTTCTCTATTTTCACCTGGCATCACCTCTTTCCCACAAGTATAACCAACCACTTTTTAAATGTAAAGGAGATGAAACCGGCTTTGAGGCTCTGCTGCGCCGCCGCCTTGATCGTGTGTATCGCAGGAGATCTCTTCCGTTCGCAACGGCAGCGCATCCGGTGCGGAGATGAAGCCGCTGTAGGGTTCTGTCTTGTGAACTTCCTGGAAAAAGTACCCTAAAGAGCTATTGACTGTCGAATCAATAGTTGAAGAGAAAGTCATCAAGGTCGATGAGAGCTTCCTTCAGCTCCGGATTCCGTTCGCGCTGAATCAATCTT